>ERZ773100.970-NODE-970-length-13858-cov-31.685720_pt1 | contig 13858 bp, 13 predicted proteins | sample MGYA00511119_ERZ773100 | MGnify/ENA primary metagenome ERZ773100 (study PRJEB29015, sample SAMEA2738000) | human oral metagenome | biome: human oral; feature: human-associated habitat; material: dental | place: China | collected 2111 ...
TGAGTTCGGGCAGGGTATGGATGGGGGCGATGTTTGCCACCTCGTCCAGGGCAAGCATGCACCCGGTTGGGCGCTCTTCTACCGCGGTGGTGCGCCACTGAGTCACCAGCGAGCCGACCAGCGCTGCAACGAAGGGTGCGACGATCTGTGTATCACTAGAACGTGCCTGCAGATACAGCGTTGAATCACCGTCGAAGAGTTCCGATAGCGTGAACTCATCGCGTCCATCAGGACAGCACCGCTCGATTGACGGCAAGATGACGTTGCCGATCACAGACATCACATTCTGCCGAGTCTCGTCGGAGATCTTATCTTTCGAGAGAAAATTCGCCAATGCAAGGCTCGCAGGATGTGTTGCCCCTCGCTTCCTCTTGAAAGCATTCTTAAGGGTGCCCATCGAATCAAACACGTCAGTGTCAGATTCCGAACTGCGTAGCCGCATCTTACGCACTAATTCTGCAAACATGCTAGCGGGCTTACGATTTAAAGCACATGCCATCATGACTGGTGCCAATGCCTGGATGGCAGCACCACGGAAGAAGTCGGCGTTGTTAACAGTGTGTTCACCCACCAGGCTAGCTGACACGAAGAATCTGGCGCGCTCCTCAGCAACCTTCCAGTCTTTGCATCCCTCCAAGAAGTTCCAAGACTTGTAAAGGGTGGGCGATGCAGGATCAAGCGCGACGTGCACCACGTTGCCACCTGATACGTCCGCCAGCTGCTGACGGGCGGACTCGGTGACCTCGATGATGTCTGGATGCTGCTGCTGCCCAGGTGCCCGCGTCGACGTACACACGGCAAGGCCTGGAAACGCGGCGATGGATTGGACAAACACGCGAGTCGACTTGCCAGACCGAGGAGCTCCTAGTACAGCTAGTGTTTGCTCCTTGGGGAGGTAGATCAAGCTGTCTTCGCTATCCTCCCCAAGATAAGTACCCTTGCCGCTCGAGAGCAGGGCACGAGACAGGGAGAGTAGATCATTCATAGCGAGAAGCCTCCGCTCTCTGAGACGTCATCGTCGTCGTCGGCATCGATATCATCATCGGCATCTATGTCTGTTGCATCTGTATCGATATCAAGACCATCGTTGTCGGCGTCAAGGCCGACATCTGACGGCTCGTCGAAACCTATTTCGTCGCCGGCATCTACGGCGCTATCCGGCAAATCCTCCTCATCTACCGCCAAGTCATCCATGGAGAGGAAATCATCATCAGTGTTGTCGATGTCAGTGTCGTCCGTATCCAAGAAGTCGTCCTGCAGGTCGGTGGTGTCATCGAGAGCCGATGGTGAGTCTTGCGTCGCCATGTCAGCATGCTCATCTTCCGATATAAAGTCATCGTCAAGTGCCGCGTCGCTGTCGGAGAGCGACGCCTCTAGTTCCGCGACCTCGGCCTCGGATACGAAGTCCAGCTCGTCGCCGGCGTCTGCTGTTCCGTCCGACAAGGCGTCCTCATCTGCTGGCGCGTCGGTACCTGCTAGAGGACTCTCGGCGATGTCATAGACATCAGTGTCGTCCGCGGCCAAAAACTCACCTTGAAGGTCGGTGGCGTCGTCAACTGCCGCGTCGCTGTCGGAGGGCGAAGCCTCTAGTTCCGCGACCTCGGCCTCGGATACGAAGTCCAGCTCGTCATCGTTGCCATCTACTGCGCCCATCTGATCCTCCGTCGCAGGCTCAGCGGACAGCGCAGCATCCAAGTCGATATCGCCGTCGTCTTCTACGCTGGAAGCGTCTTCAAGAGCGGCGACGTCTTCGACTGCCGCCTGTTCGTCGATGTCTAGTGAGCCGTCGTCAACCTCGGCAGTCTCCTCAGCGATCTCTGCCGATAGGTCGGACGATGGAACGTCGATTGCATCAGACTCCGCTCCAAGTTCTCCATCGGCTCCTGTCTCACTCTCCACACCTACTTCATCGCCGTCGTCCATCTCAGCTTCAGAGAGAGCGCCTTGGGTACCGTCGACACTCTCGGTTGCGACTGTCTGATCAGCCATATCCGACTCATCGTCAGAAAGAAAATCGGGGCCGAGCTCCCCGTTGTCTTCCTCGCTGGCTACATCCTCGGCACCCACATCATCTTCAGACGGGACGCCATCGAGACTGATCTCGCCACTTTCGACAGCCTCATACGCCACAACGTCAAGCGCGGAAGGGGAGTCATCCTCCTCCGCGGAGGGAGCAGCTGTCTCTAGATCCGAAACGCCATCGACATCTACCGCATCGCCTACAGACTCCGCCTGCTCAGCCGGCGAGATGTCGACTGCTCCAGGTTGGTCTCCCGCCTCGAGTGAGTCCTCACCGGCGTCAGACAATCCATCTGGGCTAGGTGCATCGATCTCAATGGTTTCGAGAATACTTACACTAGAAGACTCGACGGCTTCGCTGGATAAAGACATGGAAGTGTCATGCGAGTTCGTGACGTCATTGCTTGTAGCATCGACATGCTCAGTCTGCACACTAGGTGCGCTCGTGCTTTCGACCGAGGGTGGGGCGCCACTCTGCAGTGAAATCGTGGGAGCTAGAGCGTCTTTAGCCGCAGCTGTTAAAGATACTGAAATATCGCTCTGCTCGAAGTGATCATCTTTAGTGTCTGCTCCAACATTATCTGGCGTTGGCGTGGTGTTTCCTTGCGCAGCTATTTGCTCCGAGAGCATTGCCTTATTGGTAAAGTTTGGCGATGTTAATGGTTGGGAGGGTCGCGTTGAACGTGGCGAATCTAATGACTCTGCGGTAGTCGTGGTTTCGATAGTGTTCTTATCGTTTGAAACCTCTAGTTGCCTTTCTTTCCATTCGTTCAGAGTTTTATCTGAATAGTGTAACTGTCCGCTGCTATCGTAGATAATTTGGGGATCTTCGTACCACTTGGAATCGAGTCGTTCTTGCATGTATTGAATGTCGGGCTTTCCTTCTCGTATAACAAAGAACGTCGGATCGTGTACGTCGGGAATTATTTTCTCTGGCACAATCGCAGCGCAATACATGCCATTGTACTCCCCTGCGTAAAACCTGACCCATCCCCGATCCTGGTAGAGTCGAATCACCTCACCTGGTGCAGTCACAACGTTTGCAGCCATTTGGATGTATTCTTCTTGAGACAGATTGGCTTCGATGTCGTGGGGGTGGTGTACTTTTCCGTTCTTCCGCACGCCCCCTGCGGTTCCATGAATTGCTACCCGAGCCAGATAGTCGTCAAAGTTATCAGGGATAAGGCTATCAGGGGCGTTACTGAGATCGATTTTATGATCCCGATCGTTAGATCTCCTAAACTCAACCACAGATGTCTCATTTCGCGGATATACTTAAAGAAAGAAATACGACTTGAAGAACCGTGATGCTGAAAAAATTTATCTACATGCCAGCACTATGCTAGACGGGTGTCCTTTATTTGTCACTACGCGAAGTAGGAGCATCTCGAAATTGTCTCAGTTTTTCGAACAGGTCATGATAATAGTCCACAGGTGGAAAATCTAGCACATTCTCCAGCCATTTCCATTCCTCGTCGGTAGGCGCATAGGGGCCAAGCGTGAGCTCAGTAATAAGTTCCATTAGCCTGCTCACTTCTTCATTCGTTAGCACAAGCGTCACAGGCTCGTCTAGCATTTTGCGTATGACCTTATCGTATCTATCCGTATTATTCGACATAATAGCCATTCCTTCCCGAGGCTTAGTTTATTGTGTTAATTCTAAAAATACTATAAGACCCCCGTTAGTGCAAGCATGTCGCACTGTAATGAATAGTTCATACACCATAGTGCCATCGTGAAATCCAATTCGGTAGACGTCTTTCCCAGAAGTCGCGCCGTTTCTCTGCTTCTTGCCTGATCCTCAGCAGCCTTAATTCCCGTTGCTGTTCCAGCTGGAGGTTGGCTTGCTCCATGTTGAAATTAAAGTAGTCTTCGTTGGTCTGGGCTTGTGCACGGAGTAGGTTGAGTTGATCTCGCTGAGCAAACTGCGACTCACGAGCGATTTGCTCGCTATGGCGATCGCTTGCATCGTTGATGCGTTTTCTTGCATCGGCTTCCGCCATGGCAGCGTCAGCCCGCGTCTCGGTGAGCTGAGTGCCAGCCTTAATCTTGGCGATCTCAACATCGACTGGTGCCACCGTACGGGCAATCGCAATCTGCGTCTCGTATTGAATGTGCTCCAGCGTTGCTCTGCTTGTTGCTGCAATACACTCTTGGACGTCTCGCTGGGTGGCGTGCGGCAAGACGTCGAGACGTTGCATGGCATCGATGAACACCGACAAGAGCTCTTTCTTCGCCTCTACCGTGCCGGGTGGAGTGAAGCCTGCGTTGGCGAATGCCGCCAGGAGTTCGTTGTTGGACAGCAGGCGGTACAGCGAGTCGTCGACGAACTCATTGGCGATAGCATCTTGGGGCCCCAGTAGCCCAATGCTGGCATCGTGGCAAATTTCTTCAATGCCACGCAGGCTGAAATGCTTGACTTGGTCGATCTGTTTTGCGAGGTTCTGGACGACCTGTTCGCGCTCTACTTGCTCGGTCATGGTGTTCCTTTCTCAGTTGCCAAAGACGACGGCTAGCGTGTCGCCTTCGTAGGTGGTGCTGTTGGAGGTGACGCGGACGGTGACGTTGTGGTTCTCGATCGTGACGTAGCCACTGCCCTCGAAGTCTGTGATGGATCGCCCGATGTATCTGCCTGGTGGAAGGGCGCTACCAATGGCATGGACGACATGGTGTCCACCTGGCGGGGTGGGCGAAGCAATGGTGGGTGCGTCGTCCATGAGTTGCTTCGGTGCTGCGACTTCCCATTCTGGCAATGGCTGCGGCGCGGGAGGCGTGTGTGAAGGAGCGCGTGCATGTCGCTGCCGGTACGTACCAGGCGCACAGTAGGCGATAGCTACGCCGGTCACGATGCCGGCAACGTAGATCGCGCCGATGATGAGAATGAGGGCGTACATCTGGTTAGCTCGTTTCATGGTTTGGGTGGTTTGGTTAGCAGTGATTCATTAGAAAAATGATGTTGATGCATACGAAGATGAAAATGATGAAGTAGTCAATGCAGCCATACTTGCGGTGGTCTGAGGTGTCATTAGCTAAACTTGAGGCTACTTGTGGCTCCGGTTGTAGCTTTGGTGGATCAGGCTTGATGGCGATAGGGGCCGGCTCGGTTGGGAGTGGCAGCGCTCTCGGTACGTCTTCTGGGGTAGCAGTGGCCGGGGGAGTGCGCGGTGTCGGACGAACCGGCTGTGTTGAAGACCCGCAATAACGGCAATGGTCGCCATACATGCGGTAATGGCCGCATGTTCCTTGTATAAGACCCTCTAACGTGTCGTTGAGTGCCCTGAGAAGCTCTGTACAGTCCAGTGGGCGTAGATCTGGATTCGGAGACAGTGCGGCTCGCAGACTAGTCCGAAGACGAGGAGGAAGATCGCTCAAGCCGCGAGACTGCGCAATCATGTCTGGCGTGTCGATATCGTCGTCCCAGAGCCAACTGCGGTTGGCGTCGATATTATCCTGTGGAATGCCGTTTGAATTCTGTGGGTCAGGCGCATCAAACGGGCCGATACCAGAGAACAGGAGCTTGCTGATATGAAGCCCCAGCACGAAGACATCCGATGCAAACGTGAGGCGTTGTGTGCCCTTGCATTCGGGAGCTCGCCAGTTGATGGTAGTGTCCGCGCGCTGCCCGTCGGATCCGCTACCAGCAAGGAGGAAAGAGTCGCAGTCGATGATAGCGACATGACCTTCGCGGTCAATCAGGATATTTGAGGCCGAGAAGTCGCCAATCACGAACCCTCGTTTGTGAATGTCGGTTACCAGAAGTACCAAGCGAATTGCAGCGATCAGACTGATTGGCAGTTCGTCGACCAAGCGCATGCCGTAATAGTCGCTAATCGCTGTGAAACGGTTGGTATCGAGTTGTCGAACGGCGACACCTATGACTTCACCGTCTCGACTATACTTTACGAGGTACAACGGTGCAGCTACTGCATAATGCGCTTTTTTCTTCATCACCTCGAACGATTCCCGTTTGAGGTGTGGCCCAATGTACCCAAGGCCGGTGTCGTGCACTGCTTGGATAAACCGGTGCATATCGTCACGCGGTTTATCAATATACAGTTTGGCTAGTAGAGGTGCTTCGACATCACTAGTCGACGTGGTGTCGATTTCGCACACCCTGGCGTATGCTCCATGACCGACTTCTCGTCCAAGATAAGCCTTTCGGTACCCATCGAGTTCAGGGCCGGACAGGTAAATCGCTGTCTTGGAAGGCTGCGGCAATTCCAACGTCGTCTCCCTTCGCGCCATGCTGATGAATGAGACCTTGTGATATGCTATCGATCAATTTTTGCTTTGATGCGCCGTCACGTAAGTCGGTGCTATCGAAGGCAGAGAGAAGTGATCCGTGGACATAGTGAAATGGCTTGTCGTCTGTGTCACTAGTTGGTCGTCTCATTAGGAGCCGCTCAACTCCATCAGTCGTCAGCAGGATCTTGGACATCGTTGGATCGTTGATCTTGAGTTCTTGAGGGCGAGCACCAGTATCGATGTCACCAACGGTATTGACGCTCCCAGAATCCGACCGCTGGACGGGTAGCAGATTGAGAAACGGGCCGCTGTCTCCTTGTACGAAGAGCAGGCTATCGCCGATCGATAGCACTGAGACATCGTCATTCTCGATCACCGCAATGGCGAAGGTTGTTTGGACGTTGTTGAACTGCGGTGCGTGCGCATCGGAAGTGTGCAGGGAATGTGCCCAGTGGCTCCACTGGTGCGCCACCTGGCCGAATAAGCGACGGCATATGTCTTGGGGCGGCAGCGATGACTCAAGCAGCCGTGGTGACAATGAGCGAACGAGTTGAATCGCGCGGTGGGAGCCAAGCGCGGAATGCTGGTGTGACCCAACACCGTCTGCAACAGCCAGGATGATGTGACAGCCGGTTTTTGCGGCGTATGTCGCATCCTGGCAGTGAGGCTTGTCCTTTCCCTTAATGGCGGTGCTGAAGGTAGTCCACGACATCGTCTTGATATCCTATCGTCTCCGGAGACTTTGCCGCACCAAATCCCATTTGACGTAGTCTCGGTTCATGTTTTCGTAGATTGCATCCGCATCCGCATTTGAGTCGATATTGATGGAGTTTGTCATGCTGGTACTGAGGAATTCGATAAGGCGAGCTGCCGATAATTTGTGAAGGTCATACGACGAGCGTGGTGCGAGCTCCATGAGTCGATCGATATCGGCGTCGTATGTGCCAAGCGCGAAAAAGAGGATGCGCTTTGCGTCCTCGGCGGCACGCAGTTGCCGAGTGGCCTCTGGGATGAGTTCTGGGGTTGTTGAGACGCCGTCAGTGATGACGAAGAGCGAAGGGCGCGTGATCGTGCGACGCTCGACGTCACGAATCTCTACGCGACGCCTTTCGATGACGCTTAACGCCTCGATAATTGCCTCACCAAGTGGCGTTAGGCCGGCTGGCGTTGGTAGTTCGGGCGGCTCCGTGATATCCACGCCGTAGTAGAATGGCCCGCTGGTTGCGCGTGCGTTTGGGAACTGGCACCAGTCGACATGCCCAGCGGAGTGGCGACTTGGGAAGTAGCCGAGCGCGAACTCGACGCTGCCGTCGAAGCTTTTTGCGCTGTGCATGCTACTTGAATTGTCTGGGGATACCAGTCGTTGTAGCCCGTCTTCTAGTGCAGCAATGCGCGTCGTGATTCGTGCATCTCGTGATGGATCTTCGTCTTTCAGCTCGTTGTTCATCGAGCCAGATAGATCGAGGAGGATTGTTACCATTCCACGGTCATTGCTACGTTCTGGGTCTGGCTTGGGCCAGGGGATCACATTGTCATCTGATGTCATTCCATACTCCTGTCGGGGTGTGAGGGATATGAAGGCTGAGAGAAGTTGCTGTGTAGCTTCGCGGCGCAAAGCACTGGGTGCAGCCAGTCGGGCACCGTGTGGTACCTGAGTAGACATGCCGCACCCAGGATTGTGATGGGCTGCGCGATAGGGCGTGCGCGTCCGACAGACGGTTGGGGATGAGCCTCGTGGTACGCCGTTATACGGCCTTGTCGGGCGTTTGGTGATATACCGTAGCGGAGAGAAGTCTGGGGCGACTACGTTTGAGGGCCGATACTGCTGATCGTCGCGCTCATGCCTATACAGGCAGGCAGGTCGCACATTGCCTCAATGGAGGGGGATCGCTCGCTTATCAGAGCGCTCGCGTTATTAACCGTCATTGGTTTCACCTCGAATTGAGCCACAGAGATACTGGGGGAGATGAGCGCATCGCGGAAGTCGCCGGTGATGTGTTCGTGATGTAGCCTGCCAACTGGCTGGCAACTTCACAAGATTGTTTCTGGCGGTTCTCGGCAAGTGCCAATGCTGGAGGTGATTGTCCTGTCAAGAATTTCGCGGCGTTGTTATTGTGGACTATGCGGTTTCTGGTCGCTCGGTTGTCTATCGTCATCAGCCGATGTTTGAGGATGCCTCCAACATGAGACCGCTCTACTGGTGGTTGGCCGTCTCATTTGGTGAGACGTTCGCCCTCACCACTCCCACCCAAACCCACCGAACAGCCCACCGTGCACGTCTCGCTGGGTGAGGGTGGCGCGCTGCTGGGCGTCCAGGTGGGTGCGGTTGTACTGGTTGGCTGCCTGGGGGCGGGCGAAGGGGCTAGCACCGGTGAACTGCCAGATGCTGGATGGCACCTCCCCGATGAAGCGCACCTGGATGGTGGCCAGCAGTGAGCGGGCGTGGAAGGCTCGGCTAGCCAACGAGATCGGTGTGGTGGGTTCCTCGCCCGGCAACGGCTCGGCCCGGAAGGCGAGGTCGTAGCGCGTGGCGTCGTGCATTGGCGTGCGCCTGCCGCTGGCCGGGTCGATGTGCCAGAAATGGTCATTCCACCCAGCCCCTTCGACAGGACGGCTGTTGACGCTGAACTCCCCGCCCGGCTGCGCCGTGACATGGGCGGGGTAGGAGCGGGAGATGGTGACGAAGTCCAGCTCGCCGGCCATGTTGGCCAGCCGGTAGTGCTCCACCGTGCCGCGCCACTGACGCTGCTCCACCACGATGAGCGTGGTGGTCTCCTCATAGACAATCCCGCCGTGCATCTCCGGCACATCCAGCACCAGCGGCGCCTGAGCGTAGCGCCCGGCCACCAGGCGACTGTGCAGCAGGCGCAGGCCGGCCTCCTCCCGCGAAGCGATCGTCTCCATGCTGCACCCCAAGCGGCTCGCCATCGCCTGTCGCCGCTCCAGCAGGCTGCCACTCCCGGCTGTCTCAGGGCTGAGGGCGAAGGCTGCCAGCAGCACACCCACCAGCGGCTCGTCCTGCTCGCTCCCGCTCTCACTCAGGCTGTGAATGGCCGAGACGAAGCGATGGCGTAGCCGCTCGAAGGAGTCCTCCAGGCTACCGCGTAGCACCTCATCGACGATCGGGGCGTGCACCAGCCGCGCCGCCGTGAAGCCACCGCGCTTGCGCAGGCACGCCAGCTCACGCAGCAAGGACGCCGCATCATCGGCATCGAGACGAGCGCGGGACATGAGCAAGCCTCCTGAGGAAGTAGGAGCAGGGCGTGAGCGGCAGTGGGCTGAGCGGTGAAGCGCCCGTCAGGCGCAATGGCCGCGCGGTGCTCACGGGGGACGGGCCGCAAGCCAGCCTAGACCGAGCGGTCGGGACAAACCAGGAGATATAGCGGGGGAGCCAGTGAGCGGTAGCGCGCCGTCTGTGCCTGGCTTGGCCGGCTGGCTCCTTACCGCAGTTACTGGCCGGCCGACCGCGGTGAGGCTGGCTCGTAGCTGCTCGTGGCGGTGGTGGACGCCTGAGGGAGCCCGCTTTTCCAACTTTCTTCCAACTTTGACGGTGCTGCGGCGCGGCCTGCCTACCGTTCTAACCAACGCCACGAGCCCAGGAGGCCGGCAGAAAACGCCGGTCTGGCGCGGCTAGTGGCGGGTGGTACGGCCCGCTCCCTCCAGGGTGGCAGCACGGGCCGTTGGCACGAGATGACCAGTCCGGCTGGTCGTCTTTCTCTCTTCCTTCTTCTCTTCTCGAAAGGACTCTTCTCATGGCTTCTACCAATCTCAGTCTCTTCTCACCCCAGCGCACCCGGATGGGGGTGGTGCTGGGCAATGGCCAGGCCCGGGTGACCAGGCGGGAGATCGAGCAGGTCGCCGCCCAGGCAGAAGTAGCGGCCCAGGCCGAGCAGGCCCGGGCCTTCCTGACCTCCCAGGTCCTGACCAACATCGCCACGCTGGTCACCCAGGCCGAGGCCCAGACCCGCATCGCCCCCGGCGGTGCCCAGTTCTACGAAGCGATCATCACGGGGTATGCGCTGGGCGCTGGGCAGCGCATCGGGCAGCTGTAGCCAAGGACGGCGCGACGTCTCCCCACGTTCCTTCTCTTCGCTTCTTTCTCTTCTTCTCTCATCTCTTCTCATCTTCGGAGGTTTCATCATGACGGTCATAGTTGGGATCCTGGCCCTCATCGGTCTAGCGGTGGTGGGCGCAATCGGCTGGGCATTCGCCCACGGGGTGCGCGATGGCCTGGCCCAGTGGCGGGAGGCACCGCCTGGCAGAGCGAGTCAGCCGGTACCCGTCGGCGCACCGCCGCTCTCGCTCTCTGCCGCGTTGCCGAGCAGCTACCAGGCCGGTCAGCTGGCTGGTGAGATCGCAGCCAACTGGCGCTCCGCACACCAGGCGGCCAGAACAGCGGGAGCGCCAGACGTCCCAGCCAGTTCATCCTGGGCAGCCGCCCTGGCTTTGGGTAGCGAGCTGAGCCAGCAGCGCCAAGAGGCAGGCCGAGCCATGCAGGCAGCCATGGCCCAGGTGCTGCAGGACAACGAGCAGGTAGTGCGGGAGGCGGCCGGTGCGGCCGATGGAAGGTGCGACACCAGTAGCGGTGGCGGTGTCACTGACGAGAGCAGCGGCAACAGCGCCAGTGGTGGCGGCGTGTCTCCTGAGACGGTGCCGGATGCATCGGACAGCAACCGCACGGCAGAGGGTATGGCCCGTCCCACCTGGCCGGCGCACTCGCCCTCGCGTCGCCCACCACGCCCGCGTCCCAGGCGGTGCACGCAGCAGCAACCGGCTCGGGCGGATGAGCGGCAGCCGTGAGCGTCTGCATCCCCGCATGGCGCTGCGTCGATGACTCGCTGACCGTGCGGATGCCGTCGCAATCGTCAGCAATCCTCATTCACATTCTGAGCATTCTCGCCCACTTGTTGCAAAAACTACAGCACCGACTTTCGTGGCCACTAAGTGGCGCGTGTGTCCATTTTGTTTCCTGGGGTGGCACCACAGAAACGGCTCGAGAACGTCTCGTGTCGCGTCGCTTCGTAATGCAAATCGGGAGGCCTTGCAACACGCGAGTGTTCGTGGAATGTATGGGATAAGGGCAACCTGCTGTCGACGTGCGAAATAGCTGGTAGCGGGCTCGCCCGAAGCAAATAGCAAGTAAGGAACAAAAAAGGAGGGACATCATGCAGCAGACAAAACAGACAAGACGAGCGTGCGCCGGGGGAGCGGCATCTCGGCGAGGTGACGTGGCCAGAAAGGCGGGCGCAGCAGTGAGACCAGGTACCGGCGTGCCGCGACCGGGCGGCGCTATGAGCGATGTGCCTGGCTCGGACGGTCGGAATGACTCTGGGGGCGCTGCCACCAGCGCTGCGGTGCTCAGCCAAGACAGTGCAGGCAAAGCCGCCGGTTGCGGCAGGAAAGCTGGCGTGCCGACTGAGGGTACTGGCTCATCGCCCACCATCCCTGGCCTGCCGCCTGGTGGCTTTGCCACCATCCTGGTCGATCCGCCCTGGCCACTGCAGAGCGGTGAGAAGCACTACCGGACGATGAGCCTGGCGCGGATTATGGCTCTGCCGGTGGGGGCGTTGGCGGCCCGTGATGCCCACTTGTGGCTGTGGACGACGAACGCCTTGCTGCCGAGGGCGTATGAGGTGGCTGAGGCTTGGGGCTTTACGGTGCGTAGCCCACTGACCTGGGTGAAGTTTCGTCTTGGCCTGGGTGGCCGCTACCAGCTGCGCAACGCCACCGAGCAGCTGCTGTTCTGCACCCGAGGGAAAGCCCCACTCGGGTCGCGCTCCCAGCCGACCTGGTTCAACGCCCCAGTACAAGAGCACTCGCGCAAGCCAGCCGAGCAGTTCGCCATCATCGAGCGGGTCAGCCCTGGGCCGTACCTGGAACTGTTTGCCCGCCGCCGGCCAGAGTCGAACCAGCCTTGGGCAGTGTGGGGCGACCAAGTAGCGAGCGACATCCGCATCCCCGGCTTTGCTGTGCCGCGGTACAGCGAGCGGGTGCGTGAGGCAGAAGCGATGCCGCAGACCGATGAGTCCGCTAGCGATGGCTGCGGCGGTAACGGCAAGGAGGTAGAGCAGTGAGTCGGCCGTGGCGAGACAAGTACCCAATTCGCAACCTTCGAGGAGATGGTGATGATGAGCGATTCGAGGCGTTCGCTTGCTGGCAGTCTGCTGCGATGCGGCGTCGGCCTGCTCCTGATCGCGATGAGCCTCAGGTGGATCGTCGCCATCGTGCAAAGCAGCTGGCCCTGGCTCGTCGGGCTGCTCGCCGTGAGCGCCGCCGCCTGGTTGGCAGTGCGCTGGTGGCGCAGCCGACGGGAGTGGTGAGGGACCCGAGCAGAAGCGAGCGGCAGACGGATAGACGTCGTCAGGTGGGTCAGGTTGAGCAGCGACGAACTGATGCAGGCCAACAGGCAGAACAGGATGAGTGGCGGCATCAGTCGCAATGGAGTGGTCGTAGCTCGAGTCCCGCGCTTGATGGTGGAACAGCCAGCCGGAAGCGACGTACTCACTCCACTGCTGCAGGCCACCGAAAGAACGGTGGATGGCCTCACTCTCCAAGGAGGCACTCATGATGGCCCGCTACGCCGGTGGTCGCCCTGGCTCGTCGCGGCGGGTGCGCTTGGTGCCGGTACGACGGAGCGGCCTGGATCACCGGGCGGTGGCCCGGATCGTGCTGGCACTGGCGCGGCAGATGGCGGCGGATGAGGCTGTGGAGCCGCCAGCTGAGCATACGGGCTCTCGTCGACCTGGTGCGCTGCGAGCGGCTAGCTCGATGTCGGCACGGCACTGCATGGAAGAACGTTTCCCGCACTGTCGTCATGACGGCACTCACCACTTGGCTCATGGCACCTCTTCCGTCGGTTCCCACGTCTTGCCGGATCGCACCGGTACGGCTAAGACCGACGACGACGCCGCTCCCTCCTCCACCTCGGGAGGCACCCCGTGATGGCCCCCGCAACTCATCCCCTGGTGTGGCACCAACTCCGCTTTGCTCTGCCGCTCGCCCAGGACACGGCGGTCGGTTTGGTGGAGCGCATTCTGGCGGATGGTTCGCTTGGTCGGGTGGTGCTGGAGCTGCGAGCTTCAAGCGGTCAGGCGGTCTGGGCGGTGGGCTCACATGCGGGTGAGCGGCTGGCGGCGGTGGTGCGTGAGCTGGTGCCGGGCTGTCGCTTGAGTGCTGGTTTTTCGCGTCGGGCGGTGAGCCAAGCGGTGGTGGTGTCGGCCCGGCCAGTCGTGGCGGGACTAGTGACGGAGCGGCTCAGCGCGGTGGTGCGAGCCGTCTTGGCGGCACTTGCGGTGACGGCTGAGGGCGAGGAGCTGGTGGTGCAGCTGCAGCTGGGGCGACGCTTTAGCCCGGAGGCGTGTGGGCGGGTGGAGCCGCAGGGCTGGTTGGAGCTGCTCGGGCTCGTACCGATTCCGTCTCTTAGTGGTGAGCGGGGTCGGCGGATGCGGGCGCAAGTGGGGCGGCATCGGGCGGCGGGGTGTCTGCGTCTGGGAGTGCGGACGGCCTCGCCGCTGCGCCAGCGCACGCTGCTGCAGGGGTTACTCGGGGCGCTGCGCCTGCTGGAGGGGCCGGGAGTGCGGCTGCGCGCCCGCAC
>ERZ773100.971-NODE-971-length-13857-cov-12.188741_pt1 | contig 13857 bp, 8 predicted proteins | sample MGYA00511119_ERZ773100 | MGnify/ENA primary metagenome ERZ773100 (study PRJEB29015, sample SAMEA2738000) | human oral metagenome | biome: human oral; feature: human-associated habitat; material: dental | place: China | collected 2111 ...
GTATTGTTTATCCATGTCTATATCTTTCTAATTTCTCAATCATAACTAAAAACGGCGGATTGTTGACTTGGTTGAGGGTCCGATAAATGGCAGCAGTGTACTCTTGTTGGTTCAGCTGGCTAACAAAGTCCAAAACAGCATCCCTCTCAATATCTCCCCCCTCATGACCATAGTAAATCATGATGGCAATCCTTCCACCCTTAACAAGCAAATGGCAAAGCTTTTCAAGCGCTTCAATGGTAGTCTGAGGCCGGGTGATGACTGATTTGTCAGCAGAAGGCAAATAACCCAGATTAAAAATCCCTGCCTTGGCTTCTGTCACAAACTGATCAAGAGTCTCATGTCCTTGCAAAATCAACTGGACATTCTCTAAACCCGCATCATTTAAACGCTCTTGGGTTTTCTCCAAAGCCTGCTCCTGCATATCAAAGGCATAGACTTGCTTGGCTAACTTGGCTAAAAAAAGCGTATCGTGTCCATTCCCCATGGTCGCATCCACTACGATATCCTCTTTTGTCACGACTTCAGCCAAAAAATCATGTGCCATCTCAAGTGGTCTTTTCATTTTCAAACTCCTGTTTTACAGCCTTGCATCCTTGAACACTGCCGCGGCGTCTCATTTCAGTTTCAATGGCATTTAGCACTTCCCATTTATTGAGGCTCCACATGGGACCAATCAACATATCTCTAGGCGCATCTCCTGTGATTCGATGGATGACGATATGTTTGGGAATGATTTCCAACTGGTCACAGATGACCTTGACATACTCATCCTGACTCATCAGTTGCAAGCGTCCCTCATGGTAATCTCGCTGCATCCGTGTATTGGTCATGAGGTGAAGCAAGTGCAGTTTAATTCCTTGAATATCATTATCCATGACACAGCGACGGACATTTTCAATCATCATCTCATGAGTCTCACCGGGCAAACCATTAATCAAATGGGAAACAATCTCAATCTTGGGATATTTCCTCAAGCGTTTGACCGTTTCTACATACAATTCGTAGGAATGGGCACGGTTAATCAGGTCAGATGTTACTTCAAAAGTAGTCTGTAAGCCCAATTCTACCGTCACATGCATGCGCTCCGATAACTCAGCCAAATATTCAATGGTTTCATCAGGCAAGCAGTCTGGGCGCGTTCCGATATTGATTCCTACTACACCTGGCTCGTTGATAGCTTGTTCATAACGCTCCCGAATCACCTCCACTTTTCCATGAGTATTGGTAAAGTTTTGAAAATAAACCAGGTACTTCTGAACATCTGGCCACTTGCGGTGCATAAAGTCAATTTCCTTATAAAATTGCTCACGGATAGGGGCATCTGGTGCTACAATGGCATCTCCAGAACCCGAAACCGTACAAAAGGTACAGCCTCCATGTGCCACAGTTCCATCGCGATTTGGACAGTCAAACCCCGCATCAATAGGAACTTTAAAAGTCTTTTCTCCAAAGAGCTTTCGATAATAATCATTCAAAGTATTATAAGATTTCATAACTTCCATTATAACAAAAAACACCCACAATCTCAAAAGCCTGCCTTTGCCATAAAATCCTCTGTTTCTCGTTTCCTTTAGTGATTTTTTATGATACAATATGGGTATGATTTTAATGAAAATAGCATCTATTTTATTATTGATATTAACCTTGGTAGTTTGCTTTATTGTTACCAAGCTTTTCGGACTAAAGAAACTAGGAATTAATTTCGCGGATTTAGCTTTTCCACTTTTGGTATTCGAGTATTACCTTATCACTGCTAAAGCCTTTACCCACAACTTTCTACCGCGACTTGGTGTCGCACTTTCACTCCTAGCAATCCTCCTTGTAGTCTTTTTCCTTGTCAAAAAACGAAGTTTTTACTATCCTAGATTTATCAAATTCTTCTGGAGAGCAGGTTTTCTCCTTACCATGATTATCTACATAGCTATGATTGTAGAATTAATCTTGCTGACATAATCCTCAAATCTCATCATCCTACTCCTCGTATAGCTACTAGAAAATCATTTCCCTAGTAGTTATGCGAGGAATTTTCGTATGTCCCAAAACAATAATACCTGCTTTCTCATTCATTTATGAAGTCTTTCAAATAAAATAATCCTAAAAACTCTTCCCGTTTCTTCGAACAAAAAAGAGAGGTATCATCCTCTCTTAGAAGTTATTTCACTTGGTGTAAAGTATTTTACAGCTAAAGAATAGCCTGATATTGTTCTAAATCAGCCTGATTTGCTGCTTCTTTCTGTTTAGAAAGAGCTTCTTTCATCTCTGATGAATGAGCAAGGACACTTTGAATCTTCTCTACCATGTCTGAAACATTTTCTGCTGGGTAAATGTGACTATCTGCAATAAATCGATGGCTATGACAAGTGTTTGTGAAGCTGAGAATCAACATATTGTTCTCAAAGGCTGTGCGACAAGCATTAAGGATTTCATCGCTGATATTGATATCTAAATACAAATCACATTTCTCAAAAAGCTCAGCAACTCTAGCTGGGCGGATATTTGGATAAAGCGAAACATTTGCAAAACGATTTAGTCCCATTAAATGACCGGACATTTCTGTAATCGCTCCAATATGAAAATGAACATTTGGTAGCTTAGTCACAAGTTCTTCAATCTGCTCAAGCTGATCACTATTAGTCAAAATCAAGGCTTCCGGATTCATGTTATTAAGGCGTTGATAAGCATAGATATATCCAAGATTGTGGAAATAGTTTTTTTCTTCAGGAGCCACCAAGTTTTGAATTTTCTCATAAGCCTGCTTATCTTGGACAGCAATACGAACGTTTCGATTCGTTAGCTTCATAGCCGCTACCATATTACCTGGTAACTCTTCTCCAATAGGCTCTTGCCAGAAAAGAACATCTTCTGCACGACCATTTTTAGGAGGAAGCGAATAGGCCACCAAGAAAGGAGTCGATAGCGAATTATAAATAATTCGATCTGTATCGTACCCACGGTATTGGAGGTAAAAGATAATAAATTCTTGTTTGGATTTAAAAATATGCCGTTTTCCTTCCCATGTAAGGATGATATCTCCCGTCAAATGATTTTCCATAATCACAACGATATTGCTTTGGTCAAAATAGCGAGTATGGGTCGGACGTTGTGTCTTATCATAAGTTATCTGCGCAAAAAGTCGTCCTTTACGATTGTAAATATCTGCTACTCGAACTTGCCCCTCTGAATCCAACCATTCGACAGCCCGAACGCGTCTTTCGTGAGTTGGTTGACGATAAAAAATATTAGCACGTTTCTTACCCATGTCTAGAATTTCACCATTCACATTACTAGAGCGAATTTCCCACAAGTGAGGTTTTGGAACTAGATTAAAATAAAGAGGTCGACTTTCTGGTGTCTCTAAATCTCCTGTGAAATAACTATAAGGAGACTCAACATCTGGAGCAAGATAACCATCGTCTTGGACAACAACAACGGGACAATCTAGCCCTGCTGTTTTTAGTGAACGTAACAAATCAAAACTTGCCTGATCATAGCGGTCAAACAAACAAATCATAGTTTTTATACCTTTCTTTCTGAACCCTACTTAGTTTGTCTGAGCAGATTGGACAAGATCAGACCAACGCTGAGCGATATGCTCATCAAGATAAGGTTTAGCTACCTCATAAGATACTCGAGACAAATCTTCTTGAGAGTGCTGAATAAATAGCTGAATAATCTTCTCTGCATACTCTGTCGTCATAGCCTCCAAGTCATCTGGACGAGCCTCAGGAATTAGATAACCATTTTCACCATCACGGATAAATGTTGGATTGCCATAACGTACATCAAATCCAATAATAGGCAGACCAGACCCTACTGCTTCTAGCAAGGTCAGGCCAAATCCTTCACTCGTGGATGCAGTCAAATAAGCTGAATAGTTCTTATAAACATCTGTTAGATGATGATGGCCCATCAGACGGATATAATCTCCTGCCTCCAATTCTTCAATCAAATCCCGAAGCATAGCCTCCTCACCGCCAGTACCATAGATGTCAAAAGTGAGCTCTGGCAAATGTTCATGCGCCTTCACCACAGAGCGAATCAGCCAATCAATGTGTTTTTCACTTGCTAAGCGAGAAGCTGTTATCAAACCAAAAGGCTTCCGCTCCCCCTCTGGTCGACGTAGCTTATCCAAACTCCCTACAGGAATAGTCCATATTTCCTTTGGTTTAATATTTGTATACTGTGCAAACTGCTCTGTGAGAAGTCTTGTCTGAGCATCCGTCGAATTGATAATATAATCTACCTCGTCAGCATGTTCAAACTGATACTCGTAATAGTTATTCCACAAGATATAGTCTTTTTCTGCAGGATTTTCACTGAAGTGGTCAGCATGAACGATAACAGCTAATTTAGCCTTCCCTTTATTAGCAAAAATTGGCTGCCCAATATCTGTCTCCCTATCCAAAATCAATAAGTCTTTGTCAGTCAACTCTAAACTTCTCATGAAATGGGCAACAAATTCCTGCTTGGAGTAGAAAACATGATTTGGAAAACGATAGATTTGCGTCTCCTGCTTGCCGTTCACCTCATCGATAATCTCTTCATAGGCTACACTACCGTCTTCATTAAGCCAGGTTCGTTGGTAAAGACGAGCACGACCATCTACAGGACTATAATACTCAACAAAGTTCTTGACGTAAGTATAATATTCCTTTTGAATTAGACAACCCCGTGAAACAATTTCTGCTCGCTCAATTAGCTCATTATCCATATCGCTAGCATAACAAGTCACAAAATCATTGTCTCCAAACATAACTCGGAAAGTTTTATTTTCAGGGTTACGGATAATCTCTAGTGGCTCTCTATCAAAACCAGCTAAAACATGAGCTAGAGTGTAGGTCGTAGGAGCAATTTCAACATCAGTGAAATACTGATAAAGCCAGATGACTTCAGAATCTTTAAATCCGATATTTTTAGTCAGATGCTCAATATTATCAGCTGAAATAAAATCCATAAAGATGAATTTTGCATCTAAGCCCACACTGCGGAATAATTTTGCTCGATAGATTTGCGCATACTCCACTCCACTGCTCGCCCAGCCAATTCCCAGATTGATGTTATAAATTGTCATAAATCATATTCCTCTTACAAAAAGATATCGTCTTCAACTCTTGAAAGATGCTTAGTATTTTCCTCTTGTTGCTCTTCTTTGTTGTTCTCTTCTCTAGTTAGTTCCTTCTCAGAAGAAATAAAGTAATTAACAGGGACTGGACTTTCTGAACCAGTCTTTGCAACAATGTTTTCAATCTTTACAACTTCTATTTGAGGTAGGGAATCCTTTACCTTCTCTTCCTCACCCGCAAACAAGTCTAACTCTTCCTGCTCTTCTTGTTGCTCTTCGTCATCCAAAGGAGCTTCAAACAGAGTTGTAGCATCGATTTCTTTATCTAGATTTTCGTCTTCTAAAAAGTCATCAACCTGATTTAGAAGTTCCTTTATCTTTTCCTTTTGTAAATGATAGAGTCTTTCAGCCTCTAGACGTTTTTTTGTCAAGATATCAATCTCTTCCAGAATAGATTCGCGTATGTCCAGATAATCCTTTTGTGCTTTTTCTAAAACTTCCTTGGCTTCTTGCTCCGCACTTTTATGAGCTGAAATGACAAGTGATTTTGCATAAACAACAGCTTCACCTATCTCTTTTTCCTTTTCCCTCATGGAGTCAATTTTTTTACGCAAAGATTCGATCTTTTCATTTTTTTTCTGAATTTCACTATAAAATCCCTCTTCCAAGGATTCGATACAATCGTCGACTTCCTTTGCACGATAACGACCGAACAATGTTTTTCTAAGTCTCATTTTGCTCCCTCTATTCCTTATTTATCTAATATATACCACGATACCCATTGTAGCATAAAATAGCACGTATTACCATTATTTTCTAACTCTCCGACGCTAAATAACATTACAAAATTTGATACTCCATAATCGCTTCTTTATCGATGAATAATATCAACTAAATCAACGAAAATTTATAAAAGGATATGCACTAAAAATCTATTACTCCTTTATAGATAAATTCAAATATGCAAATTGAGATCAATGTAAAAGGACTTAGCCCTATGAAATACAGAACTAAATCCTTTACTTAAATGATGTGCCTAACTTTTTGGGAGCAGTACATTTTTATATCTGTGCATGTCAACATCTAAATTTCTTCTAGATACAAGCCTAAACATGTTACTAAAGAACCCTAGTAACAATTCCTCAAACTCTGATTCTGACCCGAAAATAATCTCCTCCTTACTTATATTAAAAGTTATTTCGTAAGCCTCTAGAACTGTATGAGTTATGAAATTATCTCCCTCATTATATTTCATATTTTCAATTTTGCTGATTGCTGATTTATCTGCAATATCGTCTTACCTAAAGCTACTATTACTTCTTAAATCCGTACAACGCTTAGAAATAGACTCAACTAACTCAGTCTCAAAATTAAACACTATTACCTCCCTCTTATACCTTAGTTTTCTGCCTCAGTCAGGCCAAACAACTCCATAACCAAGTTATCACTATCAAGATGTAACAATTTATTCTTGATTGAATCGAGTATTTTCCTAGACTAGTTAATTAAAATATAGAGAAATTAGAAGGTGAACCCTGTAAAATAAGGACAATATAAAAATAAATCATCATTCGAAAATCCTCCTCTATCTTAGAAAATCAAGTGAAAAATCATCAGCGATATTAACCTCAAACGGTGAGCTTTTCCCATAACATATGCCATTTTTTACTAGATATGCTTCAACATAATGACGTCCCGCATAACGAGTACTCTCTTTTCTAACTTTCTTCCCCTCAATTAATTCTGAACTATAAAAATCACCTCTTAAACAATTCGCATTTTCAGCTTCTTTACCTGTGTTAGTAACTTGCCACCATATTTCGTAATCTTTTAATCTTTTAGCTTGTACTTCAAATCTCAAATCTCCACGTTTATTTAATATCGTACCGCTTTTAATTTCCTTCCACCTAAATCCAGAATGCAAATACTTTGCCTTAATTGAGACTTCTTCTTTTGAAAGATTTAGCCATTTTGACTTCTGGTGGTGTGGTATTAAACTTACACTGGTGATTGGTAGTTGATTTTCACAATCTCTAAATAAACTTCTCCTGAGATATTGAATTTTATCAGAATAAGATAAATTATGATTTCTGACATTAAAATCTAATTCTAATTGTTGTAACCAAATTTTAAAGAATTCAAAATAACTGCTATCTTTATCCCACTTGCTTGAAAGAACTTCTTCCTCATTTACAGGATTATGAACACAAGGCTTTCCATTTCTTATTTCTATTCCATCTTTCAAATGTTCTATAACATAGTTCATAATATCCAAAAAGTCACTGTTATACGAACTCGCTGACTGGTACTGTTTTGCTGCTAAAGTAGTAATGATGATAGAGCTTGGCTTATGCTCAATATCATCTGCAAAACAAACCTCAGCGTGTCTTTTCAGAATCTGTACAATCCTTTGCAATGGTGTTTTAACCTTATATTCGGGAATTTTTTCAATGGAAGCATAAAATCTCTTAGCAACTTCTTCTTGATATATAGAAAATTTTGAGACATCTCTAAACCACTTAGCATATCCTTTAGGATTACTTGTTTCCCAATCAGTAGATACTTCATAATAGTTATTATTACTTTTATCTGTGATAGCTATATACCCATCATCCTTTTCATTTAAGGGTACTGACGGTAAAATATCTATATGAAAATTGTTCTCATCAACATATTTTAATGTCCAACATCGCTTACTTTCCTCTGGGTCGTTAGACATCGATTGTGATTTAGCATAGCTTTTTACAATTTTTCCTAAGTCATATTTTAAAGAAAATTGAGACTGTCCTTCTCTTCTCAAAGCTGTAAAGTTACAAACTATATCTATATCGTAAACTCCATCTTCTGTTAGAGGTTTGATTGCCGTCCCCAATTTAAATGAACCCTGTAAATATATATCAGGTCTATAAGAACTAAGTTCTGAATTTTTGATATAGTCGGCGATTGAATTATATCTCTGAGTAGCTTTTTCATATTTAGAATCTGAAACATCTAACTCCTCAATGAGGCTTTTTATCTCTTTTGGGATAACAATATCTACCAAATTACATTCCTCCTAAACTATATACCTAGCAGTGGCAGAAATTTTTTTAGAAAGTCCATCTTTAGTAAAGCAAAACTTCTCTATATCTTCAGCTTTAACAGAGAAATAATGTTCACTTTTTAACACATCATCCAGTATTTCCTTTGGTATTTTCACTTCAAAAATTTCAAAGATTTTTAGTTCGTCCATTTGAAAGTGAGTTGAGAACGTGATAGGTTCTTTAACAGTCTTTAGATATTCAACCTGTGATTGTTTTATCAGATTTTCAATAGATATACCTGATGGTTCCAATTCTTCAATAAGTTCCCTAATGACCGTTATTTCTCTATTCCTTTTCGTATCAAACCAGTCAAGAAATTTCACAAGATGTTTGCCTATTGTTACTAGTCTTAAATCACCATTTTCATAAAAATGACTTTCAGATTCATCTTTTAATTCTAGATTTTCCTTCAGCCCATTAAATGAATCGTAGTATTTATAAACACCTCCAACTGGCTGATATTGGTCTATTCGATTTCCCCTTATTAACAGGTATTTGTTATTATATCTTATTCGAAAAAGATAAGCACAGCTCAATCTTATATTTTTATTCCATCGAATAAGTGATTGATAGTATATTTTTAATCTTAATCTATTATGAAAAATAGTTGAGGCAAGAAAAGTAATAAATGCAACAATCAGATTAACAAAAATATCCTGTATCATTTTACTCCTCCACTTCAAACTTAGGCAAACTATTGACTAAATCAACTGTTTGGACAGATACATTGATGATTCTTAATAGCAAATTGAAGATATATTTTTCATCCTCACTATAGTCGTTTGGATCATCTGTAATTCCTGATTTTTTATCAGTTTTAACTTGATACTGATCTATAATCCATTCAATAGCAGAGCGTCCATTTACAACATATTCATACGCTTTTTCAGGAATATTACTAATGGTGATGTCGCTGTTAAATATGATTGTAGATAAATCATTTACTGATTTTCCTTTTTCATCACGCTTTTTAGCGAATCTCATCTTGGTTACTTTGTAACTTGGATTCTCTGCTGTCGTAATTCCAACTCCATCATATACAGGAATTTCTTCATAGTTAAGATGTAAGTCCATCAATTTCTGACCAACTTCAACATACCTCTCCTTATTTTTTACAATAGGAATTCTTGCGAGGTCTTTCTTCAAATCATTGTTATATTTTTGTTGATACTCAGTTGAATGTAGAAGAGCATAAATATAAGCAAATGAATCGTTAAGACTAAGTTTAAGTCTATCTGCAAATGACTGTTTAATATTTTCAAACGAACTAAAAAGTAAATTATTTTCATAAGTTTTGAAATAAAATGCTTGCCCAGATGACATCAATCCTTTGTCAAACATCATATCACTAGCTATTAAAGAGAAATATTTAGCTCCTCCTCCAGTAGTATAAATGAATGTATTCCGTGATTGTAATAATTTGTCAAATTTTCTTGGTCTTTGAATTATTTGTTTATCATACCATATCCATTTCTTAGTGAATGGCCGGTATAAATATTGTGTTAAACAAGAATCATCGGTTTTAATGAGATGATTTTTAGAGGCAAGAATATATAAGTTATCATCCCATTTAACAAAATTATCATCCTTGATTACATCTTTTTTGACTTGGTTAACCTCTTTTCCCCCATGTTCTTTTACTTGAGTATTGTAATTTTCGATTAATTTTATTGTATTTATTTTAACATTTGTTTTCGAAAAACCAACAATCCAATTATCTCTTGCCGTAGTAATTCCTGTTGTTTTATCGATAAAAATTGAATCATCATTGTTACCGAATAAAATCGGGTATGAACTATACATCAAATCTCTTTGATTAATCCAATCATTATTCTCATCCGGTTGAATTGTGTCCCAATCAACTGACGAAATATCAGACAACTCTTCAATAATTTTCAACTTTTCCTTTTGTGATAAATAATCTCCAATATCGTGGTAGTGAAGTTCGTTTATGTTCGAGCCATCTTTAACTAAAATAGAAATTGCAACAGGGGTACGACTGCCTGAACCAAAAATTTTACCTCCTTCTTTTCGAGATTGCTCTCCAATTGTTCGTTGATCACCACGGAGATTAAAAATATAAAGATGATTAAATTCTTCATACAGTGCTTTTCGGAGACCTTCGGCAGCTCTACTATCAATAAACTGTCCATTACTCACAAAACCAATTATACCACTCTCTCCAATTCTATCTGTTGCCCAACGGAACGACTTAATATATGAATCATAAAGAGAATTTTTATTTTTAACTGTTGTAAATTTAGCATACTTTTCTCTAATTGATGTTTCAAGTTTTTCATAATGAGTATTTTCATTCATATCATTTGCGCTACTTTGACCGGTGGAGTATGGTGGATTGCCAATGATAGCAGTAATTGTTTTTTCCTGCTGACGTTTTAAACGTTTGTCATTATTACCAAAGAAGGAGTCATCAAGCGTATCTTCTGTTTCTGTTGATTCAAAGGTATCTGTTAATACAATTCCTTCAAATGGTGTATACGGTTTATCACCATTTATTTCATCAAATACAGCTTCAATATTAACGGCAGCAATATAATAACTTAGGAGAACGATCTCATTTGCATGCAATTCTTGTGTATATTTTCTTAGAATGTCATCAAAGGTGATTTCACCACTATCCATCAGTGATTTCAAGTAATGCAGTGTTCTAGTGATAAATGTTCCAGTTCCAGTAAATGGATCCAAAATATGAACATTTTCACTCGCTAAAGTCTTACTAAAGTGCTTTCTCAAGACTACATCGACTGATTTGACAATAAAATCTACAACTTCTACAGGAGTAAAGACGATACCTAGTCTTTCTGTGGTTGATTTGAAGCCAGTAGAAAAGAATTTATCATATAGAGTAATAATAATTTTTTGCTTAGCTTGGGCGTTATCAATCCCCTCTGCACGTAAACGAACTGAATCATAAAATGGTTGCAACTCTTTCTGCTCTTTTTCAAAACCAAATTGTGATAATTCTTCTACAATTTGTTCCATCGCAGAACTTACTGGATTGTTCTTAACAAAACTGTATTCTCCAAAGAGTGCATCAAAAATTGGTAAAGTGATTAAGTGTTGCGCTAACATCTCAATCGCTTGACTTTGGTCAATTGATTCATTGATATTGTGTTGAAGGCTTTGAAGAAATTTTTCAAAAGCATATTTACTATCAGGATTTTGTTCTAAGGTGAACTCAATTCCTTGAATGTGACGTCTCGCAATATCAGCTACATCTTTAGACCAATCCTCTAGATAACGTCTATCACCGACCTTTTGGACAATTTTACCATAGATTGCCCCTTCGACAGCTTCCCAGTCTAGTTCTAATTCTGTCTGATAAGCCACTGTCGGCTCTTTCACATAACCATCATTAAAATTAGGGTCGTCTGGTGCCGCACCCACTCCAATAACTTGGATATTTTTAGGCTTCTGTTTGTTTAATTCCAGTTTATTAATAGTTGCTTCAAAGCGTTCATCAACTGAACGCAAGGCGTTTAACACCTGCCAGATAACATCGTATGTTTTATTATTGTCTAAAATTGATTCTGGCGTTGCCCCCTCAGGAACTACAATGGGTAAAATAATGTAGCCATAATCTTTACCTTCAAATTTACGAATGATTCGACCGACAGCCTGAACAATATCCACTTGGGATTTTCGAGGAGACAGGAAAATAATAGCATCTAGGTTAGGAACATCAATTCCTTCTGTCAGGAAGCGAACATTTGATAAAATACGTGCGGAATCTTCTGGTATATCATCACTTGCTAACCAATCTAATGCTTCATTTTTTTCAAGAGCATTCATACTACCATCTACGTGACGAACATTTACAGAATAACCTTCATCACTATTTAGATAGTCATTAACAACATTCTCAAACTGTTGTGATAGGCGCTTGCTATCTTCAATGGTTCGTGAGAAGGCTATAGCTCTTTTCATTGGTTCTCCAGAAACTTTGTCCGAAAAACTTTCTCGCTTAATCATTCCATTCCAAACACCAATGATACGCCCCACATCATCAATATTCAGCCCATTCTCTGAATCAGCAAGAGATTTTTGCATGTCTTTCTGAACAACTGTTTCATCAACTGCCAAAACCATCAGTTTATAATCAGTAAGAATGTCATGACTAATAGCATCTCCAAAACCTAAACGATAGAACACACTACCATATAGGCTTTCATCATCCATACTAGAAATAATGATTGAATTTTCTTCTGCTTTTTTCTTAGCATCAGTACCATATAATTTCGGTGTTGCTGTTTGGTAAAGGCGTTTTGTCCCCTTTACATTTAGATCACTATGTACTTTTGTAAACGCTGATGCTTCATCACCAAGAGCTTTTGCACCTGTAGTACGGTGAGCTTCATCAGCGATAATTAAATCAAACTCTGGGAAACCATCCTTTTGTGCTTCACCAAGAACATCAATTGACTGATAAGTTCCAAAAACCACTAATAGTTCTTTTTTGGGTCTTGTCATTAATTCTAGATAATTCTCAATAACTTTTTTTGATGAGGTTGTTGCTGGATAACCAATATCACTAGCTTTAATTGTTATATTGGACTCGTCTTGCTTGACACTGCCACGACTAGCATTTCTATCACTAGTAACTGCCATAGAAGACATTGTCATTTCCGTATCATTATTCCACCCTCTCAAGGTTTGCGTAAGTAGTTGAATACTAGGTACCAGATAAAGAATAGTGTATTGTTCCTTAGAAGCCTCTCTCGCCATTGCTTCAGCAATTTTTAAACTTGTAAAAGTCTTACCTGTTCCTGGAGCCATGATTAGCTGTCCACGATCATTTTTTCTAAAGTGATTCAATGCAGAGTCAATAGCATTCTTTTGATAGTATCTTAATCCCTTTTTAGCTTTTACAGTTACTACTTCTGGTGATTCAAAAGAGAATTTTGTCCAATCAATTTGAGAATTTCTAAGATCTGAAAGCCCAATACGAATAACATCGCTTCGGTCTGCCAGAGCTTTCTCAGCATTTTTGCCCCATCTATCAGTAGAAGCAACGATAATACCTGATTCGTAATAGTCTTTTCCAAGCTCCCCTAAAAAAGAATCAATATTAGATTTTTGGATAGTATGTTTATAGAATTTTGCCTGAATCGCTACTAATTCACCAGTAAATTTTTCAGCAACTAAATCTACTCCAAGATCAACTTTAGGTACTCCAAATTCCTCTGGAACATCTGCTAGCATCCATACATTCTTAAACTCATTCTGGTATGTTGGTTCATTTTGAAAATAGGCACGTGCTAAATACTCAAAGTATGTTCCTCTATCACGTTGCGTTTCAGCAAGCTCATTAATCCGATGTACTAGGTTATCAAAAGTCATCTTAGTTACCTTTCTCCTCAAAGGTAAGGGATGACTGATGGTGTTAGTGTATTACTATGTAATACACTAAGGGTACCCTTAGTGTATTACTATGTAATACACTAAGGGTACCCTTACCCAAATATTCTTTTTTTCTTTATTATACCATGATTTTTTACAAAAAATAAAACCCCACCAAGATTTAATCTTGGTGGGGTTTTGGTGGGTAATGAAATCATTTTCCACCATATTTTCGCTATTTGACATTACGCAAAACCTTGCTAAGCTGGAATTTCGCAATGTAATTGCCTACTCTTATTATTTAAGAGTAACTGAAGCTCCAGCTTCTTCCAATTTAGCTTTGATTTC
>ERZ773100.974-NODE-974-length-13835-cov-7.977286_pt1 | contig 13835 bp, 17 predicted proteins | sample MGYA00511119_ERZ773100 | MGnify/ENA primary metagenome ERZ773100 (study PRJEB29015, sample SAMEA2738000) | human oral metagenome | biome: human oral; feature: human-associated habitat; material: dental | place: China | collected 2111 ...
TTAAGGAATTTACCCCAAAAAGTTATAAGAAATATGCTAGAAGTATTGGATAAAACCAAAATAGAAAATTTTTTGAAATTAAATAAAGAGGAAACTAAAAGTGGCTATACTATAATAGATAATCCTTATCCTGCTCCATCAAAGTAATAAATAAATAGATTAATAAATTTAAAATCTATAATATTGGTTAAAATATTAAAGTCAGATATTATAGGACTTTTAATATAATTAATAAATTTTGATATTAAGTTTTAAGAAAAGTGTTAAACTTTGAATATAAATCTTACTTACTGATTCTAGTGGAAATATGATTAATTTACAAAATAATTTAACAACAGGAGAACTATCATTACAAGGAATAAATTCATCAGGTCAAGGGATTTTTGAAAAATCTTTAACACCTTATCCAGCAAGTGCTTTAATATGAACAAGCTCAAGCTCTAAAATATTAGTAGGAGATGAAGCAGTAAAACAAGTAGCAAGTAAGCTACCATATAACTCTGTACTAAAATCTCCAGTTAAATATCCAAATTTAACTGATAGTGAAAATAAATTTTTGAATGATTATATGGGTAAAGAAATTCCAGGAAAAATAGTGTCTAAATATAATGATGTAAATAAATATGAATATAATGCTACTACCAATCCTGGTCTGTTAGCAGAAGGAAAAAATCTACCAATAAATAATTTTTATAATGGAATGTATAACGATGCTTCAGATGAAAGTGGGATATTTGTAAGAATGGGAGATAAAATAAATCCTTATGGAAGTTGGTATACAAAAGTCCCTAAGAATTCAGAAGTAGAAGCAAGAATAGATCTTGCCATTAAAAAATGGTGGGTTAAGCTTAATGCTGAAATTAGGATAACAGAATATGGAGCTAATAAATCAATATTGGATACAGTATATTATATTGAATTCCCAGAAGGAATACCTAAATACAAAGGACCAGTAGGTTATCAAGGTGGAATATTCTTTGGAGGATTAAATCAAGAACAATATTTTATTCCAAATTCAAAAGATTTTGGAAAAGTAATAAAAAACTGTCCTATTAAATAATAAAATGAAAGGAATTATATAATTATGATATGGAAAAAATTAAAAAGTAGAAGAAATTTTGTAGAAAAAGATTTTATAGAGCTTAAAAATTCAGTGGAAGAAATCATAAAAATTTTTGAAAAATATAAGGATATGAGAAAGAACTCAAAAGGATATATAGAAGAGATGAAAAGATTTTTAGGAGAAATCAATATAACATTAAAAGAAAAAAAAATTAACAGATAAAGAATTAATAAATTTAGTTGAATTAAGAAGAACTTATTTTAATTTTCATGATAATAGTCTTTCAGAATATGCTGTTTATGATAAAGGTGATTTAGAAAAAACAAATAAAGCTAATAGAGAAATAACAGTAGTAATAGAAAGATTAAAAAAAATTCTTTATAAAATTACAGAAAAAATAGATTATCATATATCTTAGTATAAGAAATAATTAATTTAGGAAAAGCTATATAGGTAGAAAATAGTTATATAGCTTTTTTAAAAATATATAAATCAAAATGATTTCTATAAAAGTAATTATTTCCTAAGTAAAATAGACTGTAAAGAAAAATGGAACAATATATTTATTCTGGAGGGGCACCTCAAATATTTATTTACCAACCTTGGAATTATAAGACATTATTAGAAGTAGAATATTAAATAGAAAGGATTAATAACTATGAGTAAAAAAAAGAGACCAGAATATGTAAAGAATGTATGTCAGAGAACTTTAGATAGGATTGAAGAAGAATTAATAAAACCAGAACAAAAGTTAAGTCTTGAAGATATAAAAAATGGAAATTGTGATGTTACAAAAGATTTTTTATTGGAAATAAAAGATGAGATAAAAGATATGATGTTAATATTAGATAAAAAAAATATCAGCCATCATATATATATCCATTAATTGAAAATTTTAGGAAAAAAACAGAACTATCAGAATTATTAAAAGAAACATGGAGAATATATATAGAAAATACTTAATATATAAAAAATAATGTTTTATTAGAGATTAATAGTTAAATTGCTATTCAGTATTTTCTTTTTCAAATGAAATAAAAAAGTATATTAATTATTAAAAATAAAGAGAGGAGGAAGAAAATGAACACAAGAAAAAAGATTTTAGAGAAGGTTATACAACAATGTCAAAAAACATTAGATAGAATAGAAGAAGAATTATTGAAACCAGAACCCAAATTAACTCCTTATGATATAGAAATGAGAAATTTTGATGAGGTTCCAAGAGGTATTTTAAAGGAAGCAAAACGACAAATAAAGATAATGATGCAAGTGCTAGATAAAAATAAATATATGCCTAGTTATACTTATCCTCTAATTGATAGTTATTCATTTGATACAGAATTATCTCATCTTCTATTTGAAACTGAAAGTATATATAAAAAATGTACATAAAAGGATATAATTAAGAGAATTTTTAAGAATAAAAACTTAGAAATTCTCTTTTTTGTTAATTAAATTATATTATTGTATTAAAAAATTAAGCACTAATTGAAATAATTCCTACTTGAATTAATATGGGATTTTTAAAATTACTAAAGTTTAAATATCCAAATAGGATAAAAAGTTTTTTTATTTTCAATTTTATTCTATTAAGCAAATCAAAGTAAAGAAAAATAATTAAAAAAAATTTATAAAATAAATTAGTTTTCCTTTCAAAATTTATTAAAGTATGATATTATATAGAGGAAAAGTTTACAATTTTAATTTAATTCAGAATGAGGTGATAAAAATTAACACTTATATTGTAAAACCGCTTAGCTCCAAAAAGGAAAATATCTTTCTTATTTTGGCGTTTTTTATTTTAATATTGGTGGCAGCTATAGCCTTAAAAATAAGACAAAGAGTTGAATATAAAATAGATGTAAAAGAAGATGAAATAGTTTCTTATGAAGTTTTGAATAATATAGAATTAGGAATCTATTCTGATATTAAAAATTCTTTAGTAGATATTTCACAACTAAGAGATGAACAAAACTCTTTACCTAGTATAGACTTATTAGCTGAAGAAGAAATACCACCATATTTTAAAGATATTACTTGGGAGCAAAGAGGTGCAATGGAATGGACAACATTCAAGCATGATGGTGAAGACTACTTAATAGGTAGGGGTAATGGAAAAGTTGGAACTTTCTTAGTAAAGTTTAACAATGAAAATATGGATGAAAGCGATATTTTATATATGAAAGAAACCCCAAGTTTTGATGATATAGAAAAGAACTTTGAAAAATATGAACATATAGCTAAAAAGATAGTTCCATTTACAGGTAATGATGAAAGAAAGAAACTTACTGGTGAATAAAAGAGGGAATTATGAAAAAAATAATATTTATAGTATTTTTAATACTCAATACCCTTTTACTAGGGCAAGAAAAATTAAAAATAGGAATAACTTTATTACCTTATTATAGTTTTGTTGCAAATATAGTAAAGGATAGAGCAGAAGTTATCCCAATAGTAAAGGCAGAATCTTTTGATTCTCATACTTATCAACCTAAGGTTGAAGATATAGAAAGAGCTTCAAAAGTAGATGTAATTGTAGTAAATGGAATAGGGCATGATGAATTTATCTATAAAATTATAGATGCAGTTGATAAAAACAAGAGACCAGTTATTATAAATGCAAATAAAGATGTTTCACTTATGCCTGTTGCAGGGACATTAAATGATGAAAAAATTATGGATTCTCATACTTTTATATCAATAACTGCTGCAATTCAACAGGTACATAATATAACAAAAGAATTGGTGAAGTTAGACCCTAAGAATAAGGATTTTTATTTAGCTAACTCAAGAGAATATGTTAAAAAATTAAGAAAATTAAAAACAGATGCTTTAAAAGAAGTTCAAAATGTAAATGGAGAAGATGTTAGAGTTGCAACTTTCTTAGGTGGATATAACTATCTTCTAGCAGAATTTGGAATAGATGTTAAAGCAGTTTTAGAGCCAACACATGGTTCACAAATAAGTATGGCTTCATTGCAAAAAATAATTGAAAAAATAAAAAAAGATAAGATAGATATAATTTTTGGAGAAAAAAATTATAGTGATGAATATGTAACAATTATTAAAAATGAAACAGGAATAGAAGTTAGAAAGTTAGAACATCTAACAACAGGAGCTTATACAGCTGATAGTTTTGAAAAATTTATTAAAGTAGACTTAGATGAAGTTGTGAGTGCAATTAAATATGTTAAAAATAAAAATAAGCATAAAAAATAGGGAGGAATAAAATGTATAAAAAAATATTGGCAATTTTAATGGTAATATTTAGTTTTTCAGCTTTTGCAAAAGATAAATTAAAAATAGGTGTTACCTTACAACCATATTATAGTTTTGCTGTAAATATAGTAAAGGATAAGGCAGAAGTTATTCCAGTTGTAAGACTTGATAAATACGATTCTCATAGTTATCAACCAAAACCAGAAGATATAAAAAGAATGAATGAGTTAGATGTTCTTATAGTAAATGGAATAGGACATGATGAGTTTATTTTTGATATTTTAAATGCAACAGATAGAAAGAAAGACATAAAAGTTATATATGCAAATAAAAATGTTTCTTTAATGCCTATAGCAGGGTCAATAAGAAATGAAAAAGTTATGAATCCTCATACTTTTATATCTATAACAGCTTCAATTCAACAAGTATATAATATAGCTAAAGAATTGGGAGAATTAGATCCAGCTAACAAAGAATTCTATTTAAAGAATGCAAGAGATTATGCTAAAAAATTAAGAAAATTAAAGACAGATGCCTTAAATGAAGTAAAAAATCTTGGAAATATTGATATTAGGGTTGCAACATTACATGGAGGATATGACTACTTATTATCTGAATTTGGAATAGATGTTAAGGCAGTTATAGAACCATCACATGGAGCACAACCAAGTGCAGCAGACTTAGAAAAAGTTATTAAAATAATAAAAGATCAAAAAATAGATATAATTTTTGGTGAAAAGAATTTTAATAATAAGTTTGTAGATACTATCCATAAAGAAACAGGTGTTGAAGTTAGATCACTTTCTCACATGACAAATGGAGCTTATGAAGCAGATGGTTTTGAAAAGTTTATAAAAATGGATTTAGATGAAGTTGTAAAAGCAATTAAAGATGCAGCGGCTAAAAAAGGAAAAAAATAATATGAATGGTCTTGAAATTCAAATAAAAGATTTGAACTTAGTACTATCTGGAAATGAAATTTTAGAAGATATAAACTTAACAGTAAAGGCAGGAGAAATACATTGTTTGGTAGGACCTAATGGTGGAGGAAAAACTTCTCTTTTAAGGTGCATTCTTGGACAAATGCCATTTACAGGTAGTATAGAAATGAAATATGAAAAAGATAAAATTATTGGCTATGTTCCACAAGTTTTAGATTTTGAAAGAACTTTACCTATAACAGTGGAAGATTTTATGGCTATGACTAATCAAATAAAACCTTGCTTTTTGGGATTATCAAAAAAATGTAAACCAGAAGTGGATAGTCTTTTAAAAAAATTAGGAGTATTTGAAAAGAAAAAAAGATTGTTAGGGAACTTATCAGGTGGAGAAAGACAGAGAGTTTTACTTGCTCAAGCACTTTTTCCTAAACCTAATCTTTTAATTTTAGATGAACCTCTAACTGGTATTGACAAAGCAGGGGAAGATTATTTTAAAGAAATTGTAAAAGAATTAAAAGAAGAAGGTATAACAATTCTTTGGATACACCATAATTTAGCACAGGTAAAAGAGTTAGCAGACACTGTTACTTGTATAAAGAAAAGAATGGTATTCAGTGGAGATCCAAAAGAAGAATTAAAAGAAGATAAAATAATGAGAATTTTTGAATAAATGTAATTTATAAAGCTATTATAGAAAAAATGTAATAAAAAATAAGAGAGTTACATTCCAGATTTTAGAATAAAAATTAAATAGAATGAGCCAAGCAAATCTCAGCATGTTTGAAGCTGACTTGTCAGCAAGTTGGCTGAATTTGCAGCGAATTCTTAATTTTTATTCGTTAAGAAATCTGGCTAGTAACGAACTATTTTTTATACAATTTCTAAATAGAAATAGTTTGTAGGAGAGAAGATGTTAGAAAGTTTTAGAAATTTCTTAATGAATTTAGCTGAACAAGGAGATATTCCATCTTCTTTTAAGTATGGTTTTGTTATTAATGCAATGATATGTGCATTACTTATAGGACCAATACTTGGGGGAATTGGGACTATGGTAGTTACAAAAAAAATGGCTTTCTTTTCAGAAGCAGTAGGACATGCTGCTATGACAGGGATAGCAGTAGGTGTACTACTAGGAGAACCTTTTTCAGCACCATATATTTCACTTTTTACCTATTGTATATTATTTGGTTTAGTAATAAATTATACAAAAAATAGAACTAAAATGTCATCTGATACCTTAATAGGAGTATTCCTTTCAATATCCATAGCATTGGGAGGTTCTCTACTTATTTATGTATCAGCTAAGGTAAATTCACATGCCTTAGAAAGTATATTGTTTGGTTCTATACTTACAGTAAATGATACAGATATCTATATTCTAGTTATATCAGCTATTGTAATTGCTTTTGTTTTAGTACCATACCTAAATAGAATGTTACTAGCAAGTTTTAATCCAAATTTAGCAATAGTAAGAGGAGTAAATGTAAAATTAATAGAATATATTTTTATAATAATTGTTACTGTTATAACGATAGCTTCAGTAAAGATAATAGGTTCGATACTTGTGGAAGCATTACTTTTAATACCAGCAGCAGCAGCAAAAAATTTATCAAAATCTATAAAAGGTTTTGTTGGCTATTCAGTAATTTTTGCTCTTGTTAGTTGCTTATTAGGAGTGTATCTACCTATACATTTTGATATATCAATTCCATCAGGTGGAGCAATAATAATGATTTCATCATTTATCTTTATTGTTACAGTTATTATTAAAATGTTATTTAAGAATTTTGCGGAAGGAGAGTAAAATGAAGAAAAAATTACTGTTTATTTTGATGTTAATTATAGGTTCATTTAGTTTTGCAGAAAATATAGTAATCACATCTATACAACCATTGTATTCTTTAACAAGTTATTTAACTAAGGGAACAGATATAAAGGTCTATACTCCTTTTGGTTCAGATATATCAATGACTATGTCTAAGGAAGCTATAAGAGAAGAAGGTTTCAATTTGGCTGTTGCTAAAAAAGCTCAAGCAGTTGTAGATATTGCTAGAATATGGTCAGAAGATGTAATCTATGGTAAGGCAAGAATGAATAAGATAAATATTGTGGAAATTGATGCAAGTCATCCTTATGATGAAAAAATGACAACTTTATTTTTCAGTGATTATTCAAATGGAAAAGTAAATCCATATATTTGGACAGGAAGTAAAAACTTAGTTAGAATGGTAAATATTATAGCTAGAGATTTAATAAGATTATATCCTAATAATAAAGCTAAAATAGAAAAGAATATAACAAAGTTTACTGCTGACTTATTAAAAATTGAAAATGAAGCTAATGAAAAGCTGCTTGCAGTTGGAGAGGCAGAAGTTATATCTTTAAGTGAAAATTTACAATATTTCTTAAATGATATGAATATATACACAGAATATGTAGATTATGACAGTGTAAATACTCAAAATATTGCTAAGTTAATAAAAGATAAAGGAATAAAAGTCATTGTTTCTGATAGATGGTTAAAGAAAGATGCTATAAAAGCTCTAAAAGAAGCAGGTGGAGAATTTGTTATTATAAATACTTTAGACATACCTATGGATAAAGATGGAAAAATGGATCCAGAAGCTATCTTAAAGGCTTTTAAAGAAAATACAGATAATTTAATTGAGGCACTAAAAAAATAATTTATATAATTAGATATAAAAAGCAATGAGTTACATTCCAGATTTTAAGATAAAAATTAAATAGAATGAGCCGAGTAATTCTCAGCATGTTTGAAGCCAACTTGTTGGCAAGTTTGCTGAAATTACAGTGAATTCTTAATTTTTATCTGTTAAGAAATCTGGCTAGTAACGAATGATTTTTATTCTAAGTCTACAGGAGGACAAAATGAAAAAATTTTTAGTTTTAATTATGGGAATTTTAATGTCGGTTGTTGTATTTGCACATTCACCATTAATTTCTGTTGATGATAATGGAGATGGAACTGTATATATTGAAGGTGGATTTTCAAATGGTGCTTCTGCTGAAGGAGTAGAAGTTATAATTGTTAAGGATAAGGCATACAATGGACCAGAAGAATCTTTTAAAGGAAAAGAAATAATCTACAAAGGAAAATTAGATGCTAAAAACAGCTTAACTATACCAAAACCTGCAACTGAAAAATATGAAGTATATTTTAATGCAGGAGAAGGACATGTTGCTAGTAAAAAAGGACCTACTTTAACAGCTGCTGAAAAAGCTAACTGGGATAAAGCAACAGCAAGTTTTGATTTTGGAGAATGGAAAGACTTAATGATGGAAAAATAAAAAGTTTTGACTTATTAAGGTTATAATGGGGACGGTATGATATTAAAAATTATTGGGAGGTATTACAATGAAAAAAAGTTTAGTTTTAATTGGAAGTATTTTATTGGCAGCAAATTTATTTGCACATGATCATTTTCTTTACACAACTAATTTAGATGTAAGTAATCAAAAAGAAGTTAGAATGAAAGCAGTTTTAGGTCACCCAGCAGAAGGACCAGAAGTAGAACCTGTTAGCATTGCAACAGTTGATGGGAAAACTCATTTGCCTAAAGCATTTTTTGTAGTTCATGATGGAGTAAAAACAGATTTATTATCTAAGGTTAAAGTTGGAACTATAAAAACAAGCAAAGGGCAATATGCAGCACTAGATGCAGTTTACTCTATGGAAGATGGATTAAAAGGTGGAGGAAGCTGGGTATTTGTAATGGATAGTGGAAACACTAAAGATGAAGGATATACATTTAACCCAGTTGAAAAATTAATAATCACTAAAGATTCAGCAGGTTCAGACTACAATCAAAGAGTAGCTCCAGGACATAATGAAATAGTTCCATTAGTTAACCCAGTTAATGCTTGGAAAGAAAATGTATTTAGAGCAAAATTTGTTGATAAAGATGGAAAGCCTATAAAGAATGCAAGAATAGATGTAGACTTTATAAACGGAAAAATAGATATGACTAACAATACTTGGACAGCTAATAAAGAAGCTCCTAAAACAAGTTTAAGAGTATTTACTGATGACAATGGAGTATTTGCATTTGTTCCTTCAAGAGCAGGACAATGGGTAATAAGAGCAGTTGCTTCTATGGATAGAGAAAAGAAAATTGTTCATGATGCTTCATTAGTTGTACAATTTGAATAGAATTTAATAATTTAATTTAAAAATAACTGTTACAAACTGATGATTTTTATCATTAATTTGTAACAGTTTTTTATTAGTTATGTACTGATACTTTTTTTTCTTTTTTATTATTCTTTATTGAAAAAGCAATATCTATAATTGCACTTAAAAGTATAAGTATTGAACCTATAATTGTTGTCATTGATGGAATTTCTCCCTTTCCTAAATAAACCCATAAAGGATTTAAAACAGGTTCTGCCAAACAAATTATCATAGCCTTTTCCATAGATATTTCTCTTAAACCTTCACCATATAAAGCATAAGATATTCCTGATATAACTATACCTGAAATACTTAAAATAATTATTTCATTAAAACTTGATGGTGGAGGACTGTATCTAAATACTAGAAGAAGTCCATAAAATATTGCTGAAATAATATTTATAAGAGCAACTATTCCTAAAAGATTTCCTTTTTTTACCTTTTGTAAATTATATGAATAGAAAACAAAGGCAAGCCCTATTGTTATTCCACTTACTATTGCCCACCAATTACCACCATTCATACTAGTTATTGAATTGAAAATTATTCCTGCAAAGATAAGTAAAAATACTATAAATTTTTCAAATTTTATCTCTTTACTTTTATAAAAACCATAACCTATTACATATATAGGAGCTGTATATTGCATTGATATAGCCATAGCTGAGCTTGAAATTCTTGTAGTTATTGTAAGTGACAGTAAAAATATTGCCATAAATATTCCACCAAAAAGAATATTTTTCATTGGATAAATTTTTTCTTTGAATATATAGGGCAATAAAAAAATTCCTCCTCCTAAACATCTGATTAGACTTATCCAAAGAGGATCAGCATTTACAGCTTTTACCAATAAACCACTTAGACTCCATATTATTACAGCTGCTATTATTAAAAAATATGCTTTACTGTTATTTTTCATTTTTATTTTTCCTTTTTATACAAAAAGACTGTTGCATTTTAATAATTAAATAGTAAATCTAAATTTGCAACAGCCTTCTTTTATTATTTTTCTTTAAAATATTATATTTTTATAAGAAGTTTGTTAATATTCCAGCAAATACAACTGAACCTAGAGTTACAGTAGTAAATCCTCCAACTAACATAGTTGGAACCATTGTATTAGTTAAGAAATCTTTTTCTTCTTCTGTTTTTGCTAAGACATTTATAGCTTCATTAGTTAATAGGAAGTTTACAGGGAAACCTATTAAACAGTTTAGAGCTATAGCAAAAGACATTTGCCATGTAAGTTTTAATAATTTTCCAACAATTATTCCACCTATAGCCATTCCTATAATTCCTAAGAATATTAAAACAACTAGAGGTATGATTAAAGCTAATATTTCATCCATTGAACTATTTACTAGCCCACCCATAACTCCAACTACTGATGCTACAACAAAGAAACCAAAACAGTTAGCTTTTTGTAATGATTTTCTTTCTAATAATCCTACTTCTCCAGCTATAATACCAAAGAATAATGCAAATATTGTAGGGGAAATTTTAAATCCAACTCCAAAACTATTAAAGATTTTTCCTGAAAGTGTTGAACATAGAATTGCTAACATACCAACAAGACCTAAAAGAAATAAATAAGTAGATGTATCCATATATTTTTCAGGGATAGCTGGGATAAGTCTCTTTTTATTTTCTTCTGCTTCAGTTGATACAGCTTTTAATTCACCTTTTCTGAATAAATCCAATCTTCTTAAAGTTTCAGATCTCAATAAACCTGGTAATATGAAGTAAACTGGAAATTCTTGTAAAGCTAGTAAAAGTAAAGCTATTGTTGATAAATGAGGTAATCCTTTTGCAAGAGATGTTTTTGACATTTCAAATGCAGCAACAAAACCTCCAGCTATTGGTGGTGCAGCTACAACTGCTGTTTGCCAATCATATATCATACTTCCTATTGGAAGAATAACAGCAGCTATTCCAGCTATTGCTCCAAGCCCAATTAAAACAGTTTTCCATTCTTTCTTTAAAGAATCCAAACTCAATGAACTTCCCATATTAACAACTATAACTACCATTATAACTTCTGTCATTGCTTCAGAGAATCCACCTAAATCTATGATCTCTTATGGTAAAAATCCACCCCATACTCCTGCTAGAAGTAAAATCAAGAAAATTAAGATTGAAGGGACTATAGCTCTTGTCTTTACTGAAACAAACTCCCCTAATGCTAAAAATGCCATTAAGATAAAAAACGCCATTGCTGGATGCATAAAACTCCTCCTTATATTTTAAATTTCACATATTATTCTAAGTTTTCAAGAACTTTAGTTAAAAACTTATAAACTTTTTCAGTTGAAGATACACTTAACCTCTCATTAGGTGAATGTAAATCCCAAGCATTAGGACCTATTGAAATTGCATCCATATCTCCTTGAATTTTATCTACAAAACACCCACATTCTAAACCTGCATGAACTGCAAGAGTTTTGATTTCTTCTACAAATAAATCTGAATAAACTTTGTTAGCAATATCTCTAAGATTTGAATGAGCCTTGTAAACCCAGCTTGGATATGCAGAGAAAGCTCTAAGCTCTCCACCTAAATATTTTCCAATTAAAGCAATCTTATTGTATAGATAATCTCTATTTTTCTCAAAAGTTGCTCTTATTTCTGTAACTAAGTAAACATGATTTTCTTTTATATACACTTCACCTAGATTAGATGAACTTTCAACAACATTTAAACTTCCTATCATACTAGATACACCATTAGGAGATAAAATTATAGCATCTATAATCTTATCAACAGTAGTTTTAGAAAGTAAATTTTCTGCTAAGTTTTCTTCAGAAACTTCAATTTTTAAATCTACAGCAGTTTCTTCATAAATTTTCTTAGCTTCATATTCAAAATGCTTTACTGTATCTTTTAAAGTATCTATATCTTTTTCTTCTAAAGCTAATGTAACATAAGCCTCTCTTGGAATTGCAAGTCTAAAATTTCCACCTTTTAAATTAGAAATTAAGAAATTTACCTTTTCTCTTAAAAGATTTAAAAGATTAGCTAGTAAAACATTTGCATTTGCTCTACCCTTATGTATATCTTCTCCTGAATGTCCGCCTCTTAAACCAGAAATTTTAATTTTATATCCTTTGTAGTTATCTGTTTTCTTTGTATATTCAATAGGGAATTTTAAATCTACTCCTATTCCACCACAGCTACCTGCAATTATTTCAGTATCAACAATGTGGTCTATATTTATTAATCTATTTGTATTAAACCAAGATTTATCAACACTTAATGCCCCACTCATATCCTCTTCTTCAGCAGTAGTTAAGATTACATCAACTGGAGGATGTTTTAAAGTTTTATCTTCAAGTACAGCCATAGCCATAGCAACACCTATACCATCATCTGCACCTAATGTAGTTCTATTTCCAGTAGATAAAATATCTCCTTCTAATACAAGTTTTATAGAATCTTTTCTAAAGTCATGTTCAACTTCAGGTCTTTTTTCACATACCATATCTATATGAGCTTGTATAACAATAGGTTTTTGTTTTTCATATCCAGGAGTTGCAGGTTTTCTTATTAGAAGGTTATATTTTTCATCTTGATGAACCTCTAAATTTAAACTTTTAGCCCAATTTAATATAAAGTCACTTATTTCTTTTTCAAAAAATGTCTGTCTTGGAATTTTAGATATTTCTAAAAAATGATAAAAAACTCTATGTTTTTTTAAATCTTCAACACTTTTGTATGCCATATTTTCCTCCTTTATTTCTTATTTCTTTTCAATAAAAAATTAAAAATTTTAAAAAATTTAATTTTATGTTCTTCTAAGGAAATTTGTTCTCTTTGTTGCAAAATATTTTCTAAGTAACTTTGATGAACTCTAACTATTGTTTCCATTATATAGGGAGCTTCTTCTTCTAAAATACTGCCTTCTTTTATCATTTGTTTTATTACAGGAATATCTCTATTATGTATATTTGCTTCTACTAATACAGATTTTGTTATATCATTTTGCCCAGTAATATCATCTGGAAATATTTCATAATATTTTTTTATTATTTTTTCAAGTTTATAACTATATTTTCCAAAGAATAATGTATGAAAAATTTCAGGTTTTTCAAAAGAATGATGAACAAAGACCTTATAAATTGTTTCATATATTTCTATAGCTTTCATATCAGAGCTTATTTCGTCTCTTAAATCTTTTAAATAAATCTTTAAGTAATCCACTGAACTATATAAAATAAGTTCCTCTAAATCCTCAAAATAGTTATAAATAGTTGCTGTATTATAGCCTGCCTTGTCTGCAATTTTTTTTATTGATAAATTTTCAATCCCCTCATTTAAAATTAAGTCTTGAGTTGCTTCTATAAAATACATCATAACTCTTCTTTTTTTTATAGAAGCAACTCAAGACTTAATTTTAAATGAGGGGATTGAAAATTAAGTCTTG
>ERZ773100.977-NODE-977-length-13827-cov-5.228798_pt1 | contig 13827 bp, 19 predicted proteins | sample MGYA00511119_ERZ773100 | MGnify/ENA primary metagenome ERZ773100 (study PRJEB29015, sample SAMEA2738000) | human oral metagenome | biome: human oral; feature: human-associated habitat; material: dental | place: China | collected 2111 ...
CGCCGAGGGCGTCGGTCGTCCATTCAAAGACGGTGTGGCAGTAGTAGTCGAGGCCGCGGACGAGGCGCGGGTTGCGCTGCCAGGCGATGCCGAGCGCGTCCAGCAGGGTGGTGAGGCGGGCGAAGTGGGCGCGGCTTTCGTCGCCGAGGTAGTCGTCCAGTACGGGTGCGCCGTCAAGCAAGGCTTGTACGCCCGCGTTTTTGCTGTCGAGGATGCGCAGCGGGTTGGTGGTGAGGCGGCGACGGCTGTCGTCGTCCAGCGCGTCTTCATGGTTTTGCAGGTAGGCGACCAGTGCCTGCTGGAAGGCGTGGCGTTCGTCGGCGAGGCCGATGGTGTTCAGCTCCAGCGTCAGCAGGTCAAGTACGCCGAGGCGACGGAAGAGGTCGGCGCAGATGGTGATGAGTTCGGCGTCAAGCGCGGCGTCCGCCATGCCGAAGGCTTCAACGCTCACTTGCGAGAATTGGCGGCTGCGTCCTTTTTGCGGGCGTTCGTAGCGGAACATCGGCCCTTCGGCGTAAACGCGCTGCGGCTGTTGCAGTTTGCCGTGCTGGATCATCGCCCGCACCACGCCTGCGGTCGCTTCGGGGCGCAAGGTGATGCTTTCGTCGTTGCGGTCGTTGAAGGTGTACATTTCTTTGCTGACGACGTCGGTTTCTTCGCCGACAGCGCGTTTGAACAGGCCGGTTTGTTCGAGCAGCGGCAGTTGCAGCGGGCGGTAGCCGTAGCGGGCAAGGACGGCGTGGATGCGGTCGTGCAGTTGTTGCAGGTGGCCGGATTCGGGCGGGAAGATGTCGTTCATCCCGCGCAGGGACTGGATTTGTGTTTTAGCCATTGGGGACATCTACGGTGAAGCGGCGGCTGGAGTTTTTCTGGCGGTAGTTGTCAAGCGGCTGTTCCTGGCCGTTGATGAGCATGACCACGCCATCGGGGCGGCCGAGGTTGAATTTGTACGGGGCGCCGTCGGCGGGCAGTTCGATTTTTTCGCCGGCCTTGACGAGTTTTGACAGCACTTTTTTGCGGCCATTGTCGTAGATTTCGATCCAGCTTTCGGCGGAGAAGGACAACTGGATGCCGCGCGTGCTGCTGGCGGTCGGGCTGTCGCTGGCCGGGGTTTCGGCGGGCGTTTCGTTGTTGTTGTCGGCGCTGGCCGGGTCGTTGGAGACCGGCGGGGTCAGGCCGGGGATGTTTTGTGCGCTTTCCGGCGGGAGTGGCGTGCCTTCGGGCGAGAGCGGGGTACCGCCCACTTCGAGGACAATTTCGTTGCCGGGGTTGTTGGTGCTGCCGCCCGTGTCCGCCGGGGCGGTGGTTTCTCCGGCAGGCGGGGTGTTAAAGGCGCCGTTGATTTGTTTCATCAGCCAGGAGTTGTTGTCAAAGAGCTGATAGAGCAGCACGCCGCCAATGATGACCACCGGGATGAGCAACAGCCAGGAGCCGAGATAGCTGCGGCGGTAGGCACGCGGCTGGCTTTCGACGTTGGCGGCGGTCAGGCGCAGTTCCGGCGCGGGTTCGCTTTTGATTTTGTTAAAGGCCTGGCTGACAGCGGCTTCGTTCAGGCCGAGGAAGCGGGCGTAGAGGCCGAGGTAGCCACGGGTGAAGACCGGTGCGCCGATTTCGGCGAAGCGGTTTTGTTCGAGTTTTTCGATGATTTCCTGGCTGAGGTTGGACTGCATCGCGGCTGTTGCGATGGAGAGTTCCCGCTTCATCCGTGCCGCCGAGAGGACGGCGCCGATGTCCAGTGCGCCGGTGGTGTTGGTTTTTTCGCTCATGGTCAGATTCCCAGCGATTTTGCCTCAGGTGTGCTCTTGTAGTTGCCGCGCATGACGCGAACCAGTTCTTCTTCCATGCGGGTGTCGCCGCTCTTGCGTGCCGCTTCGATGCCGAGTTTGACGCTTTCCGGGCTGTAGCCGACGTAGGTGTGCACCACGCGCAGGTAACGCAGCGCGCCGGCGTAGTCGCCTTTTTGCAGGGCGATTTGCGCGAGCGGCAAGAGGGCGCCTTCGGCCTGCGGGTTGGCGGCAATCGCCTGTTTGTAGGCATTCTCCGCCGCACCGCTTTGGCCACGGCGCTCCATGCAGTTGCCTTCGGCGATGCTGGCGGCGGTTTTGAATTCGGCGTTGCGCCCGCGCATTTGCCCAAGCAGCGCCTGCATTTCGCTGTCGCGGTCAAATTTGCAGAGGAAGGTGGCGTAGTTGGTGTAGCCGAGCAGGTATTCGGGGTGGCTGTGGATGAGTTTTTGGTAGATTTGGTTGCCGGAGGCGATGTCGCGTTTTTCTTCGTAGAGGACGGCGAGGATATTCCAGGCTTCCGGCGGGCGCGAGTCGATTTCGATGGCGCGTTGCAGTTTGGGTTCGGCCAAATCGTAACGCCCCATTTGCAGGTATTGCGCCCCCAGCTCAACGTAGTCCTTGTAGGCCTGACCGTAGTCGGCTTTTTTCTTGGTCACGGTGGGGATGATTTCGTCATCGTTGTTTTTTTTGCCGAAGCCGAGCGTTTCGCAGCCGCTGAGCAGCATCGCCGCCGCAAGTGCCGCAAGCAGGGGTATGTTTCTGGTTTTCATGCGGTTTCTACCTCTTGTCTGGTTTGTCTGTATCGGCGCAGGCGGTCATTGACCTGCCCCACGAGCTGCCCGCAGGCAGCGTCTATGTCTTCTCCGCGCGTTTTGCGGATGGTGGCCACGTAACCGTTTTCGGTCAGGTAGCGCTGGAATGCGAGGATGTCGCTGCGCCTTGAGCATTCAAAGCGGCTGCCGGGAAAGGTGTTGAACGGGATCAGGTTGATTTTGCCGGGGATGCCGCGCAGCAGTTCGACCAGTTGTCGCGCGTGTTCGGGGGTGTCGTTGACGCCGCGCAGCATGACGTATTCCCAGGTGACGCCGCCGTGCTGGCCGTTGTGCTGCACATATTGGTGGCAGGCATCAAGCAGCGCGGCGAGGCCGTAGCGGGCATTGACCGGCACTATCTGGTTGCGCAGTTCGTCGTTCGGCGCGTGCAGCGAGACGGCAAGGCTTAAATCAGTGACTTCGCGCAGGGCGTGGATGGCGGGGACGATGCCGGAGGTGCTGAGCGTGACCCGCCGTTTGGAGAGGCCGAAACCGTAGTCGTCCATCATCAGCCGGGTGGCGGGCAGGACGTTGTTGAAATTCACCAGCGGCTCGCCCATGCCCATCAGTACGACGTTGGTGACGACGCGGTTGTTGCCGTGGCGGTCGCAGTTGAGCAGTTCCTTGGCGAGCCAGACCTGGACGATAATTTCGCCGGTGGTAAGGTTGCGGTTAAAGCCCGCGTGGCCGGTGGAGCAGAAGGGGCAGGCCATCGCGCAGCCCGCCTGCGAGGAGATGCAGAGGGTGCCGCGATCGTCTTCCGGGATGAAAACGGCTTCGATGCTGTTGCCGCAGTCGTAGCGGAAGACCCATTTGCGCGTGCCGTCGCTCGCGGTTTTATCGGTGACCACGGTGGGAAAGCGCAGCTCGGCGATGGTTTTCAGTTTTTCGCGCAGCGGTTTGCTGAGGTCGGTCATCGCATCGAAATCAATGACGCGCTCGTGATAAATCCATTTGAGCAACTGTCTGGCGCGGAAGGATTTTTCGCCGTTGTCAATGAACCACGCGGTCATCGCCTCGCGGTCAAGGTCAAACAGGTTGATTTTCTCTGCCATCAGCGGCACAACTCGCGTTCAGCGAAGAAAAAGGCAATTTCGCGCGCAGCGTTTTCCGCGCTGTCCGAGCCGTGGACGGCGTTGCGCCCCTTGTCTTCGGCAAAATCGGCGCGCAACGTGCCGGGCGCGGCTTCTTTCGGGTCGGTTGCCCCCATCAGCGTGCGGTAGCGGGCGACGGCATCCTCGCCGCGCAAGACCTGCACCATCACCGCGCCGGAGGTCATGAAATCCACCAGTTCGGCAAAAAAAGGACGTTCGCGGTGAACGTCGTAGAAGCGGGCGGCATCGTCGCGGGACAGCCGCAGCATTTTCGCGGCGACGATTTCCAGGCCGTTTTGTTCGAGGCGGGTGAGAATCGCGCCGGTATGGTGGTTTTGCACGGCATCGGGTTTGATGATGGAGAGCGTCATTTGCGCGGGCATGAATACTCCGTGAAGATTGTGTGAGCTTAAAAACGGGCGGTATGGTAGCACATCGGGCGACGTTTGAGATTTTTGCGATTATTGGTATTGGGATTGCAGGGCGGCGAGGCGTTCCGGCGTGCCGATGTCCTGCCAGACGCCGCCGTGTACTTCGCCGCTCAGCTCGCCGCGCGGCAGGTGGGCGCGCAGAATGGGGGCGAGCGGGCGGAAACCGGGGGCAATACCGGCAAACAGGCGCGGATGCAGCACGGAAATGCCGGTGAAGGTCAGCGTTTCCCCGGCAATCAACATATTGCCCGCAAGCGAAAAATCGCCGCGCGCCTTCCACGCCGGCGTTTCGGTCAAAAGCAAATGGGCGAGACTCTCCGCCGGACGGTTTTCACGGAAACGGCGCAGGTCGGCGTCGCACCAGATGTCGGCATTGACGACGAGAAACGGCGCGTCGCCCAACAGCGGCAAGGCTTGGATGATGCCGCCGGCGGTTTCCAGCCCTTCCTCCGGTTCGCGTGAATAGTGGATGCGCAGGCCGTAGCCGCTGCCGTCGCCGAGGGCAGCGGCAATCATCGTGCCGCGATAGCCGAGGTTGATAACGACATCAATGAACCCAGCGCGGGCGAGACGGCGCAGCTGCCAGCCGATGAGGCTGTCATCGCCGACACGCAGCAGCGGTTTGGGACGGTCGGCGGTCAGCGCGCCCATGCGTTTGCCGCGTCCGGCGGCGAGAATCATGGCTTTCATGGCTTTTTTGGAAATTATTGCTGGTTTAACAATGAATTGTAAATTCGCCGTAAATGGCAAATGCGCGGACGGTTACGTTTCGCTAACCGCCCCTACCGCCTTGCGTAATAGCGGCGCGGCTTGCGTCAATACGGCCGCCAGCGGCGCGTAGTCCGTCAGGGCGGCGGCCTCATCGCAGGCGTGGGTGAGGACGCGCGGCAGGTCGGCCAGATAGCCGGTTTTGCCGTCGCGGCTGGCGAGGCGGACGAACAGTCCCAGCACTTTCAGGTGGCGTTGCAGCGACACGGCGTCGCAGGTGCGCGCCCAGTCGGCGGGGGCAATCGCCGGGTAATGGCGGGCGCGGAATTGTTCTTCCCAACGGCGCACGTCGGCGGGCGGGTAGCGCAGGTAGCAGTCGCGGGTAATGGAGACGAGGTCGTAGGCGGGATGCCCCCACAGCGCGTCCTGGTAGTCAAGGATGCCGATGCTGCCATCGGCGCGGCGCATCAGGTTGCGGCAATGGTAGTCGCGGTGGACGCAGACGGCGTTGTCGTGTACTTCTGCCGCCAGCCGTGTTTCCAGCGCCTGTAACGGCGCGCTGTCGGCGGTGATGCCGAGCCACGGCAGGAACCATTCGCGCATGAGCGACACTTCGGTGTGCAGGCGGTCAAGCGTATAGGGCGGGATGGTGTCGCGCAGGCTGGCGGTCGCCTGTTGCCAGTCGCCGAGGAGCGCCAATGCCTGCGTCATCGCCGCTTCTGGCGCGTCGGTCAGGTCGTACCAGAGCCAGCGGTCGCCGTAGTCTTCCAGTAACAGGAATCCTTGCGCGGGGTCGGCAGCGTGGATTTGCGGCACGGGCAGGCCGCAGGCGCGAAATTCGTCGCTGCGCTGTTGAAACAGTGCAACGCCACCCAGCTCCGGCGGCGCGTCCATCAGGATGTATGTGCGCCCGTCGTGTTGTGCGCGAAAGTAGCGGCGGTAACTGGCATCGCCGCCGAGCGCGGTGAGTGTTACCCCCGCCCCCAATGCAGAAACCGCGAAAGCGCGGCGGGCACTTTCGCGGTTTTCGCTCTGTTTTTGCATCAGGCGGCGGGTTTGCTTTCTTCTGCCGCTTTGTCGGCGGGTTTCGCCGCTTCGGCAGGTTTGTCGCCTGCTTCGGGTTTGGTGGCGAGTGTGTTCAGTTCGTCAAAAAGGCGCGGGTAGTCTTCGCTGGATTTGGGGACGTATTTGCCGTCAACGACGAAGCCCGGCACGCCGTCCAGTTTGGAGGCTTCAAACAGGTTTTTGGCGCGATTGACTTTTTCTTTCACCGCCAGCGAATCCCAGGCTTTTTCCGCATCGGCTTCGCTCGCGCCGTTTTCGGCGAGGAATTTCACGGCTTCTTTTTTGTCGAAGATGATGCCGAGTTTGCGGTCTTTGTGCACGGCGTCAAAGATTTTGGCGTCCATCGCTTTTTCGTCCATGCCCAGTTGGCGCACGGTGTAGTAAAGCTGCGCGCCGCCTGCCCATTGGCCGGTGACTGCCGGGACGCGGGTGAATTTCAGCGCCGGATTGATGCCGTTTGCCAGCCATTTTTGCAGCTCCGGCTCCATGTGGTAGCAGTGCGGGCAGCCGTACCAGAAAAATTCGACGATTTCGCCCGGCTGGATGTCGGCGATAGCGACCGGCAGTACGTTGTAATCGGCGCCTTCGCGGTATTTCACCGGCTGCGCCTGGGCGGCGGTGGCAAGGGCAGCGGCGAGCGCGAGGGCGGTCAGGGTGTGTTTCAACATGGGTAACTCCATTTGTTGTGGGGGTAAAAGAGGCGCGCATTATAGCGGCTCGCCCTGGCGCGGCAGCGGGTTATCCGAACGGTAATACCGCGTGCTAAGATGCCCGCCGTTTTTCCACCGGAACCCGCCATGCACCTGCCCCCGCAAACCTACCCGCTCACCCGCAAACGCCGCAACCGCAAGGACGATTTCTCCCGCCGCCTGATGCGCGAAACCACCCTCACCACCGCCGACCTCATCCTGCCCGTTTTCATCTGCGAGGGCGAAGGCAGGCGCGAAGCGGTGCCGTCGATGCCGGGCGTGTACCGCCTTTCCATCGACCAGTTATTAGCGGAATGCGCGGAGCTGACCGCCCTCGGCATCCCGGCGATTGCGCCCTTCCCCGTCATCAGCCAGGAATACAAAAGCGAAGACGCTGCCGCCGCCTACGACCCGGACGGTCTCATCCCGCGCGCGGTGCGCGCTGTCAAGGCCGCCTTCCCCGCCCTCGGCATCATGACCGACGTCGCGCTTGATCCCTACACCATCCACGGCCAGGACGGCATCACCGATACCAACGGCTATATATTGAACGACACCACCGTCGCCACCCTCATCAAGCAGGCGCTGTGCCACGCGGCGGCGGGCGTGGACATGGTCGCGCCGTCGGACATGATGGACGGCCGCATCGGCGCCATCCGCGCAGCGCTGGAAGCGAACGGTCACGAAAACGTGCGCATCATGGCGTATTCCGCCAAATACGCCAGCGCCTACTACGGCCCGTTCCGCGACGCGGTCGGCTCCGCCGCCAACCTCGGCAAGGCGGACAAACGCAATTACCAGATGGATCCGGCGAACAGCAACGAAGCGCTGCACGAAATCGCCCTCGACATCAGCGAAGGCGCGGATTTCGTCATGGTCAAACCGGGAATGCCCTACCTCGATGTGCTGCGCCGCGCCAAAGAGCAGTTCGCCTTCCCGCTCGCCGTCTATCAGGTCAGCGGCGAATACGCGATGCTTTGCGCCGCCTTTGAAAAAGGCTGGCTCGACCGCGAAGCCATCATCATGGAAACCCTGCTCGGTTTCAAACGCGCCGGCGCGGACATCATCATCACCTACTTCGCCAAGGAAGCGGCGGGGATACTGACGCGCGGATGAGCGCATCAAAAGCCCCTCGCATGAGGGGCTTTTTTACGATTATATTTTGACCCTTTTGAGCACATCAGGGTATTTGGCGATGACTTCCGTCATCAGATCATGCACTTTGGGAATCAGATCTTTTAATGGATCACCGACGGGTTTAATAAATCCCTGCATTTTCAAATCGCCTAACGATTTTTGGTATTGCGTGAATAAATCCTTGCAGCGATTTTGCAATGTTTCGTCAGGGATACGCACGCAGCCGTCTTTTCCCAACATGGTCTGTACACTATGTTCCAGCGAGCCGCGCAAGTCTTCCGGGAGAAAACCGCCATATCCCCTGCGGGTAACGATGTGGTCAAGCAGTTTATTCTCGTCAGTCGCATATTGGGTATAGCTTCTGGCGTAAAACCGCAGCGATTCTTTGATTGATAATTTTTGGCTGTTATCGTAATACTGCCAACCCAGTATGCCGCCTGCAACAATCAGGACGCCTAACAAAATAGTCTTTCCCATCAGACACTCTCCGCCAGGCATTGCAGCAGCAGCGCGCTCGATGCAGCGCCGGGGTCTTTGTGACCGGCGCTGCGTTCGCCGAGGTAGCTGGCGCGCCCTTTTTTCGCCACCAGCGGGATGGTCGCTTCTGCCTGCGCCTGCGCGGTTTGTGCCGCCGCTTGCAGCGCCGTTTTCAATTCCGCGCCGCCCGCTGCCGCCTGTTTGAGTGCTTCGGCTACGGGCAGCCAGACGTCCACCATCGTTTTGTCGCCCGCGACGGCGTGTCCGCGTGCGACAATGCCCGCCGCGCCGTCGGCGATGGCTTGGGCGAGTGTCGGCAAATCGGCTTCGTTTTTGCCGTTGAGCGCGGTTGCCGCCTTGATGAAGAAGGTGCCGTAGAGCGGGCCGCTGGCACCGCCGACGGTGGAAAGCAGCGTCATGCCGACGGTTTTGCTGAGACTACCCAAATCCTTGCCTGCCTCCGTCGCCAGTTTTTCTTTTGCCTTGGCGAAGCCGCGCTGCATATTGAGGCCGTGGTCGCCGTCGCCGATGACGGTATCAAGCGCAGTCAGCGCGTCCTGCGCGGCGGTGAGCGCGTCGGCGCAGCGGTCTATCCAGTGGATATATTGGCTGTTGCTGAAGCTCATGCGCGCCCTCCATTCGTCCAGCCCGGCGTGCGCACCGGCGCGTCAAAGAGTTCGAGGGTGGCATCGTCTGCCTTGAGCAGGGTGATGGACAGCCCCTGCATATCGAGCGAGGTGCAGAAGTTGCCGACCAGGCTGCGCGCGATGCTGAGGCCGAAGTCGGCGCAGCAGCGGGCGAGCGCGTGATAGACGCCGTAGCATTCGGAAAGCGGCACGCTGCCCAGGTTATTGACCAGCGCGATGACGCGGTCGTCTTTGGCAAGCGGTTGTTTTTCCTGTTGGACTTCGTCCCAACTGGCGCTGGCTGCATTCCACAGGCGCAGGGTGCGGTGATAGCTGCCGTTGTCAATCAGGGTGGCGAACATTTGCGCGACAGTATCGTCCAAACCTTTGAAGGTGCGGCGTTCGATGCCCGGCTCGCCGTGGATGCCAACGCCAAATTCCATTTCGTTTTCGGCGAGGGTGAAGGACGGCTTGCCTGCAGCGGGTACGGTACAGGCGCCGAGGGCGACGCCGATGCTGTGGCATTGGTCGTTGAGACGGCGACCGAGCGCGGCGAGCGAGGCGAGGTCATCGCCGCGACGGGCGGCGGCACCGAGCAGTTTCTCCAGCAGCACCGTACCGGCGACGCCACGACGACCCGCAGTGTAGAGGCTGTCTTTCACCGCAACGTCATCGTCGGTCAAGACGAAGGCGACTTCCGTGCCCATGTCGTGCAGCAGCTCAGCGGCGGTTTCAAAATTGAGGACGTCGCCGGTGTAGTTTTTGACGAGCAGCAGCACGCCCTTGCCGCCATCGACCGCCTGCGCGCAGGCGACAACCTGATCCGGCGTCGGCGAGGTGAAGATTTCGCCCGGCACTGCGCCGTCAAGCATGCCGTCGCCGACAAAACCGCTGTGCATCGGCTCGTGGCCGCTGCCACCGCCGGAAATCAGCGCAACTTTGCCCGCAAGCGGCGCGTCGCTGCGGCTGATGAAGACCGGGTCGCGGTGCAGGCGCAATTCCGGATGCGCTTCGACGAAGCCCTGCAACTGTTCGTCCAAAATGGTGTCCACCTGGTTGATGAGCTTTTTCACAATATTCTCCCGTTTGCAAAAGCCAGATTCACAGATTTGAACATATTATACGCATTTTTAACGTTCACACGCGCCCCGGCGGCGGCTGACAATGAACTCCGGTGCGATGCAGACCGCACAGTCATTACCAAACGTCTGCTGCATCCGGTGGCCGTTGTTCTCATAAACAACGCAGACCGGATCCAGCGTCGCCGGGCAGGCGCGGCTGGCGCAGCCGCTGTCGCCAATGGATTTTGGCGGGGCAATGGCGAGCGGGGTATCCAAAAACGGCTTGGGCGCATGGCAGGCGGCGAGCGATAACGCGAGCGCCGATAAAATCACGGCTTTCATTGTTTGAGAAACCCCTTGCTTTGTAAAAACGGCAATATCTGTGGGCGCACCGGCTTATTTAACGTTTTGCGAATGCTGTAAAGCCAGTCGCGTTCCTCGCCCATGCGGTTTTGATAATAAGCACGCAATTCGGCGTCATATTGTGCGAGTGCCTGCGCATCCGGCTCACGATAGCGGTTTTCAAAAAACATCAGCGAATGCGGCAGGCGCGGTTTTGGCGGCGGATTTTGCGTGGGATAACCCAAACACAAACCCAGCAGCGGCACACAAAATTCCGGCAAGCCAATCAAATTATTGATCGCCTCAATATCATTGCGTAACGCGCCAATAAAAACGCCGCCCAAGCCCAACGATTCTGCCGCCAGCAAGACATTCTGCGCCATAATGCCGGTATCCATCGCTCCAATTAAAGTGACTTCTGCCCAATCCAATTGGGCGGAGGGTAACAGCACCTTTGCCTTGTGAAAATCCATACAGAACAACAGAAACTCGGCGCAATCGGTGACATAGGCCATATCACTCGCCGCGCGGCGAATCCCGGCACGAATCTCCGGGTCGGTAATGCGGATAATAGAAACACATTGCAGATGATTGGAAGTGGAAGCCATCCGCCCGGCATCAATCAATGACGCCAGCATTTCCGGCGCGATTGGCTGCGACGTGAATTTGCGAATGGAACGGTGGGCGAGGGCGGTCGCCAAAGCGGGATTGCTGTTCATAAAAACTCCATGCGGAAGAAAGCGGCAATATACGCGCAAACGCGCGCCGCTGCTATACTGATGCCTTTAACGGAGATTGCCATGAACATCACCCTCTACCACAACCCGCGCTGCTCCACCTCGCGCAACGCCCTTGCCCTCTTGCGCGAACGCGGTATCGAGCCACACATCATTGACTACCTGAAAACCCCGCCGACGCGCGACGCTTGGGCGGCACTCATCACCCGCAGCGGCTTGCCGGTACGCGATTTCTTGCGGCAAAAAGAAGCGCTCTACCACGAATTGCAACTGGACAATCCGGCAATGAGCGATGCGGCGCTGCTTGATGCACTCACCACCCATCCGCAATTATTCAACCGCCCGGTCGCCAGTAGCGATAACGCGGTGCGTATTTGTCGCCCGGCGGAACGGGTTCTGAAATTACTGGATTAAGGGAATACCGCCATGTTGCAAATTATTGACGATGCAGAAACACTCGCCGCCGCACAATCCTTGTTCAAAGAAAAAATCATCGCCGCATTGCCGCAAACCATTCGCTGCACCGTTGCCGGAATAGGCGGTGGCTTTGAAACAGAAGTGCATTATTCACCGGAATTGGATTTATGGTACGCGCAGCAAATACAGGAGAAAAAATGCTGGAACGGTTTTGGCATCGGCGCGCCCGTTGTGGGTAAAAAAGTCGCACTCGCCGCAGAAATCAATTTCCCGGCGGACGGCATTAACCGCGCCTTGTCTGGCGCTTTCGCCCGCGATGAAGACGGGCGTATTTTCGTCTTGCATCGTGGCAAAATCCGTGGCGGCAAAGCGCTGTTTTTCCGCTATTACTATGGCAAAGTCGCGAGAGCCGATGACGGCGGCAAAACAGATGATTTTGCGCTGATTGCCGCGCTGGATGCGGCGGATTTCGCCGACAAACTCGCTGCCTTTGTGCGGCAAATTCTCGCGATTAAGACGGCGGCGAAAGCGCATTAAGCAGAATGGTGTGCAGTCATAAAAAAATACCGGCATTGCGCCGGTATTTTTTACGCCAAGTGCGCCGTGTCCAGTGCTGGGTCGCTTGCCCGCACCAGCCAACGCGGGCGGGCGGCGAGGATGCGCGGGTAAACGGGGCAATCGGGCTGGTGGGCGCCGGGGAGATAGCCGCTGCTCATCAGAAACTCGCCGGTGATTTCGCCGCCGGTGAAGGTGAAGGTTTTTTTGAACAGCTTGACCCAGGCGGCCTTGTCCGGCGCGGTTTGCGCGTCCAGCCAGGCGCGGAAGCTGCCGTATTCTGCCTGCAACTGCCGAATCACGCGGGCATTTTTAATGGCCGCATTGATTTTCAGGCGATTGCGGATGATGCCGGGGTCGGCGAGGAGGCGGGCGGTGTCGGCCTCGCCATAGGCGGCGACGGTGGCGATGTCAAAGCCGTTGTAGGCGCGGTGCAGGTTGTCCGCCTTGCGCAGGATGGTCTCCCAGCTTAGCCCCGCCTGGTTGATTTCCAGTACGAGGCGCTCAAAGAGGCGATTGTCGTCGGCAAGGGGGAAGCCGTATTCGTGGTCGTGGTAGCGGCGATGCGGGTTATCCGGCGGCAGATCGGCACAGTAGGCGCAGTAGTTCATGCGTCGAGGCGGGCGAGGAAATCGGCGAAATGGCGGCAGAGCAGCGCCAGCTCGTCCGGCTGGTAAAAGAGGTGTCCGGCGGGGACGAGGTGCAGGGTCGCGCCCGCCTCTTTGGCATAGCGCACCGAGTGTTCGTAGAGAATGACGTCATCATCCCAGCCGTGGACGATTTCGGTCGGGCTGATGGTTGGATAGCTTTTCACTTGATAGCGCGGCGCGTACAGCGCGGGCGCGACGAGAAAGAGGCCGCGCACTTTTTCCGGGTGGGCGGCGGCGGCAAGCATCGCGGTGTAGCCGCCCATGCTGAAGCCCATCAGCACGACGGGTTCCGGCTCGGCGGCGACGAGCGCGGTCAGGCGCGCGCTGCGCAGTTCCGGGTCTTCGCTGTCGGTGTCGTTGATGCAGTGGGTGTCGTGACCGGCGCGCTTGGCGGTGCGCGCAAGGTGGAAGATTTCTTTGCTGTGCTGCGAGCCGCCACGGCCGTGGGCGAGGTAGATTTTCATGGGTGATTGCTTAAAGGATGCCTCCGATTCCGCCCAAACCCAATAATGCCAGGAACAGGCGGCGCGAAAGCAGGAAAACAAAAAAGAGGATTATGTTGGCACTGCGGCTCTGTTGCAGATTCCATCTGCTCGTGGGCGAGAAGATTTTGCTGCGATAGACAAGCCAAAACAGCAATAGATAAGAAAGCATACAGAAGGCGAGTAACACCCATATGATGTCATGCAGATTGTGTAGCAGAGCGTATGGGGAAATATATTTCGAAGGGAATGCGAATGCGCAAAGTCCGAAAATCATCATTAAATCCAGCATAAACAGGAATGGGAGAATTTCATACTTTTTGATCATGGCATTGCCGCTATTGCCGTAGAGAAAGCAATAATAAAAAAGCGGGAAATGAGGAAAAACACCATCATAAACAGGCGAAAAGCAGTATGGTTGGCTATTACGCCGCCGCGTTTTCCCATAAATATCTCGAAGATACAAATAATCAGCGCCATTACAAGATAGCTCGCAACGAATCCCATAACGAGGAATACGACAATGCTATATCCTTCTTTAAAGGCATAGGATAACGGCTCATTGATGAAAGGGATAAGCGCCAAAAAATAAATATCCATCAGCAGAAAGAAAGCGAGAATGGCGTAGGGATTTTTGTGATGGGCGGGCTGCATGTTTTATGGAAGATGGTTGGCGCTTTTATACATACAGGGTAGCGACTAAGGTGTATGTATAAATGGCGGGGTCAGCCGTTGGGGCGGAGGGCTTTGCCGAGTT
>ERZ773100.983-NODE-983-length-13782-cov-8.454579_pt1 | contig 13782 bp, 11 predicted proteins | sample MGYA00511119_ERZ773100 | MGnify/ENA primary metagenome ERZ773100 (study PRJEB29015, sample SAMEA2738000) | human oral metagenome | biome: human oral; feature: human-associated habitat; material: dental | place: China | collected 2111 ...
AGTTCTCCCACACATCAAGTGTGTAAGGGTTGTTTAAGACTAAGACGTAGATAGGTGCGGTGTGTAAGTGTAGTGATACATTGAGCTAACGCATACTAATTGCCCGAGAGGCTTAGCCATACAACGCTCAAGTGTTTTGGGAAATCCTAAGCGAGCGTGGTGTGTAAGGGTAACAGTTAAGAGAGTAGACGAAGAAGAGAAAGTGGAGAGTCAGCTTGTTTTAGTTTGAAGAAGACAGAGAAATAAAAAGAAAGAGATAAGAGAGAAAGAGAAGAATATCATCGACCGATTTTTGGCGGCGATAATGCGGTGGACCCACCTGATTCCATACCGAACTCAGAAGTGAAACGCTGTTATGCCGATGGTAGTGTGGGAGATTCCCATGTGAGAGTAGGTCACCGCCAAGCTTATTAGTATGAACCCCTGATGTGAGAGCGTCGGGGGTTTTTGATTTTTATATATTTATTATGTGCGTATTTTGTTTGCTAGTTTGATATCAACCTGAATTTTATATGAATCACTAAAACGCCATTTTGCGTGATAACACTTAAAAATGATTGGAAAAGTAACCGCACTTTTAAAAAACAGAAAGATGGTTCAAGCGTCCTCGCTTGGACCAAGTAAGCACAAGCGTGGACGCTTGCGCTATCGTGGGGACGCCGGTCAATTAGTGCCGGATGATTTAATCATTTCCTTAGTAAAAGAACGCGTAGCCCAACCTGACTGCGCCAAAGGTTTCTTACTTGATGGTTTCCCACGTACGATTCCACAAGCAGACGCCTTAAAATCTGCCGGCATCGCCATTGATTATGTATTGGAATTTGATGTGCCGGATGAAGTGATCGTAGAACGCATGAGCGGTCGTCGTGTACACCAACCTTCCGGTCGTTCTTACCACATCGTTTACAACCCACCAAAAGTGGAAGGCAAAGATGATGTGACCGGCGAAGATTTAATTATCCGTGCCGATGACAAACCGGAAACCGTGTTAGACCGCTTGAAAGTCTATCACAACACCACCAAACCATTAGTAGATTACTACCAAGCAGAAGCCAAAGCGGGCAACACGCAATATTTCCGTTTAGACGGCACCCAAAAAGTGGAAGATGTCAGCAAAGCATTAGACAAAATCTTGGCTTAGTCGCTAATAACAAGAAAAAGAAAGCTGAATCTCTTTTAAGATTCAGCTTTTTGTTTTAATGAAAGAAAAGTGCAGTAAATTTTGAACGTGTTTTTGAGGTTGAAAAACATTTGAAAAAATGACCGCACTTTTTTAAAAACAGAACGATGGTTCAAGCGTCCACGCTTGGACCACATAAGCACAAGCGTGGACGCTTGCGCTATCATGGGTGACACGAGTCCCTGATGTCTGAAAATAAGCACGCGTCGAGAGACGCTCGCTATCATGGGAGGAAAAACAACCTTGTACTATCATGAAAGAAAAATTAATCTATCAGTGTTAAGAGTTCTGGACTATTAAGCAACTCGTAAGCAATTTGCCTAATTCCAACTAAATGGGCGTTATCAATTGGTCGTTCCTCTATCATATTTTCTCTATAACTAGTAAAAACACCTAATGCTCCAACTTCTGATAACTTTTCATATTCATCTGATAAAGCAAGATCTACATGAGCACCACCGTCTTTATTTGCAGCATCTAAAATAATTTTTTTCCTAGATATTCTTATATCAGATGACAATACATAAACGATTTGATTCCACCAAGTATTAAAAGGTAAATAGTTAATATCAAATGAATTATATAGGTTAGGTATATATTCTCCACCAGTATTATTACAGCAGTAAATACCTAATCCATAATACATAACCACATTTGGATTAGGTTCCTCACCCGCAGTATTTAATAAATTTATATCTTCTCTCCCTAAATGAGCCAATAAAGAGGTAGATCGGTGAGTTTTATGTAATAAAACTCTTATAACTGTTGCCATTCGAATAGCTTCATCAATATACCCCTGATCGTAAGCTATGCAAGAACGTTCTAAAAAAGCTAGTTGTCTTTTTAAATGCTCCTTATAATTCACAATATTTTCCTTCAGTAAGTAGATAGTCAGTTATTATGATTATAAACCAAGTTCTATTATGATTGTTCAATTAAATTCAAAATCCGCTTCTCCGACACCTGATACTTGGTCCCTAACTGCTGCGCAAATAAACTCACCCTCAACTCTTCAATCATATATCGAATCTCCGCCACCTCATCAGAAATCGGTTTAGATTTTGGCAGTTTGGCGAGGAGTTGTTGGTAGGCTTGTTGCACTTGTTCCACGCGTAACATAGCGGCACGATCGCGATTCACATCCTGAGCGAGTTTATCCATGCGTTTATCGATGGCTTGCAGATAGCGGAGTAAATCCGGTAGGCGGGCGTAGCCACTTTTTTGCACGAAGCCTTGATAAATCAAACCGGAGATTTGGCTTTTCATATCAGACAGGGCAAATGCCATAGTGAAATCCATTTTGCCTTTGAGGCGTTGGTTGAGCTGGTGGGTGAGCGTCAGGATCTGCTCGACTTTTTGCGCAATATCCACGGTGACTTCATTAACGTTTTCACGTACAAAATCCCGTAGCTTATCAAAGTCTTCTTGGTTCCACACAAAGCCGCCGAAATCGGCAATGAGTTTATCCACAGCACAGGCAATGCAGTCGTCAATCAAATCCAACACGCGCCCAAACGGCGTAAAATATAGCCCCAATTTGGCTTTATTCGGCAATTTTTCATGCAGATATTTAATCGGTGACGGCACGTTGAGCAGCAACAATCGGCGCAAACCTTGTTGCATAGCCACCGCTTGTTCAAATTCTGTTTCAAACAGTTTAATGCCCACCGCATCTTTTTCGTCCACAATGGCAGGAAAGGCTTTCACACTGAAACCGCGCTGTTTTTGTTCGTAGCATTGCGGTAGCTCGGCAAAACTCCAAATATGCAGTCCGCTTTGCTCAATGCCATCATCCGCCACGGCAGAAATGCTTTCTTGCACACGATCTTTTAAGCTAAATTTCAGATCGTCCAAATTCATGGATTCGGCGATTTTCTTGCCGTTTTCATCCACTACGCGGAAGGTCATTTTCAAATGGCTTGGAATTTGTTCCCAATTCCAATGTTCCGCTTCTACGGTGACGCCCGTCATGCGACGCAATTCATAAATCAACGTATCCAACAACGGTTTTTCCAACGGCACGGCGCGCCCTAAAAAGGCTTGGGCATAATTAGGGGCCGGCACAAAATTACGGCGATAAGATTTCGGAAGAGATTTAATCAGCGCAATCACCAGTTCTTCCCGCAAGCCTGGAATTTGCCAATCAAAACCTGTCATTTCCACTTGGTTGAGCAACGGCAACGGAATGTGCACGGTCACGCCGTCCGCATCGGTACCCGGTTCAAATTGATAAGTTAATTTGAGTTTTAAATTGCCTTGATGCCAAAAATTCGGGAAATCCAACTTGCTCACTTGTTCCGCATCATCGTTAATCAGGAATGAGCGTTCAAAATTAAGTAGCTCGGGATCTTGTTTTTCCGCCTTTTTCCACCACGTATCAAAATGTTTTTGCGACACCACTTCCGTGCCAATACGCTGATCGTAAAACTCAAATAAAGTGCGTTCGTCCACCAAAATATCGCGACGACGGCTTTTGTGTTCCAATTCCTCCACTTCACGAATCAGCTGCTGATTTTGCTTGAAGAATTTGTGCTTGGTGTTCCAATCCCCTTCCACCAAGGCAGACTGAATAAAGATCTCACGGCTCACTATTGGGTCAATCGAGCCATAATTCACCGGTCGGGCTGCTACAATCGGCACGCCATACAGGCTCACTTTTTCATCGGCAATCACTGCCCCGCGAGATTTCGACCAGCGCGGCTCGGAATAGGATTTTTTCGTTAAATGCTCGGCGAGCGGCTCAATCCATTCCGGTTCAATTTCCGCCACCATGCGGCCCCAAAGTTTGGAGGTTTCCACCAACTCTGCCGCCATCACCCATTTAGGTTGTTTTTTGAAAAGCACGGAATTGGGGAAAATCGCAAAATGCGCATTGCGGGCGCCAAGATATTGTTGTTTTTCTGCTTCTTTTAAGCCGATATGAGAAAGCAAGCCACTTAAAAGTGCGGTGTGAATTTGCTGATATTCTGCTTTTTCCGAATTAATCGGCAAGCCCATTTCACGCACGGCAAGGCGAATTTGTTGATAAATATCCTGCCATTCACGAATGCGCAAATAATTCAAGAAATCCTTTTGGCATTGGCGACGGAATTGATTTTTCGTCAGTGCTTTTTGCTGTTCTTGCACATAATTCCAAAGATTCAAGAACGCCAAGAAATCCGATTTTTTATCGGCAAAGCGACGATGTTTTTCATCGGAAGCCTGCTGTTTGTCTGTCGGACGCTCACGCGGATCTTGGATGGATAACGCCGAGACGATAATCATCACTTCATAAACGCAGCCCAAATTGACCGCACTTAGAAGCATTTTGGCAAGGCGTGGATCAACAGGAAGTTGGGCAAGTTGGCGACCGATTGGGGTAAGTTCCCAACCTTGCTTTTTCTCTGTCGATTCGCTAGTGCGCGTCTCCTGACGCGTGCTTTCATCTGTCAAATTTTGGGCACGCGTCAGGAGACGCGCGCCATCACGAGATTTATATTTTTTCGGTTGAATCGCGCCCAACTCTTCCAACAACTTCACGCCGTCTTGAATATGCCGTTTATCCGGCGCATCGACAAAAGGAAACGCTTCAATGTCGTCTAAACCCAACGCCGTCATTTGCAAAATGACAGAAGCTAAATTGGTGCGCAGAATTTCCGGATCGGTAAATTCCGGGCGATTATTAAAATCCTCTTCCGAATAAAGACGAATACAAATGCCTTCGCTTACCCGTCCGCAACGCCCTTTCCGCTGATTGGCGGATGCCTGTGAAATCGGTTCAATCGGCAAACGTTGCACTTTGGTGCGATAGCTATAACGAGAAATACGCGCTGTGCCGGGGTCAATCACATATTTAATGCCCGGCACAGTCAATGAGGTTTCCGCGACGTTGGTCGCTAATACTATGCGATTTAGCCCACTCGGATGGAAAATTTTATTTTGCTCTTGCGCAGACAAGCGAGCAAAGAGCGGTAGGATTTCCGTGTGTTTTAGATTTTGTTTTTGCAAGGCTTCGGCGGTGTCGCGAATTTCCCGTTCACCGTTCATAAAAATCAAAATATCGCCGCGCCCTTCTGCTTGCAATTCATCCACTGCGTTAAGAATGCCTTGTAGCTGATCTTGATCGTCTTCTTCCGGAACAGGGCGATAACGCACTTCCACAGGGTAAGTTCTGCCCGAGACTTCGATAATCGGTGCGTTATTAAAATGTTTAGAAAAACGTTCCACATCAATGGTGGCCGAGGTGATAATGACTTTTAAGTCCGGACGGCGTGGCAGCAACTGTTTTAGATAACCGAGAATAAAATCGTTGTTCAAGCTGCGTTCGTGGGCTTCATCGATAATCAGGCAGGAATATTGATTGAGGAAACGATCCGTTTGAATTTCCGCCAACAGAATCCCGTCCGTCATCAACTTGATTTGGGTATTATCGCTAATCTGATCATTAAACCGGACTTTATACCCCACCAAATCGCCAAGCTCTGTTTGCAATTCTTCCGCAATTCGAGCGGCTACCGAACGGGCGGCAATGCGGCGCGGTTGAGTGTGTCCGATTGTGCCAAGATTGCCCAATCCCAGTTCCAAACACATTTTCGGCAACTGCGTGGTTTTCCCCGAACCGGTTTCCCCCGCCACCACGATCACTTGATGCTCGGAAAGTAGTTTTTCAATTTCTGCCTTGCGTTGGCTTACCGGCAAGCTTTCCGGAAAAACGATGGGATTTTTGACCGCACTTTTACGGCTTTCGACACGTAATCTTGCTTGTTCAATTTGCTGTTGGATTTCAGCCGCAACGGCTTGTTGTGCCTCTTGGCTTTTAATCTTGCCAATGCCGTGAATGCGGGCGGATAAACGGCGTTTATCCACCAACATAATGTCAATTAATTGAGAAAAAAGGGATTGTTGTAAAGGGGTTAATTCGTGCTTTACGGTTTTATTCTTCATACTGATTTACTTTTTCAAACTACCGTAAGCCAAGCAAAGCCAACCGATTAAAAATAAGATACCCCCAATCGGTGTCACCCAAACCAGGAATTGTCCTGCACCAAGGGCGAGTGCATAAAGGCTGCCGCTAAACAAAAGCACACCGAGCACCCAAGAACCGGCGGCAACGTTAGCCATCTTGTTGGCAACTAATGATTCACGGCACAATTGCGCAATGCCGATACCCATGATTGCAAGGGTATGGAACATTTGATATTTCACACCGGTTTCAATCCACGCTAATTCTTTAGGCTCTAAAACCTTGCTTAATCCATGTGCAGCGAAAGCGCCAATCGCCACACATAAAAAACCGCTCAAGGCGGCAATCAATAACCATTTGTTTTTCATTTAAAATTTTCCTATGAGTAATGCCAAAATACCAGCAGCGATAAGCGGCCCCACTGGGATGCCGCCGAGAAAAGAGACACCGATAATGGTGCCGATGACTAAGCCTGTCAGCAAAACCGGTTGTTCCCCCATCAGCGGAACGCCTTTGCCCGCAAGCCACGCGACCAATACCCCTACCGCAATGGCAATGAACATTTTCCAACTGACAAAAGCTGACAAGCCGGGAAGCTGAATTTTACCGGAAACTAACGGGCTCAAAACGCCAATGGTTAAAATCACAATACCAATGCTCAAGCCGTATTTTTCCAAATAGGGAATATATTTCGCGAGAAGCGTTTGTTGCATGATCAGTAACACGGCGGCGGAGATCGTGATGGCGCTATTGTGGCTAAGGATGCCGAGCAAAATTAACACCACTAAAAGTAACGCAATCATATTGAATTGAAGCGACATATTGATCCTAACGTGCGGTAAAAATTTGCGGAGAATTATAGCATAAGCCATGTCTTTTCTTTGCCGGTATAGAAAATTCCTGAAGAAAAAGTGCGGTCATTTTTTAGCGTCTTTTTACGCAAATACCTGTTGTACCAAGAACATATATAACATCGTGCCGGCAGCGATGGACAAGAACATATTGCGCTTCCACAAATGCAACGCAACGACGATCGCACCGGAAAGAAATTCGGGAACGCCATGAAAGCCGCTAAACACATCCACGTTTTTGTAACAATACACCACGAGCATACCAAACATCGCTGCAGGTAAGACTTTACCTAAATAACGGATATATTCGGGAATCGGGCGGTTCGCCGGGAAAATCCAAAAGGGCAGCCAGCGGGTAAATTGCACGCCTAATACGGCAATACCGATGGTGATGATTTGTTCGGTTAATGTCATTCTTCAATCCTCTTTAAGGTTGAGGACAATTTCGGACGACGGAAAGTCAATACCGTCCAAATGCCAATTAAAGTAGGCAATAAGAAATAGTCATGTCCGAAAACAATAAGAGAAATCGCGGCGATCGCCAAACCTAACAAAGAGCTTTCATGAGATTTTTCCTGTGCCCAGTTTTCGGCAAAAATCACTAAAAATAATGCCGTCATAGCAAATTCAATGCCCTTCAAATCAAAGGGAATAATGTTCCCGAATACGTTGCCAATGCCAGCACCGATTGCCCAATACATATGCAAATAAAACGAAACAAAAAAGAGATACCAACCGCGATCAATATGCGGTGGAACGTTTGCCATGTAATTCAAGGAAAAAGATTCATCTACCAACGTGGCGATAAGGTATGGGCGTTTTTTGCCCAAGGATTTTCCGTATTTTTCCAACATCGCAATGCTATAAAAAAGCTGTCTGCCACTCACCATCAAGGTAATCAATAACGCATTTAACGGCGCAAATGCCAAACTTAATGCGCCGGCAATGATGAATTCCACGGAACCGGCGTAGATGAATAACGCCATCAACACGGGATACCAAACACCAAAACCAAGTGCTTTCATGTAAATGCCATAAGCCACGCCAAGGAACAAAAAGCCGGCGAGCATCGGTGCACTATAGGGCAAGGCAGCTTTCGCCGCCGCCCAAATGGGATGAGAATTTGTCTTTATGTCAGACATACGACGAGATCTCTTCTAATATAGACAATTCGGGCAAGGTAGAAAAACTTTGAGCTTTCACGGTTTCATAGAAATCATCCACGAACGCCATTTGCGAATCCAATTCTCGCGTTGCGGCATAAAGATTACTGTGTAACCCCTGTTCGGTGATTTTGCGCGCCACGATGTAACCACGATCCAAATAAGGCTTTGCCGCCCAAAACGGCAATGCCGCCACACCACGTTTACTTGCCACCAACTGAATGATGGCGATGGTAAGTTCACTGGTTCGTCGGGTCGGATTGATGCCTTTCGGGTGTAATACCTTACGCAACAAATCCAACATATCATCCGGTACGGGATAAGTAATTAACGTTTGATCAATAAAATCTTCCGCCTGCCAAACCTCTTTCGCTGCCAGCGGATGATCTTTCGCACATAATCCCACCATTTCATAGGAAAACAACGGCTTATACACAATGTCCGGGGTCTCTTCCACTTCTTGCACAACAGCCCAATCGGCACGATGGCTTAACAGCAACCCAACGGCATCGGTGTGGAAACCGGACACAATATCCAGCTCCACCAACGGCCAATGTTGACGGAATAAATCCATGGCGGGCATAAGCCAATCGAAGCAAGTGTGGCATTCCACCGCAATACGCAACTCGCCGGCCTCCCCTTGTTTCACCCGCGCTAAATCACGCTCCGCCTCAATCACTTTAGGCAAAATATCATTGGCAAGCTGAATCAAACGCTCACCTGCCGGTGTAAAGTGCAACGGCTGGGTTTTACGTTCAAATAACGGCAAACCGTATTGATCTTCCAACAGTTTAATTTGGTGGGAAAGAGCGGATTGAGTGAGATAAACCCGTTTTGCTGCCAAAGAAACACTGCCCGTTTCTTTTAAGGCAAGTAAAGTTTTAAGGTGTCGAAGTTCAAGAAAGATTGGTTTCATGAGAAAGATTCATATTCATGAGGAAAATAATGAAACCGTATCATACACCAAAATAGGCTGTGCTTTAATGTTCCAGAAAAGAAAATTAAGGCATAGATTGAACAAATCCGTTCATCCTTTTTGTTGAGGTTAAATCACACAAGAAGACCGCACAGAGATGTCTCAAAGTGCGGTCAAAAAAGAGAGTGTTTTACGCTTTTTTGTATAATTGCGGTAACGCAGAATCTTTGTTTGTGGCCAGTAAACCTGTGCGGGAATAGATGCCGAGTTTGTCGCGGGTGTCGGTGATATCAAGGTTACGCATGGTTAATTGACCAATACGATCCACCGGATCAAACGGTGCATTTTCCACTTTTTCCATACTCAAACGTTCCGGATGGTAGGTTAAATTCGGCGATTCCGTGTTGAGTAAGGAATAGTCGTTACCACGACGTAACTCTAAAGTCACTTCACCGGTGACCGCGCGAGCCACCCAACGTTGAGCAGTTTCACGCAACATTAAGGCTTGTGGGTCAAACCAGCGACCTTGGTATAACAAGCGACCTAAACGAATACCGTTAATGCGGTATTGTTCAATGGTGTCTTCGTTGTGGATGCCGGTCACTAAACGCTCGTAAGCGATGTGTAATAGCGCCATTCCCGGGGCTTCGTAGATGCCGCGAGATTTCGCCTCAATGATACGGTTTTCGATTTGGTCGGACATCCCTAAGCCGTGACGACCACCAATGCGGTTGGCTTCAAGGAACAATTCTACGATATTGTCGAAAGTTTTGCCGTTTAATGCGACCGGAATGCCTTCTTCAAAGCGCACCGTCACTTCTTCCGCTTTGATTTGTACGTCTTCACGCCAGAACGGTACGCCCATGATTGGGTTGACGATACGAATACCGGAATTTAAGAATTCCAAGTCTTTTGCCTCGTGAGTCGCGCCAAGCATGTTGGAGTCGGTGGAATAGGCTTTTTCGACAGACATTTTGTAATCAAAGCCGTTTTCAATTAAGAAGTTAGACATCTCAAAACGGCCGCCCAATTCATCGATAAATTTTTGATCCAACCAAGGTTTATAAATTTTTAAATTTGGGTTGGTCATTAAGCCGTAACGATAGAAACGTTCGATGTCGTTGCCTTTGTAAGTACTGCCATCGCCCCAAATATTGACATTATCTTCTTTCATGGCGGAGACCAACATGGTGCCGGTCACCGCACGGCCTAATGGAGTCGTGTTGAAATAAGTCAAACCACCTGTCGTCACGTGAAACGCGCCGCATTGGATCGCTGCAATGCCTTCTTGGGCTAATTGCGTGCGGCAGTCGATTAAGCGCGCCATTTCTGCGCCATATTCTTTGGCTTTGCGTGGAATAGCCTCGTAATCCTCTTCATCCGGTTGGCCAAGGTTCGCGGTGTAAGCGCAAGGAATTGCGCCGTGTTGACGCATCCAAAGCAGTGCCGCGCTGGTGTCTAAGCCACCGGAAAAGGCGATACCGACTTTTTCACCTTTGGGTAAGTGTTGCAAAATGGTATTTGACATATTTTCTTTCCTTATCTGTGTTTGTTTGAGTGAATGGGGTTGATAAAAGTACGTGGTAAAAACATTTCGAAAAACAACCGCACTTTTATTCTTCTGTTGTCAGCATTAAATTCGGATCCGGATATTGGTAAACAAATTTTAATTCATGACAAATTTTTTCCGCCATGATAATGCGCTGCGGATCTTGTTCGGAGCTAATAAAGTGCGGTGGTTCTAGCCCGTATTTTTCTGCCGCATACTGATAATAGGCTTCCCGTGTTGGGTGCATTGGCGCAGCCAAATGATATAAACGGTAGCCGCCCGGGGTTTCTAACAATAATTGAATGGCGCGTGCGCAATCGTCTAGATGGACTAAATTCACGGGAGAATGACCGCACTTGAGATCCTGTTTGCCGGCAAGAGAATAAACAGGGTGACGATCGTTACCGACTAAACCGGCAAAACGAATAATATCGCAATCGATATCTTGCATTTGTGCCAAGCCGTTTTCAATTTCAACCAAGGCGCGACCAATGTCGCTACTTGGCTGTGGGATGACGGACTCATCAAAATGGGCGGAAATATCAGGGAAAACAGAAGTGGAGCTAATAAAAATAATGTGGCTTACGCCTTGTAATAAGGCTTCGTTCACCAGATTTTGTACGCCTTCAACATATTGATTGAGATCGAAAAAATATTGGCTCGGCGGAATATTAATGATCAACGAATCCACATCAAGCAATGCACTGACATCATCAGGATCCGCATTAATTTCAGGGGTAAGTTCCAAATGATAGGCTTCCAAACGCATTAAACGCATTTGTTCTACACCATCGTGAGTGCGTTTCGTGCCTTTAACTTCCCAGCCTAGATTTTTTAAATGTCGCGCCAGTGGCAAACCTAGCCAACCTAACCCGACAATGGCGACCGACCTCATATTACTCCTATCCGGTTACAAAAAATTCCCACTATTCTAATGCATAGCGGGAATTCCTTTAAGTGTTATTTTGTTAATAAATCCAAGGCTTCTTGATATTTATCTACAGTCTTCTGAATGACATCCGACGGCACTTTCGGCGCTGGTGGCTGTTTATTCCAACCGCTGTTTTCCAACCAGTCACGAATAAATTGTTTATCAAAAGACGGTGGGTTTGTGCCTTCTTGATAAGTCTCTACTGACCAGAAACGGCTAGAATCCGGCGTTAATACCTCATCCATCAAGGTTAATGTGCCGTTTTCATCCAAGCCGAATTCAAATTTGGTGTCACAAATGATGATACCTTTGGTTAAGGCATATTTCGCCGCTTCGGTATAAAGGGCGATGGCTTTTTCTTTCACTTGCGCTGCCAAATCTTTGCCGATCAATTTTTCGCACTCAGCATAGCTAATATTAATATCGTGATTGCCGATTTCTTCTTTGCTGGATGGCGTGAAAATCGGCTCAGGCAATTTGCTGGCTTCTACTAACCCTTTTGGCAAGACTAAACCGCAAATGGTCCCCGTTTGTTTGTAATCTTTCAGACCGCTGCCGGTTAAATAACCGCGCACGATAGACTCGATTTTAATCGGGGTTAAGCGTTTGCACACCACCGCACGATCTTTCACTAAATCGGCTTCCGCTTTGGGTAGCACATCATAAACGCTGTCGCCGGTAAAATGATTCGGCATAATGTGCGCCAGTTTGTTAAACCAAAAGTTAGAAATTTGTGTCAGGATTTCGCCTTTACGCGGAATCGGATCATCTAAAATCACATCGAATGCCGACAATCTGTCACTGGCGACCATCAACATTCGTTTGTCATCAATTTCATACAAATCCCGTACTTTGCCGGAATAGATTTTTTTTAGACTAAGTTGTGTCATTTCATTTCCTTTTTATCTGCGTAAAAATAATGGCGCGTATTGTACCGCACTTTTTACGCAAACGTTTGCATTTTTTGGGATTTTTATTGATGTTGACTTCATGTTGCAGTAAGAGAAAAAAGTGCGGTCAGAAAAAAGGATGTTTTATGACGTATCAAAGTACGCTTAAAATGTACCGCACTTTGTCGCATATACTCGCATTCATGATGCTCAAACTTGAAAAAAGTGGCTAAAAAGCATATAGTTGCGCCACTCATTTTTGGACCGTCGTTTAAGGCGGTTTCTTTATTTCTTCATCAAACAACACAGACAGAACAGATGACATACCCACAAGAACAAGTTAATAAACGCCGCACGTTTGCGATTATTTCTCACCCCGATGCAGGTAAAACCACGATTACCGAAAAGGTTTTGCTTTATGGTAACGCCATTCAAAAAGCCGGTTCGGTGAAAGGCAAAGGTTCCGCACAGCACGCAAAATCCGACTGGATGGAAATGGAAAAACAACGTGGGATTTCCATTACCACTTCCGTGATGCAATTCCCATACAACGATTGTTTGGTCAACCTGCTGGATACTCCGGGGCATGAGGATTTCTCTGAAGATACCTACCGCACTTTAACGGCGGTGGATAGCTGTTTGATGGTGATCGACTCCGCTAAAGGGGTTGAGGATCGTACCATTAAGTTGATGGAAGTCGCCCGTTTGCGCGACACGCCGATTATCACGTTTATGAATAAACTTGACCGTGATATTCGTGATCCGATGGAATTGTTGGACGAGGTTGAAAGCGTATTGAAAATTCACTGCGCACCGATTACGTGGCCTATCGGCTGCGGCAAATTGTTTAAAGGCGTATATCACTTATACAAAGACGAAACCTATCTCTATCAAACCGGACAAGGGCACACCATTCAAGAAGTGCGAATCGTAAAAGGCTTAAATAATCCGGAATTGGATAACGCCGTGGGCGATGATTTGGCACAACAATTACGTGATGAATTGGAATTAGTCAAAGGCGCCAGCAATGAATTTGACTTAGATTTATTCCTAAACGGCGAACTGACGCCGGTCTTTTTCGGTACGGCGTTAGGGAATTTCGGCGTGGATCATTTTCTTGATGGCTTAACAGAATGGGCGCCTGCGCCACAAGCTCGTCAAACCGATGTGCGTAAAGTGTCTGCCGATGAAGAAAAATTCAGCGGCTTTGTGTTCAAGATTCAAGCCAATATGGATCCAAAACACCGCGACCGCGTTGCCTTCTTACGTGTCGTGTCCGGCAAATATGAAAAAGGCATGAAACTTAAACATGTGCGTATCGGCAAAGAGGTGGTGATTTCTGATGCCTTAACCTTTATGG
>ERZ773100.986-NODE-986-length-13742-cov-15.912545_pt1 | contig 13742 bp, 10 predicted proteins | sample MGYA00511119_ERZ773100 | MGnify/ENA primary metagenome ERZ773100 (study PRJEB29015, sample SAMEA2738000) | human oral metagenome | biome: human oral; feature: human-associated habitat; material: dental | place: China | collected 2111 ...
GGGTGCCGGGCGCCCAGCGCGCATCCTCACACGGCGGCGGGGCCCGGCGGAAACGCGGCGGCGCCGTCGTCGGATCTCGATTCGGCGGGCCGGGAGCCCGCGGATCGCCGAGGAGTATGTGTATACTCATGCGCATGCCCACTAAGAACGTCTACGTCTCCGAATCCGACCTGCCCCTGTTCGACCGCGCCGCCGAGCTCGCGGGCGGCATGTCGGCGGCCGTGGTCCTGGGACTGAGGCTCTACGTGGCGCAGCAGGACCAACAGCGGAAGGATGCTGAGATGAGGACGATCGAGCTCAAGGTCGACGACGGCGCCGTGGTGGGCGTCAAGCGCTTCTCGGGGCGTCAGATCCTGCGGTGGAGCCGGCAGGAGGGGCTGCGCTCGCACACCGCCCGCGTCTACGAGACCGCCAGGGGGCAGTACGCCGTGTACCTGCGCGAGGATCCGAACTGGGTCGTCCTGTCCGGCTCGGACGACGACAACCCGGTCTGGGACGATCCGGCGCTCGGGCGCGGGGAGTGGTGGCACCGGGGGCCGCGCGAGCTGAGGGTCTTCGCCGCCATCGAGGAGATGGTCGGCGAACTGCCCGACGACCTGGTCGCGGCGATCAGGAGCGCGGGGGACCGCCCCGCCGTCGAGGATCTCGACATCTGAGGTCATCGCCGCCCCGGTCCCCTCCGGCCGACCGCGCCGAGTTATCCACAGGATGTGCACTCTCCGCCGGTCTCGCGTGTCGTTTCCGCCGGTTTCGGCGTGCAGGCGGATGGGCGGCTCCAACGAGAAGTGGCCGCCATCTGTGACGGCGGCCACCGAGTGGTCGGCCCAGCCCTATCCCACTCAAACCTCTGGGACGAGTGCTGGCGCTACGTGATGGAGCATGCGCCGGAGGCGGTACGGCAGCTGCAGCGGGTGCAGCAGGGCGTAGCTGGCGGAACCCTACCGCCCGAGGGAGGCGCCGCTGGAGGGGCTACTTGCCGGTCAACGCACGACGACGCCACGGCGGTACGTCAGGTGGAGGCCGGGGCCACCACAGCCTCAGACAGCGCAGACAAGCCCGCTGGATCCGTCCCTCGGCGTATCAACCGCCGCCTGAGGCCTGAGGTCGTCGACGAGATGGTCCAACTGCATCGCAGGGGCTGTACGGTCAAGGAGATCGCTCAGCAGTTCGGCTTCCACCGCGAAACGGTGGCCCTCCACCTGAAGCGGGCTGGCTTGACGTTGCGCACCAGCCTCCAGGACGAGGCCTTCTGTCAACGGGTTCGCCAGACCTACCAGACGGTCGGGACGGTCAAGGGCACAGCCCAGCAGCTCGGCGTCAGCAAGGACACGGTGCGGAAGGTGCTGCGGGGGTGAGGAATGGGTAGTGTTAGGGGGTGGGCTGGTGCCTTTGGTAGCTCTACACGTCGCCCACCGATTCCTGTCACGCAGACTGACACCACCGGCGCAGTTCCTAGCTCACGCAGCCACCTCGCTTAGACCTTGTTAAGTCTGTTGTAAGCGCATCGTCTGACGCCTCAAACAACACCACCCAGCGTGCACACACTTCGTCAAGCATCCACCGTCCTCTTGGACGCCGCAGCGTACTTCTGATGACCTCAGCCCTGGTCCCCATCGACAGCTCACCGGTCCACGGATTTCGCGGGCATCCGAGATGAGTCTCGTCGAAGGCTTGACATGAACCATTATTCACGTAGACTCATCTTGAGTCCAACCAGTTTTCGTGACTCAGTTGTTCAAGCAACCACCTCCAACGGAAGGGGCCATCATGGGACTGCTCTGGGATCGAAACATCGGCAATGGTACTGGCGAGGTGAAGGAGACTGAAATTCCGCTTGACGGCTCTTCCATGCACGTCACGCAGTTTGACCGCCACACAAATACGCGCGTTTCTTGGGACACGAACGGTTCGATTGATGGTGTTGAGCCAGGCTCAAAGCACCCCACCGATCAGAATGTCGGTAAGCACCACTCTCGACGCCACGTTTAAGCGGCCACGACCTGGGCATGTCAATAAACTACCCAATCAAGCATATTTCTGGTGTATACTGTCATTAGTATGCCATGGTACACCCTAAGAGATCAGTTGGTCGTTGCTCGGGAAATTATCGACCTCTATCGGAGTCGTAGAACTTCGGATATCGTCGAATCACTAAGTGCTATTTGCTTCTCGTTGGCTAGGGTATTTGAGTATTCTTCGAGCCAAAACGCCATATGGGACGAATTATTCTCCTACTTCGATCAGGAGTATATGGCACTGACCGGGTCGTCGCGACATCCAGACCCAAACAAACTTGAGTTAATTTACCGTCGGCTATGTCGAGAAATTGAAATTGAACAACGAGCGATTGACGAGAAAGTCTGATCGCAATTCTATTGACGTTTTTTCGTCGGGATGCCTTGAAGTTCTTGAGCAGGAAGTTTGCCCTCTCAGTTGGCGCCTTCATGGCACCTTGGATAGTGTTGCAGTTCTCCTTGTTTGACGCCTGGATCCTTGCCTTTGGCCATTGTCTTGGCGTCGATCGCAGCGCCGCCCTGTTAGCCCTTGTCAAACGGGGTCGGCGTCCCGCTGGCGGGCGACCTTGTGCTAACCGGAGTACTACAGGTGATTGCCCTATGAGTCTCTTCTCGCTCACCTACTTGTGGGCCGCTACCGTCTCCTCCCCAGCTCCTCGGCCTCCACCTCGATGGTCTGGGCAATACGCTCCAGGCTCTACAGAGTTAGGTTGCTTTCTCGGCTCTTCCGGTTTGAGGGTGTGGTCAGGTGTTCAGTCGGTGTCTGAGGCCTCCGGCGTGGATGAGGGATCGGGTGATGTAGTGGGTGGGGTTGCGGAATCCTTGGGCGATGCCGCGTAGGTGCTCGAGCCTGCCGTTGATGGCCTCGGTGGGGGCGTTGGATGAGCCCGGGTGGTCGAAGTAGGCCAGGATGTCCGCGCTCCTGCGTTTCAGGGTTCTGCGGGTCTGGCGATCTCATCCAGGCCGGCTGGCAGGCCGGTGGCGATGGAGGTGACCAGGGCGCTCATGAGGCCTCGGCTGTGGGCCTTGTCGGGGTGCTGGTAGGCGTCGATCGTCTTCTGGTAGGCGCACCAGGTGACCTCAACGATCGTGTGGCGCTGGTCGGCGAACAGGCTAGCCAGCCTGGTCTGCTGGCGCTCGGTGAGCAGGCTGTCCCTGGTCAGCAGTGTCCGGCGGGCCTTGTACAGCGCGTCGGCTGTGGTGCCCCTGCGGCCTTGCCCGTGGTGGAGCGTGGGCAAGTAGGCGCGCCATCGCCCCGCAGGAGGCGCAGAACAAGCGCTCATCAACAGGCGCGATGAGGGGGCGAGCCTCGATGACCAGCTCGCCTTCGTCGATGAGGCGCTGGCCTGTGGCGCGAAGGCCCAGGGGCTCCAGACCCAGCAGGGCGTCAGGGTCAATCGGCTCGAAGCGCTCCCTGGCAAGGGCGCGCGCGGTAGCCTTCAACATGGCGTCGGGGTCCTCCGGCGGGCGATGGATAGTTCAGCGACACCCATCATGCCCACCAAGGGCCCCGACCCCCTGTCTGCCCCAGCGCGCTCACCACCCCGCCTACACCCTCAGACCGGAAGAGCCGCTTTCCCCTCGTTCCACACCACCCATGTAGGTACAGTGCACACCCAGCACGTCAGCGAAGGCTTCGTGGCCAACGTCGGCCAGCCGCTACGCTCCCAGCCCTCGCACCAACTCCCCGGGATCGCTGTCCAGGCCCTTGGCGATGCGCACGATGTTGTGCAGACTGAGGTTGCGCTGGCCACGCTCAACCTGGCCGATGTAGGTCCAGTGCAGTTCGCAGCGCTCAGCCAGCTTCTCCTGGGACAGCTCCAGCTCCTCGCGGCGCAGGCGCACCCGCCTGCCGAACTCGCCGGTGACGGCGGAGAGCGGCGACTTGGGGCTGAGGCTGGGCACCACCACATCCCATAGGTCTCAAGACGATCGATCCAGAGACGATGAGTCTCAAGACGATGTATCCTGCTGCTGCCCGATCCAGCCGATCGAGGAGGTGAGCACTATGGGCGGCAGCCTGTGACCCTTGTTCATGCAGCGTGCCCTGAGGAGCGCGCTGTGACGGCGTCCGTCAGACGGCTCTCGTCCGGCGGGCGTTGTCTTGCGGGGATGACGGAGCTCGGTGGTGTGCTGGAAGCTGTTCGGCCGAGCTCGCGGGCGTGGCAGCCCGGGCAGCAGCCTCCTCGCTCGGGAGCGTCCAGACGAAGACCAGGCCGGCTCGCGGGAACAGCCAACCGTCGTAGCGGTAGCGCAAGGCGGAGGCATCTGGCTCATCGGAGATCCTGCCGCCATCACCCCGTGAGGCAAAGTCCATCAGAGAGACCTGCCCCACGACGTCAGGGTCGTACCTCAGCTCAACGTCCAAGTCCTTGGTTGGGCGATCGATGCCCAGGTGAAAGCTCCGCCCCTCACGAGACACGGTGGTCCGAAACCGAAACGCCACGACCACCGGCTCGCCTGCCCGGATGACCTCCTCACCCAGGTCGACCACGTAGACCTGTGAGGTGCTGTCAGCGTGGCGCTGGAAAGCAACATCGACACCATCGATGGTGAACTGCTCCAGTGTGAACACCGTCGGGTCGCTGACGTCGAAGCCTGGCGTCGGGCGGCGGTACCAGACACTGGTCTCACCGCGCTGAGCGACCAGCTCTTCGTAGCGCTGACGGTCACTGACCACGGCAAACTTGCGGAAACGGTGCCTCGGCACCACCGTGTACTCCCATCGAACCGTTAGGTCGAAGAAAGAGTAAGGAGCAGTGCTCCTTACTCTTGGTATACCAAGAGTTGCGTCGACGCGGGCGTCATACCACCGTTCCTCTGCCGCGATGGCCTGGTGCTTGATGTCAGCGTAGACCTCCTGGCCGAAGGCTGGGTCGCCGAAGCGCAGCCCCAGGCTGGTCCGCGCCAGATCGTCGAGCAGCTCCGGTGTGGCGATGCGTCGCAGATCATCTCGGTCGAAGCGGAAGGCCTCGATGAGCGAGTCACGTAGCGTAGGCGCCTCATCATGGATGGTCTGCCGAAAGCGCGCCACCATCGACTCCTCTTGATCCCGGCGGAAGGTGTACTCGAACAGCGTAGACAGAAGGCCCGCGCCAAACAGGGTGCCACCAAGCTCAGTGAGTGGGAAGCTGTGCAGCCAGTTCCAGGTGCCGAGATCGAGGTGGTTGAGCCAGGCGGCGAGCATTATCAGGAGGATACCAGCCAAGGTCAGAGAGACCGCCAGCAGGGCCGCTTTGATGCGGCGGAGGCGATGTAGTGGTGATGGTGCGGTGTTGGCTGCCATTCATTGTTTAGTATAGCAAATCGACAACCGCTCCGCACGCTTTCCCTATGATCTTCTGTCTCGGCCCCGACAAATCTCGGCTTAGCCCTCGTCGGCGTCACGTTCGTCTTCTCTGTCGATGTGATGAGCGTCGGACTCGTAACTCCGAGCCATATTTCGCAAGATCGCCGCCGTACGGGGCCACGTCAATTCAAGCGCTTTTGCATCAGTTTCATACTGCTGCGCCAAAGTCCGCTCCTGAACGCCACCATCATACGCTCCACGGACAGAGCCTCCGCGCTGGTTGTAGCGACCCCTAGAAAGACCACTCTCAATCTCCGGGTTCTTCAGCTTCTCGAGAAGGTCACGAACCTCCTCTGCCGGCCAAATTCCGTCTCGTCCTTCCGGGCAGCGCGACAACACATTCCCGACCTCTCCATCGCCAACCTTGGCGCGCCCACATTCCGCTAGCAAACGTCGACACTCTGTCACCCAGCCAGCAAGATGCTCGGCATCAATAGATCCGTCGTCTTGAAGTCCTGGGATGCGCGACCAATACCACAGAACCTTCCAGACTCGTGTCGCGTATGCCCTCTCATCTTCATCCCTCTCTCGTGTCGGCTCCGTGCGGTCCTCGGCACGGTAAATTACCTTCACGAAATGGACAAAATACTTAGGACTATTGCCGAGAGACCGGTAGAGCGCATCTGATGGCTTATGGTCGGGGGTGCAGTCAAAAAACTGGAACTCAAGTCCTGGTAGATCGGGGTCGTCAGGCACGGTTGACTCCAGCCACTTCAGCGCCCGCGCTACTCCGTAGCCGTCATGCTGAGCAGCGGGATCTAGTCCTGCGATGAGAAGACTATACAGCACCTGCTTCACCAGAGTGCTTTCACATTGCGACTGGCGAGACAGCATATGGCTCAACAGCTCGAGTGCTCGCCACGGGTGACCATGCTCGACAAGCAGGGCCACGGCTTCTGCCTGCTCCTCGTCTGGAACGCTCAGGCAACTGGCAAAGGCCCAGTACGCAGCGACCGCATCATCCCCGAGCGAGTCGACCTGCGTCCAATACTCCTTGGCCATTGGCGCGATAGCGAGCAACCTCTGTTTACCTACAGGAGACATGTCTCCAGTGCTCAGTATCTTCTTCAGCCAAGCGAAGCCATCAATATCCAAGCGATTCCGCGCGTAAAACGCGGCGGCTCGCTGCAACGCTCCAGACTCCTCATCTATCCACCCCACGACGCTTGCGTCATCTAACGATCCAGTTATGGCGAGATAGGCGCCGACTAGATCGGGGCGCTCGACATCCTTGACCAACGAACGAACTGCATCGATGCCGATTTCTGCAACATTCTTGATCGCGTCGCGACGAGCCCGATCGGCGCTTTCGTCAAAGCCGTCGTCATTGTACCGGCGTCCATCGATGAGGATGTCCCATTCCCACTGGAAGAGATACGAGTACCTGCGAGGGTCGCTTGGGTCCTCAAGTGCCTGCGCGATCTCTCTCATGTGTGCGATTTCCTGGTCGGTCATTGCCCAGGTTGCGTCCGCATAGTGCTGCTGGTGATCGATCTGCTGAGTCAGTGCGGCCCAGACGGTATGGCGGTCTTCGGAGTTCCATGACCCAACGGGTACCTCGTGCGCAAGATGGTCGAGAATCTTTGTCCGAGCCTCCGCCGGAATGCGATTTCCAGCATCAATAAGAGCGGTCCAACGGTCTGCTCGGCTGGTGGCGGCTGCGACTATCTCATCGGCTAATGCGGCGTGAAATTTTGCCATCTCATCGTAGGTGACCGGCCCGCTTGGTAGTTCCCAGTCGCGATACCGGGGCCCGGTGGAAGAAATGATAGATGAATGGCTCGGCTGAAGTAGGAGTAGCGTAAGCTCCCAGCCGACCTCCGGATATCGCCGATTGATAGCCTGGAGTACCTTGATCTTGTCATCAATATTCGCCGCGCTCTGGGTAGTCCATCCTACGGTGATCTTTTCGAGACTCTCAATGGGCCGGTTACCTCTACGGTCATCTCGATCGATATCTACATCCACAAGAGCTGCTAGTGCCATCGCGGATCGACCGTAGTAGTCTGACGACCAACAAAGGTTCTCTAACGCCCACAGGAGGTCCGGATGAAGCGAGGAAGGACCAAAAGTACCCTTCTCGGAATCTCGGAAAAGTGTGCGTGCTGTTGGGCTCGACTTGCTCAAATCTGCAGACACTACAGTGAGAAACTCATCTGGTGCCGCTTCTGCCAAGACAGGAAGTGCCGGGGCCAACGTCCCCAGAACTTGACCGGTGTCGTCTGCGAAGGCTTCATCAAGGAGTCGTTTCACGATACCGCTGGCGGCACGTGCAAGTTCATCTGACGATAGCGCTGCGAGTACGAGACCTTCTGCAGTATGCTTACGGAGCGTCTCACTTTGCCCAGGATGCACGCCTTGCAACTGAGCCCTCAGTTGCTCAGATACGTCCATGTTGCGATATGGGTCGCGATCGAGAAGCACATCACGTACAGACGTTTCCCAGGGCTGGATCACTTCAGACTCGAGCATTGGCAGAAGCAGCCGTGCAGCATCGACAGGATCCACGAGGCGCCACAGTCCACCTGACTGCATGAACGGTGCGTCCGCTTGCTGGCAGAGTGAGACCAGCAAACGGTGAATGTCCTTCATTGGCATGCCGACGAGAGTCCGGACGTGCTCTTCATCGCGCGTATTGCCGTCCTCCCAGGCTCCTACGAGCACCAGTGGCGCCAGAATAGTTGCTGTGTCGGTGTCGGCTAGCCACGCAGGCTTCTGTTTGACTGGATTGCGTGAGATCGAACGAATGAACGCTGTCATGCTTCGGCGTCCGAGCGCGACTAGCCGTTCGGCACGACGGAAATCCACTCCTTCCTGTCGCAGTAGCTCCGCTGCCTCTTGGCGGCCGATCTTTGGAAGGGATATCGTCGCATTGTCTGCGCTGTATTCAGTGGCATCATTGATAATAGTCAGGACGCGATGCCCTCGATCCATGGCAGCGCCGATATCTGGAGCGTCGAAGCGCGGAATCAAGAGCAGTGGCGTCGGACTTTCAACAAGACGCGACCAGGCCGCATGGTCGTTCACAAGAACCGTATGTTCGACAAACTCGTCGCGTTCTAGAAGCGCTGCGTAAGTGAACGCGAGCGCGTCATCGACGCACGATGTCTTGATTGATACCGGCCTACCTAGGGCGTCGGTATCGAGCTCGTTCAGGATTTTTTTGACCTCCTCATTGCGCCGCGCACGGAAGAACTGGAGTGGAATGGTGGTATCCAATTCCTTTTGGAAACGACCCCACCAAGCCGAGAGCATTGTTGCGCCTCGTGGCTGACGACCGAGTTGCTCAGAAATCCAGTAGTGGACGGCTGGGGTTGCTTGCAACCACCCCTCAAGCGTGTGGGCGTCGACAACTTTGACGTCGGCAAACTTCTGCTCCTTGCGCCGCTCGTCTGCCCACTGCTGGCCGTTGGGCCAACTTCGCGGCGTCGCAAACACATACACGTACTGACGGGCTTCATCACCCAGTTCTCCGACACGTTTAGTGAGGTCGCTGTCAGCCTTGCTTTTCACCTGTTTATTGGTGCCGAGCTCAAAGCGAAGTTCACCGGCAGGCAAATACGGACTCCCCGTTGAAGTGGCTCTTCCATCCCATCCAGGTGCGGCCGTACCCTCATGAGCACGCATGTCAATGCCAGTAATACCAGGCGTCTGGGCAAGGAGGCGCCGCAGGAGTTCAGGAAAAGTGGTCTTGGAATCGCTCCGGTCGGCCCACTGGTTGAGTTCGGTCGCCGAGATGAGCTCTGGGCTATTGTTCCTAAGCGCCGGGGAGAGGGATTGGGGTATCTGGGGGACAGCCGTCATGCATGCATTGTAGCCTTAGCTGGACGTTACCGCGAGCCCATGGGGCGGCGGAAGACTAGGCAACTACTAAGAAGGGCCTGTCTCCTGAATGATAGGTGTTACCCATGATATGCGACGAGGGATGGCAGATCATCTTCCTTGCGGGAACGTAATCCATGCTATACTAAAGATACCCCATGAGCCAAGGCCATATTACCGCCAACGGAGTCGTTCTGCAGCAGCACGAGCTTTCAACTGTGGTCTTTTTGACGCAGCAAGATTTTGATGTGTCGCTCATCCCACCGCAGCGCCGCAAAGGCGCGCATACGCCAGATATACATATGTTGGGGCATAATTGGGAGATGAAACGACCGAAAGGACGAAGTGCGCATACGATCAAGCGAGCGTTTAAGACGGCCTCCAAGCAGTCTTCGAATATCATCTTTGATTTACGGAGTTCCAAAGTTTCGGACGAAGCAAATTTACCAAAGTTGGAAAAGGAGTTCGCCGATATACGAAGTGTTAAGCGACTCCTGATCATAACGAAGAGCGGAAAAGTCATTGACAAGTCAAAATGAATTTGCTACTCTAAGTATAGAAGAGGCGTCGCCACCGTGGTTCTGCGGAGGCCGCGCCTCTTCTTTTTGATTGAAAAATCTCTCCGGTGGGTCCGAGGTTGCATCAAGTCCGACCAGATAAAGAGCCTCCCGCTGTGTGGCTTAGAAGCCACCCGCCGGAGACTCTAGCGACACGGCGATTGACCATGCCTGCGTGTAACATATGCTTCTTGGCAAGAATGTCAAGAGTCTTAAGGGCTTTTCTGGTTTAGGCAGGCCGATGCCTCACTCTTCAGGTGGATTCATCCTCCTCATCCCTCACCACCTCAACCATCACAATGGTGCGGTATGGCTGACATTAAACAAGATTGCATTCCGGGGTTGTGTCAGGTGGAGGTTGCGGGGAGCGTGGTATAGAATGTGCGCGTGCTTGTTGATGTGACGAAGGAAGAGCGGGATGTTCTTCTGAGGTGGAAGAAGCGCAGCGACTCGTTTGTTCTGGTGCGACTGAAGGCCGAGGCCGTTCTTTACGCTTCTCGCGGTGTTGACGTGAGCATTATCGCCGAGATGGTTGACCGGAGCCGGAGAACAGTTCGGGACTGGCTGGCGAACTGGCGGCTGACCAGGCTGTGCTCGGTGGTGACCGGGCACGCGGGTAATGAGAACGCCGCCAAGCTCACCCGCGCCCAGAAGGAGCAGCTCAAGGAGACCCTGAGCAGACCGCCGTCGCAATCCGGCATCAAGGCGGACTTCTGGGACGTGCCGGCCCTGCGCGACGTCGTGAAGATCCTGTTTGACGTCGAGTACCAGTCGGACTCCACCTACCAGCTGCTGCTGAAGTTCTGCGGGATGAGCTTCAAGCTGCCCGACCCCTTCGACAAGCGCCGCGACGAAGCCGCGATCACCAAGCGGATGACCCAGATCCGCCAGGAGGTCGCCGAACTTCTGACCCGGGGATGGGAGGTGTACACCGTCGACGAGGTCCGCGTCGAGCACGAGGCCGAAACCCGACGCATGTGGCTGCCCAGGGGCAGGAGAACCAGACTCCATGTCGACCGCACCAGATCCGCCCGGTCATTCTTCGGCGCCTTGAGCCTGACGACCAAGAAGATGAAGATCTACCCCATCGAGGGCAACCAGAACGCCGAGCAGATAACCCTGGCCATGGCCCGTCTTGTGCGCGAGACAGAGAACGAGAAGATCGCCGTTGTTCTTGATAACGCGGGATTCCACCACGCCAAGGCGGTGACCGAACTGTACGAGCCCGGGCAGGAACTGGAGCGGATCAAACCGATCTATCTCCCGCCCTACGCCCCCGACCACAACCCCACGGAGCACGTCTGGAACACCGCAAAGGCCCACATCGCGAACATCCAACACGACACCCCCGAACAAACCTGGACCGCATTCACCAGCTACATCACCAGCCGCACCTTCGACTACGACTTCGAACACCTACCAACCCGCACCCACCCAAACGATCTTGTTTCATGACCGCCAGACCAACGTACCTGCAGAGATGCCTGCGCATCGGAATTCTCGGAGACAGTAATAGCGTCATCGGCACAGTGTGTCTGCTGTGGGTCTTGGCCTGAGCAATAGTCTCCGTAGCAGGTGACGCTATCGTTGGCACGCGCTTCTGCTGAGAAGGCTGTAGCTATTGAGGCTGACAGTCCTAGCGTCAGCATGACAGACATGATTCGTGAAGATCGCACCGTTAACCCCTTCAAGGTGGCTGTTAGATACCACTGGAGATGCTAGCGCGATCAAAGGCGCTGGTCAACGGCCTGATGAGGGTCGTTATGAATTTCCGCGCAGAAGATGCTGTGCGGTCCGCGAGGGAGCCTGGACAGAGTGGTCTACGCCTGGCGCGACTTCGGCGGTAACCCCCGCTCACGCCTCCTCCTACTTGACTCTTCCGCCCCGCTGAGCGTCAATAGATTCAGAAACTACCCGGATCAATCGGATAGGGTACGAAAGGATGTCGTCATGAGTAGAGACACAGCAAGAGCAGAAGCGAACAGCATCGCCGAGCTGGATGGTGGTCTCGGCCCGAGCGGTGGCCCTGCGCTCAGGTGTGGCGCCGTTGTTTCGCCATCTATGAACTCGCTCGGTGCTGCCGACCCCTTCGCCGCGATGAGCCAAGCCCTGACGCCCAAGCGCGCCGTGTCCTACCTGCGGGTGTCGACCCGCGAGCAGGCTGAGCGTGGCGGGCGGGAGGAGGGCTTCTCCATCCCCGCCCAACGGGCCGCCAACAAGCGCAAGGCCCAGACCATCGGCGCGGTCATCACCAAAGAGTTTGTCGAGCGCGGCGTCTCGGGCACCTCGACCCGGCGGCCAGCCCTCCAAGCGATGCTGCGCTACCTGGAGGACGCGAGCGCTGACGGCGAGACCATCGACTACGTCATCGTCCACAAGCTGGACCGGCTGGCCCGCAACCGGGCTGACGATGTCGCCCTCAACCAGCGCTTCGACAATCTGGGCATCCGGCTCATCTCCACCAGCGAGAACATCGACCAGACGCCGGGCGGCATGCTGCTGCACGGCATCATGAGCTCGATCGCTGAGTTCTACTCGCTCAACCTGTCGAATGAGGTCAAGAAGGGTATGGGTGAGAAGGCTCGGAACGGTGGCTGTATCGGTCGCGCGCCCCTCGGTTACCGCAACACCACCATTGACGCTGGCGGCGGCCAGGCCCACGTCGCCGTCCTCGACTCGGAGCGAGCCGACCTGGTCGCCTGGGCGTTCACCGCCTACGCCACCGGCGAGTACACGCTCAAGTCGCTGGCGGCCGAGCTGAATAGCCGAGGGCTGACCGTCCCGGCCACGGCCCGCCTGCCGGAGCGTCCGATCTCGATCCAGTCGCTCCACCGGGTGCTATCCAACCCGTTCTACACCGGCCAGGTCACCTATCGGGGAGCGCTCTACCCAGGGACCCACCAGCCCCTGACTGACGCCCGGACCTTCCAGCGCGTCCAGGCCGTCCTGAGCAGCAAGGTCAACGGAGAGCGGACCATCCGCCACCCGCACTACCTGAAGTCCACCGTCTACTGCGGCATCTGTGGCTCCCGGCTGATCATCACGGAGGCGACACCGAAGCAGATCACCTACCAGTACTTCGTCTGCCTGGGTCGGCACTCCAAGAAGCACCCTGAGTGCACCTTCCGCGCCACCCTGACCGACCTCATCGAGGACGAGGTCGAAGGGCTGTACCAGCAGATCCAGCTCCCACCAGAGCGCCGTCAGACCCTGGAGCAGGCACTGCGCCACCAGCTGGCCGTCATGGTCCAGGACACGGAGCAGCAGTTCCGTCAGCTCACCGCCACCCGCCACAAGCTCGAGCACCAACAGAGCAAGCTCCTCCAGGCTCACTACGAAGACGCCATCTCCCTCGACGTCCTGAAGCGAGAGCAGCACCGCATCACCCAGAACCTGAACCGGACCACCCAGCACATCGAGGCTCTCGAGCATGACCTCACCGACAAAGAGATGCTCATCACCCAAGCCCTGGATCTGGCCCAGCACACCGCCTCCGCCTACCACCAGGCACCAGACCACATCCGCCGGATGCTCAACCAGCTCTTCTTCGACCACGTCTACCTCGTACCCGACCAAGACACCAACCAGCTCACCACCACCGCCACCTGCCTCCCACCCTTCGACAGCATCCTGAGATGGCGAGCAACCGATGACGTGGAAGGCACGGAGGGAGAGACGAAGGTCACAGGCGGCATGGGGTCCGTGCGGATCTCAGGAGGCGCCGGACGCGCGGGGCCAGGACCCAACCCCCACCGCCGACGAAGTCGAAAGGGGCGACGAAGTCGGAACAACCGACCTCGTCGCCCCTCGACCGGCTCACATCACGGCCCGCTCAGCGTGTCCTGACAGCCTCGAACCGGCCGAAACTGGCCAAAACACCCCGGTTTCCATACAAAAACCCACGTCATGGGACGACCATGACGTGGGTTTGAGTGCTATGCAATTGGTCGGGGTGGCGGGATTTGAACCCACGACCTCTTCGTCCCGAACGAAGCGCGC
>ERZ773100.993-NODE-993-length-13695-cov-3.772214_pt1 | contig 13695 bp, 10 predicted proteins | sample MGYA00511119_ERZ773100 | MGnify/ENA primary metagenome ERZ773100 (study PRJEB29015, sample SAMEA2738000) | human oral metagenome | biome: human oral; feature: human-associated habitat; material: dental | place: China | collected 2111 ...
TCATCGCGGTGCGGGGTGAGCTGGATGGGAAAGAGTTGCCAGAGTTCCTGCAGGCTCATTTCCGTGAGCGGTTTGGTCATGGTTTTACGTTTTACATACAGGGTAGCGGGGAGGTGTATGTAAGCGGGCGTTATTCTGTGGCAAGCGGGATACCGAGCCACGCCGCGACGGTTTGCATCGCCGCCAGACCGTGTTCGCTGGCGAAGGCGGTATGGGCGCTGGCGGTGGCGGGGGTTGCGGCAGGGCGGTCGCTGGCGTGGGCGCGTGCCTTGTCGCCCAGTTGGCGGCGTTCGCCGTATTCAAAGCTGCTGAAGGTGCGGCGCAGGAGCGGCAGCAGTTCGGTGAAGTGTTCGGCGGTGAGGCCGCGCAGCCAGCCGTCTATCATCTGCCATAGCGGTTCGTGGATGAGCAGCACGGTGCCGGACTGGTAGAGGAAGCCTTCCAGCCAGTGCGCCGCGTGTTCCGGCGGGTTGGCGGCGGAGAGGTGTTGCGCAAGCTGCACGGCGCTTGCGTCGGCGTCAATGTGTTGCTGGTCGAAGAGTTGTCGCGTGGCGCTGCCAGAGAGCAGCGGGTGCGCGTTGTGCGCGGCGAGGATGGTTTCGAGGAAGCGCTGCCAGTAAGCGGCGAGCGCGGCGTTATTGAGCAGGCCGATTTGGTAGTCCGCCTGGCGGATGGGTTCAAAGAGGGCGCGGGCGCTGTCGTAGTCGATGTTGAGGCAGCCCTGCACGCCACCGGCGGCAAGCCGCGCCAGCAGGGTATCGAGCACGGCCACGAGCGGCGCGGGGTCGTAGTCGCGCACGCTGCCGTAGCGCACGGTGTCGGCGAGGTTCGGCAGGGCGGCGAGAGTGTCGGCGAGGTTGTCGTGGCTGGCGGAGAGGTTGGCGATTTGCGCGGTGATGCGGGCGACGAGTCCGGGCAGGTCGGCGGGGATGACTCGCGCGAGCAGCGCGGTCAGTTCGGCGAGGCTGCCCGCCTGTTGCAGGCGCTCGCTGACGTAGCCGCTGACGGCTGTGGCGAGGGTGTTGCCGTAGATGGCGCGTTCGGTGAGGGTGATGTGCTGTTCGGGCTGATAGAGGTACGACCACGCTTCTTTGTAGGTGCCTTTGCCGCGCACCGGCAGGGCTTCCGCGCCGTCGATGCCGAGCAGGTTCAGGCGGTGGATGAAGATGCTGCGTTGCAGGTCGAGCGGTTTGCGCAGGTCGAGTTCGAGGGTTTTCGCTTCGGCAGTTTCTATGAGGCGCAGTTTTTTGCGCTGCGCGGCGACGTCAGCGATGAGCGGCAGTTGCGGCGTCGCGGCGGGGACGCTGCCGATGGCGTCGCCGACCAGCCATTCGCGGCTGATGAGTTGCAGCACGGTGTCGTCGCCCATGCCGATGATGGCGGTGAGTGCTTCGAGATGGTCGGCAAGGCGCGGCTGGCTTTGTCCGCGCAGCGCGGCGCTGGCATTGGCAAGGCGCACGGTTTCGATGACGTGCGCGGCGGAGATGTCGTGTCCTTTGCCACGCAAGAGGGCGGCGGCGCGGCCAATCCAGCGCACGCCGTCGTCGTCGGGATGCGCCCAGAGGTGGGCGTACCAGGCGGGGGCGGCAAGGCCTGCGCCGTAGCCGCTGTCCAGGCTCAGACGGCTGTTCGTCCACGGTATCCAGGTGCAATCGACTTTGACTTTCGCCAGGCCTTTGAGCAGGGCGTTGTCGTCCTTGGCGGCGGTTTTGGCGACCAGCGCCGGGACGTGCCACGCGCCGCAGACGACGGCGATGCGTTCGTAATTTTTTTCTGCCTGGCGCTGCATTTTGCGCATCCACGCTTCGCGCAATTGGTCGCGCGGCGGGGTGTCGGCACGTGCTTCGCGCAGGGCGGTGACGGCTTCATGGACGGCAGCGAAAAGGTCGGCGCTGTCGCGGCGCTGCTCAACCAGCGCTTCCCAGAAGGCTTCACCGTCGGGCAGCCCGGGAATGGCGGCGAGTTCGTCGAAAGGGTCGCCGGAGCAGGGCAGGGCGGGTGCTTCTTCTTGTTCTTCGGCTGCTTCGCTGTCGTTTTCTTCGCCGTCGTCGGGCGCTTCTTCTTCGTAAAGGCTGTGCGCTAGCGGTAAATCGAAGAATTGCAGGGGAATGCCATTTTCGGCGGCGTAGCGCATCGCCTGCCATTCAGGGGAGAAGGCGGCGAAGGGGTAGTAAACGGCGTGCTGCGGCGCATCCGGGCGGTAGGCGAGCAGGGCGACGGGCGGTTGCATTTCCGCGTCGGCAGCAAGCGCGAGCAGCGCATCGGCTTCGGGCGGCCCTTCGAGCAGGATGCAGTCGGGCTGGTAGTCGCGCAGGGCGGCGAGCAGGTGGCGGGCGGAACCCGCGCCGTGGTGGCGGATGCCAAAGTGTCGGGTGGTCATGGTTTTCTCGGCGAAGTAGCGAAGTAGGAGCGGTTAGCGAGGAACGAGCGTAACCGCCCGTTGGTTCGTATGGTAATCCACACAAAGCCCTGTACGGTGTTGCGCCGCTGTACGCTTTCAACGGCGCGCCTTGTACAGAATCCTGCGTGTATCGCTGAATTACAGGTTTGGGGCAATATTTTTGGGCAGGGTTCTGAAATATACGCTGCTTCAGAGATAGCCAACCTGCATCGGCGGTAATGTTACGGACGCTACCCCCACCCCAACCCTCCCCCGCTGTGGGTGCTGGCGCACCCTGCGAGGGAGGGGGCAAACTGGCGGTATATCGGCAACGGCTGACTTTGGTCATTCTGTTGTCCGTCAGCATACTTTTCAAGAGACCATCTGTTGTTATTCACCAAATACTCCCGGTTCAATAATGCCGCACCAATTTTCGGGATAGATATTCGTTGCAACATAACGGTGAAAAGTGGAGTACGGCCAGTTTTTGACTTGGCCAACCAAACCATGTTTCAGCGGATTCAGGTGAATATAGTCAAAATGGCGTTTGAAATCAGCTTTATCACGGATGCAATGTTCCCAAAAATGGCGTTGCCAGATTTCCCGACGTTTTTCTTGTTGCAAGGATGCGCCGGGAATGGCGGTTTGGGGCAGGTTACGGCTAAACCGATTTTTTATCAGGCGCCAACGCAGGGAAAAATCGCTGTCGCCTTCGGGCAATTGCCAAATGCAGTGCATATGCTCCGGCAATACGACCCAGGCGATGATGGTAAAGGGATGTTTTTGTCTGACGTTACGCACGCTCTGGCGCAGCAGGTTTATTTCCCGAATGAGCAGGTCATTGTTTTGGCGTTGCCACAGATTAACGGTAAAGAACCATGTGCCGCCATTGCGGTGAAAGCGTTTGTAGTTGGCCATATGTTTTGATGTTGGGCAGATTGCCATTTGATTGGAACGGGCGGTTACGGCTTCGCCTAACCGCCCCTACGTTTTAGACGTTTATGCCATGTCGCGCGCGGCGCGGTAGAGGTCTTGCCAGCCATCGCGTGATTTGACGACGGTGTCGAGGTATTCCTGCCAGACGATTTTGTCCTGCACCGGGTCTTTGACGACCGCGCCGAGGATGCCCGCGATGAGGTCGTCCGCTTTCAGCGCACCGTCGCCGAAATAGCCGGAGAGCGCCATGCCGTTATTGACCACGGAGATGGCTTCGGCGGTAGAAAGGGTGCCGCTGGGGCTTTTCAGTTTGGTTTTTTTGTCGGCGGTGAGGCCAGCGCGCAGTTCGCGGAAGATGGTGACGATGCGGCGGATTTCTTCCAGCGCCGGTTTTTCGGCGGGCAATTTCATCGTGTTTTGGTAGCTTTCAACGCGGCTGCGCACGATGTCGGTTTCTTCGTCCAGCGTCGCCGGTAGCGGCAGGATGACGGTGTTGAAGCGGCGTTTCAGCGCGCTGGAGAGGTCGTTCACGCCCTTGTCGCGGTTGTTGGCGGTGGCGATGAGGTTGAAGCCGCGTACCGCCTGGATTTCGCTGTTCAGCTCCGGCACGGGCAGGGTTTTTTCGGAGAGGATGGTGATGAGGGTGTCTTGTACGTCGGCGCCGATGCGGGTCAGTTCTTCGATGCGTGCCAGTTTGCCCTGGCGCATCGCGCGCATGACCGGCGTTTCGACCAGCGCCTGTTCGCTCGGCCCTTTGGCGAGGAGTTCGGCGTAGTTCCAGCCGTAGCGGATGGCTTCTTCGCCGGTGCCTGCGGTGCCTTGCACGATGAGGGTGGAATCGCCGGAGACGGCGGCGGCGATGTGCTCGCTCACCCAGCTTTTGGCGGTGCCGGGCAGGCCGTAGAGCAAGAGGGCGCGGTCGGTGGCGAGCGTGGCGACGGCGATTTCCATCAGGCGGCGGTTGCCGATGTATTTGGGCTTGACGGTAAAGCCGTTTTTCAGCTTGCCGCCGATGAGGTAGGTGACGACCGATTGCGGCGAGAGCTGCCAGTTGTCCGGCACGGGGTGGCTTTCTTGTTGTTTGAGTTCGTGCAGCTCTTCGGCGGTTTGCTGCTCGGCGTGTTGGCGCAGGATGTCGTTCATGGGGTTCCTTGTGAAGGTGAAGGGGATGCCGGTTGACCGGGTTAATGGTATCCGGGGTTGGTTGTTAATGCCAATGGCGCATGGGAGGGCGTCAGAATGCGGCTTTACCGGCACTGGTAGCTTTCCGCCTTGCTGGCGTCGCCGCCATTGTAGTGGGCGATTTTCGGCCAGGCGCAGAGTGGCATGGTTTTGCCGCTTTCGTGGCGGGCGGTGAGCTGCTCCGGCGCGGTGTTTTTGTCGTGCCATTGTTCGAGTGCGGTGAGCGGGTCGAAGTCGCTGTAGGCGTCGCCACCGCCGCAGTGGGTCATGCCCGGCACCATGTAGAGGCGGGCGAAGCTGTTCGTGTCGGCGGTGTCTTGTTGTAGTTGGGCGAACCAGTCGCGCTGGTCTTTCGCCGAGAAAACGGGGTCGGAGACGCCGGTGATGATGAGTAGTTTGCCGCCGCCCGCGCGGAAGGTGTCCAGAACGGTGCTGACGGCGTCGTTAATCGCGCCGGTTTGGTAGGTTTTCGCCGGGTCGCGGTCGAAGTCGAAGGTGGCGAGGTCGAAGTCCGGGTTGTACGGCGTCATGAAGTATTGGGTGAGCGAGCCGCTGCCGAGGGTGATGTTGCGCGCATCCGGCGTGGCGGTCTGCGAGGAGCCCAGTTTCCACGCGCGCCAGCCGGGCTGGTTGATGCCGCTGTCGTAGTACCAGCCGCTGTAGATGGCTTCACCGTGGCGGTTTTTCGCGCCGTCGAAGATGGCTTTGAGCGCGGCGATTTTTTCTTTGGGCAGGTTGAGGCTGGCGGGGTCGAAGTCGCAGTGTTCCCAGGCGTTGATGTAGCCGTCCTTGAGGCCGTCGTTGGCGTCGCAGCGGGCGAGAACGGCGGCGGAGACGGTGTCGAGGTCTTGTTGGGTGAGTGCGTTGGCCAGTATTTTTTCGCCTTTGTTATTGGCCGGGGCGATTTGCATCAGTTGCCGGGTATCCCAGACTTCGGCGATGGCGGCGCGCGAGAGGCGGAAGCCGGGGTTGCCGGCGATGACGCCATCGTATTCGAGCGGATAGCGTTGCGCGGCGATGAGCGCTTCGCGGCCACCGTTGGAGCAGCCCATGAAGTAGTTGTGCGCGGGCGCGCGCTGGTAGGCGGCGTGAATGAGGGCTTTGGCGACGGTGGTGGTTTTGCCGATGGCCTGATAGGCGAAGTCCAGCCGCGCCTGTTGGTCGGCGCCGAAGTCGGGCGTCGGCGTCGGGTGGCCGCCATCCATGCTGACCACGGCGTAGCCACGCATCAGCGCCGGGGTGGCGTGGGTTTCGCGCCAGGGAATGCTGCCGACGGCCGGGGCGACGAAGCCGTCCACGCCGCCGCCGCCCTGGAAGAGGAAGCGGTTGTTCCAGGCAGCGGGCAGGCGGAGCTGGAAGCGGATGCCGTAGGGCTTGCCATCCGCGCCGGTGCGCGCGCCGTATTCGCCTTCGATGAGGCAGTGCGCCCCGGCTTTTTGGCTGTTGGTGGAGCCGCCGGTGAGGGCGGCCATTTTGTCGGCGGCAATGTCGCCGTCGCTCCATTCGGCGCGGTCAATGCGGGTGTTGGCAACGGCGGTGTTTTTCAGCGCGGCGCACTGGGCGGCGTCAAACTGCGCCAAGGCGGGCGCGGTGGCGGTAATGGCAAGGGCGAGCAGGGTTTTGCGGGTCATGCAGGTTCTCCGTGGTTGAAAGGCTGGGATTGTACCCCGTAACGGCGGCGGCGCGAGCTTCGGGTAGAATCGCGGCAAACCACCACCGGAGTCTGTCATGTCCCACGTTCACACCCACAACAAAGCCGTGCTGAAAGGCGCGCTGTTGCTTATCGCCGCCTTCATGCTGGTCGAGGTCGCAGGCGGCCTGCTCACCAACAGCCTCGCGCTGTTGTCCGACGCCGGGCATATGTTCTCGGATGCGCTCGCGCTCGGCCTCTCGCTCGCCGCCTTCTACTGGGGCGAGCGCCCCAACACGCTGCGCAACACCTACGGTTTCCGCCGCAGCGAAATCATCGCCGCCGCGCTAAACGGGCTGACGCTCGCCGCCATCGTCCTCTGGATAGTGATTGAAGCGGTGGGGCGGCTGCTGCACCCGCCGCAAGTCGCTTCCACCGGGATGCTGGTGGTGTCGGTGCTTGGTCTCGTAGTGAACATTATTGTCGCCGTGTGGATGCACCGGGGCGGCGACATTCACGGCAATCTCAACATGAAAAGCGCCTACCTGCACGTCTTGGGCGACCTGCTCGGCTCGGTCGGCGCGATACTGGCGGCGCTGCTGATGCTCGCCTTCGGCTGGCGCTGGGCCGATCCCGTCGCCAGCCTGCTGATTGCCGCACTGATTGGCAAAAGCAGCTACGGCGTGCTGAAAAGCGCGCTGCACATCCTGATGGAAGGCAGCCCGGCGCATATTGATGAGATGCGGCTGCTCGCCACCCTGCGCGCCGCCGATGGCGTCATCGCCGTGCATGACCTGCACCTGTGGACGATTACCAGCGGCCTGAACGCGCTCTCCTGCCATATCGTCGTCGCGGGCGGCCTCAGCGTGCGCGAGGCGGAGGGCATCGTGCAGCGCATCGCGCACGAACTGGAGCAGCACGGCATCCAGCACAGCACCATCCAGACGGAAAGCGAGGCACACGGCCACAGCGACAGCCTCGTCTGTACCTGCGCGGCGGATGACGGCGCGCATCATCATTGACTTGTTGCGGGCGAGAAAAAGGCGGCATCAGCCGCCTATTTTGTCGGTGGAATGGTTATGGCGCGGGCGTGTAACCGCTGTCAAAGGCGGCAACGGCTGCTGCAGCGGCTGCAGGCGGCAGGGCAAGGGTGCGCAGGCGGGTAGCAGGAGCGGTTGCGCGCCGCGCCGGAGCAAGCTGGTGATATGCCCAGTGTGCCTTGGCGGGTGCATCGGCAGCGGGTGGGGTGTCGTCCGTATCGCTGATACCCGCGGCTGTGGCGGTTTGTTGCAATAGTGCCTCGCTGCGGGTGGTGGCATCGTCCGTGTCTTGCAGGGCGCGATCAAGTGCCGCGATGTAGCAGCCAAGGGTGCGGGCGTTGCGGTAATTGTCGCCGTTGTCGTTGAAGCGGGCGGTGGCATCGCTTTTGCCGTCTTCGCCAAGGGCGAGCTGCACGAGGTGTTGTGCCAATGGCGCGTAGTTTTCCTGGACCAGCAGGGTGTGGCTCCAAAGGGCGAGTATCTGGCGGTCGCTTTCGTTCTCGCAGATGCGGGCGATGACAAGATTGCCGTTGACTTGCATGGATGCGGTAGTGGCGATAACGGCATTCGTGTCGCCTGCGGCAAGCCTGGTGGCCTGCCTGGCGAGAAAGTCGCGGCGTGATTGGGCATCGGCGTCAAGTCCCCCGGCAGCGTGGGCGCTGCCGAAGATACTCAGGAGCGCGATAAAAAAGACCAGTTTGTTCACGGGATGTTTCGGATGGGTTTATATGATTATGGTTGGGGGATTTTATGGTTCGGTTTGCTGTCACCGGGCGTGTTCTGGATTTCCTGCCATGAGGGCAGGCCGAATTTGCGGCGCTGGCGGCGGTAATAATCCGCCGCACTACAGCCAAAGAAGACGGCGAAGAAGATGACGCCAAACAGCCATTGCGCCCATGTTTGCGGTTGTGGCATAGGCAGGAACAGGGACATGATCAGGCTGGCTATCTGCCAAAAGATGATGCCGCCGATGCCGAAGAGGATGGCGTTGGTTCTGAAATCCGCAAGGATAACGGGCGGAAGGGCGATGTCTTTTTGCCAAAGGAATTTGTGTAGCGGCGCGATTTTTTTGTAGTGCGCCGGGATGTCGGCGGATTGCAGGTACGCCAGGGCTTTTTCGATGGTTGGCAGGTAGGGCATTATTTGCTCCTTTTGGGGTTGCGGGGATTGAATAGTGTGTTTGATTGGAATGGTGCGCCAAGGCGCACTCTATGGATATTATTCAGGCATTTGTGTAGCGGTGGGGCAAGCCCCACCCTACGTTCGTTGTTGTGCGAACATTTGGCGCAGGCCGGGCGTATGCCCGGCCTTTTTTGGTGTCGGCCATTCATGACCGACCTGCGTTTGTTGCGCGGTGTTTTTGCGGTGGGGCAAGCCCCACCGTATTTTTATGTTACGGCACGAGGATTTCGTTGCCATTCAGGTCAATGGTGTAGCGGCGTCCGCCTTTTTCGACGATGGCGCGGCCATTTTCGTAGGACCAGGCGCGGTCGTACACGGGTTTGACTGCTTCTTTGCCATTCGCGTCGAGGTAGCCCCATTGGCCGTCTTTTTTGATGGCGGCGCGGCCTTCGCGGTACGGCCAGGCGTCCTGGTACTGCGGCGCGACGATTTCGCGTTCGTTGCGGTCGATGTAGCCCCAGCGTCCGTCTTTTTTGACGGCGGCGCGACCTTCGCTGTAGGCGAGGACGGTGTCGTAGTGCGGTCGTACTGGTTCGTTCGGCACGAGCAGGCCGCGCGGGGTTTCGCTGGCTGCGGCGCGGTCGGCCTTGCCTGTATCGGTTGCGGCAGTCGCGGTGGCGGGGCTGGCAGCCGGGGCGGCGCTGTTGGTCGCGTTTTGGCCACGGTTGGCGGCGGTCGCTTGGTTGGCGCGCGGGCTGTTGTGGTTGGCGGCACGGGCGGCGGCTGCGCTGGCGTCGTTGTTGCCGCCGCTGCTGTAGCCGATAGTGCCGTGGTCGCTGCTGTTGGCGCTGTTGTTGTCGGCGGTTTGCTGCGTGGCGGGCTGCTGTTCGAGTTTGGCCGCGCGCGGGCTTTCGGCACCGTTGGTGGCGTCCATCATCACATTCATCAGCGCGCCACGGTCAACGGCAACGCCCGGTTTGACGGTTTTGCCTTCGGGGTCAATGGCGCGGGCGATGTCCAGCGGCAGCGCCTTGCCGCTGCGTTTGGCGGGGCTGTCGTCGCGCAGGTTGTAGTTGCTTTGGCGGTAGTCTTCGTTGCCCTCAGCTTCTTTTTTGAAGTAGGGGTTTTCGGCGCGACTGCCAAAGAGGTCCAGCGCGTGGCGCTCCAATCCGTTGATTTTCGGGTTGATGTTCGGGTTTTTGGCAAGGTCGGCGGTGCGCATCAGCATTTCGTCAATTTTGCCTGTTTTTTCGGTATCCCAAACGATGACGTAGGGTTCGTTTTCGAGGCTGCTGCGGTAGTAGGCGTTGTAGTCAAGGCCGCGGAACATATCGTTACCGGTGCGCACGATGCCGCTGTCCTGTTCGGGCAGGCTGCTTTCGTTGCGCAGCGGGTAGGCAAACAGCGGTGCCTGGCTGTCGTTTTTGACGTAGGCGCGCGAGGAGATGATGTTGTTGTACATCTCGGTGTTTTCCTGGTTCCAGGAGAGGCCGCGGCTGATGGACCAGCGTTCTTTGACCTGGCAGACGCCGTCTTTCATGTAGTTGCAGCCTTTGGCGCGCGAGTCTTCGCGGATGAGGAAGGGGCGGGAGACGCGCGAGATGGTGTTGTTGTAGATGCGGGTGTTGCTGCTGCCGGAGGCGCGGATGCCGTAGTCGCCGCCTTCGATGATGTTGGAGGCGATGATGGTGCCGTCGCTGACTTCGTCGAAGATGGCCACCGGCATATTGATGAAGTAGTTGCCGGTGACTTTGGCGTTGATGCAGCCTTCGTCGCACCAGAAGCCGGGCGCGGTGTTGTTGATGAGGTTTTCGCGGAGGTAGTTCGGCGGGCTGTCGCCGTTGTCGAGGATGTTGTTGCGGAAGGTGAAGTCAAGGATGTGGGTGATTTTGACGTGGCCGATGCCGCAGTAGGCGCCGCAGTCTTTGGTGAGGAATTTTTCGTTGTTGTTGCGCGCGAAGTAGTTGTTTTCAAAGACGGAACCGTGGGCGTAGTTGGCGCCCGCGCCATTGGCACCGTTATCAACGAACTGGCTGTTGCGCAGGATGCTGTTTTTCGCGCCCGGAGCGCCTTTTTCTTTGGGGCCGTCGAAGAAGAAGGCGGAGGCACCGCTGCCGTTTTGCGCGAAGATGGCGTCTTCAACGAGGCTGCTTTCGCCGTTGACGCTGAGGGCGATCGGCCCGCTCATGTCGGCGAGGACGGGGTCTTTGTAGCCCCAGTATTGGTGCGGCGAGTATTGGGCGATGTTGATGCCGCGCATTTTGAAGCGTTTGCCGGTGCTGGTCAGCGCCCGCGCGTATTTGGAGATTTCGGCGGTACCCTGGGTCGGGTCGGAGCCGAGGTACCAGGTGACTTCGTGCGCCGGCGGGATGTTGAAGCCGAGTCGGTTGTTTTCGTTTTTCGGGTCTTTCAGGGTGGTGGGATTCGGGTCTTCGACGTAGAAGGTGCCGGGCTTGACGGCGTCCTTGCTCGCCACCTGTTTCAGCGGTTCGTCGTTGATGAAGGCCTGTTCGGGGTAGGCGGCCATGCCTTCTTTTTTCGGATCGGCGTTGGTGGTGCAGACGCGGCAGAAGCTCTGGTTGCCGGTGGTTTTCCAGAGGTTGCCTTCTTTTTGCCAGCGGTCGGCGGGGATGACTTCGGTGCCTTTCAGCCAGACTTCGCCCTGCGGCTCGGCTTGCAGGGTGATGTCATCGCGGGTGATAAAGACGTGCGGCTCGCGGTAGATGCCGGTTTTCATGATGATGGTGGTGCCGTTCTGGCTGCGGCGTACCGCCTCGCCCAGGGTGGAGAAGGGTTTGTCGCGGCTGCCAGTCGCGCCTTTGTCGGCGGTGGTGCCGTCTGTTGCGACCCAGATGACGTTGCCGGCGGGAACGGGGTAATTCTGCGGTTTCGGGTTGTATTTGTGGTGCAACCCGGCGTGTGCCGCGAGCGGCAATGCACAGAGGAATGCCCAGAGGGCGGTGCGGTGTGTCATGTTTTTGGCTCCTTTCGTTTTTCCGATTGGGAATCGCAGTTTAGCACGGCGGGGATGGCGTGGCGGCGATTACCTCCCCCTGGGCAAACTGCTATGATGGATTTTCTTCAACTACCGGAGAATCATCATGGCTGTCAAACCCGTCCCGACCCTGATTGCGGTCGCCCTCACCCTCATCATCTGGTTCGCCGTACCGGTACCGCAAGGCATCGACCCCGGCGGCTGGCATCTGCTGGCGCTGTTCGTCGGCACCATCGCCGCCATTATCGGCAAGGCGCTGCCGCTCGGCGCGGTTTCCATCATCGCCGTCGCCCTGGTCGCCATCACCGGTGTGACCGTCGCCCCGGATGCGGCCAAGCCCGCCAACCAGGCGATCAAGGACGCGCTTTCTTCCTTCTCCAACCCGCTCATCTGGCTGATCGTCATCTCCATCATGATTGCGCGCGGCGTCATCAAGACCGGCCTCGGCGAGCGCATCGGCTATTACTTCATCGCCCTTTTTGGCAAGCGCACCCTCGGCATTGCCTACGCCCTCGCCCTGTCCGAAACAGTGCTGGCGCCGATTACCCCCTCCAACACCGCGCGCGGCGGCGGCATCATCCACCCCATCATGAAGTCCATCGCCACCGCCTTCGATTCCTCACCGGAAAAAGGCACGCAGGGCAAAATTGGCCGCTATCTCGCGCTGGTGAACTTCAATTCCAATCCCATCACTTCCGGGATGTTCATCACCGCCACCGCGCCCAACCCGCTCGTCGTCAGCGCCATCAATGACGTGATGGGCACCCGTTTCCACATGGACTGGACCACCTGGGCGATTGCCATGTTCATCCCCGGCATGGCCTGCATCCTGCTGATGCCGCTGGTGCTCTACCTCGTCTTCCCGCCGGAAATCAAGGAAACGCCAGACGCGACCCGCTTCGCCCGCGAAAAACTCGCTGCGCTCGGCAAGGTGCGGCGCGATGAATGGTGGATGATTGGCGTCTTTATCCTCCTGCTCGCGCTCTGGGCGGACATCCCCTTCCACCTCAGCGGCGTGGCGGCGCTGAAACTGAACCCGACCAGCACCGCCTTCCTCGGCGTCGCCATTCTTCTCGTCAGCGGCGTGCTCAACTGGGGCGACGTCACCGGCGAAAAAAGCTCGTGGGACACGCTCATCTGGTTCGGCGCGCTGGTGATGATGGCCGAATTTCTCAACAAACTCGGCGTCATCGGCTACTTTGCCAACCAGATTCAGGGCGGCATCGCCACCCTTGGCCTCGGCGGCTACACCGCGATGCTCCTGCTCGCGCTCATCTATCTCTACGCGCACTACTTCTTCGCCAGCACCACCGCGCATATCTCCGCCATGCTGGTCGCCTTCTACGGTGCGGGCATCGCCCTCGGCGCGCCGCCGCTGCTCTTTGGCCTCATCCTCGCCGCCGCCGGCAACCTGATGATGAGCCTGACCCACTACGCCACCGGCACCGCGCCGGTCATCTTCAGCTCCAACTACGCCACCCTCGGCGAATGGTGGAAGGCGGGCTTTGTCACCAGCATCGTCAATTTCACCGTGTGGGTCGCCGTCGGCCTCGTCTGGTGGAAGGTGATGGGCTATTACTGATGGCAGGACGCAAAAAAGCCGGGGATGCCCCGGCTTTTTTATGGCGCAAACCCGTGCTGCGCGGCAAATGGACGCAGCTCTTGCAACAAAACAAACAGCGCGAACACGCCGTACCGGAAGACGTCATTCGCAATCTGCCGGGCAAGCTGGAGCTGCCGGGCTACGACGAAGCGCACGAAGTGGCATATGGGATTATGCCGCCATAGCGGCTGGTCATCTCCCCTGTGAGGCAGGGCGCCGCCCGGCGGGCATCCGTAGATCGGTGCTTGCAATGGTGCAATTTCTTCAGCCCCTTTCCGTGGTTTGCCCCGGGGTTTGTCCATCGCGGGAAAGGGTTGGCAAGGAAGAAGAAGCGGTTATAATCGCCTGACCGTTTCTCCATGAACGGTGCGGCAGGGATGCTGCGAGAGGAAACTCGTTCACAAGGAAGCATCTCACCGCGACATCAACGCCCCGGGCGATAATCGCCGGGGGCTCAACGGAAGGAGCATATACCGTGAAAATGACGAACCTCTCACTCTCTATCATGATCGCGCTGGGCGCAGTTGCCTGTGGTGGCAGCGGTGACAACAACACCCCGCCCCCGCCTGCCGATCCGCCCGCGCCGCAACCGGACAACAAGCTGCCACAACCCGAAGCGGACAACAAGGACAGCAAAATCGTTGACCCGACCGACACCCACGTCGTGGACGGCCGCGACCTCACCAAAGAAAGCATCGTTGGCGGCCTGCAATACATCCGCCGCGAAAGCTCGGATTACGACCGCGTTTACAACCCCGCCAAAAACGCCTCCTGCCGCTGCTCAGACGTGCCGTGCGTAAACGTGTC
>ERZ773100.1000-NODE-1000-length-13657-cov-6.814880_pt1 | contig 13657 bp, 15 predicted proteins | sample MGYA00511119_ERZ773100 | MGnify/ENA primary metagenome ERZ773100 (study PRJEB29015, sample SAMEA2738000) | human oral metagenome | biome: human oral; feature: human-associated habitat; material: dental | place: China | collected 2111 ...
TATGGATTTGCCAAGCTATTTTTTGAGGGAAGCTAGTGCTTCTCTCTCTTTTTTTCAAGTGATAGGAAAAATATTTTAAAAATGGTACAATTATATAAATTAATTTAAGAAATAAATATGGATTTTTTGAGGTGATTATAATGGAATTTACAATTAGACCATATAAACGGGGTGAAGAACAGTATGTTGCTTCTCTCCACAAAAAACTCTATTCAAATGAGTATTCCTGGGGGATAAGTTTTACCGATTATGCAATAAAGATTGCAATAGATTTTGCAAAGAAGGAAAAAAGTGATAAAGAAGAATTGTTTGTTGCTGAGTGTGATGGAGGTTTAGTTGGATGTATTATGCTTTGCCAAACAGATGATGTTGATGTTGGTCAACTGCGTCTTTTTGCTGTGGAAAAGGAATATCGGAGTTATGGAATTGGTTTGGCACTTATTAATGCCTTTATGAACAGAGCAAAAGAAGCTGGGTATAAGAAAATTATTCTTTGGACAGCTAGTCCACTTACTGCAGCAATCCGACACTATGAGAAGTTGGGATTTAAGCCAGTAGAATCTATTGAAAATACTACATGGAATATTGATGGTAAATCTTTGTATGAAGTTAAAATGGAACTATCCCTTTATTAACTTCCAGTTTGTAGGGCAAAAATAAAATTAAGTAATATAAGGCGATAGAAATATCGCCTTTTTTGTAATAAAACAAGAAGGTAAAAAATGAAAAGAAATGATTTTTATTTCTTTTAATCTCTTGGAAAAAATGATACAATAAAGTATTATAGTATTTGAAATTTCAGAAATAATTGGAGGGAAAAATAATGGTTTATTATATTTACCATAGTGCCTTTGTAATAGAACTAAAAAAAAGCATTTTAATATTTGATTTTTATAGATTTCCTAGCAATAAAAAGAAAGAAAAAGAGGAATTTTTTAATAGATTTATAAAGAGAACAGATAAAAAAGTTTATGTATTTTCAACACATAGCCATTTAGATCATTTTAATAAAGAAATTTTAACTTGGTTAGAAATGAATGAAAATATAAAATATATTTTAAGTGATGATATAAAGATACATAAACATAAAAACTTTTATTTTACAAAAGAAGATGATAGTTTTGAATTGGATAATTTAAAGATAAGAACTTTTGGTTCAACTGATTTAGGCTCTTCATTTTATGTAAACACAGAAGATAAAAATATATTTCACTCAGGAGATTTACATTTTTGGCATTGGGAAGATGATACAGCTGAGGAAGAAAAAAACATGTATGATGGCTATATAGCTCAACTTGAAAAAATAAAAAAATTAGATAGAATTGATATAGCTTTTGTTCCAGTAGATCCAAGACTTGGAGTTAATACACTAGAGGGAGTGGAATTATTTTATAAGATTTTAAAACCTAAAATAATTATTCCTATGCACTTCTCTGATGATTATAGTAGAATGAAAGAATTTATTGAAAAGTTTAAATATAATGAAGATGTTAAAGTTATAGAAATAGAAGATAGTATGGAGAAAGTATTGGAGTAATTATGACAGAGGTAAAGTTTTATATGCTAGTTGAACGAGAAGATGCTCTTTATCTAGTTTTATATGATTCTGAAAAAAATTTAATTAGTAGTTACTCTAATTTAAATCAGAATGATATGAATAATTATATAGAAAATTTAGAAAATGAAAAAGAATTTTTCATTAGTTGGGAAGAAGAAAAAAATAGTGATTATTTAAAATTAGATGAAAAATTAATTTCTTATCTTTTAGGAAAAGATAATTTTGTAAATGATGATTTTGAAATAATAGAAAAAAAAGAAATTGAAAATATAGCTTTATTTATAAGAGATAATAAAGAAATAGAAGATAGATTAGATATTTATATAGAAATTAATGACAATCTTTTAACAAAGAATAATATAGTAGGAAATTACATTTATTCACAAAGTACTTTCTATAAAGTAGATATAGAAGAAGATACACAATTTCCATTGTTAGATTTATTTCAAAAAATAGATAAATATGAACTTGAAAGCTATGCTACTTTGATTTTAAAGAATTATAAGAATATAGACTTAAAATATGAAGATTATGAAACTGTTGTAAGTGAGGAAAGAAATGCTATTCCACAGATAATAATAGAAAAGATATCTTTTGATAATAGTCTTTATATAAAGATAAACTCTATTATATCTACAATGGACTATGAGTTTTTTACAAAAAATAAAATAGAAACTGTACTTATTGTAAATGAACTAGAAAAAAAATTAGAAATTTCTAAAATAAATTTAGAAAATTTAAGCTCAAATATGTTTGAGATAGTTAAGGTTTTAACTAAATTACAAAAAAGTATAGGATTAAAATCTTCATATTACATAGATAATGAAAATTTTATTATTTTAAATGAAGAATTAGCAAAAGAATTTGTAAAAAAAGAATTGCTACAACTTACAGGAAAATACAGTATTATTGGTACAGATAGACTGAGAAAATATAATATAAAAGCTGTTAGACCAAAATTAAGTGGAAGATTTAGCTATAATCTTGATTATTTTGAAGGAGAAGTAGAAGTTGAGATAGAAGGAGAAAAGTTTTCTATTCAACAACTTTTAAATAACTATAAAAAAGATGAATACATTGTTTTAAGTGATGGAACAAATGCTTTAATCAATAGAGAGTATATAGAAAAGTTACAAAGGGTATTTAAAGAAGAAGATGGAAATAAAATAAAAGTTTCATTTTTTGATATGCCAATAGTTCAGGATATGATTGATGAAGAAGCTTTTGAAAATGATTTTTTAGGAAATAAAGATTTCTTTGAAGGAATAAATGAGTTACCAAAAGAGGAAGTTGAATATCCTAAATTAAATGCAACTTTAAGAGATTATCAAAAATATGGCTATAAGTGGCTTAAATATTTAACAGATAATAATTTAGGAGCATGTTTAGCAGATGATATGGGACTAGGTAAGACATTACAAGCTATAGCATTACTTAGTAATCTTCATGAAGAAAAAAAGAAAAAATCTATGGTAATAATGCCTAAAAGTTTAATATATAACTGGGAAAATGAAATTAAAAAGTTTGCACCTAAGTTAAAAGTTGGAGTGTATTATGGTATAAATAGAGATTTTTCTTCTCTAAAAAAGGTTGATGTAATTTTAACTACTTATGGAACTATAAGAAACGATATTGAAAACCTCTTAGAACAAAAATTTGACCTACTTGTCTTAGATGAATCTCAAAATATTAAAAATATTAATTCACAGACAACAAAGGCAGTGTTACTTTTAAATGCTAAGAAAAGAATAGCATTAAGTGGAACTCCTATTGAAAATAATCTATTGGAGCTATATTCACTGTTTAGATTTTTAAATCCAGAGATGTTTGGTTCAGTACAAAGATTTACTAATAGCTATATACTACCTATACAAAAGTACTCTGATACTTCAACTATTCAAGAGTTAAAAAAGAAAATATATCCTTTCTTATTGAGAAGAGTCAAAAAAGAAGTATTGGAAGACTTACCAGATAAGATAGAAAAATTGGTTTATGTAGATATGAATGATGAACATAGAAGATTCTATGAAGAAAGAAGAAGATATTATTATTCATTACTTCAAAAAAATACTTCAAGTCAAGGAAACTTTGATAAATTTTTTGTCTTACAAGCTATAAATGAACTAAGGCATATAGTGAGTTCTCCTGAATTAGAAACTAAAAAAATTATTTCAAGTAAAAAAGAAGTTTTAATTGAAAATGTAATAGAAGCCATTGAAAATAATCACAAGGTATTAGTATTTGTAAATTATTTATCTTCAATAGAAAGTATCTGTGATTCGTTGAAAGAAAATAAGATAAAGTATTTAAAGATGACAGGGCAAACAAAAGATAGACAAAATCTAGTGGATAAATTTCAAAACGACAGTAGGTATAAAGTATTTGTAATGACATTAAAAACAGGTGGAGTAGGTTTAAATCTAGTGTCTGCTGATACTATATTTATTTATGATCCTTGGTGGAATACAACTGTTGAAAACCAAGCTATTGATAGAGCATACAGACTAGGACAAGATAAGACTGTTTTTGCTTATAAAATGATTATGAGAAATACAATAGAGGAAAAAATATTAAAATTACAAGAAATTAAAAATAAGTTATTAGATGATTTAATATCAGAAGATAATTTGTCTACAAAAAATCTATCTAAAAATGATATAGAATTTATTTTGGGGAGTTAGGAGAATTGAATGAATGAGCTTGAACATATATTAAGTAAGAACTACGACCAAGAAATATTGTTAAAATTATTTCAAAAATATTTTGTGAATTGGATAGCTGATGGCTATATAGGAAAAGAACTTAATATATTTGAAATTTCAACAATAGGGAAAAAGACAGATAAAGAGGTTTTAGTAAAATTATTTACTGAATTTTATGGAAATGAAGAAAATTTTAAAAAGATTTTTGAAACTTTATCAGAGGATATAAAAGAGATATTTAAAGTTGTTGTATGGGGAGAAAAGTTTCCAATAAAAAAAGAAGATTTAAAAAAATATCTTGATACATACATAGATAATTTTGAGAAAGAAGTATTTATACCAAAAGATGAATACCTATTTTTTGATTTAGATGAATTTGATAAGGATATGAATACAACTTTTTCTATGAAATATGATATAGCTAGATATATTAGAAATTTTATTGACGCTAAACCAAAAGATTACTACTTACATTCAGATAAGTCAAGTTCAGATTTAGCTTTTAAATTGTATAGAGATAACAATGAAAATGAATTTATTAATAATATGAACTTCTATTTAGATTTCTATAATTCAGGAGAAAATCCTATCTCAAGTAGTGGAAAAATTTTAAAAGATTTTAAAAGAAATATGCAAAAACATTGTGGAATAACAGAATATTATAATGATGTAAAAGGGCTTGAATTTTTAAAAACAGAAACTTTGTGTTTAATATTTACTTTGCTTGAAAAGAAATATAGAACAAATTCTTATTTCAACAATAAAAATATTAAAAATCTAATAGATGATTTTCTAACAACAGAAACTTTTGATAAAGAAGATGCTTATAATTACACAAATTTATTTTTAAATTTCTTAAAAGGGACTAGAAATATCTGGGAAAAACCTGAAAAAATAAGTGAAGTAGTAAAATCCTTAGTTGGACTTCTAAAAGAAATGCCAAAAGATGATGTAGTTAGTCTAGACAATATAGTAAAAGCCTTTATTTATAGGGATAAAGATATAGAACTTATAGCTTTTAAAGATGTAAAAGATTATATCTATATCAATGAAGCTAATGGGGAAAGAGCTAAAATTCTTGAGTATAAACAATATGAAGATTATATTATAGAGCCTTTTGTAAAGAGTTATATATTTTTATTAGGAATATTTGGTGTATTTGAAATATTTTATGAAAAACCTTTCTTTAAAAAAGGATTATATCTAAAAAATAACTATTTATCAAAATATGATGGTTTAAAATATATAAAATTAACAAATTTAGGAAGATATATTTTTGGACATACAGATAAGTATGAGTTACCTAAAATCTATGAAAAAGCAGAAGTACAAATTGATGATAAAAGACAATTTGTAACAGTAGTTGGTGAAGCACCTGCAAAGATGATGTTTTTTGAAAAAATAGGAACTAAGGTAAAAGAAAATATGTTTAAATTGACTTATGATAGTTTTATAAAGGGTATTAAAAACTATGATGAGTTAATTGAAAGAATAGAAAGATTTAAAGAAAATATAGATAATAAAGAACTTTCTCAAAATTGGGAAGAATTTTTTGAAAACTTAGAAAAGAAATTTAATTCTGTAAAAATTGAAGATGACTATGTAATATTAAAATTAGAAGATAATAAAGAGTTGATACAAACTGTTATTAAAGATTCAAGATTTAAAAAGTTATCTTTAAAGGCAGAAGAATATCATTTACTTGTGAAAAAAGAAAACTTAAAGGAAGTTATAAAGATTTTTTCTGAATATGGATATTATATAGTTGAGTAGGAGGTTTTATGAATATTGAGGCTTTTTTAAAAAGTGTTGTTAGTCAAAATGAAACAGAAATGAGAAAATTTTTTCATAAAACTACTACTATAAAATGGCATAATACAAATGAAAAATTTACTCTTGATGAGTATATTAAAGTAAATTGTCAATATCCTGATGAATGGGAAGGTAAAATAGAAAAATATGAAAAGATTGGGGATTTAATAATTTTAGTTGCTTTAATCAGTTCTAAAACAAAAAATATTTCTTTTTATGTAACTTCATTCTTAAAAATTTTAGATGATAAGATAATAGAGCTAGATGAATATTGGGGAGATAATGGAGTTCCTCCAAAATGGAGAATTGATATGAATATAGGAAGTAAAATTTCTTAATTTATTAGAAAAAGTTGAGGAGAACTTATGGAGAATAATTTTGTTCATTTGAATTTACATACTGAATATAGTTTATCAGAAGGTGTAAATAGCATAGATAGTTTTTTAGTCAAAGCAAAAGAATTAGGAATGACCTCATTGGCAGTAACAGATTATGCCAATATGTTTTGTGCTGTTGAATTTTATCAAAAAGCTAAAAAAATGGGAATAAAACCAATTATTGGTTTAGAGTTACCTATTTTTAATAAAGATGAGCAAAATATTTTTAGCTTAACTTTACTTGCTAAAAACTATAATGGATACAAGAATTTAGTTAAGTTAGCTTCTGAACTATATAAAAAAAATGAAAATAGAGAGTTAAAATTAAATAAGGAGATTTTAAAGGAACATAGCCAAGATTTAATTGCACTTTCATCTTCAATGAATGGAGAAATAGGAAAGGCTATTTTAACAGATTCATCAGATGAAAAAATTAATAAAATAATTGATGAATATATTGAAATATTTTCAAAAGAAAATTTTTATTTAGAAATACAAGCCAATGAACTTACTGAAACAAAGATAATAAATGATAAATTTTATGATTTAGCAGAATTCTATAACTTAGAATTAGTTGCAACTAATAATGTTTATTATGTTGATAGAGATGGCTATGAATTACAAGACATTATAATCTGTATTCAATCAGGTTTAAAGGTAAAGGAAAAAAATAGAAAAAGAGCTATTTCAAAGGAATTATACCTAAAATCAAAAGATGAAATGAAAAGATTTTTAGGAGAAAAATTTGAAAAAGCTATTGAAAATGCAAATCATATAGCAGATTTATGTAATGTTGAAATAAGTTTTGGAAATTTACAATTTCCATATTATGAAGTTCCGAGTGAATATTCTGGAATGGATGAATATTTAAAGACTATCTGCCATACTAATATTAAAAAATTATATAAAGAAGATTTAACTAAGGATATCTTAGATAGATTAGAATATGAATTATCAGTTATTATAAAAATGGGATATTCTGGATATTTTATAGTAGTTTGGGATTTTATATCTTATGCAAAAAGAAGAGGAATACCTGTTGGACCAGGTAGAGGTTCAGCAGCTGGAAGTTTAGTTGCCTATTGTTTGGGTATAACTATGATAGACCCTATAAGATATAATTTACTATTTGAAAGATTTCTAAATCCTGAAAGAATATCTATGCCAGATATAGATATAGATATCTGTCGTGAAAGACGGGATGAACTAATAGATTATGTTGTGCATAAATATGGTAGAGATAGGGTTGCACATATAATAACTTTTGGAAGAATGAAGGCTAGAGCTGCAATAAGAGATATTGGTAGAGTTTTAGATATAGACTTAAAAAAGATTGATAAGTTAAGTAAATTGGTTTCTCCATTTCAAGCTTTAGAAAAAACTTTAAAAGAAAATGTTGAGGTTGCTAAATTATATACAACAGATATAGAATCACAAAAAGTTATAGACTTAGCAATAAGAATAGAAAATACTGTAAGACATGTATCTACACATGCAGCAGGTATTCTTATAACAAAAGAAGATTTAGATAGAACAGTTCCGATTTATTTAGATGAGAAAGAAGGAGTTATAGCAACTCAATATCAAATGAAAGAACTTGAAGAGTTGGGACTTTTAAAGATAGACTTCTTAGGATTAAAAAATTTATCAAATATCCAAAGAACAGTAGATTATATTAAAAAATATAAAAATATTGATATTGATTTATATAAAATTCCACTTGATGATAAAAAAGTTTTTCAAATGTTGTCTTTGGGGGATTCAACAGGAGTTTTTCAGCTTGAATCAACAGGGATTAGAAAGATAATGAAAAGATTGAAACCTGATAAGTTTGAAGATATAGTTGCTTTATTGGCACTATATAGACCAGGACCTTTGCAATCTGGTATGGTAGATGATTTTATTAATCGTAAAAATGGAAAAGAAAAAATTGAATACCCACATAAAAATTTAGAGATAATATTAAAAGAAACCTATGGTGTAATTTTGTATCAAGAGCAGGTTATGAAAATAGCAAGTTATATGGCAGATTATAGTCTTGGTGAAGCAGACTTGCTAAGACGGGCTATGGGAAAGAAAAATTTTGCTATTATGAGAGAAAATAGGGAAAAGTTTATTGAAAGAGCAGTAAATAATGGTTATACAGTTGAAAAATCAGAAGAAATATTTGAATTGATAGATAAGTTTGCAGGTTATGGTTTCAATAAATCTCACTCTGTTGCTTATGCTATGATTTCTTATTGGACTGCATACTTTAAATTACATTTTCCAGCTTTTTATTATGCAGCAGTTATGACTTCTGAAATTTCTGAAACAGGAGATATTGCTTATTATTTTAATGATGCAAAAGAACACGGGGTAAGAGTTTATTCTCCAAATGTAAATTCTCCTAGTGCATATTTTGAAGTTAAAAATGATGGGATAACATATTCTCTTGCTGCAATTAAAAATTTTGGTTTAACTATGGCTAAAAAAATTGTTGAAGATGTGAAATTAAATGGTAAGTACACAACACTTGAAGAATTTGTTTTTAGAAATAAAAAAAATGGAATGAATAAAAGAGCCTTAGAAGCTTTAATTTTATCAGGTGCTTTAGATGAGATTAAAGGAAATAGAAAAGAGAAATTCCTATCAATAGATAAGGTACTAGATTATAGTTCAAAAGCACCAAAAACAGATGAAATTCAACAGATGAATCTTTTTGGAGCAGCAGCTAAAACCATAGATAAATTTAATTTGGCTATAAGTGAAGATTTTAGCTTAGATGAAAAGTTAAATAAAGAACAAGAATTTTTAGGCTTCTATTTAAGTTCACATCCAATGGATAGATATAAGGATATTCTTACAACATTTTCAATAAAAAAACTTTCTGAGTTTGATTTAGAGAAAAATCAAGTTATAAAAACTTTTGGAACTATCACAAATTTAAAGAAAACTATAACAAAAAAAGAAGAACAGATGGCAATGTTTAATCTTAGTTGTTATGATAGAACCATATCTTGTATAGCTTTTCCTAGGGTGTATGAAAGGTTTATAACTGAAATTATAGAAAAGAAAACTGTCTATATTGAAGGAAAGATTCAAATAGATAATTATAAAGGAGAAAGTACAAGTAAACTATTGGTAGATAAATTAATGGAACTAGATAAGATTTTTGAATACCCAGCTAAAAAATTATTTATCTTAATAGAGCCAGAAGATAGTTATAGGTATAGTAGACTTAAAGATTTAATTAATTTCAATAAAGGAAAAACTCAAATTGTATTTGCTATCAAAAACAAAGATGAAAAAAAATTACAAACAATGAATAAAGGAGTAAAGCTTAGTAAAGATTTTTTTGAGAATTTAATTGAGCTTATGGGTATAGACAAAATAAAAATTGTAATGTAAAATATATTCACTAGTGATAGAGGGGGACTATTGCAAATTTTTTAATTTGTATTTAGTCCTTTTATATTGTAAAAAATTGGAGGTAGGGTATGAAAAAAATTATATTATCGCTGTTTTTACTGTTAGGGGTGCTTTCCTTTGCAGCACCAAGTTATGTAGATGTAAATAGGATAAAGAAAGATGGTTATGACATAGATGTTAATGATAGTGACTCTCTTGCTTTTACGAAAAAAGGCTCAGACATGAATGTAGTTATAACTATGTATTTTACTAATGATGGAAATCCACAAAATTTAAAAACTGCATTTAAGTCAGTATTTGCCCCTCAATTTAAATTAAAGTACACAGATGAATTTGAAACTAATAGAGCTTATATTCAAAAAAGTTTTAGAAATAATCCAGATGGCACAGTGTATGGTTATAATATCATAGCAAAAAATCAAAAAAGAAAAGGATGTTATATAAATGTTTTTCTTATCTCAACTCAAGAATTTCCAAATGAAGTTTTAGAAGAAGTAGCAAATACTTCATTAGATGATGTAGAAAGTTATTTAAAATAATTTTATAAATGAAGGGGGATTAATTATGAAAAAAATTTTAAAATTGGGAGTTTTTCTTTTGTTACTATCAGTATTTGTAGGTTGTAGTGATTTTATGTATGCTTATAAAACTGTTGCAAATGATGTAAAAGGTAAACCAGTAGCTACTAGTGAGTAGTTTTTAGTTAATATTAAGTTAAAAAAATTAAAATAATAAGGAGAGGTAAATTATGAAAATTATTAAAAAAGGTTTATTATTTGTATTGATGCTATTTGCTTTCACTTCTTGTTCATTGTTATTTCCTGAGTCAGAACCAGAAGTATCAACTGTAAATACACCAAGATCATTTACAAGAGCACAAAAAAGAGTGGCTATAGTTAATGGTACAGATTATATTAGAAGAAAGGTAGCAGATCAATTATCAAATAGAGGTTGGAAAGTTTCAGGAGCAATGACAGGAAAAGAAACTTTTGCAATTTACTTTGATCAATTAGATGAAATAACTACAAAAACTGAATCTAGAACAGATTATTATGATGGTTATGGTAGTTATAAATACTCATCACCAACAAGTACAAGTATAAGAAAAGAAAACTATGGTTATGTAACTGTATATGATATGAGAACAAAAAAAAGACTATATGTATATGATATTACTAGTGACAGTGAAGATAGAATTATACAAGGTATAATAGCAGCTATGGATAAACTTGAAGAAAATATGATATAGAAATTATTTGGAGGTTATTATGAAAATTATAAAAAAAATATTTTTGATTGTTTTAGCATTATTTACTTTCGTAGCATGTACTAGTACAGTAGGTTTCGAAACAAATGTTGCCCCTGTTAAAGCTTCTCAACAAACAGTTATTGTAGCAAACTATCCTGAAAACTGGGCAGATGCTAGAGAGATATTAAATACAAATCTTAGATATGGTGGTTGGAAAGTTACTAATATGAATTTTTGGAAAGTAGAAGAAATTAATTTTAAACAAAGAAAAGAAACTTTTTTAATTACTATTGACAAATTACGTCAAAGTGGAGAAGGCTTTTTTGGAGGAACACTTTTTGATGGAAATATTAGAGTTTATGATTTAAGAACAGGAAAGTTAATTATAAATTATAATTTATATAAAGATGAATTATATGATGCTACAAATGGAATAGTAAATGCTTTAAATAGCTTAGTTGTGAAATAAAAATTAATATTGAAGGAAAATATGAAAAGAATTTTTAAAACAGGAATATTACTTTTAATGTTATTATTTTCTCTTACAGGTTGTGCAGTCTTAGATATATTGCGTGGAGATGGAGAGATGATACCATATAATAATGGTGTTCCTGATGCTACTGGAACAATTCGTTATAATTAATTGAAACTAAAAAGCCAAGTACAAAATAAATGTATTTGGCTTTTTTATAATAACTTAAAAAATCGTAGAAGTTAATAACTTGACATTGTAAAGAAAATATTATAATCTATATTTAAAGAAGATAAATATTTAAAGCTTTTTATCTGTTTTTTAAGGAGGGAATTATGGATATTAAAAGTTTTATTTTAGCTAATAAAGAAGCTATTGAGAAATTAGCTATAAAGAATGATGAAGAAAAAATAATAAAGAAAAAAGATGACTGGTATAATGAAGATTGTTGGGATAATCTTTATGAAGAATTAAAAGTAGGAAAAAAAGATGAGTAGAAAAAATAAAGGGGAAGTATGGTTTGCAAAATTAAGATTTGAAAGTTTTGCAAGAATTGATAAATATTTACTTTTAGATGATACAGATTTCTCTTTTAAAATTGGAGATTTACATCAAGATGATTTAAATTTGATAGAAACAAAGTTTATGGAATATATTTTAAATCATAAATAAAAAGAAAGCCAAGTACAAAATAAATGTATTTGGCTTTTTCTTAATTGTTATAATTTTATGCACCAGGTATAGCTTCTAAAATCTTTACTATTTCTTTTTGAACATTATCAGGGTCAGCTATTCTAAATTTATATCTTGCAAATTCTTTTCCAGTTCTTAGATCAGTAAATTTAAGATATCCTGTTCCATATCCAAGAATATCAAGTTTTAAATTATAAAGCCCAACTTCAATAGCTTGATTACCAGTATTTCCTGTATAAACATCCCACCCTTTCTTTTCTAAGTCTTTTGTCACCCTTCCTTCAAAGTCAATTGGGAAATTTATGAGTCTAACAGTTTTTTGACCTTTATTTATAGCGGATGGAGTATGATAAGTTTCTAAATTTCCACATGCAACCAAAGTAAACAGTAATAAAATAGCTAATAAAATTTTTTTCATAAAAAACCTCCAATTAAAATTATCTAGCTTCTGAAATATAATCCATATAGTCTAATACATTAGCAATAACATTATCAAATTTTTCTGCCTCAAATTCATAGTAACCTATTCTTTTTCCAGTTCTTAAATCAGTAAATCTAATTATTCCTTCATAACCTTTGTAACTTTCAGACTCATTATAATATATACGCATACATTCAATAGAAAATGAATTATTTCTTTGGCTAGTCTTCCAACCAAGTTCATTTTCAAGTATACCTTCTAATGTGTTTTCAAAATCTGATGGAAAACCAGTTATAGAAACAACTTTTTCCTTATTTGACTTTATAGGTTTAGGTTGGCTAAGTTCTTCAATATGTCCTGCACTATAAGTAAGAACAGAAAATAACAAAAAGATTGATAAAAAAATTTTTTTCATAGAATCCTCCAATAAATTTAATAATTTCCACCATTATTTGATATATTAAGTTATATTAATAAAAAAGTCAATAAAAAAGATTATGGTTTCATTAAGAAATCTATTATATTTATATGTCTTATTCCATTTCTTGACATATCAAATTCATCCATAGAAATTACATATTTAGGATAGTTATCGTTTATTTTTTCAAGTGAAGAAAATTCTCTTTCTGTTGTTTCAGGTGAAGCTAATAGATAAGCTACTTGGATATAGATTTTTTCATTTCCTTTTGTACAGACAAAATCAACTTCTAAATTGTCTACCTTTCCAACTTTAATATTATAACCTTTCCTTAATAACTCTAAGTAAATAATATTTTCAAATATTTGATTAATGTCTCTTTGATTACTTTCAAGTATGGCTTCTCTTATCCCATGATCTGCAATATAATATTTTTCATTGACATTCAATATTTTTTTTCCAATTAAATCATCTCTTGAAACTTTATAGAGTGAACTACTCCCACTTGTAGAAGTGGGAGCTTCTTGGGAAGTATGTACTTTTA
>ERZ773100.1002-NODE-1002-length-13639-cov-4.389650_pt1 | contig 13639 bp, 10 predicted proteins | sample MGYA00511119_ERZ773100 | MGnify/ENA primary metagenome ERZ773100 (study PRJEB29015, sample SAMEA2738000) | human oral metagenome | biome: human oral; feature: human-associated habitat; material: dental | place: China | collected 2111 ...
CAATTTTTTCTTCATCTAAAAATTTAGATATTGCTTCATCAAAATCATAAATATAGCCAATCCAGTTATCTTTTATTTTATTTAATTTTTTTAAATATCCCTTATTTCCTAAAGAAAAACTTACTTCAGGAACAGCCGCATTATAATCGGTTGCAAGTAAATAATTTCCTATTTTCAATTCTGCATTTTCTTTAATTGGAAACCAGATATAGAAAAAATTAATAGTAAAAACCAATATAAATCCGCAAATAATTAGTTCTGCTAATACCTTATTCTTAGAAAAATAAATAATAGTCAAAAATATAACAAATATTAATGCTACAAGAAAAATAAGAGAAAATCCATAAACAGCAGCAAAAATCACGCTATTTACCTCTTTTTACTTTATATTTTCTCACTAAATAATCAATCGCAATAATATAAATACCAATATGAACATACATATCTGCAACGTTGAACACAAAATTCCAGATTCCACGAAAATCTATCATATCTATGACAAAATTTCTGGCAATTCTGTCAATCATATTTCCCAATGCTCCAGCTGCTATAATTGAAATTCCGACTTTTGTCCATTTTGAATAATTTTTAAAATTTTTATATTCGCTAAAAATTATGAAAATAATTAGAAGCACGCTAAATATCGTAACCACATTTATTTTACCCTGTGCCAGTCCAAAAATCATACCGTGATTTTCAACATAAGTAACATGAAAAAAATTTTTTATAATTGGGATTGAAAAACCCGCTTGACCTTCTGCAACTCGATAAATTATATATTTTGTAACTTGGTCAAATAAAGTCAATCCCAATATTATCATTATATAATTCATAAATTAATTTTTACCTTTCAATTCGTCAAGAACTTTTGCACATCTTGGACATACATCCGAATGATTGTGGTCATGTCCAATTTCTTCACCATATTTCCAACATCTTTCGCATTTTTCTCCAGACGCTTTTTCCACAGCAATGCCTATTCCACTAATTTCACTTTCTTCCAAACTATCATTTACAAATTTAACTTGAGATACGATAAATAAGTCAGAAACTTCATCTTCTGTATAATCTTTTAAGAATGAATAATCGTCATTTGTGATATTTAAAAGAATTCTTGCATCAAGCGAGTGTCCAATTAATCCTTCTTGTCTCAAGCTTTCAATTTTTTTGTTCACTTCTTTTCTTAAATGAGCGATTTTTTCCCATTTTTTTGCTAGTTCTTCATTTTTGTAAGCTGGATTTGGTTCAATCCAAGATGATAAATGTACACTCTCTTCATCTTTCAATGATGCAGGAATTCTTTCCCAAATTTCTTCAGCTGTAAATGACAACACTGGCGAAATAATTCTTACCAACACTTTTAACACTTCTGTCAACACAGTTTGAGCACTTCTTCTTGTAAGTGATTTTGGCGCTTCGCAGTAAAGTCTATCTTTTACTATGTCAAGATAAAACGATGACATTTCAATTGAGCAGAAATATGTAATTTCTTGAAATAAATTATAAAATTCGTATTTATCGTAGTATTCGGTTGTTTTTTCTTTTAATTCTTCCAATTTGTGCATTGCCCATTTATCAATTTCAAACATATCGTTGTAGTCAACTTTTTCAGTTTTGTAATCAAAATCATTCAAGTTACCCATCAAAAATCTTGCTGTATTTCTAATTCTTCTATACGCATCTGACATTTGCTGCAAAATATTTTCAGAAATTCTCACATCTTCTCTATAATCTACTGATGATACCCAAAGTCTTAAAATATCTGCTCCGTACTTTTCAATAATATCTTTTGGAACAATTGTATTTCCAAGCGATTTAGACATTTTTCTGCCTTGTCCGTCCATTACGAATCCGTGAGTTAAAACTCTTTTGTATGGTGCATCTTTTGTACTTGCAATTGAAGTTAAAAGCGATGATTGGAACCAACCTCTGTGCTGATCGCTTCCTTCCAAGTATAAATCAGCTGGTCTTGGCAAGTTTCTTGGTGCTAAAACTCCTCTGTGGGAAACTCCAGAATCAAACCAAACGTCCATGATACTTCTTTCTTTTCTAATTTCTACATCTTTCAAGTTTAATTTTTCCAACAATTCTTCACCGATGATTTCTTTGGCATCATATTTCCACCAAATATCAGTTCCTTCTTTTTTCACTAATTCGATAACTCTGTCCATGATTTCAGAATCGTAAATCACTTCATTTGTTTCTTTGTTGTAGAATAATGGAATTGGTACTCCCCAAACTCTTTGTCTTGAAATTGTCCAGTCTGGTCTTGTTTCAATCATCGCATTAATTCTATTTTTACCCCATTCTGGCACGAATTCTACTTTTTTCAACACATCTAACGCATTTTGTCTGATGTCACTTTCATCTACACTAATGAACCATTGTTCAGTCGCTCTGAAAATAACTGGTTTTTTACTTCTCCAATCGTGCGGGTACGAGTGAACAAAAGTTGTGTGATACAACATATGTCCACTTTCAGTCAAGTCTTCAACAATCGCCTTACTTGCTTTTGCATAGAACATTCCTTCATATTTTCCCGCTTCTTTAGTCATATGCCCCTTATCATCTACTGGCGACAAAATTCCAATATTATATTTCAATGAATAATTATAGTCATCTGCCCCATGTCCAGGCGCTGTATGAACTGCTCCTGTACCTGCATCTACTGTTACATAATCAGCATTCATTACCAATCCTTTTCTATCTAAGAACGGATGCTTGTAATGAGTGTATTCCAAATCTGTCCCTTTAAATTCTTTTAATAATTCATACGACAAGTCCAATGTTTTGAATACATCTTCAGCTAATTCTTTTGCAACAATCAAATTTCCTTTTTCAGTTTTATACAACCCGTAATCAAATTCAGGATGCAAAAATACTCCCAAATTTGCTGGTAATGTCCAAGGTGTTGTTGTCCAAATTAAAATACTTGCTTCATCCACACCTAATTTATCAGCCAAATCTTTTTCCCCTTCAAATTTCACATAAATTGAATGAGAAGTTACATCTTTATATTCAATTTCTGCTTCTGCAAGTGCAGTTTCAGTAGTCGGTGACCAGTACACCGGTTTTAGCCCTTTATAAATATAGCCATTCTCATAAATTTCTTTAAATACTTTTAATTGTTCTGCTTCAAATTCAGGTTTTAGTGTAACATAAGGATTATCCCAATTTCCTAAAATTCCAAGTCTTACAAACTCTTTCTTTTGTTTTTCTACCCATTTCAAAGCATATTTTTTACATTCCTGTCTAATTTGAAGCGGAGTCATTGCTTTTGCTTTTTCTCCCAATTCTTCCATGATTTTCCACTCGATTGGAAGTCCGTGAGTATCCCAGCCAGGAATATACGGTGCATCATACCCTCTTAATCTTTTATATTTCAAAATTATATCTTTTAACACTTTATTCATTGCATGTCCAATGTGAATGTTTCCGTTTGCATACGGCGGTCCATCATGCAAAATAAAGAATGGATGACCTTCTCTTAATGACTTTTCATAAATATTTGATTTTGTCCAATCTCTTAAAGTCAATGGCTCTTTTTGTGCCAAATTAGCTTTCATTTTAAAACTTGTTTTTGGTAAATTCAGTGTTTTTGCATAATCTACCTTCTCAATATTTTGATTTTCTGACATTATTTCCTCCTATATTTTTCTAAAAACTAACTCTTTTTTTATGTTTTTTATTATATCATAATTCTTTACATTTTTAAATAACTCTAGCTTAAATATCCTTAAATATACAAATAAGGAGATACCAAAATTTTTCTAACTTCAGTATTCTCCTTTTCATTAACCATTGCATTTACTTTTTTTAAACTTCATAATTTCTAGTTTCAAATTTTTAATGAAGCATTCCTGCTCCAATGAATGTTAAAATACCTAAAACAGCTGCATAAGCTATTGAATATTTAACAGTGAATTTAAGCATATCTCCTTCTTTACCCATTAATCCAACTGTTGAAGCGGCAATTGCAATATTTTGCGGAGAAATCATTTTTCCTCCTGTCGCTCCACCTGTACCAGCAGCGATATACAATGCTTTCAATGCTTCGTTTGATCCTGCTATATTTACTTGAACTCCACCGAATAACAAGTTAGATGCCAAGTCACTTCCTGTTACGAATGTACCGATAGTTCCTAAGAATGGCGAAATTACTGGGAAGAATTTACCTGTTGCAGCAAATCCTTTTGCTATACTTTCAATCATACCACTATGTTTCATTACTACTGATAATGCCACAATTCCCATAATTACCACAACTGAAGGTAATTTACTTAAAATTGTTTCTTTTAATGTTTCAGCCATAACTTTTGGTTTTACACCTTGAATGAATCCTGCTATAACAGTTGCAACAAATAATGGTGCAGCTGGTGCTAAAATCCATTTGAATATTACACTCGGATCTCCTTTATCCTTAAACCATGTAGCTTCATGCCCCAAAGCAAAATTGAAATGTGTAGTCGTTGGTTCTAAAGCTTTATGAACAGCTTCTACAACTGGACTTGTTCCAATAATTAAGATTATCATTAAAATATATGGAACCCAAGCCATAAATGCATCTTTTCCAGTAATAGCTTGACCTTTATTAGATTTTGCACTTTCATCTTCTTTAATAAAGATTTTAGTAGCAACTATCATTAAGATCATTGCAAATAAACTTGATAAAATTGTTGGCAATTCTGCACCCATTGCTTTTGCGATAAATGGTTGTGTTAAATAACCAATAATTGAAGCAATAACTACAGGTAAAATTCCTCTTCCAAATGCTGCATTTTTTCCACCATCAATTTCTTTATTAGCCATTATTACTAAGATAAATGGTATAATACATGTCAAAACTAACAACAATAATGATGTATAAAATGCTGTTTCTCCAGCATTCAATTTAAAGTTTGAAATCATTGTTGTAACTGGCAGTCCAACTGTTCCAAACGCTGTTGGTGTTGAGTTTGCAATAAGACAAATTAAAGCTGCACTTAGCGGAGTAAATCCTAATGAAACCATGATTGCCGCTGGAATCGCAACTGCTGTCCCATATCCTGCAATACCTTCTATAAATCCACCAAATCCCCAAGCTAATATCAATGCTTGAGCTCTTTTATCTGTTGAAATGCTTCCTAACATTGATTTGATTGTTTCAATTTTACCAGTTTTTACTGATAAATCGTAAGCAAATAGTGCTGCAAATACTACAAAACCGATAGGCATCCATGCTGTTGCAAATCCTTCAATAATTGAAGCAAAAACCCCTTGAATCGGCATTCTCCACCCCGGCATAACAAAATTTAAAATAATTGCCACTACTAAACTGGCATACGCACTAAACATTGCTGATTTTTTTAAAAATGTCAGCAATATCAAAAATACAACTATTGGCACTAATCCGATTAAAAATAATCCCATTTCCGAACCTTCCTTCTCTATATTTTTTTTAAAAAAGTTTTAAAAAGAAAAATTTCTTTAAAAAATTAAAATATTAAAAATATTTTATTTTTTAAAATTGATTTGGTTTTTTAAAAATTCTTTAAATTTTTTAGGTTATATTTTATTACAAAAATTAAAAATTTTATGATTTAAAATAGCATTTTATAACTTTTTAACAACCCAAATTTTCTTACTGTTATATATTACCAAATTTTTCAGAAAAGTACAAATATTTTTTTAAAAATTTTTTATTTTTTTCAACATTTGCACTTTTTTTAATTTTTTTTAAATTAGTTTATAATCCTTTTCTCGTAAGACCCACTCTTCCACGCTCTTTATCCAGTGACAATATCTTAACTTTAATAATCTGTCCCACAGAAAGTTCCTTTGTAGCATCCGAAACAAACTTCTCAGCTATTTCAGAAATATGAAGCAGTGCATCACCTTTTAGCCCAATATCCACAAAAGCTCCAAATTTTGCCACATTTCTCACAGTTCCTTCCAAAACCATTCCTTCTTGCAAATCATCCATCTTCAAAATATCCGATCTCAAAAGAGGCTTTTCAAATTTATCACGTGGATCTCTTCTATCCTTTAAAAGAGCCTCATATACATCTTTTGCCGTTTCATTCCCAAATTCATTTTCAGATATAATTTTTTTCAAATCAACATTTTTCAATTTTTGTCTAACTTCTTTCAAATTATCCTTCAAATCACTAGCTTTACATCCAGCCTCTTTTAAAATAGTTTCGGCAACGTGATACGACTCAGGGTGAATAATCGTATTATCCAGAGGATTTTCACTATCAGGCACAACAACAAATCCAGCCATCTGCTCAAAAGCCTTCGCTCCCAAGCCTTTTACCTTCTTAAGCTCTTTTCTGTCCTTAAAATCTCCATTTTCGTGCCTATAATCCACAAGATTTTTAGCTACATTTTTCTTAATTCCAGACACAAAACTAAGTAATGCCCACGAAGCCGTATTAATATTGACTCCAACATTATTTACAACATGTTCAATCGTCTGTTCCAAAGTTTCATTCAATTTTTTTTGATTCACATCGTGCTGATACATTCCGACTCCAATTGATTTTGGATCTATCTTCACAAGCTCAGCCATCGGATCCTGAATTCTTCTAGCAATCGAAATCGCTCCTCTAGCCGTTACATCCAAATCAGGAAACTCCTCAATCGCAATTTTTGAAGCTGAATAAACTGAAGCTCCCGCCTCGCTTACAATCAAATATGACACAGGTTTTGATGCTTCCTTTATAACATCTGCCACAAAACTTTCAGTTTCACGAGAAGCGGTTCCATTCCCAATTGCAATGATATCAACATTGTATTTTTTGATGTAGTCCAAGATTTTTTTCTTTGCGGTTGCAAGCTGCTTTGAATTGTGCATCTCTTCAACCAGGAAAAGTACATCGTTTGTTTCATAAAAGCCATCTTTGTTGATAATTACCAGTTTACAACCTGTTCTGTAACCAGGATCAAGGCCCATCAATGTTTTTTTAGTTAAAGGTGGCTGCAGTAGTAATTTTTCCAAATTTTCAGAAAAAATATTAATCGCTTCTTCCTCAGCTTTTTCAGTATAAATATTTCTCACTTCGTTTTTTATCGATGGATAAGCCAATCTATCCAGCGAATCTTTTATAACTTCACTCAAAAATTCAACTAAATTTTTATTTTCAAAAGTATTCAAAATAAAGTCCATTATAAATTTTTCAGTTTTTTCGTCAATTTCAATGTCAACTTTTAATATTTTTTCTTTTTCACCACGATTTATAGCCAAAATTCTATTAGAAGCCGCTTTTTTAATAAGCTCTGAATATTCATAGTAATCCTGATAAACCCCTTTTTCATCGTTTTCTTTGTTTTTTTCCACAACTCTTGAAGTCAAAATTCCAAATTCTGAAATTTTATTTCTCAAAAATTCCCTTATTTTCACATCTTCCGAAATATTTTGTGCAATAATCAAATGCACTCCATTAATCGCATCTTCAACCGATACAACTTCTTCACTCAAATATTTTTCTGCTTCTTTTTGTAACTCTTCAAAAGTAGTTGTCGAAATCAATGCAAATTCTGTCAAAGGTTCTAGCCCTTGCTCTTTTGCAATATCCGCCTTCGTTTTTTTCTTTTTCTTGTAAGGCAAATAAAGGTCTTCCACTTCCTGAAGTTTTGTTGCGCAAGTTATACTGTTTTTAAGCTTGTCAGTCAATTTCCCCTGCTCTTCTATAAGCCTTAAGACTTCCTCTTTTCTCTTTTCTAAATTTCTGTAATAAGTAACTTTCTCAATTACATCTCTAATTTGCTCCTCGTCCAAATTTCCAGTAACTTCTTTTCTATAACGAGCAATAAACGGCACAGTCGACCCTTCATCAAAAAGTTTTATTGTATTTTCCACTTGTGACTCATTAAAATTTAGTTCATTTGCCACATTTTTTAAAATATCCATTTAGCCTCCCTGATATTTCTATTTTTTATTATCAATTTATCCCATTATCTCAAAAAATCTTTTTGAATTTTTTTTAAATTTCTATCTATATCTTTTCTTTTCAAAGTTTCCCTTTTATCGTGAAGTTTTTTCCCTTTTGCAAGTGCAATTTCCACTTTTACAAGTCTTTGCTTTGTGTAAACTGAAAGTGGCACAATTGTGTATCCTTGCTCTTTGATTTTGGCTTCCCATTTATTGATTTCTCTTCGGCTCAAAAGTAATTTTCTCACTCTTGACTCTGGCACATTGTTAATATTTCCAAATTCGTAAGGTGTTATGTGCATATTCATTATAAAAACTTCATTTCTTATAATTCTTACAAAACTCTCTTTTATGCTTATCTTACCAGCTTTTACAGATTTTACTTCTGTTCCCACAAGCTCGATTCCAGCCTCCAATTTTTCTTCTACAAAATAGTCATGATACGCTTTTTTATTTTTTGCTAAAACCATATTTTCCCCCTTTTATTCATTCACCACTCCAAGCGAAAATAATTTTATTAAATCTTTATTTTCATTGGCGCTAAGTCGCCATTTTTCATCATTTTTTACATAATTTACCGTCAATTTTTCTTTTAAAAAACTTACTTTATTTTCTTTAAATTTTTGAGAAAAAAAACTTTTTGTAAAATTTCTCATTTCTTTTTTTCCCTGATCAATCGTTAATTTTTTATTTTCAATCTCTTGCCCTTTACTGGCCAATTGAACTAAGTATTCTTGCATAACACTTGAAATATCTGGATAATTTACTTCTATTGCCATCTTAGCTCTATTGCCATTTACTTCAACTTTTTTTATTTTATATTTTATTCTTTTAAATCCTTCTTCAACAATTGAAAATTCCTCTTCACTAAGTTCAGAACTCATTTTTTTTACTTTATTGTAGTCACCTGTTCTCATAATTCCCATAGTGGCGTCAAAATCTTTTCTGATTTTTTGCTCCTCTTTATTTCCACAACTTATGACCAAAAAGAAACAAAAACTTATTAAAATTAATAACTTTCTTTTCATATAAAATTCTCCATCTCATAAATTTACATTAATTTAGGAAAATGCATAATCCTTTTTAAGTATTTAAGTATTTAATAATTTTTTTTATCTAAAATCTAAAAATCAAATAAATTTTCTAGTTTTCTAAATTTATTTCGCTTTTTTCTTCTTCAAACGGAATAACTTCAATTTCCATCTTTTCATAACTTGCACTCATAACACTCACTTTTAGTGTGTTTCCCATCGTAAAGCTCTCATTTGTCCTTTTATTTATAATTTTAAAATTTTCTTCATCGTAAATGAAATTATCCCGTGAACTTGTAATATTATAGACAACTTCTATATGATTTTCAAGTTCCATAAATATTTTATTTTTATTCATTCCGCTAAGTCTAGCTATAAACGTTTCACCAATTTTATCTTGCATATATTCAATTAATTTAATTTTTACGCTATCTTCTTCCAATTTATCAGCAATTCGTTCAGTTTTGGAAATATTACTTGCTATCGCTTCAAAATCGGATAAATATTTCGTTTTCTCTCGCTCATTTATAAATCTTTCAATCGAACGCCCAAGCATCCTGTGGACAACTAAATCTGAATATCGTCTGATTGGCGAAGTAAAGTGCAAATAATATTTAGAAGCCAGACCAAAATGCCCAAGATTTTTATTTGCATATCTTGCCCGCTGCATAGCCCGTAAAATTAACTTGTGAATCAAATATCCTTCTGGCAGTCCCGTTGTTTTATTTATAATATTTTGAAATTTTCCAGGATGAATTTCATCCATATTTTTTAGTGAATACCCAAATTTTATAAGCGTTTCATTTAACGCTTGAATTTTAGCCTTGTCTGGATCTTCGTGAACCCTGTAAATCGCTGGAGTTTCTTCCCAAAATAATTTTTCTGCCACAGTTTCATTTGCAATTACCATAAAATCTTCAATTAACTTTTCAGCTTCCCCACGAGAACGAAGCTTAATATCTTTTACAAATTTATTTTCATCCAGCACAACTTTTATTTCTGGCAGTTCAAAATCAATGCTTCCTCTTCTCTTTTTATTCACACGAATTATTTTAGAAAGTTCCAACATATTTTTTAACATTTCCGAAATTTTTTCATATCTTTCAAAAACCTTTTTATTTTCAAAAAACATTTCTTTTTTTTCTTCAGACAAATTCTCATTCTTTATGTTCTTTTCGCTTTTTTTATCTCTTTGATAATCAAAAATTTTATTCACATCGTCGTAAGTCATTCGATATTTGGACCTTATAACTGATTTATAAAAATTATTTTTTACAACTTTTCCTTTAAAATCAATTTCCATCTCAACCGAGAAAGTCAGTTTATCTTCATTTGGATTAAGCGAACAAAGGTTGTTTGACAATTTTCTTGGAAGCATTGGAATCACTCTGTCCACAAGATAAATTGAATTTCCCCGCTTTAGTGCTTCACTGTCAAGTGCAGTATTTTCGCCAACATAATGAGAAACATCGGCAATACTTACAATAAGTTTGTATCTATCTTCTTTTTTTTCAACATACACGGCATCATCCAAATCTTTTGCATCCGCTCCATCAATCGTAATGATGTCAAGATTTCGCAAATCTTTTCTATTTGAAAGTTCATCGGTAAAATCTTCACCAATTTTATCTAGTTCTTTTAAAACTTCATTAGGAAACTTTTCTTCAATTCCTTCATTTAAAAGCAACGATGAAATCAAAACTTCTGTATCTTGCGGATTTCCCAAGACACTCACAATTTCTCCTTCTGGTTTTCGTGTATCGTCTCCCCAAAAATCAATTTTTACAGCAACCAAATCCCCAGTTTTTGCACCTTTTATAAATTTTTTCGGAATGTAAATGTCGCTTGGAGAATTTTTTGGACGAACAAAGCCAAAGCTCAAATTATGCTCAAAAATCCCAACTATAATCTCTCTGTTTCTCTTAATTACATTTACAACTTCGCCCTCTCTTTTTTTAGAACTGCTGCTTTCTTTCAAAATTCGTACCAAAACTGTGTCGCCATCCATTGCCGTGTTCAAATATGCGCCAGGAATAAACACGCTATGTTCTCCTAAAATATCTAAAAATCCAAAATTCCCATTTCCAATCGAAATTTCTCCTCGCAAAAATCCTTCTTTTTCAGGCAAAGTGTACTTTCCATTTCTCTTTAAAAAGATTTCTCCCTTTTCTTCCCAATGATTTAATAGCATCTTGTAAATTTTTCTTTTTTTGGGACTCCACTCCAAGAGCTGCAAAATTTCTTGAAAATTAAACTCATATTCCGCCAATACTTTTTTTAAATATTTCAGTTCTTTTTCTTCCCTTTCCTCAAATTTTTTTATTTTTTCATTTTCACTCTCATTTTTTTTCAAAACTTTTTTTCCAAAAAATTTATTGTCTTTTCTTTCTTTTTTCTCACTTTTATTTTTCTTTTCTTTTTTACTTTCGTTTTTATTTTCTTTAAATTTCTCTACTTCTTTTTTATTTTTTTTAGATTTTCTCTCTCTCATCTCCATCACCTTTTACTTTTTTAAAAAAATTGTCCCAAAAAATTAATGAAACAAAAAAATCATTAATTATTTTAGGACAATTATTTTCTACCCGATATTTGTTTCCCCATCTATCTGAATTACAACGCTTTGAATATTTGAAAAATTTTTCAAGATTGTATTCGACACTGCTTGGGAAAAACCATTAAATAATTCAGGATTTTTTTTCAAATTTAAAAACTCTCCGTTTAATTTTACAACTGTTGTGTTGACATTATTTATTCTTAAATTGTAAGCACTTCTAAATTTCATATTTTCATTAATAAAATCTGAATTTTTTATAATTTCATTAATAAAATCTCCTTCAACTAAATTTAGCTGTTTAGGAATTGTCACTTCTTTTTCATTTATAGTTTTAGTATTTTTATCATATACAAAGATAGTAATTGTCTGATAATTTTCTGCATTATTTTGAATTCTCTCTTCTTCTGAACCTTTATCCACAGTCACTTCTATCATATCTTCGTGATCTTTGTCATAGAAACTCGTAGCTACAACTCCACCAGTTGCTAAAACAAGCAATATCACCCAGCCATTTTTTCTAAAAAAACCTTTTTTTTTCTTAATTTCTTCTGCCATAATTTTCTCCAAATATTCGTAAACCTAATTATCTAAAATATTGTCTAATTGCATTAGCAATAGCTTGTGCTGCTCTTTCTTGACCTTCAGGTGTTAAATACTGTGATAAGTCACCGTAGTTATTCATAAATCCTAATTCCACCAAAATTGAAGGCGAATTACTTCCCCGAAGCACTGCAAAATTTGCTCCAAAAACTCCTCTTCTTCTAAGTCCAATAGTGTTTATAAGATTATCTAACACAGTTGTTGCAATAGCTTGACTTTTTTTCTGATTCGTTCTATAAAATATATCTTTTACGACTAAATCTGAGAATGGCGTATCTCCATAGCTTGAATCCACTCTATTTTCAATCTGTGCAACTCTTGCAGCATAACTTTCTTCATCTTTTTTACTAAAGTAAAATACTTCTGTTCCATTTGCCGATGAGCTTGAACCTGAATTTAAGTGAATACTTATAAAGAAATCTGCATTTGCATCATTTCCAATTTTAGCTCTTGTATCTAATGGTACAAAGAAATCTGAATCTCTTGTCATTATAACATTATAATCCCGTCTTAAATTGTTAGCCAATCTTGTTGCTACTTGTAATGCTATATCTTTTTCATTATATCCATTTCCTCTTGCACCTGAATCATGTCCACCATGTCCTGGATCTACAACAATAGTATATTTTTTATTTCCTGAAGTGGAATATCTTGGACCTGTTGGTTTTTGTTGTGGCGGTGTGTAAGTATTTGTGTTATTATTTGGTCTTGAATAACCACTTGCTTGCGGTCTTGAGCTTATACTTGTACTTGTTGTACTTGTATTTGGTCTAGTTGTCACCGTTGTCTGTGTCATAGAGTTAGCATCTCCACTATTAAATGTCACTTCAATTTCTTTGTTTCTTGTAACTATTTGATATTTTGCCGATGGTTTTAAATAAAACATCACTGAAGTTGAAGAATCATTTTCATAAACTTGAATTTTACTTATATACTGATCATTTACAGAAGTACTTTGCGGAATTCTTGCCGCTTTTGTATTTAGAAAACTTAAAATTAAAACATTGTCATTTCCAACTTTAGTCACAGTTGTCCCTGGAATCATTTTTTTATTCTCTTTAAAGATTCCTTTAAATGTCCCATTTTTATAATTTATACTTTCCAAATTTTCTGCAAATATGACAGAACCTACTAAAAATAATAAAAATATCAATATTTTTTTCATTTTTCAAAACCTATCCTTTCTAAAAAATTATTTTTTTTCTACGCTTGAAATAGATGTTTTCAAAACTGTAATTTTTGCATTTTTATCAACTTTAATTTCCAAAGTTTCACTCAAAACATTTGTAATTGTCCCTAAAATCCCTCCAGTTGTAACAACTTTGTCTCCAACTTTAAAATTGTCAATCATCTCTTTTTGTTGCTGTTTTCTTTTTTTATTTGCAAGATATGTAGGTAAAAATATAATTACCATTAAAATCACGTAAAATATTATCACAGTTGCATTTTTCATTTTCACTTTCTCCTTAATCTAAAATTATTTTTAATTATACCACAAATTCTTATATGTTTCAATTTTATATTTTTTCTTAAAAAAATATT
>ERZ773100.1005-NODE-1005-length-13635-cov-5.033873_pt1 | contig 13635 bp, 12 predicted proteins | sample MGYA00511119_ERZ773100 | MGnify/ENA primary metagenome ERZ773100 (study PRJEB29015, sample SAMEA2738000) | human oral metagenome | biome: human oral; feature: human-associated habitat; material: dental | place: China | collected 2111 ...
GATAATGATAAATATCCCAATAAAAATCCAAGAAATCCACCACAAAACCGTTATAAGCGCGATCCGCCATATTGGCTAGCGCGCCACCGATAATCAATGCATAAGCCGCATTTTGGAGTTTTTGTGTTGCACGGTTTTTGGCTAAGAAATAAATCAACATACCGGAAATCCCCAACGCCAACACGATAAAGAAATATTGCTGCCAACCGCTATGATCCGCCAAAAAGCTAAAGGCCGCACCATAGTTGCGTACGTAAGTCAAATTAAATACCGGCAGTACATTCACGCTTTCGTATAAATCGAATTTTTGCACCACAATATATTTAGTGAGCAAATCAAGCACAAAAGCCACTGCACTAAGCCAAAGAAAAGAAAGACCGGATTTATTTTTTGCCATAAGGATTCCTAAATAAAGAAAAGTGCGGTCAAAATTTGCAAGATGATGTCGCCGTTGCACAACGCTGAAATTACTCTCACAAAATAGCACCGCATTGGAGCCGTTTTCAATGCGGTGCTATTTGTTCAACATAAATCCATCTTTCAGTCGGATGGCTTTATATCTTTGCTACATCATATGCCTTTGCTAGTGCCGAAAGTTAACCGTACTTTTGCATTTTAAAAGTAATGATTACGCAAAGTAACGGATTTCGCCGTTACCTGCCACATTTTCCACGCAACGCGGACAAAGGGTCGGATGTTGCGGGTTGACGCCGATTTTGTCGGAATAATGCCAGCAACGCGGGCATTTTTCGCCGTTGGAACGCGCAACGCTCACCGCAATGCCTTCCAATTCGCCCTCTGCTACATCAGCAGGTTTATCCGCCAACGGTTTAACTACTGCTTTGGAAGTAATCAGCACGAAACGGAGTTCATCGCCGAGTTTTTCCAATAACGCGCGATATTCATCGTTGGCATAAACGGTGACTTCCGCTTCCAAACCACCGCCGATCACTTTCTCATTACGGGCAATTTCCAGCACGCGGTTCACTTCGGAACGCACTTTAATCAGGGCTTGCCAGTAAGCGTCGTCTAATTTTTCACTTTCATCTAAGCCAAATAAGCCTTGGTAAAACTCTTCGGTAAACACGAATTCGGCGCGCGGCGTAGCGGTTTTCGGTAAGTAACCCCAAATTTCATCCGCGGTGAATGATAGAATTGGTGCCATCCAACGCACCAACGCTTCTGCAATATGCCACAAGGCGGTTTGGCAACTACGACGGGCAAGGCTGTCCGCTTTGGTGGTGTATTGACGGTCTTTGATAATATCAAGGTAGAACGAGCCCATTTCCACCGAGCAGAAACGCATTAAGCGTTGCACCACGGCATGGAATTGATAGTTGTCGTAGGCGTCCTTAATTTCGTTTTGCGCCTCTAACGCACAAGCCACCGCCCAGCGATCCAAGCTAATCATCTCTTCCGCTTTCACTGCATCACGTTGCGGGTCGAAGCCGTTTAAGTTTGCCAACAAGAAACGCGCCGTGTTACGGATACGACGGTAGCTGTCCGCCGCGCGTTTTAAGATTTCGTCAGACACCGTCATTTCGCCGGTGTAATCGGTGGACGCCACCCATAAACGTAAAATATCGCCGCCGAATTTATCCATGACTTCTTGCGGTGTCACGATGTTACCGATGGATTTAGACATTTTGCGCCCCTGACCGTCCACCGTGAAGCCGTGCGTTAATACTTGTTTATACGGCGCTTTTTTATCGGTGGCGGTGGAAAGCATGAGCGAAGACATAAACCAACCGCGATGTTGGTCGGAACCTTCCAAATACATATCGATATCTTGACCGTTAAATTCCGGACGATTCGCCACAACAGAAGAATAAGTGGAGCCGGAATCGAACCACACGTCCAACGTATCCGGCACTTTGCGATAGGTTTCTGCATCCGCACCTAATAATTCTTTTTCGTCTAAATCCCACCATGCCTGAATGCCGGCTTTTTCTACGCGTTTCGCCACTTCTTCAAGTAATTCCAACGTGCGCGGGTGCAATTCTTCGGTTTCTTTGTGCACGAATAAAGTCATCGGCACGCCCCAAGTACGTTGACGGGAAATACACCAGTCAGGACGATTTTCCACCATTTTTTCAATACGCGCTTGACCCCAGTCCGGAATCCAACGCACTTGTTTGATTTCACCCAAGGCTTGTCCGCGTAAACCTTGGGTTTCCATACCGATAAACCATTGTGGTGTGGCGCGGAAAATAATCGGCGTTTTATGACGCCAGCAGTGTGGATAACTGTGTTTAATCTTATCTAATTTCAACAAGTTACCCGTTTCTTGTAGTTTTTCGATGACCAACGGATTGGCCTCAAATACGCCTTTGCCTGCAAAGAACGGCGTACTGGAGATAAATTTACCATCATTTCCTACAAGACCTGCCATTGGTACATTATATTTTTGGCTCACAATAAAGTCGTCCAAACCGTGATCCGGTGCGGTATGCACCAAACCGGTACCGCCGTCAGTAGTGACATGATCGCCTAAAATTAAAGGCACGGTGAAATCATAAAACGGATGATGGAAACGCAATAATTCAAGATCCGTACCTTTCGCCGAACCTAAAATTTCTATATTTTCAATGCTTGTTGCTTTTACGACAGATTCCACCAGTTCCGCGGCTAAAATCACACGTTCGTCACCCAGTTGAACAAGTTGATACTCTAATTCCGGATTAATTGAAATCGCGCGGTTAGACGGCATAGTCCAAGGAGTGGTAGTCCAAATAACTGCAGAAAGTTTGCCACTGCCTTTACCCACGGCGTTGAATTTACCTTCAATTTCCACTGCACTTTCCGCCGGGAAACGCACATAAATGGACGGAGACACGCGATCTTCATATTCTACTTCCGCTTCCGCCAAAGAAGAACCGCAATCCAAACACCAGTGCACCGGTTTGGAGCCTTTGTATAAATGGCCGTTAGCAATCACTTTACCAAGGGTGCGGATAATATTGGCTTCGGTATGGAAATTCATGGTCAAATACGGATTATCCCAGTCGCCCAACACACCAAGGCGCACAAAGTCCTTTTTCTGACCTTCCACCTGTTCAGCCGCATATTCACGGCATTTTTGACGGAATTCCGCCGCCGAAATTTTCTCGTTCGGTTTACCCACCAAACCTTCTACTTTCAGTTCAATCGGCAAACCATGACAGTCCCAGCCCGGGATATAAGGGGAATCAAAACCCAGCGCGGTTTTGGATTTCACGATAATGTCTTTCAGAATTTTATTCACTGCATGACCGATATGAATGGTGCCGTTGGCATAAGGAGGGCCGTCGTGCAAGATAAAAGATTTCTTACCTTTGCTTGCCTGACGAATTTTTTGGTAAAGATCTTTTTCATACCAATTTTTCAACATCACAGGCTCGCGTTTGGCTAAATCGCCACGCATCGGAAAGCCCGTTTCGGGTAGGTTTAGGGTATTTTTATAATCAGTCATGTTCTATTCCAGTGTTGTGTAAAAATTAAAATTTGTTTTAAGCCACTTGTTGCGGACTGTGCGTCACATCGCCCCGCCCTGCCAGTAATCCGTCAATGGAAATATCTTCATCCAACGCGTCCCAATGAATACCGCGACGACTGAGCTCATAATTTTCCAGCTCCGCTTTTGTCGCCCGTAGCAATTTTGGAAACCAAACTAAAGGAATACCTAAAATACGCGCATCATTCAGCTCAACCCACATTATGTTTTCATCGAAACGTACATGTTTAGCCGAAGTAGTCATACCAAGTCTCCTTAAATTGTGTTTGATTGCTTTCAATAATCGAAAAAATTTCTCTCAATTCTTTAGAATTAAAGCCATCATTTCGTGCTAGGAAAATTTCCGGTTCCAACCAAAATTTTGCTTCCGATTCGGCGTTTCGAATGTGAATATGTGCGGGTTCTAAGGAATTACCTTCATTAGAGTAAAAAAAGAAAATGTAACCTTTAAAACGTAAAATCACCGGCATTATTCAACTCCCTCAAGAAACGTTTTTGCCGTTTCCACATCCTGTGCGATCTGTTTTTTTAAATCCTCAAAGGACGGAAATTTCATTTCGTTGCGGATTTTATGGCAGAGTTCCACTTCCAACCACTGCCCGTAAAGATCACCTTGAAAATCAAATAAATGCGCTTCTAATAATTGATTCATGCCGTTGATGGTCGGGCGTGTGCCGATATTTGCCACACCGTTAAAAAGCGCGCCGGATTTTAACCGAACCTTTACTGCGTAAACCCCTTTCACCGGATTTACCTGACAGTGCAAACGGATATTAGCGGTGGGGAATCCAATGGTGCGACCCAGTTCGTTGCCGTGAATCACGCGCCCTAAAATGCGATATGGGCGTCCGAGCAATTTTTCCGCCAGCGCTAAATCGTCCTTCGCCAAGGCTTCACGGATGGCGGTACTACTGATGCGTAGTTCGTTCAGGCAAAAGCTGTGGCTATCTTCCACGGTAAAACCGAATTTTTCGCCCGCTTGTTGCAACATGGCAAAATTGCCCAAGCGTTTGGCGCCAAATTTGAAATCGTCGCCGATACTTAAAAATTTCACATTTAATTTGCGCACCAGCCAATCTTCAATAAATTGCTGTGCGGGCAAGGCGGCAAAAGAGCGGTCGAATTTCGCCACGATCACGATATCCACGCCTGCCTGTTCGAGATAAAACAATTTATCGCGCAAATGCATTAAACGCGCCGGCGCGTTTTCGGCAGAAAAATATTCGCGCGGCTGCGGTTCAAACAGCATCACCACCATGGGCAAATGCAATTCATCGGCTTTCGCCCGCAAATGGCGCAAAATCGCTTGATGCCCTAAATGCACGCCGTCAAAATTGCCAATAGTCAATGCACTGCCTTGTAAAATCGGGCTTGCATTCGGTAGCCCTCGAATTAATTGCATGACCTCATCCGCGAATAAAAGAATTCCGGCATTATAGCGGTAAGCGAGCGGTTTGTCAGGTGTTCGTCGCGAAAAAGCAGATTGCCATACTAATCTAAAGATAATGTTAATCATGCCGCCAAAATGCACGCCAAACGGCCGCAAAGCCTGAGCGTATTGCCATTGTGTCCTCTCAAAATAGCACCGCATTGAAATCGCTTCCAATGCGGTGCTATTTTGAAGGTTCGGCCGATATCATCACAATCTCAACATTCTTTCGGCTTCTTTTGCTCGAACTAAGAATTGTTTACGTTCCGCTGTACTCATGCCGCTGCTGGTTCCGGGTAACTTCACGGAAAGTGGGTTTACAGGGCGTCCGTTGATGTGAAATTCATAATGTAAATGCGGCCCCGTCGAAATTCCGGTATTTCCGGAAAGCGCGATACGTTCGCCTTTTTTCACCGTTTGCCCGGCGCGCACTAAAGAGCGACTTAAATGCATATACACAGTTTGATATTCACGCCCGTGACGTAAGACGATATAACGTCCCGCGCCACCGCCTTGATAAGCCACTTTTTCCACCAAAGCGTCCGCCGGCGCGATAATTGGCGTACCTTGCGGCACCGAAAAATCCACGCCCTTATGCGGACGAACCCGCCCTGTCACCGGATGACGACGATTTGGATTAAAAGGCGAAGAAACCCGCGCCTGACGTTGCAACGGATAGCGTGCAAAACCTTTGCCTAAAGTTTCGCCTTGTTGGTTGTAATAACGGCCGTTTGTCGCTTGAACGGCATAATAACTTTTGCCTTCGGCCACGATGTGAATCGCTTCCACGTTGCCTTGACCGGTGAGTTTATCGCTTAAGTATTCACGCGAAACCAATACGGAAAACCGACTGCCTTCTTTGAGTTTTTGCAGGCTGATTTGCCATTGCAATGCGCTGCTCAATTGAGCGATCTGGCGCCCATCCAAACCTAAGGCGCGCAAACCGGCCGCCAAAGAACCGTTTACTTGGCCTTTCAACACTTCTTTTTTCCAAACGCTTTGTTTTTCTAAAATCTGACGTTTAAATTTACCTTCGTCCGCCCGTTCATAAATACGTTCTTCTTTTTCTGAAACGAGCCAATTTAAATATTCCAATTGCTCGCTTTTATCCAAAATCCAATAAAATTGCTGACCTGCCTTCAAACTCTGCAGTTCGGGATAGGAAGCGATAAGTTGTTTCGCTGTATCGTCTTCTAAACCGGAAAGCTCTAACACATCTTTTAACGTGTCGCCTTGCGCAACGGTGTAGCTGAATTGATCGGTAATACGCAGCGCTTGATCTGCTGCGTCTAATAAGCCGCTTAAGGCGTCTTGCGCATTTTGCGGAAGCGCGTCGAGTTCATCGAATTGCGGCTTGACTTCTTCCGCTTCGTCATCTTGCGCTTGCAATTCATCGTCGTAAGAGGTGGCGTCATCCTTTTGCGGAGCGTTACCCGGCGGAGTATTTTGTGTCGTTTTGTCGGTTTCTTCGGGATGGAGAGATTGATATTGCGTGTCGTCGATCATTTCCGGCGCAAGCTCGCTTTGCACGCTCGCGTCGGATTGCGCGCGGTCTTTCAGCCCCAACATCGCACCGCTAAAAATAAGCGCCAATGCAACAAAAAAAATCGCCGCTTTAATGCGGGATTTTCGTTTTCGTCTGTCGCGGGCTAATTTAACGTGTTGCAAAACGGGTACCTGATAAAAATAAGACGTCTGTCAGACTGCCAATTGTAAAAGAGGTTCATTTTACATGAAAACGATGCAAAACGGAGGCAAAATTTGCCGTATCGAAACGGAACGCCTTGAGAAAAAAAGCAAAATACGCTAATGTTACGCGCTAAATTTTACACAGGCGACATTATGCAAATTCGTTCCGTGCAACGCGATCCGCTTTCTCCATTAATTGAACTCAAAAATATCAATGTGGCGTTCGAACAAAAAACCGCGTTACAAAATATCAATTTAAACATTTACCCCAATTCCATCATTACCATCGTAGGCCCGAACGGCGGCGGCAAATCCACTTTGCTGAAAATCCTATTAAAATTGCAAAAGCCGACATCCGGCGACGTGATTTATCACAAAAACGTACGCATCGGCTACGTACCGCAGAAAATTCATTTAGATCACAGTTTACCGCTCACCGTAGAACGTTTTCTCGCCTTAAAAAAAGGCGTTACGGCCGGTGAAATCAGCACCGCATTGGAGCAGCTTTCCGTCGCGCATTTGCGTAATAACAATATGCAACGCTTGTCGGGCGGAGAAATGCAGCGCGTGTTATTGGCGCATGCCATTTTGAATAAACCTAATTTGTTGGTGCTAGACGAACCGACTCAAGGCGTGGATATCAGCGGCCAGGCGGAGCTTTATCAACTGATTCAGCGAACCCAACAACAGCTTAATTGCGCGGTATTAATGGTGTCGCACGATTTGCATATCGTGATGGCCGACAGTAAAGAAGTGTTGTGCATAAACCAACACATTTGCTGCGCCGGCACGCCGGAAACCTTATCGAACGATCCGACCTTTATGCGCTTATGGGGCGACCAACTCTCACAAAATGTCGGCTTTTATACGCATCATCATAATCATCATCACGATTTACACGGCGACGTGTGCGCTTGCAGCGCTTCTGCCGAACGCGGTCAGCATTAAGGAACGCTTATGTTTGAAATTCTTTTTCCGGCCTTATTAAGCGGCATTTTGCTTTCACTCATCACCGCACCGCTTGGTGCGTTTGTGGTGTGGCGCAAAATGGCCTATTTCGGCGATACGCTATCGCACTCCGCCTTACTTGGCGTAGCATTGGGCATTTTCTTACAAGTGAATCCTTACTTGGCAATTGTCATGCTCACGCTACTTCTTGCCGTCGCCATGGTATGGCTGGAAAGCAACACACAATTTTCCGTCGATACTTTACTCGGCATTATTGCCCACAGCTGTTTGTCGCTCGGCGTAGTCACCGTCGGTTTGCTGAAAAACGTGCGAGTGGATTTAATGGGTTATTTGTTCGGCGATTTATTGGCGATCAATTACACGGATTTAATTTACATTAGCATCGGTGTGGTTACGGTATTAGCCGTGCTCATTTATTTTTGGCAACCGTTGCTTTCCGCGACGGTTTCGCCGGAACTGGCCCAAGTGGAAGGCATTAACATCAAAAAGATGCGTTTTATTTTGATGATTTTGACCGCTTTGACCATCGCGTTAAGTATGAAATTCGTTGGCGCGCTGATTATCACCTCCTTACTGATTATCCCTGCCGCTGCCGCGCGACGCTTTGCCCGAACACCCGAATCGATGGTTTTCAATGCGGTGCTCATAAGCATGTTCGCCGTCGTCGGCGGTTTATTGCTGTCGGCATTTTACGACACGGCGGCCGGCCCTTCCGTGGTGATTTGTTGCGCATTTTTATTCGCGCTTTCTTTATTCAAAAAAGAACCTTTGTAAGCGCCGCCAACCAGTGAAAAGCATTTGCGCCGCCTCTGAATTCTTGATAAAGTGCGGCCAATTTTTTACGGTATTATTTAGGACAAAAAAATGAACCAGGAATATTTAGATTTTGAACTGCCGATTGCGGAATTAGAGGCAAAAATCGAAGCCCTACGCGCGGCATCCGACGATAAAGTCGATCTCAGTGACGAAATTAAACGCTTACAAAAGAAAAGCGACGAATTGACCCAAAAAACCTTCGCTAATCTGGATGCTTGGCAGGTTTCCCGCATGGCGCGCCATCCGCATCGTCCATACACATTAGATTATATTGAGCATATTTTCACCGAGTTTGAAGAACTCGCCGGCGATCGCGCGTTTGCCGACGATAAAGCGATTGTAGGCGGTTTGGCGCGTTTGGACGGGCGTCCGGTAATGGTAATTGGGCACCAAAAAGGTCGTACCGTGAAAGACAAGGTGAAACGTAACTTCGGTATGCCGGCGCCGGAAGGTTACCGTAAAGCGCTGCGTTTAATGGAAATGGCGGAACGCTTTAAATTACCGATTATCACCTTCATCGACACGCCGGGCGCTTATCCGGGCATCGGTGCGGAAGAACGCGGTCAGGCGGAAGCAATTGCTCGCAACTTGCGCGAAATGGCGCAGTTAACGGTGCCGGTGATTTGTACCGTCATTGGCGAAGGCGGTTCCGGCGGCGCGTTAGCTATCGGTGTGGGCGACAAAGTTAATATGTTGCAATATTCCACTTACTCGGTAATCTCGCCGGAAGGTTGCGCATCCATTCTCTGGAAAAGTGCGGAAAAAGCCTCGACTGCCGCAGAAGTAATGGGTTTGACCGCCGCACGTTTAAAAGAATTAGGGTTAATCGACAATATCGTGCAAGAGCCATTAGGTGGAGCTCATCGTGATTACGCAACGATGGCAGCGAATCTTAAACAACGCTTAAGAAAAGATCTCGCCGAACTTGACGAACTGGATCAAGAAACATTGTTACGCCGACGTTACGATCGCTTAATGTCTTACGGCTACTGTTAAAGCCATTAAAAAAAGAGCGGTTATGTCAGCCGCTCTTTTTTGATCCTTAAAGAAAAGCTTAAAAAAGAGACGAACATGAAAAACGTACTTTCCATTCAATCCCATGTGGTGTACGGCTTTGCCGGCAATAAATCAGCCACTTTCCCGATGCAGTTGCTTGGCATCGATGTATGGGCGCTCAACACCGTACAATTTTCCAACCATACCCAATACGGCAAATGGACGGGCATGGTAATCCCGCAGGAACAAATCCGTGAAGTGGTTAGCGGCTTGGATGACATCGAAAAACTACAACAATGCGATGCGCTACTTTCCGGCTATTTAGGCTCGGCTGAACAGGTCGATCAAATTCTTTACGCCTTGCAACAAATCAAAAAACGGAACCCTAACGTGCTTTATTTGTGCGATCCGGTGATGCCGAATGCAGAAAAAGTCTGCGTTGTGGCGAACGGCGTACGCGAAGCTTTAATTGAAAAAGCGATTCCCGTCGCGGATATTATGACGCCAAACTTAAGCGAATTGCGCGAACTGAGCGATTTCCCTATCAATAGCTTTGACGACGTCTTGCAAGCGGTGCGCGCGTTGCTTGCCAAAGGGGTAAAAAAAGTGTTAGTGAAACACTTGGGCAAAGTGGGCAAAATTAACGATCCCGACACTTTTGAAATCATTATGGCGACACCGCAAGGCATATGGCACTTAAGCCGGCCACTTTATCGGTTTGATTTCGAACCCGTGGGCGTGGGCGATTTGATTGCCGGAACTTTCTTGGCAAATTTACTTAACGGCAAATCCGACGTTGAAGCCTTTGAAGCCATGAATAACGAAGTGGCCGGCGTGATGAAAACCACCTTTGATCTCAACTCTTATGAATTGCAAACCATTGCCGCACGTTTTGAGATCTTAAATCCGAGCAGCAACTACAAAGCCGAAAAAATCGCCTGATGGATCTGTTTTCCGCTTTTGCACGCCAAATCGAACAAACCGCCGTACGACAAGTACTCATTGCTTTCAGCGGCGGTTTGGATTCCACCGCGTTACTTTCGCTTTTTCAAAAACTGCATGAAAAACGAGCGCATTTCAGTTCCAATCTAACCTTACGCGCCATTCATATTCATCACGGACTCAGCACCAATGCGGATCATTGGGCGGCACATTGCCTAAATATATGCGAGCAACTCAAAATTCCATTAATCATCGAACGCGTGCAAGTGGACGGTCGCAACGGCATTGAGGCCGCAGCGCGAGAAGCGCGTTACCGGGCGATTCGTCGCCATATTCGGCCTAATGAAGTCTTAGCGACGGCGCATCATTTGAATGACCAAACGGAAACCTTTTTTCTCGCGCTCAAACGCGGCAGCGGCTTGCGGGGACTGGCTTCAATGCGGTGCTCAAACGAACTGTTGGGAATGCCGATTTTTCGCCCGTTACTTAATTTTAGTCGCGAGCAATTGGAAGGTTATGTCCGTACGGAAAAACTGACTTGGATTCACGACGAAAGCAATGACGACGAGCGCTACGACCGCAATTTTCTGCGTCATCGAATTTTGCCCGAACTACGCGAACGCTGGCGGCATTTTGACGAATCGGTGGCACGTTCGGCGCAGCATTGCTTTGAACAGCAACAACTTATTAATGAACTGCTACAAGAAACCTTCGCGCAACATTGCCAAACGCCGACGGAGTTTCAACTGTTTGATTTCGCCCGATATTCACCCGCCAAACAGGCGGCGCTGTTACGTAAATGGTTGGCGATAAATGGCTGCGAAATGCCGAGTAAATATCGGTTGGTGCAATTAATTCAAGATGTTATTTGTGCCAAAGAAGACGCCAACCCCGCATTTCGGCTTAATGAGAAAGTGCTCCGCAGATACCAATCTTGTTTATATCTTACGAGCGACTTCCTCGATCTTGACGGAATCTGTCTTGAATTGAATGATTCCGTGCTTGTTCTACCCGATAATCTTGGGGAACTTGATTTAACTTGCACGACGGAAAAATTCATATTCCGCTGGCAACGATATTCCATTGAATTACCGCCGACAAATTTGCCGATTTTCGTTCGTTTTGGTTATCACGGTAAAGTGAAACGTCACCCGAACCGTCCACGCGAAACCATCAAAAAAATCTGGCAAGAACTTGCTGTGCCGCCTTGGCAACGAACACGAATTCCGCTGATTTTTTACGGCGACGAACTGCAAAGCGCACTTGGTTTTTTCCGTGTTTTTAAGCCGGCAAAAAATTAAATCTGCCGCACCTTTTCCCGTTCATTCGGGATTATGCCGCAAATATACAAAACCCGCTGAGTGAAGCATAAGTTGGAGTCGCAAAATAGCACCGCATTGGAAGTCGCTTCAATGCGGTGCTATTTTATGAGGTCAACTCAGGCTTGGGCAACAGCTACATAATTTTGCGTTAATTTGATAGAATGCCCGTGTTTTCATTTCTCACTAAGGAAAGTCAATGTTTGATTCTCTTGTCGTGCAATTCGTGGTGCTTTGGGCGGTCATCGACCCAATCGGTTCAATTCCGGTTTATCTTTCCAAAACCATCGGATTTTCCCTTGAAGAACGCCGCAAAATCGCACGCAACGCAGTAGTCATTTCCGCCGGTATTCTGCTTTTCTTTTTAATCGGTGGCCAAGTACTGTTCGAAGCCATGCAAGTGCCGCTTCCTGCCTTCCAAATCGCCGGTGGTTTGGTACTTTTCTTATTTGCCTTAAGTATGATTTTTGGTGAAAGCAAACCGGAACAAGAAATGAAAATGAAGGCAAATATTACCGAAATCGCGGTCTATCCGATGGCTGTACCGTCGATTGCCTCTCCCGGCGCAATGATGGCTATCGTGTTACTGACGGACAACCATCGCTTTAACTTCACCGAACAATTTATCACAGCGGGAATAATGCTGACGGTGTTGTTAATTACCTATATTTTACTGCTCGCAGCAAACCGTATTCAGCACTTTATCGGTAACTCCGGAGCAGCGATTATTAGCCGTGTGATGGGGTTAATTTTGGCAACGGTAGCGGTGAATAATGTGCTGATCGGGCTGAGAGACTTTTTTACTCATGTGGCATAAAAGACTATGCCAGTCTTCGGTAGACACATTTGTCACACGCTCGAAAGAGCACCGCATTCATATCCCATAATCAATAAGTTCATCAAGCCTCAAACAAATTTAGCAATAAAAAAATCTGCATCCTACTTAATCGAAAACAGTTCGATCTTTCGGATGCAGATTTAAATAAGCGTTATTTGTTATGAAATTATTCGCCCAAACGCTCTTTAATACGAGCTGCTTTACCGGAAAGTGCGCGTAAGTAGTAAAGTTTCGCTTTACGTACCGCACCTTTACGTTTCACCACGATGCTATCAACTGCCGGAGAGTGAGTTTGGAATACACGCTCAACGCCAACACCGTTGGAGATTTTGCGTACGGTAAATGCAGAATGCAAGCCACGGTTACGAATTGCAATAACCACGCCTTCGAACGCTTGCAAACGACGTTTGCTACCTTCAACAACCCATACTTTCACTTCTAAAGTATCACCCGGACGGAAGCTAGGTACGTTTTGTTTTAACTGTTCTTGTTCAAGTTGTTTAATGATATTAGACATTTTTAATCCTTTTTGATCCTAGATTTAACTGAGTTTACCGTTATATTCGGCTTGCGCCTGTTTTAACAGCTTACGTTTTTCGTCAGTCAGAGCTAGGCCTTCCAGTAGCTCAGGGCGTCGTAACCATGTTCTCAATAACGATTGTTTTAACCGCCATTTGCGAATTTCCTCATGGTGTCCCGACATCAGCACGGGCGGCACGGTTAATCCGTCAAGCACTTCGGGGCGCGTATAATGCGGACAATCAAGTAATCCATCAGCAAACGAATCTTCCTCGGCGGAAGCCTGTTTACCGAGCACACCGGGAATAAATCGGGCAACTGCGTCAATTAACGTCATTGCCGGCAATTCACCGCCGGTTAATACATAATCGCCTACCGACCATTCTTCATCGACCACGGTTTCAATCAACCGTTCATCAATGCCTTCATAGCGGCCGCATAACAAAATCAATTTCTGATTCTGTGCTAATTCTTCTACGCCTGGTTGGTCAAGTTTACGACCTTGTGGCGAGAGATAAATCACTTTTGCGCCTTCGCCTGCTACTGCTTTTGCTGAATCAATAGCATCCTTTAACGGTTGCACCATCATCAGCATTCCCGGGCCTCCGCCATAAGGACGGTCATC
>ERZ773100.1010-NODE-1010-length-13617-cov-13.930467_pt1 | contig 13617 bp, 12 predicted proteins | sample MGYA00511119_ERZ773100 | MGnify/ENA primary metagenome ERZ773100 (study PRJEB29015, sample SAMEA2738000) | human oral metagenome | biome: human oral; feature: human-associated habitat; material: dental | place: China | collected 2111 ...
CCACCCGCGCCGTGCTCGACTGGTTCGTCGAGCGCGACCCCGACGCCGCACTCGTCGGTGTGCGGCGCCCCGACCTCAATGACGTCTTCCTGGCCCTGACCGGGACGGCGCTGCGCGACGGGGGCCGAGCATGAAGGGCGCGAGCGCGGCCGTCGCGATCGCGGTCAAGGACTGGACGAGGTTCGCCCGCCAGCCGTTCCTCATGGTCATCAGCGTCGTCATCCCCCTGGTGTTCATCTTCTTCTACTCACTGATCATCCCCGTGTCCAACAACAACCCGATCATGGTCGCCGACCTCGACGGCGGCCCGGTCTCCTCGCGCCTGATCGAGACCATGCGGACCATCCACTCCGAGGAGGGGCCCTACTACGACGTGCGCACCACCGATGCGACCGCTGCGCTGGAGGCGTTCGACGACGGCGACGCCCTGGCGGTCATCGTCATCCCGGAGGGCTTCTCCGACGCCGCCGAGGCCGGGAGCGCGCAGGTGGAGCTGCGGCTGAACAACATCAACTCCGACTACTCCAAGAACCTGCGCCTGCGGCTGGACGATGCGGTCCGCCAGCTCGATGACGGCCTGGCCCAGCCCGTGGCGAGCGTGGAGGAGACTGGCTGGCTGCCGACGGACCCCACCATGCTCGGCTACATCTCCACTAGCCTGCTCCTGTTCGGCTGTCTGTACGCCGCCATGGTGGGCGCTGGCCTCCAGGTGGCCTGCGAGTGGAATGACAGGACGGTCAAGAACCTGCTGCTGGCCCCGCTGGGACGCGGCGCGCTCGTGGCCGGCAAGGTGCTCGCCGGCCTGGGGCAGTCCCTGGCCTCTGTGGCACTCGTCCTGCTCGTGCTTGTCGTCGGCTTCGGCTTTCACCCCACCGGGAACCTGCTGGCCATGACCGGCATCGTGGCGGCGGCGCTCCTCATGGGCTCGGGGATCGGCACCGTCGTCGGCGTCGCGTCGAAGAAGACGCTCGCGACGGCATCGGGTCTGATCGCCCTGGCCGTCATGTTCTTCCTCGTCTCCGGCAACGAGGAGTCCATGCGCGGCTTGGCCTGGGGTGAGCCGATCACGACGCTGTGGCGCCTCTCGCGGGCGCTGCCCACCACGTACGCCTTCATGAGCGCGCGCAGCATTTTCTTGACCGGCGACACATCGGACCTGGCCGGGAACCTGGTCGTCGTGCTGGCCTCCACCGCGGTGATCCTCGCCCTCGCCGGATGGCTGCTGCGTCGAGCCTACAGCCACCTGACCGGAGGACAGTGATGACAGTGATGAGAGTGATGACAGCGCGGACGGCGCAGGGACCGCGGACGACGATGGGCCGGCACCTCGACCGTGTCGGGGCGGTCGCCCGCAAGGACCTGCACCAGTGGGCCCGAGACCGGCAGGCCCTGGCCGGGCCTGTGCTCATCCCCCTGGTGCTCATGTTCCTGTGCGGCGTCCTGTTCGGGTTCGGCGGGGACGATTGGAACATCGGCCTGGTCAATCGGGGCACCGGCCCGCACGCGGCCGCCCTCGAGCAGGAGATCCGCGACCTGCGCAGCAACATCTCCCCGTACTTCCATGTCGTGACCACCGACTCCGACGAGGCCGACCGCCTGGTCGCCGAGGGCCGCCTGCACCTGGTGGTCACCATCCCCGAGGAGTTCGACGCCCAGGTGGACGCCGGGCGGACCCCCGTACTCAGGACGAGGGTCTACAACATCAACACTGACATGATGAAGAACGCCCGCCTGCGCCTGACCCGGGCCGTCCAGGACTACGCCGCGGGGCACGTCCCCGACGCGGCGCCGGTCACCGTGACCCAGACGACCACACGCACCGACGACGTGCGGCGGAGGGTCTTCATCGCCCACAGCGCCGTCGTCCTGGCGGTCATGGTCGGCTCCGCGCTCAACGCCGCGATCATGGTCGCTCGCGAGTGGGAGCACCGGACCGTCAAGGAGGTTCGGCTCGCGCCGCGGCCCCTGGCCGACCTCACTGCCGGTACCCTGACCGCCTCGGTCCTCGCCGGCTGCATCAACACCCTGGTCACGCTCGCCGTGGCGCTCCTCCTCTTCGGGGTGCGCCTGCCGGTGGGGCGGCTGCCCGTCTTGCTGGCGGTCGCCGCCCTGACGAGCGTGGCCTGCTCCGGGGTGGGGGTGGCCATCGGGGCGTGGCTGCGCGACTACCGCACCGTCCAGCCGCTGCTCATGATCACTTTTGCCGGTTCCTTCTTCGCTTCGGGCGGGTTCTCCTCTGTCGCCACTCTGCCGCGGAACGTTCAGGTCTTCGACCGGTTCTGGCCGCCGTCCTATATCTTTGAGACCATGCAAGCGCAGGCATGGATGGTGGAGCCGCCCTCGGTCGTGCCCGTGCTGGCCGGATGCCTTGTCGCCGCCGCCTGCGGAGTGGGGCTGGGCGCCTGGGCGCTGGGCAGGAGGCTGTAGAGGGCCGACGGCGGGAGGGGCCGTCCTCAGGCGAAGACGACGGTGCGGCGGCCGTTGAGCAGGACGCGGTGCTCGGCGTGCCACTTGACGGCCTGGGCGAGGACCCGGCGCTCGACGTCCTGCCCCTTGCGCTGCAGGGCGAGGGCCGAGTCGGCGTGCGAGGCCCGGGTGACGTCCTGCTCGATGATCGGGCCCTCGTCCAGATCGGCCGTGACGTAGTGGGCGGTGGCGCCGATGAGCTTGACGCCGCGGTCGTGCGCCTGGTGGTAGGGCTTGGCGCCCTTGAAGCTGGGCAGGAAGGAGTGGTGGATATTGATGACGCCGCCGTGGAGGCGCTCGCACAGGGCGGGGGAGAGGATCTGCATGTAGCGAGCCAGAACCACGAGCTCCACGCCCAGGGAGTCGACCAGGCCGAGCAGCTCGGCCTCGGCCGCCTCCTTGGTGTCCTTGGCGACCGGGATGTGGTGGAAGGGGACGCCGTAGAACTCGGCGACGGACCGCAGGACCTCGTGATTGCCGACGACGCCGACGACGTCGATGGGCAGGCCCTGGCTGGTGGCGCGGAAGAGGAGGTCGGACAGGCAGTGCGCCTCCTTGGACACCATGAGGAGGGTGCGCACGGGGCGGTCGACGGCGTCGAGGGACCAGCGCATGTCGTAGGTTCCGGCGAGTTCGGCCAGATCGGCCTCCAGTTCGGAGCGGGGCACACGGGTCAGGACCGTGACGCGCATGAAGAACAGGCCCGTCTCGGGATCGCCGAACTGCTGGGACTCGGTGATATTGCCCCCGCGGCGGGCCAGCGCCCCCGAGACGGCGTGGACGATGCCGGGCCGGTCCGGACAGGACAGCGTGAGAACGAGGTGCTGCGCGTCGGAAGGTGGGGCCGTGGCGGCCGGGGCGGCGGACGTGGTCATGACAGGAGGATAGCGGCGGCCGGTCGCAGTGGAGCCGCACGGGGGAGCAGTCGCGTGGCGGGCGAGGAGCGGAACGACCCGTGTCACTCCTCCGGCGGGTCGGCCGGCGCCACTGCCGATCACTCCCGTGTCACCCCTCGGGCGGGTACTCGATCCGGCAGGTGCGTCCCCTCATCCGGAGAATCATGGCGACGTGCCCCATTGCGGCCCGATGCCAGGAGGCGGGCACCGAGCACCCCGCTCGGCGGGCCGCATCATCGTTCGGATAGACGACGAGAATGATCTCCCCGTTGTTCGACGCGTTTTCCGACTCGTTCAGGATGGTGCCGGCCGTATCCTCGATCCACTCGATCCGCTGATCGATGACGGCCCACGCGGTGTCCGGGGCCGTGGTCTTGTAATCCCACGCCCGCTGCGAGCGGGGGCTGACGCCGAGCGCGTCGGCGAGGACGGGCCCGGAGATCCCGAGGACTTCTCGCATGGTTCGGAACTCGGCCGGCGACCGAGAATCTTTATTGATTCGGGGCATGGAGTCTCCTCTTTCTTCGCACTTAACTTATAGGTGGTATCCCCGCTCACGCGGGGTTTACGGCTGGGGGCCCTCATCGCCGCGACGGGCGTGCGGATCATCCCCGCTCGCGCGGGGTTTACGTCAACGCCTCCCGGGGGCGGGGCCTGGCCGACGGGATCATCCCCGCTCGCGCGGGGTTTACGAGCTCGAGTACATCCTCGACATCGCCCGCCACAGGATCATCCCCGCTCGCGCGGGGTTTACGACTCCGCCAGGGCGACCATGACGCCGATGGTCGGATCATCCCCGCTCGCGCGGGGTTTACTCGTGGCCAAGACGATCGAGGCCGCCAAGTCGGGGATCATCCCCGCTCGCGCGGGGTTTACTCCTCCGCGGAGGTGAAAACCTCGTCCCCGTGCGGATCATCCCCGCTCGCGCGGGGTTTACATTCTGAGCGCCTCCGCCGCGGCGCACATGTTCGGATCATCCCCGCTCGCGCGGGGTTTACGGCGATAGTGGTCTCGTCCATCAGAACCCCCACGGATCATCCCCGCTCGCGCGGGGTTTACGAGACGGAGAAGATCCCGGCGATCCTCAGCCTGGGATCATCCCCGCTCGCGCGGGGTTTACGGTGCGATCCCGACTCCCGGTGTCCTCGTCGAACGGATCATCCCCGCTCGCGCGGGGTTTACAGCTCCACACCTTCCCGCAGGTGATGGCCAACAGGATCATCCCCGCTCGCGCGGGGTTTACGGGCGCGTGTCCTCCGCCGTCGGCACCGGCGTAGGATCATCCCCGCTCGCGCGGGGTTTACCGCAGGTACATCGGCTTGAGGAACTTGTGGGCGGGATCATCCCCGCTCGCGCGGGGTTTACTGAAGGTCCACCCGCAGCAGTACCTGCACGTCGGGATCATCCCCGCTCGCGCGGGGTTTACCGCCCGCAGCGCCAGGCACTTCATCAGCGCGGAGGATCATCCCCGCTCGCGCGGGGTTTACATCCCGCCGGGCCTGGACTGCTCGGGGCTGGTGGGATCATCCCCGCTCGCGCGGGGTTTACACCGTGCTGCGGCCCGACTCCTACTCGCTCCTGGGATCATCCCCGCTCGCGCGGGGTTTACACGGGTGCAAGGGTGCCCGTCTGCCCGCCGACGGGATCATCCCCGCTCGCGCGGGGTTTACGTGAGAGGCCGTGGGAGCCCCGTGGGCGGCCGAGGATCATCCCCGCTCGCGCGGGGTTTACCCGGGCTCGCCGTCGGGGATCGTGCCGCCGTCGGGATCATCCCCGCTCGCGCGGGGTTTACGCAACGGGGAGTTCAAAACCTGGCGGGAGCGCCGGATCATCCCCGCTCGCGCGGGGTTTACGGGGCGGAGGCGCCGGCGCCGTTCCAGACCTCCGGATCATCCCCGCTCGCGCGGGGTTTACGCAAGGCACTGGTCGCGATAGTGGTGCCGGTGAGGATCATCCCCGCTCGCGCGGGGTTTACCGTTATAGGACCCACGCGTACAAGGAGGCCTACGGATCATCCCCGCTCGCGCGGGGTTTACCCACTACCGACACGCCCTCCCTCGGAGAGCGCGGGATCATCCCCGCTCGCGCGGGGTTTACGTGCAATACCCAAACCATGTCTCTTCCGCCACATGGATCATCCCCGCTCGCGCGGGGTTTACCTTCTATGGCGGGTGTATTGAGGATGGGTCGGAGGATCATCCCCGCTCGCGCGGGGTTTACCGCCCAATTGGTCGGGACGTTCTTCTCATCACGGGATCATCCCCGCTCGCGCGGGGTTTACGCATGTCGAATCCTCGGTGTGTGTGTTGGGGATCATCCCCGCTCGCGCGGGGTTTACACCATGGTGGTCAGCGCCTTGCGGGCCAGGGCCGGATCATCCCCGCTCGCGCGGGGTTTACATTTGACCTCATTTTTCTAGATCGCTGCGTCGGGGATCATCCCCGCTCGCGCGGGGTTTACGAAAGTAGTGAAATTTCGTCCCAAAAAAGATGGGGATCATCCCCGCTCGCGCGGGGTTTACCGTCGCCGTCACGCCACCACACGGTCCCTGCGGGGATCATCCCCGCTCGCGCGGGGTTTACTCCGACTCGCCGAGGACGCCGGCGACGTTGTCCGGATCATCCCCGCTCGCGCGGGGTTTACTCCGCCTCTCCGGCGACGACGCCGGCGACGTCGGGATCATCCCCGCTCGCGCGGGGTTTACGTTCTGGCCTTGCGCCAGTACTTGCCCTGCCGCGGATCATCCCCGCTCGCGCGGGGTTTACCCTTCCTCGACGGCTTCCGGGGCGTCGAGGACCGGATCATCCCCGCTCGCGCGGGGTTTACGGGCGTCTCGCCTACGGGGACTTATCGTTGGGAGGATCATCCCCGCTCGCGCGGGGTTTACAGGGCCTCACGGTCGCTCGTGTAGACGACGCGGGGATCATCCCCGCTCGCGCGGGGTTTACTACCGGCACCTGCGCCACCCACTGGGAGACCCGGGATCATCCCCGCTCGCGCGGGGTTTACCCTCCGCCGCCGCGGCCTCCCTCTCCTCGGTCGGGATCATCCCCGCTCGCGCGGGGTTTACTAGGACTGGGCCTGGAAATAGGTCCAGGTCACCGGATCATCCCCGCTCGCGCGGGGTTTACTTCGATTTCTTTCGTTCCGATATTCACAGCGGGGGATCATCCCCGCTCGCGCGGGGTTTACAAGGTGGGCCCGCCCTATGCTGGGCGGGCACTAGGATCATCCCCGCTCGCGCGGGGTTTACGTCATCCCGCGCCCACTCGCCCGGCTCCCAGCGGGATCATCCCCGCTCGCGCGGGGTTTACGTCGACAGCGGCCATGCTCATGCCGGCCTGGTAGGGATCATCCCCGCTCGCGCGGGGTTTACCACCAGACGAGGAACTGGAATGCCTTCCACGTCGGATCATCCCCGCTCGCGCGGGGTTTACCCCGCGTGCTTGGCCAGCACCCGGGCCATGATGGGATCATCCCCGCTCGCGCGGGGTTTACGAGCCCGCCGATCCGGCCAGCCATCCTCGCGAGGGATCATCCCCGCTCGCGCGGGGTTTACGGCGACCGTCCGGGCTGCCGGCCTCAGCCGGCGGGATCATCCCCGCTCGCGCGGGGTTTACAAGGCGCGCCCGCCCTATGCTGGGCGGGCACTGGGATCATCCCCGCTCGCGCGGGGTTTACCTGCATGGCCGTGTCGGCCATGGCCCTGAACCACGGATCATCCCCGCTCGCGCGGGGTTTACCTGGCGTCCCGCTGCATGTGGGACGGGGTCACGGGATCATCCCCGCTCGCGCGGGGTTTACCTGCATGGCCGTGTCGGCCATGGCCCTGAACCACGGATCATCCCCGCTCGCGCGGGGTTTACCTGGCGTCCCGCTGCATGTGGGACGGGGTCACGGGATCATCCCCGCTCGCGCGGGGTTTACTCGTGACGGCCGGCGGCGGCGACCGTGGCGGGCGGATCATCCCCGCTCGCGCGGGGTTTACCTTTCGAGGCCGCCTTCGCCAAGGCGGACACGAGGATCATCCCCGCTCGCGCGGGGTTTACGTACGTCGGAGGCGAGTGGGCGAACGTCGGCCAGGATCATCCCCGCTCGCGCGGGGTTTACTCCAGTCCGGCCTCGCCCGGCACGCCGCACCCGGGATCATCCCCGCTCGCGCGGGGTTTACATCGCGGCCCTCGTGGCCGGGCTGACCTGGTTCGGATCATCCCCGCTCGCGCGGGGTTTACCGGCCTCGCGCACGTAGGAGGGGCGCGTGGGCCGGATCATCCCCGCTCGCGCGGGGTTTACTATGAGATTGGCTCGCTGGGCATGAGCCACTCCGGATCATCCCCGCTCGCGCGGGGTTTACGTGGGCGGCCGGTGCGGCGCGTACGCGCCGCAGGGATCATCCCCGCTCGCGCGGGGTTTACAGCACCGTCGACGGCGTCAACCTCACCGCTATCGGATCATCCCCGCTCGCGCGGGGTTTACACCGTGTGGGCCGACGACCCCGACGCGGACCGCGGATCATCCCCGCTCGCGCGGGGTTTACCCGCCGCCGGACGGGGCCCGGACGCCGAGGACCGGATCATCCCCGCTCGCGCGGGGTTTACCCGACGACGCCCGCTGAACCCCGCATAACCGCGGGATCATCCCCGCTCGCGCGGGGTTTACTCCTTTGCCCGCCGGTTCGAACAGGTGTGCGAAGGATCATCCCCGCTCGCGCGGGGTTTACTGGTGCGCCGGTCCGCTCGCCCGCCCCGCGGGCGGATCATCCCCGCTCGCGCGGGGTTTACGCGGCAATTCGCGCTTGCATCGACGGCCGGAGAGGATCATCCCCGCTCGCGCGGGGTTTACCCGGAGAGCATCTGCCGGTACTGCTCCATGGCAGGATCATCCCCGCTCGCGCGGGGTTTACAGGAGTGCCGCGTTGAATTGGTCGAAGGAGACAGGATCATCCCCGCTCGCGCGGGGTTTACGCCCTCCTCCACAGGATCTACGGGTGGGTGGCCGGATCATCCCCGCTCGCGCGGGGTTTACCGCGCCACTGGCCACTTCGAGCGGGTCATGTGGGGATCATCCCCGCTCGCGCGGGGTTTACGAACCCCTGTACTGACCGTCGTGAACGAGCTGCGGATCATCCCCGCTCGCGCGGGGTTTACGCCGACGCCACCATGCGGGGCGCCATGACCGTGGGATCATCCCCGCTCGCGCGGGGTTTACTTGATCTGGGTGTGCAGGGAGGCCAGGCGGCCCGGATCATCCCCGCTCGCGCGGGGTTTACTCACCGTGGCGGACTCGACAGGGTCGCCTGCCAGGATCATCCCCGCTCGCGCGGGGTTTACGGCGACTGGATCGCGACGGCTGCCGACGCGGCCGGATCATCCCCGCTCGCGCGGGGTTTACTCCGCGTCGATCTCCCGGAGCCTGGCCTGCACAGGATCATCCCCGCTCGCGCGGGGTTTACCCCGCCCCGACTGGGAGGGAGGCGAAGCCACCCGGATCATCCCCGCTCGCGCGGGGTTTACGTCTGGCCCTGTCGCGGACCGCCGGCCATCCGGGGATCATCCCCGCTCGCGCGGGGTTTACGTGGTCTCGTGCGGGGCGGCGGCGTGGATGATGGGATCATCCCCGCTCGCGCGGGGTTTACCCACCATGGCCCTGGCCTGGGCCGCCCTCCTCCGGATCATCCCCGCTCGCGCGGGGTTTACCGGCCGAGATAATCTGGTCCAGCGACCGGCTCAGGATCATCCCCGCTCGCGCGGGGTTTACGGATTTCTTCGCGCTGCGCGCCTTGCGGTGGCAGGATCATCCCCGCTCGCGCGGGGTTTACAGCTTCCCGATCGGATTGAGGCTGGAGATCCACGGATCATCCCCGCTCGCGCGGGGTTTACGGGCCGATGGCTCCCTCCAGGTCGTCTTCACCCGGATCATCCCCGCTCGCGCGGGGTTTACACGCCTTCGGGCGCATCGACATGCGGCCCGTCAGGATCATCCCCGCTCGCGCGGGGTTTACCCCGGCCCTTCGGGTCCAGGATGTTGACGTCGAGGATCATCCCCGCTCGCGCGGGGTTTACGCGACGCCGTTCCCAGTCCCGCTCCCGGCTGTTGGATCATCCCCGCTCGCGCGGGGTTTACCAAGGAAGTTGGCGACGGCGACGATCACCTCGCGGATCATCCCCGCTCGCGCGGGGTTTACGGACTACCGTAAGGGCCTCATCATCATTAGTGAGGATCATCCCCGCTCGCGCGGGGTTTACTGTTTTCGGGGTTCATGCACACGGTCCCCTGCGGGATCATCCCCGCTCGCGCGGGGTTTACCCGAAGCGCCGGTCCGCCTCGGCGAGCAGGTCCGGATCATCCCCGCTCGCGCGGGGTTTACGGCCGCCCCGGAGGGAGAACCATTGCCCGTTCGGGATCATCCCCGCTCGCGCGGGGTTTACGGCCGCCCCGGAGGGAGAACCATTGCCCGTTCGGGATCATCCCCGCTCGCGCGGGGTTTACTCACAAGGGAGGAAGAGAGCGAGGACGAAGTCCGGATCATCCCCGCTCGCGCGGGGTTTACGTGGCCAGATCAGCGCGCAGCCCGTCGACGTCGGGATCATCCCCGCTCGCGCGGGGTTTACCACGACATTCAGGAAGCAGGCGCTCGCGGGCGAGGATCATCCCCGCTCGCGCGGGGTTTACCCACCGCCCCGGCCGTCCTGGCCCTGGTGACCCTGGATCATCCCCGCTCGCGCGGGGTTTACCCAATGCCCACGGCACCCACCTGCGCGACGACGGGATCATCCCCGCTCGCGCGGGGTTTACGCCTGCTGCGCGGCGTGGATATCCCGGTCAAAGGGATCATCCCCGCTCGCGCGGGGTTTACGACACGCAGGCCGACGAGATCGCCGCTGTGTGCGGATCATCCCCGCTCGCGCGGGGTTTACATGACGACGGTGGCCCCGTCCAGCGCACGGACGGGATCATCCCCGCTCGCGCGGGGTTTACGTCGTCGAGACGACGGCGTCGGCCGCACCGTCAGGATCATCCCCGCTCGCGCGGGGTTTACTGTCCCTGCTCGACGACGCCCGTGTCGAGGCCGGGATCATCCCCGCTCGCGCGGGGTTTACGGGCCATCCGCATGTCCGGCGGGGAGGGCATCAGGATCATCCCCGCTCGCGCGGGGTTTACCGGCCCCGGTCTGGCCGGCGGCGTCGAGGGCGTGGATCATCCCCGCTCGCGCGGGGTTTACGCGCTCGTCCAGGTCCCCACCGACAAGGGCGTCGGATCATCCCCGCTCGCGCGGGGTTTACGCCCCCTCATGGGGCTCCTCCACCATCTTCCCGGGATCATCCCCGCTCGCGCGGGGTTTACGACCGGGTGCGGTGTGGGCATGTCCGAGGCCTCGGATCATCCCCGCTCGCGCGGGGTTTACCAGGTCCAGGCCCAGCCGGGCGGCCAGGGCCTGGGATCATCCCCGCTCGCGCGGGGTTTACCCTCGGGGGCCAGGTGCCCGTAGGTGTCCACAGGGATCATCCCCGCTCGCGCGGGGTTTACGCCGCGGCCGTGGTGCCCGCGGCGCAGGAGTGGGGATCATCCCCGCTCGCGCGGGGTTTACCGGCGCTCGTCGATGAGTGCGAGCGCGAGGGGAGGATCATCCCCGCTCGCGCGGGGTTTACGGGCTGCGCGACGACCTGCGCGCGGCCGCGGCGGGATCATCCCCGCTCGCGCGGGGTTTACACGTGACCGGATGGTGGGAGGCGGCCACGATGGGGATCATCCCCGCTCGCGCGGGGTTTACACTCGCGGGATCGGACCCGGGTGACCGCCCGGAGGATCATCCCCGCTCGCGCGGGGTTTACACCGCGCCCCGATCACGGGGCGGCTCCGGACCAGGATCATCCCCGCTCGCGCGGGGTTTACTCGCGGCCGTACTCGTCCTCGCCGTAGGGGTCGGGATCATCCCCGCTCGCGCGGGGTTTACCGTCCCTGCCGCCACTTCCGGCCGTAGGGCGGGGGATCATCCCCGCTCGCGCGGGGTTTACGAAAGGACAACAACATGTTCGTCTTCGACGCCAGGATCATCCCCGCTCGCGCGGGGTTTACACGATCGCCCGCAAGAGGCTGCGCTCAAGGCGGGGATCATCCCCGCTCGCGCGGGGTTTACGCATCGGACGTTCTAGGGCCCGTAGAAGCACGAGGATCATCCCCGCTCGCGCGGGGTTTACGGACGGGCGCGCGAACATCTGGGCCTACTGAGAAGGATCATCCCCGCTCGCGCGGGGTTTACGCGTACTGAGATAGGCCCATATGGCGCTAGGGCGGATCATCCCCGCTCGCGCGGGGTTTACACGGAACGGAGGAGAACCCGCAGCGCGCCTTCGGGATCATCCCCGCTCGCGCGGGGTTTACCCGCCGTCGACCCCGACTTCGTGATCGTCATGGGGATCATCCCCGCTCGCGCGGGGTTTACGGGGGCGCCGAGGTAGGAGCCCCGGCGGTCCTCCGGATCATCCCCGCTCGCGCGGGGTTTACCGCCGCGGAGAACAGGAGGGCGCTGCGGGCCCGGGATCATCCCCGCTCGCGCGGGGTTTACGAGAGACTCCCCATCACGCTCGTTGCCGAGTGGGGATCATCCCCGCTCGCGCGGGGTTTACACTTGCGGATCCTTGGAATCCCAACGAACCCGTACTCTACCAGACCCCTGCTGCCTTCACTGCCGACCCAGGGCCCGCTCCGCCGAGTTGCGGTAGCGCCGTCGTCGTGCCGCGATGGACCACGACTCCTTCGGGGGCTTGACGGCGCCGGGGATCGCCTGAGATCCCTTGATCGGCTGGTACGGCGTCCTCATCACCAGGCAGCCCTCGATGTCCACAGGTTCGCGCTCATGCCCCAGGGACGCGACTGCGAACCGCTGCTCGGAGCGCACCGACCAGATCAGCAGCGCCCGCCCCTCCCCGAGGTTCTCACGGATCAGCTCCCACAGCTGCTCGCGCACCCGGGCGGACAGGTGACCGACGAAGACCCCGGGGGAGACCTCGAGCAGCCATCGCGTCATGGAGCCGCGCAGCGAGGCCGGGGCCGCCGAGAGGATGAGCACCATCATTCGTCCGCCTCCTCCTCGGCGTAGTTCACCCCGCCGGCGACCGCGCGCCGCTGGTAGTCCCACAGGGAGATCACGTTGGCGCTCAGATCGTCCGACTCCTCGACCTCGAGCAGCCGGTAGATGTCCTTGACCGTCCGCTCGATGACCTTGAGTTCGAAGATCTTGTCCCGAACGCGCCGCCGCGTCGTCCCGGTGAGATCCTCCATCCCCTCGGCGACGACGTCGAAGGCGATCGGTATCGTCGTCTCCGCCTTGTACAGGTCGGCGACGTCGTACACGAAGGACCGCTCGTGGCCGGTGTGGACGAAGCCGAGGCCCGGCGAGCACCCCAGGGAGACGATGACACCGTGGACGACGCCGTACAGCGCGGCGTGCGCGGCCGACAGCGCCTGGTTGATCGGGTCGGAGGCCTCGAAGTCGTCGACGCGGTACTCGCGCCGGGTCCAGGCCACCCCGGTGCGTCTGGAGTTCTCCCTATACACCTCGCGAACCCTGGCGCCCTCACGGCCCCGCAGCTGCTGCATGGTCAGCCCGTCGACGCTCTCGCCGCTGAAGCGCATGCAGTACATTTCGCGCGCCACCCGCAGCCGCTTCTGCGGGGAGGAGACTCGGGCCGCCTGCTCCACCAGCAGCCGGGTGGACGTCGCCAGGGACCGGCCGTGCGCGTAGTAGCGCACGCCGCGCTCGCCGACCCAGACCGCCGTCGTCCCGCACTCGCCGAGCAGGCTCATCGCCTGGTGGCTCACCGACGTCCCGGGCCCGAGGAAGACGGCGACCAGCGATGCCGCCGGAACCCGGATGGTTCCCTGGTCGTTGCGCGCCGTCAGGGCCCCGTCCTCCCGGTGCACTACGCAGTGCTCCAGGTAGAGAAAGGACATCCGGTCCTGGACGCGGGGCAGCGCCGTCACAGGAACCGGCGGCATCCTGGTCATCGGTCAGCCCCGTCTCACCCGGGCGAGCGTCATGAGTCCGCAGCCGTAGGCCTTGGACCGGCCGATCCCCGCGACGAGCGCGCGGCGCAGCGCATCCGGGTCGGTCACGCGCGCTACGCCCTCGTAGACGGTCCGGTTGATCGTGACTCGGTCGCGCCGGTCGCGATCGGGGTTCCTCCGCCTGAAGACGGGCCGCTCCCGGCGCACGACGACGACCGAGGCGCTGGCCGCGACGGCGTCCGCATCG
>ERZ773100.1011-NODE-1011-length-13571-cov-4.165877_pt1 | contig 13571 bp, 13 predicted proteins | sample MGYA00511119_ERZ773100 | MGnify/ENA primary metagenome ERZ773100 (study PRJEB29015, sample SAMEA2738000) | human oral metagenome | biome: human oral; feature: human-associated habitat; material: dental | place: China | collected 2111 ...
CTGTCATAAGTCACCTCTATAGATCAAAGTTTAAAATTTAGTTAGGTTTATTCTAAAGAAAGACTATTAAAAAAAATGTTAACTAGATCTCATTTTGGGAAATCAACTCCATTTCATGCTTTTTTTAGTTGAAATCTGTGATGAAAGTCAAAAATAATCAAGGCAAAAATAATGAAAGATAGCGGAGGATATTTTGAGTGAAACGATCGAAATTTAACATTAACCGAATTGCTCCTTTGAGATTTTAACAAGTTTCTGTATGATAAATAGGAATAATTCTTAATAACTAAAGGAACCTTTATGAAACTAATGAAACTTATCTCAATCAGCTTAGCCTTATACGGCATTTTTGCCGCAAACGCGATGGCAAATGAGCAAAAAACGGAAAAACTTGATGAAATCGTGGTAACTGCCGCAGGCACTTCGCAAGCTTTTAAAGATGCGCCGGCAAGTATTAGCGTCATAAATCGGCAACAGCTAAAACAACATCCGGTCAATAATCTGGAAAATGCATTACAAGACGTACCTGGTGTAAATGTCAGCGGCAGTAATGCAAATCGCACAGATATTTCCTTACGCGGTTTACCGCCTGACTACACGTTAATTATGGTGGACGGTCGTCGTCAGAATACGCGCGAATCCCGTCCGAACGGTAACGGTGGTTTTGAAGGCGGGTTTATGCCGCCATTGAATGCAATTGAACGCATTGAAGTGGTTCGTGGCCCAATGTCTTCCCTGTATGGTTCCGACGCTATGGGTGGCGTAGTGAACATTATTACGAAAGACGCCACGGAAGAATGGACCGGCTCACTTTCAAGCGGTTTTACCGTGCACGATAAAACCGCATTCGGTGACGGTTATCACGGTAACTTTTTTGTTTCCGGCCCGCTAATTAAAAATTTACTCGGTTGGCAAATTTATGGCGGCGGTAATTATCGCCAAGAAGACGAAATCGTCGGTGCATCTAATAAAAATAAAAACCGCAATCTCAATACGAAATTGACTTTCACACCGACCGATAAACAAACCTTTATTTTAGAAGGCGGTCGCCACTTCCTCGAAAAAGATGAAACACCGGGAAAATCTATCGCACTTTTCACGACGCGCGGCAGCAGTACAACGCCTAATAACCCAAGCAACACACGGGCAATTCGTAATCACTGGTCACTAACCCACCGAGCGGATTGGAATTTTATGGCCTCCGAATTGAGTTTTTATCAAGAAAAGGCAAAACGCGAAGTCAGCACAAACGGCGTAACAGATTCCCGCAAACCGGAAATTATCAACAATGTTTTTGATGGGAAATTAATGTTACCGGCTGCAAATCATTTCTTTGTCTTCGGCGGACAATACCAACAGGCCAAACTACGAGATGATTCGGTATTAAGCGTTAACCGCAGAGTACGCCCGATTAGAGTGAATTATGAAAACACTACAAATAAAATTAAACAATATGCGTTCTTTGCTGAAGACGAAATCAATTTTGCCGATAAATTCTTACTGACTCTCGGTAGCCGTTTCGATCACCATGAAAAATTCGGTACTCACTGGAACCCTCGTATCTACGGCGTATATCACATTAACGATCAATTCAGCTTAAAAGGTGGCGTGGCGAAAGCTTTCCGCGCACCAAGTATTCGTGAATTAAGCGAAAGCTACATTACTTCGACCGAACGCGGTGCCGGCGTGATTTACGGTAACCCGAATTTAAAACCGGAAACCAGCATAAATGAAGAATTGAGTTTAATATACAACCGTGATGACTTGAACGTCAGTCTGACCGTCTTTAACACGGATTTTAAAAACAAACTTACCAGTCACGACACCGGCCGAACAGATCCGGCGACACGCGCCCGTTTATACGAATATAGCAACGTCGGCAAAGCCAATATTAAAGGACTGGAAATGAGCGCACATATTCCGTTCAACCCACATTGGAATATGGATCTTTCCTATACTTATCAACATTCCAAACGCAAATCCGATGAAGATTTATCGGCTTCTCGCGCCAGCTTGCGCGGTTTACCGTTAGACAACACGCCGAAACATAGCGCCAGCGCTAAACTGAATTGGATGGCCAACGACAACTTCAGCGCCTATACCCGCTTAGCTTATAAAGGCAAACAAATTTGGGCGAATCCGCGTAATGGTGACAACCGTAATCGCTACCGCACTCGCGCCGGTTACGTCACACTGGATGTCGGCGGTACTTACCAATTCAGTCCGAACGTCTCCTTAAACGTTGCGCTGCTAAATCTCACCAATCAAATCGGCGAACGCGTGAACACCAACGGCGGCAGCTGGACCGTGGAAGACGGTCGTCGTCTCTGGACGAATTTAAATATCACATTCTAACGACGTATCGCGGCATTTTACCGAATGCCGCCGTTCTATTATGCTGCGACTATTTTTTCTAGTTTTCATCGGGTTCAGCGCTACACGCATCGTGCAAGCCGAGCCCGATTTTCAAATTCCGCAAATTCAACCGAGCATGCAACAACATTATTTTTTTCATCAGCAAGATATGCCTTTTGAAAATAAAATCTATCGGCTGTTTATTGCCGAAGCGAAAACCAAAACCGCGCAAAAACCAAGCGTGCTTTACCTGCTGGACGGCAACGCACAGTTTCCTTTAGCAGTAAACGCGGTGGATCCAAACAAGCCGTTGCCGTTAATTATCGGTATCGGTTACGTTTCAGATAAAGCTTACGCCTTGGAGGAACGCACGCGTGATTACACCTTCCCGGCACAAGGCGAAGCGTTCCGTCAAGGCGGACAGGCAGCAGGTTTTTTACGCTTTTTGCAAACTAAACTCAAACCTGATATAGCCCGACATTACGCACCAAATGAAGAGCGCCAATTTTTCTTCGGCCATTCTTTCGGCGGCCTATTTGGCATTTACGTGTTGTTTCATCAACCGGATTTATTTCAAGATTACACCCTCGCCAGCCCTTCATTATGGTGGGGAAACGGTGAATTTTTGACGCGCGAAAAACCTTGGCTTGCCGCGAATCCGGACTTCGTTTCAGTTACGCTGGGGGAATTTGAATTATATCCACAACGCGACCCCGACATTCGCCCCGAACAACAAGATAAAATTCGTCAGCGACAAAAAATGGCGCCAATGAACGCGCAAGATTTTGCCAACGCCCTTGCAGAACAAGGCGTGAAGACGCAATTTAAATTAATCGAAGGAAAAAATCACGGCACTTCAATTGAAGACGCGATTCGACTTACGATGGCACGGATTCAAAATCGGTAAAAACAAGGCGATATTTTATCGCCTTTTCTTTCGCATTTATTTCGGACGTCGCCGCCCTAAAACGCGACCGGATTTGTTGAACCGCTTATCAAACAAGCAAATAGCACCGCATTGAATAGCACCGCATTGGAGCAGTTTCCAATGCGGTGCTATTTTGATAACACGCGGCGAAAGCGAAACGGCAAATTTCAGTGTTGTGTAACAACTGAGTCAATGCACCTTTATTTCTTCCAATTTTTTAACGCATCGGCAAAGGCATTGCCCATGGCGCCGTTGCCGTACACATTGCCGCGCACATTGCGCTCTTGGCGAGGCTCATTGCCGCGAAGTTTGGCGGATGAAGTGCGGTCGGCTTTATCGCTATTTTTCGCCGTATTTTCATCCAATCGCATCGTCAGTGCGATGCGTTTGCGCGGCACATCTACGTCCAATACTTTCACTTTCACAATATCGCCGGTTTTTACCACTTGATGCGGATCTTCGACAAATTTGTCACTAAGTGACGAGATATGCACTAATCCGTCTTGATGTACGCCGATATCGACGAACGCGCCAAAGTTGGTCACATTCGTAATGGTGCCTTCCAAAATCATACCGGCTTTCAAATCCGTGATGTCTTCCACGCCATCGGCAAATGTGGCGGTTTTAAATTCGCCACGCGGGTCGCGCCCCGGTTTTTCCAATTCTTTGAAAATGTCTTGCACCGTCGGCAAGCCGAAACGTTCGTCGGTAAATTGGTTCGCATCCAGTTTGAGCACCGCATTGGAGCCCATCAATTCGTGAACGGATTGTTGCGTGGCGTGTAGAATTTTTTCCACCAAAGCATAAGCTTCCGGGTGAACGCCGGAAGCATCGAGCGGATTTTTACCATCGGCGATGCGCATAAAACCGGCGCATTGCTCAAAGGCCTTCGGCCCTAAACGGGGCACTTTTTTCAGTTGTTCGCGGCTGTCGAAGCGGCCATTTTCGTCACGATAAGCCACAATATTTTGCGCCAACGTCTTTGTCATTCCCGCCACGCGCGCCAATAACGGCGCCGATGCGGTGTTCAAATCGACCCCCACGGCATTTACGCAGTCTTCCACCACCGCATCAAGTTTACGCGCAAGTTGGCTTTGATTTACGTCGTGCTGATATTGCCCTACGCCAATGGCTTTCGGTTCGATTTTCACCAGTTCGGCAAGCGGATCTTGCAAACGACGTGCAATGGACACCGCGCCACGCAACGAGACATCTAAATTCGGGAATTCGTTTGCCGCAAATTCTGAAGCCGAATAAACGGATGCGCCGGCTTCGGAAACCACCACGGTTTGCGGTTTATTCTCTTTGATTTCTTTAATCACCTCTTTGGCAAAGCGTTCGGTTTCGCGCGATGCGGTGCCGTTACCGATGGCGATGAGTTCCACTTTATGCTTGCGAATTAAGCCGAACAGCGTCATCTGCGCCTCAGTTTCACGGCCGGTGTGCGGGTAAACGGTGGCGGTATCCAATAATTTCCCGGTGTTATCCACCACGGCGACTTTCACGCCGGTGCGTAAACCAGGGTCAAGCCCCATGGTATTTTTAGAACCGGCGGGGGCGGCCATTAAAAGTGCGGTGAGATTACGGGCAAAAACGTCAATGGCTTCTTCTTCCGCTTTCTCGCGCAACGCGCCCATTAATTCGGTTTCTAAGTGCAGGGAAAGTTTGATTTTCCACGTCCAAGCGATCACTTGTTCGCGCCATTTATCGGCCGGCTGTCCGTTCAAATGCACACCCAAATGCTCGCGAATAATCTCTTCGCAATAACTGTGGCGCGCGCCTTCTTCTGCATCGGGATCGGCATTTAAGCCGAGTTGCAAAATGCCTTCATTACGTCCGCGCAACATCGCCAATGCGCGATGCGAAGGCACATTTTTGAGTAATTCCGTATGCTCAAAATAATCTTGGAATTTCGTCCCTTCGGCTTCTTTGCCTTCAATTACTTTCGCTTCAATTTGCGCATTTTGCTGTAAATATTGGCGCACTTTTGCCAATAATTGAGCATCTTCGGCAAAGCGTTCCATCAAAATATAACGCGCGCCGTCCAATGCGGTCTTCACATCCGGCACGCCTTTTTCCGCATCGATAAAAGAAACTGCGGCAGATTCCGGCTCGTTTTCCGGCGCGTTCCACAATAAATCGGCAAGCGGTTCCAATCCCGCTTCAATGGCGATTTGTCCCTTAGTGCGGCGTTTCGGTTTAAAAGGCAAATAGAGATCTTCCAACTCGGTTTTGCTTTGTGTCGCTTCGATTTGCGTACGCAATTCGTCGGTGAGTTTGCCTTGCTCATCAATGGATTTCAAAATGCTTTGACGACGCTCTTCCAACTCGCGCAAATAGCCCAAACGGGTTTCAAAATGGCGCAATTGCGTGTCGTCCAAACCGCCGGTCGCCTCTTTACGATAACGGGCAATAAAAGGAATGGTATTGCCATCATCCAACAGTTGAATGGCGGCGAGAATTTGCTGTGGCGCTACGTTGAGTTCTGCTGCAATAATTTGGCTAATTTGTTGATTTAACATATCAATACGTCCGGTTAATGAAAATGGGACATAGCATACTGGTTTTGGTAAGATGGCTCAAATATAATTCGATCGTTTTTAGTAAGGAGGATTTATGACGACTATTACCAAATTGTCCCAGCTGGATTTAAATAAATCCTACACCTATGCCGATTATTTAATGTGGCAGTTGAAAGAACGGGTGGAATTAATTAAAGGCAAAATTATGGCGATGTCGCCGGCTCCGGCCCGGATGCATCAAAAAATCTTGCGTAAAATTAATCGCGCCTTTGATTCTCATTTTGCGGAACATCTTTGCGAAGTATATTTTGCCCCTTTTGATGTCCGTTTCCCCGATGAAAAAGGTAATATCAAAACTGTCGTACAACCGGATTTGTGCGTCATTTGCGATCCTTCAAAACTTGATGATCGCGGTTGTTTGGGCGCGCCTGATTTAGTGGTGGAAATTCTTTCGCCGGGCAATTCCAAGCGTGAAATGAAAGACAAATTCGAGCTTTATCAAGAAAACGGCGTGGCGGAATATTGGGTAGTGCGTCCGGAAGAAAAAAACATTCAAATTTTTCTGTTGGAAAAGGGCAAATATATCGGTCTTGCGCCGATTACCGAAGGCGATATGGCGGCATCGACGCGCTTCCCCGAGTTACGCTTTTCCACCGAAACCTTATTCGATTAATTATGGCAAAATCAAATTACATCACACGCCAAGGTTGGAACGCCTTGGATCAAGAACTCAAATTTTTGTGGAAAGAAGAACGCCCGAGAGTCACGCAAGCGGTATCCGATGCGGCGGCATTGGGCGATCGCAGCGAAAATGCCGAATATATTTACGGCAAACGTCGGCTACGCGAAATCGATCGCCGCGTACGTTTTTTAACTAAACGTTTGGAAGTGCTGCAAATCGTTGATTACCACCCGAAACAAGAACAAAAAGTCTTCTTTGGCGCTTGGGTAGAGTTGGAAGAGGAAAACGGCGAGATAAAACAATATCGTCTGGTTGGTAGCGACGAATTCGATCCCGTCAAAAACTGGATTTCTATCGATTCGCCGGTAGCGCGCGCCTTAATCGGCAAGGAAGTCGACGACGAAGTCAAGGTCGAAACTCCGTCCGGACGCGTAACGCTGTATATAAATCAAATTTGGTATGAAAAAGTGTAAGTTAAAGTTTAGACCTCGCGATAGTACACAAGGCGCGTAATTTTCTTACCAACGACAGTCCGATTGTCACGACATCGCCAATTATCACCGCATTAACCCCCGTACGGCAAGGGTTCAATGCGGTGCTAAATTTAAATGACAACTTCAGCAAACCAATTTTGCATCGTGGTAACCCTTTAAAGCAATGTAACAAGTACATCATGAAATCAATAAAGGCGCGCAATCGATAAGATCGTGCTACCTTTTGAACTTTTGAATCAGCACCGCATTGAACGCGCGTCAAAACAAAAAAGGCAACCTAGGGTTGCCTTTTTTATTATGTGGAATGCTGTGATTAATGTCCGCCACATCCACAGCCACCATGACCATGATCGTGGCCATGTTCGTGTTTGTGAGCGCCGCCACAACAACCGCCATGTTCATGTTCGTGCTCATGTTCGTGAGCATGGTGATGGCCGTGCCCGCCACAACCGCAGCCGTGGCCATCTTCATCGTCATGATGATGGTGATCGTGCGCGCCGTGCACGTGGCCGTGAGCGATTTCCTCTAAAGTCGCTTCGCGGGTACCGACCACTTCTACGGTAAAGTGTAATTCTTGACCGGCTAACATATGGTTACCGTCCACGACGACTTCGTCACCGTCCACTTCGGTAATCACCACCGGAACCGGACCGATGTCGGTGTCTGCCAAGAAACGCATTCCCACTTGCAATTCATCTACGCCTTGGAACACCTCTTTTGGTACGCGTTGCACCATGCTTTCGTTGTATTCGCCGTAACCTTCCTCCGGTTGCACACGCACTTCGAATTTATCGCCCACCGCTTTGCCTTCAAGGGCTTTTTCAAGACCGATGACTAAATTATTGTGGCCTTGTAAATATTCCAACGGTTGATTCGCCGGCGCCTCGTCCACTAACACGCCGTCTTGCGTGCGCACTTGGTAAGCAATGCTCACCACCACGTTTTTTGCTACGTTCATTGCAGTTTCCTTATTTGTATAAAAAGTGTCGCCATTGTATAGAAGAAAAAAGAATTGTATAGCAAATTAATCGCTAAGTAACTCAATTCGGCCCTCAACACGCATACGCACGGTTTCTTTGCCATTCTCCAACGGCACCGCATTGGAGGCAGATTCCGAAAGCGTAAGCGCGGATTTCGCCGTCGGCTCATAATAGACGGGCGCATAATTGTGTTCATTGGCTGCAGAGATATTCAAATCCATCACGCGATAATTTTTCATCTGTAGAGTATTTTGAATTAACAAAGCTTTATTTTTGAATTTTTCCAGAACGGCTTGAGTGAGTTCGTTTTCTACATGCGTTAATTTCTCGTCGGACACCGATGCCGAAATATTTTCGATTGCGAGCGTGTCGTCTAAGGCGTTAATTACGTCGGACAGCGCTTGCGAATCTTTGCTTTCCAAGATAAGTTCAACGCGCGCCAGCCAGCCGCTTTGTTTGCCTTTGCCATCATATTGCACCATGGTATTACGCGTGTTGCCTTGAATTTCCACTGCAGGATATTGTTTGGCGATGCCGATTGCTTTATTTAAACGCGTATTAACGGTTTTATTGAGCTCCGACAAATTTTTGCCTTCGCTTTGATAGAATAAATTCACTTGCATTAAATCGCGTTCGATTTGGCGTTCCGCCTCGACATTGAAGGCGATGACATTGTTCGGTTGTGCGGCGTTGGCGTCAGCGCGTGCCGATAAAACAAAAGAAAAAGCCAATAAAGCGAGACTTAAGGTTTTTAATTTCATCATTTCTCCGTAAAAAAAGACCGCACGATTTCGATGCGGTTTGAAGTTAATTAATGTAAACGCTTGCCTTCGGCTTCCTCTTCGACTTCTTCCTCCTCCTCTTCGTCCTCCTCGTCGAAAAATTCGCCGTCATTACCATATTCGTCTTCGTCGGCGTTCGGATCCTCAAAATAGGTGCCCCAACCGTCGTAAACGCCTTGATGTCGTTCGATTAACGGCAAAATTTCTTTTTGTTGCGCGTCGATAATTTCTGCCTTTAATTCCACTTCGCTAATAATGTCGAAACAAAAAAGCGGCTTGCCGTCATCATCTTCAAACTCTTCCGCTTCGGACACTTCATAGCCCATTTTGAACGCATCCAGCGCGATTTTTTCTAATAAATCGAAATTATCATGCGCCACGTGATGTTCAATAATATAAAGTGCAGCAGGATCGCTGCCGTCGTTTAACAAATCGGCGATAATTTCGCGAGTTTCACTTTGAAGCTCGGTAAAGTCAGTCATAATCGGTTCCTTATTGGGGGTAAAAAGTGCGCTTATTTTAGTGGATAAATAGGCGAAAGTCGCATAAAATTTCGCTCCGTTATTTTCCGATAAAACCCCAAAATCATGCTCGAACAATTGCCTTATCTCACCTTAAGCGCGCCACCACAATCCACCGCATTGCTAAAACAACAATGTGCCGATTTTATTGTAAAAGAAGATCTCGGCTACGAAATGTCGGGCGAAGGCGAATTCGTGGCATTGAAAGTGCGCAAAACCGGCGCAACCACTTTATTTGTCGGTGAAAAATTGGCGAAATTTGCCGGCGTATCGGAACGCAATATGGGTTATGCCGGCTTAAAAGATCGTCAAGCCGTTACCGAACAATGGTTTTGCCTACAAATGCCGGGACGAGAAACGCCGGATTTCAGCCGCTTTGAATTGGAGGGCGTGGAAATTTTAGCCGTGACCCGACATAACCGTAAAATCCGTACCGGCAGCTTACGGGGCAATTATTTCGAAATTTTATTACGCGGCGCGCAACCGACCGATGAACTGAAGACGCGCTTAGATTTGGTGCAAAATGTCGGTTTTCCGAATTATTTTACGGAACAACGTTTCGGTCGCGACGGTTATAATCTGACGCAGGCATTGCGTTGGGCGCAAGGTGAAATTAAGGTAAAAGAGCGTAAAAAACGCAGTTTTTACCTGTCGGCTGCGCGTAGCGAAATTTTTAATTTAGTGGTAGCGGCGCGCATTGAGTAAGGCGTGGCAAATCAAATTTTGCCGAACGATATCCTGCAATTAAACGGCTCACACAGTTGGTTTCAGGTTGCGGAAGATGAAAATAGCACCGCATTGGAGGCCCGTCTGGCGCACAATGATATCTTACTCACCGGGCCGTTAATCGGCGAACCGAACCTCGCCGCCGCAGACATCGAAAATATGATTGTGGCGCGACACGATGCGTTTGCACCGTTGATGAAACAGGAAAAAATGAAAGCCGCGCGGCGTCCGTTATTAATGCGCGCGCAGGATTTTCATTGGCAATTTATCAAAGACGGGCTGAAATTAAATTTTTACCTACCGGCAGGCAGTTATGCCACCGCATTGGTTCGAGAATTAGTTAAGCTTTGTTGATCTCACAAATATGACATCTGCGATCTATAGCCCCCAATCATAAGGAAGTACAATGCGAATTTTATTAAGTAATGACGACGGCTTTCACGCCGAAGGCATTCGGGTTTTAGCGGCGGAATTGCGCAAATTTGCCGATGTAGTGATTGTCGCACCGGATCGCAACCGCAGTGCGGCTTCCGGTTCGCTGACCTTAGTGGAACCGTTACGTCCCCGCCATTTGGATAACGGTGATTATTGCATTAACGGTACGCCGGCGGATTGCGTACATTTGGCGTTAAATGGCTTTTTGTCCGGCCGAGTGGATTTGGTGGTGTCAGGTATTAACGCCGGTTGTAATATGGGCGACGATACGCTGTATTCCGGCACTGTAGCTGCCGCATTGGAAGGGCGTCACTTGGGCTTACCGGCCATCGCAGTGTCGCTGGACGGCCGTCAGCATTATGAAACGGCAGCGCGTGTGGTGGCGGATTTGATTCCGAAATTGCATAACCGATTATTAAACCCGCGTGAAATTATTAACATTAACGTGCCGGATCTACCTTACGACGAACTCAAAGGTTACCAAGTGTGTCGCTTGGGTTATCGTTCTTCCGCGGCGGAAGTGATTAAACAAAAAGATCCGCGGGATGAAGCTATTTACTGGATCGGTCCTTCCGGCTTGCCGCAAGACGAAAGCGAAGGTACGGATTTTTATGCGGTGAAAAACGGCTACGTTTCCATCACACCGATTCAAGCGGATATGACGGCGCATCACTCGTTGCAAGCTTTACAAGGCTGGTTGGAACGTGAATAATGCGTTTTTTTATCGAATTTAAATGCAAAAGATGAATCGAATAAATATTTTTGGCGCAATGTACGATAAAACCATGGCTTGGTCGAAACACCGTTTTGCGGCGTTTTGGCTGTCTTTCGTGAGTTTTATTGAAGCGATCTTCTTCCCGATTCCACCGGATGTGATGTTAATTCCGATGTCCATGGCAAAGCCAAAAAGTGCAATCAGATTCGCGCTCTATACAACGATTGCTTCGGTCTTAGGCGGAATGATCGGTTATGCCGTTGGTTATTTCGCCACCGATTGGGTGCAAGGTGTCGTGCAACAATGGGGGTACGGCGCACATTGGGCAAAGGCGGTCGGCTGGTTTGAACAATGGGGCGTGTTGGTAGTGTTTGTTGCCGGCTTCAGCCCGATTCCGTACAAAGTTTTTACGATCTGTGCGGGCGTGATGCAAATGACATTTTTGCCGTTCGTCCTAACCGCGCTGATTTCTCGCGCGGCGCGTTTCTTGCTCGTAGCGAAATTAGCCGCTTGGGGCGGGGAAAAATTTGCCGCAAAATTACGCAAATCTATCGAAATTATCGGCTGGTCGGTTGTTGTACTTGCCGTAATTGCTTATTTAATTTTGAAATAAAATAGGATAAATAATGAACAAATTACTACTTGCCTTATCTATCGCGTTCGTACTAAGCGCGTGTTCTTCCGAACCACCAAAAGACGCCGAAAGCTTACCGGACGGCATCATGCTGCCGGTGGAGGGGACCGGCGCTATCGCCGGCGGTAGCTTTATGCCGGAAATCGAATATCAAGCTATGCCGAACGGAATGAAATAAGAAGGAAAAATAAATGAACAAATCGTTTTTACTCTTGCCTTTAAGCGTTGCGATTTTGACGGCCTGTTCTTCAAATACGCAAGCGCCGATTGAAAATGCCGGCGGCTCTCTTTCTCCGGGAATAATGCAACCGGTTGATAATCGCAATGCCGGCGGTAGTTGGCAACCTGAAATTCAACAAAATTCTATGCCGAACAATATGGGTAACAGCGTGCCCGCCGGCAAACAAGCACCGCAACCAAATTTCCAACCAACTTATCAGCCCGCTGCGCAAACGCAAACACAAGCGCAAACTCAAACCGTGAGCAAAACCGTTTCCGATTGTAGTGGAGCGCAACATGTTAATGTACCGCGCAACCCAAATACCAATGCGCCGGATTACAGCCAGATCCAAAAAGGTTCTTACAAAGGTGCCACTTATAAAGTGAACAAAGGCGACACCATGTTCCTTATCGCATATCTGGCAGGTATTGACGTAAAAGAGTTAGCGGCCTTGAACAATATGTCTGAACCTTATCATTTAAGTGTAGGGCAAACCTTAAAAATCGGTAATTGTTCAACTAAAACCGTCACCTCGACCGTCGCTGCGAGCACCGCATCGAACGCGGTGAACAGTACACCGGCAGTCACCTATACACCGGGCGCAAACGGCACACAAATTGGTTCAGACGGCAGCATTATCGGCCCGGTTAAATCCGGCGCCGGCGTACCTTCCATCACACCAACACCGACTTATAACACGTCAAGTAACACACCAAGCGCACCGGTCGCCACGGAAGAAAATACGACGGCGACAAACGCTAATGTCATCGCGCCGATCGCTTCTAATGTTGCTTGGCAATGGCCGGCAACAGGTAACATCATCCAAGGTTTTTCTAATTCTGACGGCGGTAATAAAGGAATCGATATCGCAGGCTCACGCGGTCAAGCGGTTAAAGCGGCAGCCGCGGGGCGCGTGGTCTATGCCGGCAACGCACTACGCGGTTACGGCAACCTAATCATTATTAAACATAACGATGATTTCTTAAGTGCTTACGCACACAACGATAAAATTCTCGTTGCCGACCAACAAGAAATCAAAGCGGGGCAAGAAATCGCCAAAATGGGCAGCTCAGGCACCAATGCGGTAAAACTCCACTTTGAAATTCGCTACAAAGGCAAATCGGTGGATCCGACCCGCTACTTACCGAGACATTAATTCGACCACCACCCACACAAACGCCGCAATCTCTGTTATTGCGGTTTTCCACTAAAAAATAGCACCGCATTGAAGCCTTCAATGCGGTGCTATTTTTAACTCCGACAAATCCCCGCTGACGTGCGTCTCCCGACGCGTGCCCAAAATTCAGGGCGTAAAAAAGCACGCGTCAGGAGGCGCGCGCTATCTTGGGGCCATTCTTATCATTAAATTTATACTTTCTACCCATCTTCCCACCTTCTAAAACTATCCGATAAGCAAAATGGTAGACATGAGTAAATTCACTCTAAATTTAACTCAGATTTTTGAAGAAGATCGCAAAAAAATAAATTACTGAAGCAAAAAATCAAAACCCTATTCAGTTATCGATGGCGCAAGCGTCCACGCTTGTGCCTGTAACTAAAATGAAAAAAGCACAAGC
>ERZ773100.1013-NODE-1013-length-13568-cov-6.112484_pt1 | contig 13568 bp, 13 predicted proteins | sample MGYA00511119_ERZ773100 | MGnify/ENA primary metagenome ERZ773100 (study PRJEB29015, sample SAMEA2738000) | human oral metagenome | biome: human oral; feature: human-associated habitat; material: dental | place: China | collected 2111 ...
TTCCTTCAAACTTTGATTCAAGTCTTTCTTCCGCAACTTTCATACGTTCCTTTAATCCATCTTCATATTTTCCCGCAAATGCAACTGCTCCTACAAGCAACATTCCTATTATTAATAATATTTTTTTCATAAATTTCTCCTCCTAAAGTACAAATGTTATATTTTATTTACTTTTATTTAATCCATCGTATTTTTTAGCCAGTTCCAAAACTCTATTCTTTGTTATATCTAATCTCTCGTTAGCAGCTAATTCTCCAGCCATTCTTGGTCCTTCTTCTTCTGTATATTTATCGTATGCTTTCTGAACTTTAATTTCTCTATCTTTTAGCCATTTCGATTGTTCAGCCTTAAATTTCGACTGCTCTTTTGCTGATAATTTTTTCAAAATTAAATCATACACTTTATTCATTTCTTTTTCCCATTCTTTATCCAAATCCAGTGAAGCATTAACCATATCAGCTCTTACTCCGCTATCCCATCCAGCTTGTGCTTTTTCTTCTGAAACTTTCATTCTTTCTGTCAATTCGTTTTCATAATTTCCTGCAAATACAGTTGCTCCTAAAAGTAATAATCCCGCTATTAGTAATTTTCTCATTTTTTATCAACTCCTATTTTATTTTTTTATATTTTGTATTAAATCATAAACTCTTTTTTTAGTCAACTTAATTTTCAATAAAATTCAGATATTAATTATATCCTGTTGGACAATAATCCTTTAATATAAATGTATCAACTATATTTCCATCCTTGTCATATTCCACTAATGTCTGAAATCTTTTATCAAATGTATATCTTCTAATATGTTCAGCATCTCCAGATCCAGTAGTAAAACCATTTTTTGTTACAGTAGTTATAGGTGCTTCCCATCCTCCATCATCTTCACCTTGAAAATACCACTTTCCATTTTTTTGAACAATTTCAAACAGCTGATCACACCAATATCCTTTCACTTTATTCATATTAAAGTTTGTATCTACTGTCACTTTTGTTTTTTTCCCTTCAGGCAGTTGAATAGTAAGTATCTGATCTGTATCATTTTTAGCAAGTATTACCAAAGTTTTCATTTTCGTATCGTAAGCATAAGTTTCTTTATCAGTGTTTTGATAATCTGCTGAAAATTTTCCATTTTTCCCTAAAAGTATTGGAGCTGTATCTGTTTCATAGTCCCCAAATGTTCGTGTCGCATACCATTTTCCATTTTTTTGGAATATTTCAACATTTTCGTATTTTCCCGCCACCTTCTCCAAATTGTGTTTTCCATCTGTTGTAACTTTTACTGCAAACGCTGGTATTGCAGCTAATGCCATAATTAAAAATAATATTTTTTTCATAATTATTACCTGCTCTTTCTGTTTAAGTTTATCATTTAATAATTTTTCATTTTTTAATCACAATTTATTTGTATAATTTATAATAATCACGATATAATTTATACATTTCAGGATTATCCTCAGGGAATCTTCTCAAAGTTTCAGGATCATCAACTTTATCGTAGTTTTCATCACGTACAATACTGATTATTCTTTTCGTTTTTCTATTCAAAATTACTGGTTCTTTTAATTTTGTATCGTATCCAACACAGATATATTCATCACAAAGCACATTTTTTTCCTTAACTGCATTTGTAATTCGTGGCGGCTCATTTTCATCTCCAGTATCAGAAGCGTAATCCCAGAACTGATACTTTCCATTCTTCAATTTTTTTATTTCTATTGAAGTGTCATCAGCTGTTATCGTTCTTTTTAACAAAATTTCCTCATGTAATTTCCCATCACTTGTAAAAGGTAAATCATAGCCTTTGTAACTAAATTCTTCTTCTGAAAACCCAATAACCCCTATTAATAGCAATAATGCCATAATAATTTTTTTCATTTTCGTTTCCTCCGCTTTCTATTTTTATTCTTTGTATATTTTTACACTACCAATATATCATAATTTTATTAAAGAAAAATGAGAGTTTTTCTTTTACTTTTTATTTTTTCTAGTCTGCTTTTACTGTTTCATAAACTTTATTTTTATCTTTTATTTCATATACACCTTTTTCATGATTATATTTCATATCAAAACTTTCATAATCAGCACCTGTCAGAACTTTACCTTTAAAATAGACATTTCTTCTTCCTTTTGCATATTCCGTATCGCCATACGCACGAAACTCATGGCTTTCTGCTTTTTCAAGTTTTTTAAATGCACCTTCATCTGTATCTAAGTAATAAACTACATCGTACTTATTTATATATTTGTCATTATATGTCGATAAATTATATGGATCAACCTTAGGAGCGTCTTTTATTTTTACAAGTTTATGATTTTTTACAAAATACATACTGTCCTTATCGTGATACAAGTTAGTTTTGATTGCTAACTGTGAAAGATTTTCAATATCCACTTCCTTACTGTCTATCGGAGCTACACTTCCATCTTTCTCAACAATGTAAAATCCATTTTTATCTTCTATAAGAAAATTGTCAACTAATCTGCTTATTTTCTTAAATGTTTTTACATCTATACCTTTTAATTTCTTGTTTTCATAATAGACATTGTTTTTATCTTTTGAATAATACCCATTTACTACAGATTTAAAATCATATGTTAATTCAAATGTGTTTTTATCTGCTCCTTCTATTTTTTTATTTCTATAATAAACATTATTTTTATCCTCTATATAAGGAAGTTCTATTATCTTAACAGTATCTTTATCAATACCCAATATCCTCTTACCTTCCAAATAAATATTATTTTTATCTTTTGAAAAACCGTCACTTCCTATTTGGAATGTAGATAAATCTGCTCCTATTATTCTTCTATCTGAGTAATAAATATTATTTTTATCTCTCGTATATAATTTGTTTATCACTTCAAAAGTTTGACTATCATATGGCAATTTTTCCAGTACCAAATTATCGCTATCTCCATCAATAATATAAATTCCATTTTTATCTTTTAGATATTGACGTACACTTCCGCTAACATTTATAATTTGAAAAGTAATTGGATCTAGCTCTTCTAATTTTTTCCATCCGCTATTTTCCCAAACATAAACTCCATTTTTATCTTTTGAATATGTAGCACCTATTTCCTGAAATGTTGCTTTATCTATTTTTGTATTGCTTTTTGCATAACTTACATTTACCGCTAAAGCCATAATTACAAATATTTTCAAAATTTTGTTTTTCATATCAAATACCAATCCTTTGTCAATTTTTAATCAAATTATAAATATTATTTATTATTTAACTGATCATATCTTTTTGCAAGTTCCAAAGCTCTTTCCTCTGTTTTAGTTACCCAAGCGTTTCCTCCCATAACCCCTGATATTGTTCCACCTTCTACTTCTTTGGTAGCTTCATCGGCATTCTTTTCTACTTCTTTCTTCCAATCTTCCTGCTCTTTTTTTAATTTTGCCTTTTCACTATCAGATAATTTTGCTTCAAGCAATCCATAAACTTTTTTCATTTCTGCTTCCAAAAGTTCTTCCTGCTTTGAAATCGCATTATTCATATCTGCTGTTATACCGCTATCTAGTCCTGGCTGAACCTCTTTTTGAATATCTTCTATTCTTTTTTTTAGACTTATTTCATAATTTTTATTGCTATTCTGATTTTGTGTATTATTTTCAGAAATATTGGAAACTGTCTGTTTATTATCAACCTTTGATTCAGACACATCATCTTTTCCAGATTTTGAACACGCTACAATTCCCGTTAATAACAGCACTGCTATTAAAAATAATTTTTTCATGATTTTCCTCCATTTTCTTATTCTTTCTATTAGTTATTATACCACATTTTTATTAACAAAAAATGAGAACTAAGAATTAATCATTTTTTATGTTTTTCTATAATTCTAAAAACTTAAATTTTTTTAAATTTTCTTCATAAAATTTTTTATCTTTATTTCTATGCTTATTATTTATTTCCTTCAGCAGAACTATATATTCATTTATCCATTCTTTATACTCATAACCCATATCTCCCATATATTTAATATTATCTTTGAATTTTTGATAATTATTGAAAAAGTAATCAAAAGTTTCTTTGTCATTACCTTGTCCAATATAAGCATTAAGAATATATAATTGGAAGTTTCGCCCTTCATAGTCATTTGTCAGTTCAGTTTCTTCAGGCTTTTGCCCCAAATCTTTTGCTATCCTGTGTATCAAATCCGTAGTTATAAACTCATAATTATAGTATTTTGGCTCTCCTTTCAAATATAGCTCTATTGCCTTTTTTCCAGCTTCAATTGTTTTTTTATAATCTTTTTTATATTTGAAATAATGATAAAGTCCATCATAACTTACAGGATCTTCAGGATAAAGTTTTATCAACTGCTCTGCTGTTATTTTCAAATTTTCATAATCTTCATAATCTCTGTATCTTCTTATGAGATTTTCATATCCTTTTTGGAATTTTGGATTTATTTCTATAGATTTTTTATAATAACTTATCGCTGTAGAACGCTCATCCTGTGCAAATGCAACCTTTCCCAAGGCCGCTACTGCCAAATAATTTTTTTTATCCTCTTCTATAGCCTTTATAAATTCATCTTTTTTCTGTTTCAGAGGTATATCTCCGCTTAAGGCGATTTTATTGGCTGATATAAACGTCTCTATTGATTTTTTACTTACTCCTGCTTTTTGCAATTCATTTCTTATTTCATTTTCAGAATAGTAGTCAAATTTCCTATTATTTTTAGCAGACGATGTCATGTTCACTTCAACAGCTCTTTGATTTTTTTGATTAACTTTGCTTTTTCCAGTTTGATAAGCCGCATACGATAATGCCCCAATTATTACTGTTAATGCCGCTACTTTCTTCTTGTTCATTTTCCCGCTCCTTCTTAAATACACCTATTCTACCATTCAGGATAAATAACTCTCATGTCTTCAGGATCTAGAAATACTGCTTTGTTTAATTTTACATCATATCCAATACAACTATTTTCTCTACATATAGTATTTTTTTTCAAAGTTGCTTTACTTACATACACTTCAGCATCAGGCTCCTGAGGAAAATCTGTAATTTCATATTCCCCTTTTCCTATTTTTTTTATTTTTAATTCTGTATCTTCCGAAGCTATAATTCTGTTTAACAGTTTTTCTTCATGCAATTTACCATCCGTATTGAATTTCAAATTAAGTCCTGCCGCTCCATAACTTGCTGCTCCTATTAGTAATGTTGCCATCAATAACGTTTTTTTCATATAAATCTCCTCCATTCATTATCTTTAACTGCTATTCTATTATGCTGTACAATTTATCAAAAAAATGTGAACATATACTTGCTTTCTTCTAAACATAAACTAGTTCATATTTCCATTCAAGGCATTGTTCTATTCCCACCGCTGTAAAATCATAATTTCGGCTTTTATTTTACACTTAACAGAAAAAATTTTTACGTTTAATTTTTACGGTAATGTATTTTCCTTTTTATCTTACAATTGAATTATACAATATTTTTTTATAAAAGTCAATAGCTTTTTTAAAAAATATGTTTATTTTTATAGTAATTTATTAACCGTTTATTTTTGTAAAAAAATAGAAAGATAACAAAAATTTAAAATTAATGTCACCTTTCTATTTAAGTGATTCAAATTAGTTTTTATATTTTATTCCATAAAACTCGGAAGTTTAAAATTACTTTTTTTCTTTTTTTCATTTTCAGGTTTTTCATCCTTATTCTCAGTTTCTGTATTAGAATCATCGTCATCATTTTTTGGAGAATCATTTGAATTATCACCATTGTTATTTTCATCTTTAGTTTCTGAGTCATTTTCGGAAACATCTTGATTTTCAGCTGTTTTTTCTAATATTTCATTTGTATTTTCAATGATTTCTGAGGATTTTTCATTTTTAATTTTTTCTTCCAGTTCTTCAACCTTTTCTTTCAATTTTTCTTCTGAAGTTTTTTCAGAATTTTCATTATGATTTATTTTTTCGCTATTTTCTTCTCCGGTCTTTTTGACTTCATCAGTTTTTAGAGTACTGCTTTCTTTTTCAGTGTCTTCTGAAGCTTTCAAAATCTGATCCGCAGTCTCTCCTTTGATAATACTTCTAACTTCGTCTCCAGTAATAGTTTCTTTTTTCAGTAATAATTTTACTACTTCTTCCAGCTTGCTCCAGTTATCCTGCAAAGTATTTAATGTGTTAAAATACTCTTCAGTTAAGATTTTTCTTATTTCAAGATCAATTTCCCTAACTGTTTCATCACTTTTATTTGGAGCAAATGAGTATTCGTCATCTGAATTTTCAAAGTTAATCGGCCCTAATTTCTTACTCATTCCTACACTTTCAACATAAGCTCTTGCCACTTTTGTAGCCCTTTTTATATCAGAATACGCTCCTGTACTTATATCATCAAGTCCGATTTCCTCAGCCGCACGTCCTCCAAACAGTACCTTTATCTCAGCTAGCATTTGTCTGCTTGTAGTTACTAGTTTTTCTTCAGGAAGCGGCATCATAAATCCACCAGCGTCCCCTCTAGGAATTATCGTAACTTTATGAACAGGATCCGCTCCCGGTGTCAATTCAGTCATAATAGCATGCCCAGCTTCGTGATAAGCTAGAAGCTTTTTCTCTTCAGGTTTAATAATCTTGCCTTTTTGTCCAAGTCCCATTCCAATTTTATCCACAGCCTCATCCAAATCAACCATCTTTATTGTGTCACTCGCTCTTCTCGCCGCCAGAATTGCCGCTTCATTCAATAAGTTTGCCAAATCGGCTCCAACAAATCCCGGCGTGATTTTAGCAATATCCTCAAGCCTTACATCACTATCAAGCTTTTTATTTCTTGAGTGAACTTTTAATATTGCAACACGCCCTTGCAAGTCTGGCGCATCAACAGTAACACGTCTGTCAAAACGTCCAGCACGCAATAATGCAGGATCAAGCACATCTTCCCTGTTTGTTGCCGCAAGTACAATAACTTTAGTATCCGTTTCAAATCCATCCATTTCAACTAGCAGCTGATTTAATGTCTGTTCACGTTCATCATTGCTTCCGCTGTTTTTTCCAACGCTTCTTCTTCTACCGATGGCATCAATTTCATCAATAAATATGATTGAAGGGCTTGATTCCTTTGCTTTTTCAAACAAATCCCTTACCCGCGATGCTCCAACTCCAACAAACATTTCCACAAATTCTGACCCTGAAATGCTAAAGAAAGATGCTCCAGATTCTCCAGCCACTGCTTTTGCAAGCAACGTTTTCCCAGTTCCCGGTCTTCCTAGCAGAAGTACTCCTTTTGGCACTCTTGCGCCAGCTTTTGTATATTTTTCAGGATTTTTCAAAAAATCAACAACTTCCCTCAGTTCTTCTTTTGCTCCATCAACGCCTGCAACATCGTCAAATTTCACATCAGGCTTCTTGTCAATCTTATTGACTCTCGATTTTCCAAAGCCGAAGATATTTCCAGGTCCTCCACCTTGAGAACCTCCAACCATCTTTCTTGCAAGATATACCATAAGCCCGATCATTATAATCATTGGCAAGAACTGACCCAATAGCAGAAGGAAGAAGTTTCCGCCAGAAGGCTGCAACGAATTTAACTTAACATGTTTCTGTCCAATCGCATTAATGATAATCGGCTCATTTCCGATTCTATCTGTTATTTTTTTTGTAAAATAAAGTATTTCTTTTCCATCTTCCTTTACCAGTGCAATCAGTTTATCATCTTTTTCATTTATCTCAGTAAAATCTCCCTTTTGTGTTTTATTTACAAATTCTGTATAAGAAATTTCCTTTTTATTTTGAAAGTAAGTTTGTATATCACGATGAAATATTGCTGTGAAAACAAACAGCAGTACTACAAAAACAAAAAACAGAAAACCTGAAAATGGCGATTTATTTCCATCATCCTGTCTGTTATTTTTTCTATTATTGTCTTTTCGTAGTTCTTCCAGCCGTTTTCTAATATCGTTTTTATCTCTTTCTGCCATTTTTCCTCCCAATTATTAATAATTTACTTTTATTGTTATCTTCTAATTCTTTAATATCTTTCATTTGAACTTTTTCTAGAAATTTTGAAAATTTTATATCTGAAACTGCCAGTATTTCTTTTAATTTCTTACATTTTTTTTCATTTTTAATTTCTATTATTTCATTATTTCCAGCCTCCGAACCGCTTAAAACTTCATCAATTTCAATTTCTACGATAGGAACAGAATCCCTGTCCCATTTCATAACCTTTTCATCAATCAGAATTTTTTTAACTTTCTTATGCCCCAAATTTTTCAGCAAAATTCTATCCCCATCTTTTCTGCTTCTGACAATAATCTTTCCATCTTTCATTTTTTCATTGTCAAATTTGTAATAGGCATAGTCCATATCTTTTTCATCTATAAAATAAGTTTCAAAATCCTTAATATTTTTATATAAAGCTATCTTATAATTATACCACTCAATACTTTGATTTTCCTTTAAAATTTTAATTTTATCAGAAAATTCTATCTCTTTATTACAATTTAGATTTTTTTTTGTATTTCTATTTGAAACAGCAACAATTTTTAATTCCCCGTATGCATTTTGCAAAATCTTATTTTTACCTAAATGAAACTCTTTTGAGCCTTTATTTTGCAATTTTCCATTTTCTGAAAAAACACTTTCACAAATCTGTTCTATCTTTTCCCTTGAAATTTCCACATTATTTTGCTTCAGAAATTGAATTAATTCATTCTTCTGATTTATATGCTTTTCATAATTATGGAAAACTGGCATTTCACAAGTTTCCTTATCATTAATTTCCCTGATTAGGGAATCTATTTTTTTCCTAAAAGCAGGATTAATTTTTTCAAAATCAGGAAAAATCTTGTTTCGGATAAAGTTTCTTGTATAATCGTTTTCATTATTTGTATAGTCAACCAGATATTGGTAATTCTTGCTTCTTAGGAAGGATAAAATTTCATTTTTTTCAAAATCTAAAATAGGTCTTATTATATTTTCTCTCATTCTCGGAATACCTTTCAACCCAGTTACTGATGTGCCCCTCAAAAGCCGAAAAATAAAAGTTTCCACATTATCATCCAGATTATGTCCAGTCGCAATTTTATTGTACCCTATCTTTTTCCTGATATTTTCAATAGTTTCATACCGCAATTCCCTTGCCGCCAGTTCCACAGACTTTTTATTCTCTGCCGCGTATTTTTTTACATCGATGCTTTCAATATAATGGTTAACGTTATTTTTACTTGCAAATTCATTTATAAATTTTAAGTCGTTTTCGACATCGTAACGCAAGTTGTGATTAATATAGGCTATTGAAATTTCCAGTGAAATCATATTTTTCATTAAATCAAGCAAATGATAAAGAAAAACTGAATCAGGTCCTCCAGAAAATGCGATAAGAATCTTATCCTTCTCAGAAATCAGCTTTTTTTTTATGGCTTCCTCTGATTTTTTCAATATTTTTTTTTCAATTTTTCTTACTTTTTCCATTAAATTTAGTCCTAATCTCAATTTTCAGATTTATTTTAACTGACCGCTTTCACGACGTTTTTTCAGGTGTTCCTCATGTGTTTTGGAATAATATGTTTTCCCTTTATATGTAAAGAAAAACAGGTTATCTGTCTTTTCAGCGTTTAAAACTGCTTTAAAAGTTTCTATTGGAGGATTTCCAATTGGTGTCGGAGGCAATCCTTTTACCTTGTATGAATTGTATGGGGTATTTTGCGATTTCAATTCATTTCTGGAAGCCTGTCTTCCTAATTCATATTTTAAAGTCGCGTCTGACTCCAGCTTCATATCAATTTCCAGTCTTTTTAAGAATATTCCCGCAACTTTTGGCTTATCTACAGCATCAGGCACTTCCGCCTCCACGATTGAAGCCATTTTCAAATTGTCGTAAAATTTCTGTTTATCAGGGTACTTTTCAGGCGGGAATTTTTTTAGAAATTCAGCCAGAATAGTCTGAATAACCTGTTTTGTCGTAACATTTTCAGGAAAAATGTAAGTTTCAGGGTAAAAATATCCTTCAAAATTATTATTTTCATGCGGATATGGAAAATCCATTTCACTAAGAACCTTGTCTATTTCTTCCTTAGTCCCTAGTTCAAGAGCTTCCATCCGTGCAAATACCTGTTTTGAAGTAAATCCTTCAGGTATTGTCAGCCGCACTCCGTTAGTTTCGCTGCTCTTAATTTTTTTTATAATTTCATATTTTGAAAATTTTCCATTAAATTTATAAGTTCCCACTTTTAACTTCATATTTCCGCCATTCAGCTTCAAATAGGCTCTGTCAACAATTCCGTAATTCAATTTCAGTTCCTTGTAAATTTGTGGGAATGTAGTCCCTTTTTTTATATTTATGTTGACATTACTGTATTCTTTTTTTGCGACAAAAAAGTTATAAAAAAGTGTCAGACACATAAATAATATTAAAAATATCCCAATGTAAATAGCTCTTAATGTATTTTTCATTCTTTATCTCCTAAATATTCAGCATTTATAGTATTAATTGCCTTAAAGATTATCCCAAAATTTAATAAATGCAAGTCTTTTTTGCTCTGCTGCTTTCTTTTAAGATAAACTTAACAGCTTTAATCAATAAAATTGACAGTTTAATTATTATACTTAATATTCCTTATTTACTCCTGTGTCATTGTCGTTACTTTTTATTTCAGTTTCATTTTTTAAGTCTTTATTGTCAAGTTCAATCACTTCCACGCCTTTAGTGCCAGTATTTTTTTCTGGTGTTGACATTTTTTGCTTTCTTAGCTGTCTTTCGTGATACCTTTTAGCGCCAATTGTATCAATCTGAAATACAGAAGCAGGGTTCTCGCTCAGCTTTTGTTCCAGATATTCTGTTTTTTTACGGAGTTCATCCTTCTTTCTGTCGCTTTCTATTTCTCTTATGCTTTTTATATTTGTATTGTAGTGTATATCTCTCATATTGCTTCTGTTTGAAACAAAACTGTTAAATTCAGCCAGCTCGTCACCTTCCAGCGAGATTTTGTCATTATTTGGATAACGCGAAAGCACCTTTGTAAAGCCATCATTAAATCTTATAACCATATAACGGTAGTTTTTATCGAAGAATAGTATTTCATTTCTGTTATTTTTAAAATATTTTTTTTCAACATCCAGATAAACGTGCCCTTTTTTCTCTTCAATCCATCCTCGCCGTCTATCCTCCTGCCATGTATCCGTTTTTGGGTCAAAATAACTTTTTATAATTTGATATCCATTTTCCTGCTGCACGAAGTCATATCGGATATTTGCAAGTCCAGTTTCTGAAATATCGTCACTTTTTAGCAGATACCATGTTCCGTAGCTTTTGGAAACTTGAAATTTTATTATTGGATTTACTTTTTCATCAATTTTTCTGATAAATTTCTCAAGCTTATTGATTTTTTCCTGCTTTTTCTTTTTTTCATCCTCTTCCTCGTCCTTAATCTGATCCAAGAAAATCAGATCCCCTTCTTCATTGTTTTCATCCTGTATATTGCCATTTTCATTCTCAAAATCGCTCATATTGTTTTTATTAATAATAATGTCAATTTTAACGGCATCATCCTCAACCTTATTACCGTTACTTGAAGCACTGCTTCCGTTAGCTAGGGCTGTTAACGAAAATATCCAGAAACATGCCGCAATATACATTTTTATATTCCCATATTGATTAATTTTCTGTCTATTCAAAGCGTTCACCTTTTATTTTCAGTTTTTATGTTTGCAATATTTTACAACTTTTGAAATCAAAATGTATTTTATCTTAATTTTAAAGTCGATTCAAGCATACATAACTTTTACTAATTATATCACACATTTTTTAAATTGCAAATCAAATATTTACCTGCCTGTTTAATTTTTATCAAACTAAAACACGGTTTTTTTATTACTATAAAAAATATAATATAATTTTATACTTAAACTATTGACTTTCACAAAAAACTATTGTATACTTTTTATAGAAAATTATTTACCGTAAAAGATTAGAAAGGAATTGATTATTATGAAAAAAACTTTTAAACTTTTAACAATTATTCTGGCAATGTCATCATTTACCAGCTGTACAAGCTTAATGGCACTTGCAGGAAGCGAAAAGGCAGACAGGGAACTGCGTGCCCGTACTATTGAAGAGTCAAAACGTTATTGCGCTGTTTCCAGAGTTTCTACTGGCGAATGTCTGGAATGGAGAAAACATGACTAATATTTTATACCAGACCCCTGTTAAAAAGCAGAAAGCTATATTTTGTTTACCTGCGATGAATACTGTATTACCTACTAAAAATAATTTACAATAAATCTATTATTTTAATGGGGGAATAGTATTAGTAAAAAAGAAAGAAGGCTTAAAAATGAAAAGTTTAAGAAAAATTATATTGTCATTATTTATTGTAATATCCGTATTTACATTTGCAAAGGAAGATTCAAGTTCAAGCATAAGATTTGGAAGCCCTGCATCTGGGTATATAACAGTGCCTGCAAACTGGTATGAATTTAACGATCCCAATACTTCCGCCACTGCTAAGCAAGTGACCATAGACAGTGCAAATATCATAACTTTAGATATTGTTTCAACTAACGGAAAGGCAACTGCGAAAAGAGCTGCTGAAGTAATAGTGCAGAAATATCTTAATCTAGGAACTTCTGAAGACAATATTTTTCAAGGCAGTGTCAGCATAAACGGTTACGACGGAGAACAGGTCGCGATAGAATATGAGGATGGCAGTGTTTTAATAATGTATTTTATTGAAGCTGATGGAAACATCTATTACATTGCTCAGGAAGGTGAAAAGGAACATCAAAAACAACTTGCAGGCGTAATTAAAACTTGGAGTCCTAGAAGATAAATAGCAATAAAAAAGACTGTTTTGAATTTGGAACAGTCTTTTTATTTTCATTTAATTTTTTACTAAAATCTTCCGCCAATATCTTTTCTAAAATACATTCCTTCAAAATTTATAGTTTTCAAAAGTTCATACGCCTTTTTCTGTGCTTCTTCCAATGTATTTCCCAAAGCTACAGCATTTAGCACTCTTCCGCCATTTGTCAATAGTTTTCCGTCTTCAACTTTTGCTCCACAGATAAACACTTTGTTGTCAGCAGTTTCTTTAAAGTCAAGCACTCCAGCGATTTCATCGCCTTTCCTGTAATTTTCTGGATAACCTCCAGCAGCGGCTACTACACAGCACGAATGTAGCGGTTTCCAATTGACTTTAACTTCCGATAATTTTTTATCAAAGGATTTTTCTATTAACTCTAGCAAGTCATTTTCCAGAAGCGGCAATACCGCCTGAGTTTCCGGATCTCCCATTCTCATATTGTATTCAAGCAGATAAACGCCTTTTTTCGTAATCATAAGCCCAAAGAAAATCACTCCCGCAAAATCCATTCCTTCAGACTGCATTCCCTTCAAAGTCGGCTCCATTATATCTGACTTAAATTTTTCAAAAATTTCATCCGTAACAAAAGGATTTGGACTGATAACACCCATTCCTCCTGTATTTAATCCAGTTTCATCTTCCCCAATCTTTTTATGATCCTTTGCTGACAATAGCGGTACAATTACTTTACTGTCTGTAAATGATAAAATCGAAGCTTCTACTCCATCCAGAAATTCTTCAATTACAAC
>ERZ773100.1014-NODE-1014-length-13559-cov-2.888700_pt1 | contig 13559 bp, 20 predicted proteins | sample MGYA00511119_ERZ773100 | MGnify/ENA primary metagenome ERZ773100 (study PRJEB29015, sample SAMEA2738000) | human oral metagenome | biome: human oral; feature: human-associated habitat; material: dental | place: China | collected 2111 ...
TATTTATTACAGCAAAACACTTTTTTAATCAAATTTTTACAATCTAGTAAAAAAACTAATATGAAATAATATCATATTAGTTTTAATATACTTTAATTTTATTGTATTCTATCCTATTTTTCTTCATTTTATTTAATTATCAAATATACTTTCAAAGAAATTCTTTTTCTTTGGAGGAATATCTTCTCCCATTGTTTTAGCAAGTTCTTCTAAAAGTTCTCTTTGATTTTTAGTTAACTTAGTTGGAACATCTATTTCTACTATAAAATATAAATCCCCTTGAGTATTTGAATTTGGATGTTTAAATCCTTTTCCTTTAATCTTATACTTAGATCCATTTTTTGTTCCTTCTTTAATCTTATATCTTTCTTTTTCTCCTGTTACAAGTGGTACTTCTATATCACCTCCGAAGCACTGCCTTTGTATATGATACAGGAATTGTCATATATATATCATTACCTTTTCTTTCAAAAACCCTATCACTTTTAACAGATATTACAACTTCTAGATCTCCGGTTTGGTCCTCCGTTTTTTCCGAACTTCTCCTTTTCCTTTTAGGATTATAATATTTTTATCATCAACACCTGCTGGTATTTCTACTTCAAGTTCTACTTGTTTTCTTATAACCCCATTTCCTGAACATTTATGACAATGTTCATGTATTATTTTACCTTTTCCGATTACATTTTGAACATGTTTTTTGAGTTACTGCATCTCCGAAGTATTGTCCTTGTAACTTCTTGTACTACTCCTTTTCCATTACATTGACTACAAGTTTCTACACTACTTCCTTTTTCTGCTCCTGTTCCATCACATTCATCACATTTTTCCATTCTAGAATATGTTATATTTTTCTTAACTCCTTCATATGCTTCTTTAAATGTAATAGTTATACCTATTTGCATATTTCTTCCAGATTGTGGTACATTTGGATCTTGTCTACTTGTTCTCCTTGATCCAAATCCTCCTCCGAATATATCAAATATATCTTCTATACCACCAAATCCATTAGTAAATGAAGAAAAATCAAAATCAGAAAATCCGGCTTGCTCCTCCATATGAATAATATCCTCCGAGCTCCTCCTCCGGTCTGTTCCTGCATGTCCGAAATTATCATATTGTTTTCTCTTTGTATCATCTGATAATACTTCATATGCTTCTGCTATTTCTTTAAATTTCTTTTCTGCTTCTTCCTTATTATCACTATTTGCATCTGGGTGATATTTTTTTGCAAGTTTTCTATATGCTTTTTTTATCTCATCTGCTGTTGCTGTTTTTTCAACCCCTAATACTTCATAATAATCTTTCTTACTCATATTAACCTTTCCCTTGCATCTATATTTCTAATACTCATAAAATATAACTATTGGAAGGGAACATCCCTTCCTCCAGTTTTTATCATATATATTTTTTATATATTCTAATTCAATTATTAGTTATTATCATCAGATTGTTCAGCATCATAGATTGTTTCTTCTCCAGCATTACCTGCATTTCCTTGATTTGGATTTACTCCTGCATCTTTATATAATTTTTCAGATATTTGGTAAAATGCTTTTGTTAATTTTTCTGTTGCTTCTTTTATTTTTTCAACATCTTCTGTTGCAAGTTCTTTTCTTAAATTAGCTATTTCTGTTTCTACACTTGCTTTTTCTTCTGAAGATATCTTATCTCCTAATTCTTGAAGTGTCTTTTCACTTGAATATATTAAACTTTCTGCATTGTTTTTAGCTTCAATTTGTTCTTTTCTCTTATTATCTTCTGCTTGATGTGCTTCTGCTTCTTTTATAGCTTTATCTATATCTTCTTCGCTAAGGTTAGTACTTGAAGTTATAGTTATTTTTTGTTCTTTTCCTGTTCCTTTATCTTTTGCTGAAACATGAACTATACCATTTGCGTCAATATCAAATGTAACTTCGATTTGTGGAACACCTTTTGGTGCTGGTACTATTCCTGATAATTGGAATCTTCCTAATGTCTTATTATTTGCAGCCATTTGTCTTTCACCTTGAAGTACGTGAACATCAACAGATGTTTGTCCATCTTCTGCAGTTGAGAATACTTGTGATTTCTTAGCTGGTATTGTTGTATTTCTTTCAATTAATTTAGTAAATATTCCACCATATGTTTCAATTCCAAGTGATAATGGAGTAACATCTAATAATACTAAATCTTTAACTTCTCCTGATAATACACCACCTTGTATTGATGCACCAAGTGATACACATTCATCAGGATTTATACCTTTATGTGGTTCTTTTCCTGTTATCTTTTTAACTTCTTCTTGTACTAATGGTACTCTTGTTGATCCACCAACAAGTAATACTTGATCAATATCTGATGAAGATAGTTTAGCATCTTTTAATGCTTGGTTAACTGGTTCTAATGTTTTTTCTACTAATGGTCTAATTAATTCTTCAAATTTAGCTCTTGTTAAAGTTATATTCATATGTTTTGGACCATTTGCATCTGCTGTTATAAATGGTAGGTTTATTGTTGTTTGACCTGCTTGTGATAATTCTTTTTTAGCATTTTCTGCAGCTTCTTTTAATCTTTGCATTGCCATATTATCTTTTGAAAGATCTATTCCTTGTTCTTTCTTAAATTCTGATACTAAATATTCAATTATCTTTTCATCAAAGTCATCACCACCAAGTTTATTATTACCACTTGTTGCTAAAACTTCAAATACACCATCACCTATTTCTAGTATTGATACGTCAAATGTACCACCACCTAAGTCATAGATTAATACTTTTTGTTCTTTATTTTCTTTATCTACACCATATGCAAGTGCTGCTGCTGTAGGTTCGTTTATTATTCTAAGTACATTTAATCCTGCAATCTTACCTGCATCTTTTGTTGCTTGTCTTTGGCTATCACTAAAATATGCTGGTACTGTTATAACAGCTTCTGTAACTTTTTGTCCTAAATAGTTTTCAGCATCTGTTTTTAATTTTTGAAGTATCATTGCAGATATTTCTTGTGGTGTAAATTCTTCACCATTTATTGTTACTTTTTTATTTGTTCCCATATCTCTTTTTATAGATATTACTGTATTTTCTGGATTTGTAACAGCTTGTCTTTTAGCTATTTGTCCTACAAGTCTTTCTCCATTTTTTGTAAATGCTACTACAGATGGTGTAGTTCTATCTCCTTCAGCATTTGGTATTACTACTGCTTCTCCACCTTCCATAACAGATACACATGAATTTGTTGTTCCTAAGTCTATTCCTATTATTTTTCCCATATTAATTATCTCCTTTTCTTTTTATTTTTTATTTTTGTTTTTATTATTTATTTATCTTATTTTTTTGTCTAGTTTAACATTATATCTTATTGTTCATATTATATTATTTATATATCATTTCATTTATCTTTTGTAAATATTTAACAATACATATATACCATATATACATATATTATTATTTAGCTACAATTACCATAGCATGTCTTATTATTCTATCTTTAATCTTATATCCTTTCCTAAATACTGAAATTATCTCTCCTGAATTTGCATCTTCTGTTTCTTGTATTGAAATTGCATCATGAACTTCTGGATCAAACATTTCTCCGCACCTTTCCTATTTCTTCAACTTCATTTTTCTTTAAAAATATCTTAATTTGTTCAAACATAAGACCAATACCTTGTTTTAAGTTTTCATCTTCTGTTTCTATAGATATTGCATTTTCCATTGAATCAATTACAGGAAGGAGCATTTCTAAAACATCTGCCTTTGCATATAATTTAGTATTTTGTTTTTCTTTTTCTGTCCTCTTCTTATAATTTTCAAATTCTGCATACATTCTTAAATATCTTTCTTCTTTTTCTTTAAGAAGTTTATCTTTTTCTTCAAGTTCTGTAAGCATTTCATTTTCTATTTTTTCATCTAGCTCTACTGCCATCTTTTCCTCATCTGTCATCTTTAAACTTTACCTCCTTCTTCTTCAATTTTCTTTAGTAATTCTTTCATGGTAAGCACAACTTTCTTATAATCCATTCTTTTTGGTGCTATAACAGTAATCTTACCAATATTCTTACCTTCAAGACTTGGTCTTGCTGTTATAATACTAAAATTCTTAAGATCATTTGTACCTTCTCCTGCTATTTTAACTGTTATTTTTCCGAAGTTGTTCATCTTCTAAATATTTATCTATTTCATCAATATTATTAAGAATATTTAGATATTCATGTTTAACTTCATCATCTGAAAGTTCTGGAAGTTTAAATGATTCTGTTGCACCTTCTATATATATCATATTTTGCAATATAACCTTATTTATCTCTTCTATTATTTTAGATATTATTTCTATTCCTATCTTTACTTCTTCTTTAATATATTCTTCAATAGATTTTGGTATAACTTCTAAAGGTTTTCCAATTATCTTTTTTGAAAATAGCCTTCTTAAATCTGTTAATACATCATCTGAAAGTTCTTTATCAAATTTAATAATTGTTTCTTTTACTCTTCCTTTATCTGTTATTATAAGTACCATAATTGTATCTAAGCCTATCCTTATAAACTCTACAGATGTTATCACCTCTTTTATATCTTTAGATGTTATTGCAATACTTGTATAATGTGTTATCTCAGATATAGTTGCAGTTGTAATCTTTGTAAGTTCTTCCAAATTTATAACCTTTTGTCCTAAATTTTTTCTAATAAGTTTTAAATCTGATGAACTAAGTTTTTCATCAAGTATAAGCTTATCAACATAATACCTATATCCCATCTTTGATGGTACCCTTCCAGAAGAGGAATATGGTTTTTCTAAATATCCCATTTTTTCAAGTTCTAACATTTCATTTCTTACTGTTGCACTTGAAATATTAAGTGGATATTTTGATATAAGGCCTGCAGAGCTTACTGGATCTGCTGTTTCTATATATTCATCTATCAAAGATTTCAGTATTTTTTCTTTCCTATTATCTAGTTCCATTCTCCTCCTTTTAGCAGTCTTCCTTTCTAACTGCTATTATTTTATACCCTAGTTAGCAGTCTGTCAAGTAGTTTGCTAAAAAAAATAAAGTTTTTTTCAAAAAGTCTCTAACACCTTGATATAACTAGATTCAATTGTACAATTTTTCCTAAAAAAATGATATTTTACCATTTAAACACATAAAAAAACAGACATATAGATATCTTAAATATCTATATGTCTGTTTAACACTAACATTTCGCTTTATTAAACCATCTTATTTCTTTTGTAGCAATAAATCCAAAAATAATTAATAAGGCTATTAATACAACTATTCTATAAGGATCAAAACTATTTATTAATTCTAAAATTATATTAATTAATAATATAATAATCATTATACTATTAATCAACTTTTTATAAATTGTATTAAACCTTATTATACTAATTGCATAATCAGCAATAATAGTTATTATAGTATAAATGCTCAAATCAATTTTTGTAAGTACAATGCTTATAACTAAGCATATGTTTTTTATTGCCATTAACTTAAAAAAATTATTTATATTCTTTTCTTTTTCTAATCTTTGATGCCGTTTTTTTAAATTTTCCATTTCATACCACCACCTATTTACTTATACAAAAACATGGAGCAGCCGCCCCATGTTTCTATATATAATCATCTAGTATTAGTACTATTGTACATACTAATACTATTACAAGGATAAAATATAACACACCAATGATACATTCAAACAAATCATAAAAATTTATTCTCATATTATCACCACCTTATTTATCATTCCACTACTAAATCCTTATATGTAATGTATTCTAAACTTTGTGAAATAATAATAATTAAAAAGCAAAATATTACTTTTAACACATTTGCAGTACTACAATCTTGCATTAAATCTAATTGTGCTATCGGACCCAATACCCAATAACTTGATATATTCACTACCATTTTTAACATTTTGCTCCTTAAAATCAACAACAATAAAAGATCTATTATGCAGGCTACTAACAATACAATAAGTTCAATTGTATTTATTCCTAATATCGAAGAAACTATAAATACTATCGCCCACTTAAAAATATTTACAATAACATTTCTCCAAATTGCTTTAAGCTTTTCAAATGTTCCCATTGTAATCAACTCCTATTAATATAAATTGAAAAATCAATAATTATGCAAATAGTTGTAATAAGCATGTATAACATACCATTAAACATAGATAATGGATTTTGCATAATTTGTAAAGGAACATATAATATTATTGAGTATAACTCAATCAATATTAATGTCCACTTAATTTTACTCTTCCGATAATTTGTTGCTAATATCTCTATAGCACTAATTATCAACAGCAAATTTGAAATCAATCCATTAATATTTAGTTTTAACACTAAAATTAATGAAAACATGATAAAAACCTTTATTATTGTTAGAATAGGAGTGTAATCTTTCTCTTTATTCTTCATCTTCATCACACTCCATATCTTTGAATTGATTATAATTCTTCATATATTTTTCATTGAAAATATAAATCAGAACTATAACTATTATTGCTTCAACGACGTTTCTAAAGATGAACATCCTTAGATTCAGAATAAATAAGAAAATTACTAATGCGTTTACCAAATATTTGAAATATCTGGACCATTTTATGCTAAATAAATATTCAGTCTGAAATAAATCCCAAACTAATAATAATAACAGCGAATATTTTATATATTTGGCAGCACCAAATATTACTAAGACAAAACTGATAAACAGCCATTTGACTGTCTCCAGTTGAAAACCAGTATTTTTTAAATACCGTCTCTTTTGTTGAAGTTCCTTTGTCTTTCTCTTTCTTGCATTTAATTTTTTCTTCTTGTTACCCATTTTTTATCAGCCCTTTCCTTCTCCTACCACTATTATTAAGTAGAATCTCAAAATAAATTAGTTTACATATATAGTATAACATAATTTTAATATATTTTCAAAGTTTTCTTTTCTTCTTTTTCTTCTTATATTTTTTTCTTTTAATCTTTCTTAATGGTATTGTATAGTTTTCTTTTAAATATATTAAAGTAACACCTGGATTTAATGATGGAACAATCTTTTCTATCCTATTATGTTTTAAATCATTTCGTATTCCTTTTAATAATATACTTCCTGTAGAATATCCATGGATTACTACTATTACTCTTATACCATATTCTAAATTATCTAATATATTTTGTATTGTTATTATAGCTTCTTCTAATGTATATGAATGTATATCCATCCTATATCTTTGTTCTTCTGGTATTAATAAAAAATCTATATTCATATCTTTCAATTCTTCTTTTTTATTTCCTTTTCTTTTTCTATATTTTCTTTCCCTTTAAAATATTTTTTTCTCAATATCTTAGCTCTTTTAGTTATATCTTCAAACCATTCTTTAGGGTTTATCATACTTGTTATTATTTCTATTTTGCCTTTTTTCTTCTTCTTTCCTTCAATCTTTTCTTCATCTTTTTCATGTGAATATTCTATAATAGAAATATTTTCTATATTTTCATTATTTTTTTCATTATTTGTAATTGTTACAATATTATCAAGTCCAACTCTTGTTTTAATCATAACTGCCCCCATCTCTGTTAACATTGGCCTTAATAATCCTAATATTTGAACAAATGAAATATTATCTTCTTCTTTTTGGAAATTATATATATGTGTTATAAAACGTCTATAGAATCCACTAGGTGCTTCCCTATATTCTTCTGGTATATATTTTTCTTTTTCCTTTTCTATTAAAATTGATGACATTGCATGATAAAAATATTTAGAATCTTCAATAGTCATATTTTCTAATATATATGCTAAAAATAATTGTAATGTTCTCATTAACTTACTTTGCTCTGTTTTAGAATTAATAACAAGTACACCATTTTTTTCTTTAAGCATTACATATGGTGAATGCCATGCTCCAAACCTATGTCTTATTATTGCACGTTTTTTTGCAACTTCTCCTAAATTTGTTATACTTTTTACAAATTTTATCTTGTCTGTTATCTGATTTAATATTACATTAACATAGTCATTATCTGCAGATATATTATATATCTTATCCTTATTTTCTTGTATTTCTTTACTATATTTTTCTATAAACGTATTATTAAAGCCTTGTCCACAAAAAGAAAAACATCTTTTAAGTTTAGTATTTTCTTTACTACCCCTCATTATCATTACAAACTGTGCCTTATTACCACCTTTAGAATGTCCTGTAACATATACTTTTTTAATTGTATTATCAACATATTTTTCATACATTTTATCAAAATATTCTAATGCTTCTTTTTGTGCATCTGTATATACAATTTCTGGATATGCTGCAAATGCATTATCTCTCCATTCTACTCCACCTGCTGTCCCTTTATATGCTATATATAACATATCTTCATATTTTAATGTAATATTAACAATTGGTTCTGATCCATCTGTATATCCTGATTTACTGTTATCTATATCTAAAATTTTAATCTTACTATATGTTTTATCTTCTCTAACTGTTTTTAATACTTTTTGCATTTCTGTTTCATTTATTTCAGCAGGAAAATGTCCTAAACTATCTAATTCAAATTTAAATTCTTTTTCCCAATCTCTAATTGTTTTGCCAACTAATTTTTGTCCAACATTAAATTCTGTTGTATATAATATTGTATTTATTATAAGTAGTTGTGTTATTGTTAGTCTTTTCACTATTTTCTCCTTAAAGTTTTTAAATATTCTTTCTTTTCTTTGTCTATTCTATAACTTTCACAAGATTTACTTATTGTTTTATTATGTGTAAATTTATCTAATAATTCTTTTTTAATATATACTATAGCTTCTTTCCATTGTTTTACAAGTGCTACTTGAAATAACCATGCCCTCATCATATTAATATAGTATTCTTCTGTTTTAATTTCTGCAATTATATCAAGATATGATTTTTTAAAATATTCATCTTCTAAATATAACTGCATTATCATTCCAATACCAAACCTACATATATATGTATGATCACTTTTTATCCATGATAATATATTTACTATAGCCTTTTCTCTATTCTTTTTTAATATCTTAGGACTTATAATATCACATACTGCCCAGTTATCTACATATGGTAAAAATTTTTCCAAATTAATTATCACCTTATCATACTCTTTCATATTTGATATTATTATCCCATGCAGCATATTTTCTTCAAAATATTTATGTGGTAAATCCATTAAAAATTTTTCTTTTTCTTCTATATTTAAAGATTTTTCTATCTTCCTTATATCTGGTATTCTTACACCTATCATAGTTTCTTTATCTATATCTGGTATTAATCTACTATTAAATTCTCTATATCCTAAGTCTTGGTATTCAAATAATTTGTCTTGTATCATTATTTCTCCTTATATAACTATATATTACCACCATATTCAAATATTTTGCAACAAACATAACAAAAAGAATGAATAATAAGTATGTAATTATATACTTATATCCATCCTTAATTTTTTTATTATTTACTTTCTTTTATAGGTATTCTAAATTTAAATATCATTCCTATTTTACTTTTTTCAAAACTATAATCAATATTATAGTTTGTTAATATATTTTTTATAATATATAGTCCAAGTCCATTACTATTTTTAGTACTACCTTCTGAATAGAAAAGTTCAAAAGATTTTTCTATCTGTTCTTTATTTAATTTTTTACAACTATTTTCAATATAGAAATATCCATCTTTAACACCTATATTTATCTTACCATTTATGTTTGTATATTTAGTACTATTACTTATTAAATTTACAATTATCTTTTCAAATGCTATCTTAGATATATATATTTCTTCATCTTTTAAATAATTGTTAATTGTTATATTTTTTTCTTTTATAAGGACTTCATAATTTTTTAATATATTATTTACCTCATCTTTAAGTTTTAATATTTCTTTCTTTTCCTTTATTTCTTGGAATGATGATATTGATAGTATTTCTACAATCATTTTAGTTAAATCATCTACAATCCCTATTGAAACTTCTAGATATTTTTCTTTATCCTTATATTTTCCGCACATTATATTTCATATTTTCTAATATAACCTTAAGACTTGCAAGTGGTGTCTTAAGCTCATGTGATGTACTTCTTAAAAAATCTACTTTTGTTTTTTCAAATTTAATTATTTCTTTATTCTTTTTATCAAGATTATCTATAACCCCTAAAAGTCTTGTATATAATATATTAATTTGTCCTTTAAGATGTCCTATTTCATCTTCAGTATTTACTTTAAGAAGTGCATTTCTATCTAATTTCATCATATTATCTGTAACTTTAGTTATTTCAAATATTGGTGAAATTATTATCTTTGTATAAAAATATGAAATTATTATTGAAAACACAAAACTTAATAATAATGTATATGGTAAGAATTTTAAACTTATATTTTTAGCTTCTTCTTCTATATCTTTAGAAAAGATAAACTGTAATGTTATTTCATCATTTGTTTTTGTTTTAACTGTCTTTTCTTCTATTATAATTGAATTATATTTACTTTTTGAGTTTATTCCTACATTTTCATCTATCCTAACATCATCTTTTGAATTACCATTTTTCACAAAAACTTTAACATCATTATTTTTAGAAAATAATTTTAAAGAATTATATATTTCATTTTTTTCAAAATCTGCAATATTTTCTGATAACTTATTAGCTGTTCTTTTTATCTCTTCTTTTTTATTTTCTAGATATATAACCTGAAAACTATAATATATTATGATATGTGTAACAACTATCAAAAATGAAATTATAGAAAATGTATATATAAATATTTTAGGAAATAATTTAATTTTCTTCATCATCTAACACCAACTTATATCCAACACTTCTTACTGTTTTTATACAATCAAGCCCAAGTTTTTTTCTAAGTTCTTTTATATATACATCTATAACTCTATCATATGGTATTTCATCATTTTCATTCCAAACATTATCCATTATTTGATTTCTAGTTAAAACTTTATTCTTATTTCTTAAAAGTGTTTTTAATATTTCAAATTCTTTTGCATTAACATTTGTATCTTTTCCCATATATGTTGCATTATAACTTGTGAAATTAATTTCTGCATCACCATATTTAAATATATTATAATCACCATAATGTCTTTTTAAAACTGCAACTATTCTTGCTTCTAATACAGGAAGAGAGAAAGGCTTTTCTATATATCCGATCACATAAACTTGAAAATGCTCTTATCTTATAATCATCATCATTAAATGATGTTAACATTAGTACTGGAACTTTACTTGTCTTTCTTATATGTTTTAATACTTCTAATCCATTTAATTTTGGTAGCATAATATCTAACAAGATTAAATCTATTTTATTTACCTTAAATTTATCTATTGCTTCTTGTCCATCTTTTGCAACAATACATAAATATTTTCTTTCTGTTAGATATTCATATATTCCTTCACTAATTATTTCTTCATCTTCAACTATTAATATGTTCATATGTAAATATAGTTACCTTTCTCTTTTTTATTCCTATATATTTTATAATTTATTTTTCCTATATTCAACCTTATCTATTATTCAATATCTGTAAGTAATGTTTTTGGATGTTTTTTCATTATCTTATATGATGCTACTCCTAATGCTATAAGTATAATTATTGTACATAATATACCTACATATATAACATCTTGTACATTAATCTTAACATTTAGTTTTGTTAAAGTTCTGTTAAATCCATCAACTTCAGCACCTCCACCTACATTGCTTGATTTACCTTCTTTTTCTGATTTCTTAGTAATTTCTGAATTAATATTTGTTAATATATTATCAGATACTCCTTTTGCTGTGTAATTTGCTGCAAAATATGCTCCTGTAAATGCAAGTACACTTATTATTATAAGTTCTAGTATAAATTGTCCTATTATATCAACTTTTGTTTTACCAAGTGATAACATTATTCCTATTTCTTTTCTTCTAGCATTTATCCATAAGAATAATAATAATGTAAGAACTAATCCTGAGAATATTAAACTTCCCATTAATAATTTATCTGCTATTCCATATATTCCAGATATTGATTGTTGTAACCCTGGATAATTACTTGAACTCTTAATTAAGTTATATGATTTCCAGTTTATATCTAATCTTTGAAGTTTTTTCATTACATCATCAATATTCTTATTACCATTTACAAAAAATGTTGCATCTTGATATATTGCTGTTTCTTCTGTATAACCATATAATCTTGCCGCTGTATCAATATCTGATATAACATTATTTTCATAAAGTTCTTGTGCATATGTTACTCTTGATTTATTTTGTCCTTCAAATAATCCTACTATTTCAACTTCTATTGTTTCATCTGCTTGTTTTTCATTATCTGAATCATATAAGTTTGATTTTATCTTAAACTTATCTCCAACCTTTAAGTTATTCTTTTCTGCAAGTTTTTTATGTAATAATACCTTACCTTTATCTCCTGTTTTTAATGCTCTTCCTTCTGTAAGTTTAAATGATCCTGATACAAATTTATCTTCTTTAGAAGAATCATTTACACCTGTTACCATTACTGCTGTTTTAAAATTCTTAGCTCTTGATGCACTTTGATTTCTACGTAATTGTTCTGTTTCTATTATTTCTTTTTCTACTAAGTCACCAACACTATTTATTCTTTTTATATATCCGGTCAATATCTTTAGATTCTGCAATCTTCTTTATATCTTGTCCTTTAATATTTCCGTGCTCCTCTTGCAGTACCTTGATTTACTCTTCTATTTATCTGCATAGAAAAACTATTTGTTATATTTTTAAATGTATCTTTTGAAGATTCATCTGTTGCTTTTTTTATACTAATACTTATAAGACTAAGTGTTGCCATTATTAATATTATACCAAATAATATTAATGTCTTTAATTTCTTTCTTGTTATATATAATAACGCATTTTTAAACATATTTTCCCCCTATTTTTAATTTATATAATCACTTTTTATCACTCTTATTTTTTTATAAGTTTCTTATCTTTAATTTCTAATACATAATCTGCTTCATCTGCAACTTCTTTACTATGTGTAACAACTATTACACACTTATTTCTTGATTTTGCAAGTTTTTTAAATATTTCTATCATTTCTAAAGCTGTTTTTGAATCTAGATTACCTGTTGGTTCATCTGCTAATATTATAGGTGCTTCAGAAACTAAAGCTCTTGCTATTGCAACCCTTTGTTGTTGTCCTCCTGATAATTGCATAATATTTCTATTTACTTGTTCTTCTGAAAGTCCAAGTTCTAATAATATATCTTTACTTGCATGTTTATTTACAAGTCTAATATTTTCAATTGGTGTAAGATAATCTATAAGATTATAGTTTTGGAAAACTAATGATATATTTCTTCTTCTATGATAACTATAACCATTATTTACTATATCTTCTCCTTTAAATTGTACTTCACCTTTTGTTGGAACATCTAATCCTGCAAGTAATGATAATAATGTTGATTTACCGAGAACCTGATTTACCAATTATTGCATAAAATTTTCCTTCTTCAAAATCCATATTAATATTTTTTAATGTTTTTCTCTAGATTTTTCTGACGCTTATCTTCTTCTAATTTTGGC
>ERZ773100.1016-NODE-1016-length-13490-cov-5.416598_pt1 | contig 13490 bp, 9 predicted proteins | sample MGYA00511119_ERZ773100 | MGnify/ENA primary metagenome ERZ773100 (study PRJEB29015, sample SAMEA2738000) | human oral metagenome | biome: human oral; feature: human-associated habitat; material: dental | place: China | collected 2111 ...
ACTCGAATGGCGAAATTCGCGAAATTCGCGATATGACACCGTTCAGCCATCAAAGCGTGGACTCATCAGAACCTGTGCGTTATGCTCTTGAAGTGCCTCAAGGATGGTTTAAAAAAAACAATATAGGAAAGGGCTGTACAATCAAACTGCCGTAGCCGATAAAGTTGAACTTCAAAAGAATAAATCATTAAAAAACGTGCAAATCGACCAACAGCTCATCAAAAAAGCCCAGCGTAACGACCGCTTAGCGCAAAAGCAACTGTACGACCAGTATGCTCCTGCCTTGCTGAGTGTGTGCAGGCTGTACATTAGTGATTTGCAATTCGCCGAAGATGCCCTACTGAAAGCCTTCTTCAAGATATTTACCAGTCTCTCTAAATATGAAGAACAAGAGCACTTCTATGCGTGGATACGCAGGATTACTGTAAATGAATGTATAGATTTTCTCAAAAGCAAAGCCCAAAAGCTATCCTTCACCGATTGGAGTGACACTTACGACACAATAGATGATGTCTACTTAGAGAATGAAACTTTTAGCGAATCCGAAATACAATCCTTTGTAGATCAATTGCCTACCGCATGCCGTACCGTTTTCAACCTCTATGTGTTTGAGGACTATTCACACAAGCAAATCGCCGAAGAACTTTCTATCAGCGAAGGTACTTCTAAATCACAATTGGCGTATGCTAAAAAACTTTTACAACAACACGTAACAACTTATAAAAAAAGAGCTTAAAAATGTGGAAAGACAATATACAACGCCTGTTTAGGTACAGAAAAATCAATCCTTCATCTGCTTTGTGGGAACAATTAGAAGCCCAATTAGCCGAGAGTGAAACCTTGCCAACTGAGCAAAAGAGCCGAAAACTGTGGTATTACACTGCTGCAGCTGCGGTGCTGTTATGCCTTGCAATAGGATATTTGTGGCAACAACACACTGAAACCAATAATGACCTTCAAGTCTCAAAAAAACTCATTGTTATAAAGTCATCAGTTCCCACAACCAGCCCGCACCCTACAGTGCCTACAACTCTTAAAGACAGCCAGTGCAGTTCATACCCTTCAATTCTCAAAAATAGCCAGTATGACTCATATCTCACTTCCTCAGAAGAGGTGATTACCCTTATTGATATCAATGCAGTAGATACTCTTTTCACTCAGTATACCGCCAATGCTATACAAAACCAAATCACCAAGCAGATGGAAAACCAAATGGCTGCCGATTTGCAGCACCTATCCCCCGAATATTTAGCACTTGTAGCTACTACTCAAGCAGAACTCAACCAGTATGTCACTGAAAAATATCAGCAAGATAAAACCTTCAATACTATTGAGAAAGAACAACTGAAGGACAAAGTAAAACTCTTAGCTGAAAAGCTACTCAAAGAAATAGGAACACGTGTTGTATCAAATAATAAAAGTTAAAAACAAGTATCAAAAAATGAAAACATTACATCTATTATGGATGACTTGCTTGTTGGCGACAAGCGTCATCACCGCACAAAATAATTCCGAAGAGGCTATCAAAAAATCAAAAGCCACAATTGATTCTATAGTTTCTTCAGAAAAAGAAACGCTCAAGAAAAAACTTTCAGCCGTTAATGAACTGCTTAAAGATAAGAAAATCACCGAAGAACTGGGCTTACAGATAAAAGAAGACCTCACAGCCACTACCGAGAAGAATATCAAAGAAAAAACCGCTGCCGAGGCTGAGCATTTGGCAAAACTTATACGCGAGCAAGTAGATTCAAAGGCTACTGTAAATACTCTTGATACCCTTAGTGTGAATAAACCCAAGGACTATTTGCGTGCAATGCAAGAATTAGAAAAGATTTTCCGAAGTAAAGAAGACGAAAAACCAAATACCGATCGCGCTTCTCACGATATAAATCTTTATACAGCCATAGGTTTTCACAACTTAAACAGTAGTGATGGTTTTGGCGATAATCGTTTTAAACCCTTAGGTTCTAAATCGTTTGAATTGGGCTTTACATCAGGGTTTCGCTTGCTTAAAACGAACAATTTGTTGCATATCAACTATGGAATTGCCTGGATGCACGACGGGCTCAAATTCAAAGAGAGCGAGTACTTTGTAAGAGAAAACGGCGTAACAAAATCGGTGGAGTATACTGCTAATAAACTTAACAAATCGAAATTGCGTACCAATTACCTCATTGTGCCTGTGGACTTCGAATTTGATTTTACACCTCCTAAAACTAAGAACGGAGTAACCATTTATCCTGTTCACGACAGTTTCAGAGTAGGTTTTGGGGGTTATGTAGGGGTATCTATAGGCAACAGTCAGAAAATAAGATATGACGATGGTTCTATTCATAAAAATGTTATAAGAGAGGACTTAAATATCAGCCCTTGGGTATATGGACTTTCGGCGCATTTAGGATATAAAAGTTGTGTGCTTTACGCTCGATATAGCCTCGCTCCTCTTTTCCGCAACAATCCTGTAAACGAGTATCCTTTTTCTATAGGGATACGTTTTGGAGATTAAAAGATTTGTTTTATATCTCTTAGCTAAAATTTATTTTCCTGAAAATAGTATTATAATCAAAAAAAACTTTGTACCTTTGCAACGTTGCTTGTAAAGGTACTTTTTTTGTTTGGTATAAAAAGTAGCCTTTTGGACGATTCAAAAGATAACGGAGGATTTCAGAAGTAGTGTGAGAGGATTTTTGATGAAAAAAGGGTATTGGAAGGGTGTACTTAGCTTATAGGGAGCTTATAGGAAGCTTATACGAATCTTGGACGATTGGTATAGAAAGGGTATATAAATAATTGACTCATAATACAATACAACAGTGCTAAAAATGTAAAAAACGGGGTTTCGAGGCGAAAGAAAGAGAAATAGGTGTTAGGCCTTAGGCCATAGGCACTAGGGAGGGAGTATGACGAAAAAAGGAAGAAATGACGAGTGACGACTGACGATTGACAGATGAAGAAATATTATAAGGGGGAACTGAAATGAGGGAAAAGCGATTGAGAAATGGTATTGTTTGAAACTAATGATACATAAAACATCTGAAAATTGACAACTAACGACTAAACACTAAATATAATGAGTAATACAAAGAAAATTAATCCTGACTATGTGTTTGAAACCAGTTGGGAAGTATGTAACAAAGTAGGAGGCATTCATACGGTGATTACCACGAAAGCCCCGAGTATCGCGAAAGAATTCAGAAGAAAATACATTCTGATTGGTCCTGATATTTGGCAACACAACGAAAATAAAGAATTTGTAGAAAACCCCGAACTCTTCAAATCGTGGCGTGCTAAAGCAGCTTCTGAGGGCTTGCGCGTGCGTGTGGGGAATTGGAAAATAGAAGGCAACCCGATAGTAATTCTCGTAGATTTCTCTCATTATGTAAGTGCCAAAAACGAGATTTTGCGTTATTATTGGGATAATTACAAGCTCGATTCTTACAATAGTCCGTGGGATTACGTAGAGTCGGTGCTTTTTGGTTATGCAGTAGGGAAGGTGATTGAGAGCTTTGTGAAGTTCAACACTGCTTCACGCGAAAACGTGATTTGCCATTTCCACGAATGGATGACCGGTAGTGCGCTACTCTATTTGGAAGAAGAAATGCCTAAAATAGGTTCGGTATTCACTACTCACGCTACCGTAGTAGGTCGTGCGATTGCCGGCAATGGTTATCCGCTCTACAACGATATGAAGAACTACAAACCCGAAGAAATGGCCTATCGGTTTGGGGTACAACACAAACACTTCCTCGAAAAAGAAACTACTAAAGTAGCCGACTGCTTCACTACGGTAAGCGAAATTACTGCCCAAGAAGCGTTACACTTCCTCAGTAGAAAAACTGATATCATCACGCCTAATGGCTTCAACGACGCCATAGTACCAGCTGAAAAAGATTTTGATAAGAAGCGCGCAGAAGCTAAACAGCGTCTTATCAGCGTGGCACAGGCTTTGGTAACCCAACCTATTAGCAAGGATACCAAAATTGTAGCTATCAGCGGTAGATATGAGTTCCGCAACAAGGGTATCGATGCCTTTATTGATGCCTTGGGAGCACTGAATAGGAATTCTAATAACAAGAAAGAGCTTTTGGCTTACATCTTAATTCCTACAGCTCACGATGCGCCTAACCAAGGATTGCTAAACAATTTGCACAACCCTCAGCAAACTACCGAAAACGAACAAAAGCACCTTACCCATATTCTCCCTGATGTGTATCACGATGCGATAATGACTCGTATTTATGAGCAACAGCTCTTCAACAGGAAGGAAGATAAGGTGAAAGTGATTTTCTGTCCAAGTTATCTCAATGGCAACGACGGGGTGTTCAACCTTTCTTATTACGACTTGCTCATCGGGTTAGACGGCACCGCTTTCCCATCGTACTACGAGCCTTGGGGCTATACACCGCTTGAAAGTTTGGCTTTTAAAGTGCCTACCATTACCACTACTTTGGCAGGCTTTGGCAAGTGGGTGAACGATTATTACCCCGAAAAACAAAAAGCAATAGAAGTAGTACCGCGCACCGATAGCAACTACGGTGAGGTAGTAGGCGCGATTGCTAAGAATATTCAGAATTTATTAGACAGGAAAGAACAAGACTTCCAAGAGCTTCGCGAAACAGCAGGGAAAGTATCAGAAATCGCTCTGTGGAAGAACTTAGTACAATACTACATAAAATGTTATGAACTCACTCTTGAAAATATAGAGGACAGGGTGGAGAGTCTGCCTCCGGTAGAAACTGATGGAGTGGCATATTTAGAGAAATCGAAGGTGGTGAACACGCCTAACTGGCGTAGTGTGATTATCCACCGTGCAATTCCCGAAGCCTTACAACCGCTCGAAGAACTCGCTAAAAACCTTTGGTGGTGCTGGAATGACGAGGCTTACGAAGTTTTTAAATACATCGATAAAGCCCAATGGATAGAAGTGCGTAAGAACCCTATTGCATTGCTAGACAGCATCTCACTTACTCGTTATAAAGAATTGGAGCAAGATGCGGTATTTATGCGCAATCTTTCGAAAGTATATGGTGATTTCCAAGCCTATATGGCTAAAAAATCGGAGATGGTAAGTCCGTCTATCTCTTATTTTAGTATGGAATACGGCTTGCATTCTTCCTTGAAGATTTATTCAGGAGGTTTGGGTATCTTAGCAGGCGATTACCTAAAAGAAGCCAGCGACAAGGCAACCAAAATCACTGGGGTAGGGTTGTTATACCGCTATGGTTATTTCACTCAGAAACTATCTTCAGCAGGTAACCAAGAAGCTGACTACGAAGCACAAGATTTCTCGAAGATACCTGTAACGCCTGTAACAGATGAGAGTGGAAAATGGTTGATTGTATCAATAGATTTACCAGGTAGAACCCTATATGCACGTGTATGGCGTGTGGATGTAGGTCGTATAGAGCTTTATCTTCTCGACACCGACTTTGAGAACAACCGCGAAGACGACCGTTCTATCACCCACCACTTATATGGAGGTGACTGGGAAAACCGTCTTAAACAAGAAATGTTATTAGGTTTAGGAGGTATTAAGATGTTGCGCAAGCTAGGTATCGACAGTGATATTTACCACTGCAACGAAGGGCACGCTGCCTTTATAGGGTTGGAACGCCTCAGCGAGTATATCCAAAACGAGAACCTTACTTTCTCGGAAGCGATGGAAGTGGTGCGCGCCTCATCACTCTTTACTACTCACACCCCAGTACCCGCAGGTCACGACGCTTTTGAAGAAGGCTTATTACGCGCTTATTTAGGAAATTACGCCGACATATTGCACGTGAATTGGGAACAAATACTCGCTTTGGGTAAAATAAACTTGCAAAACCCACACGAGAAATTCTCGATGAGTAACCTCGCAGCGAACCTTTCGCAAGAAGTAAACGGTGTGAGCTGGTTACACGGTGAGGTAAGTAAAGAAATCCTCAAAGACTTGTGGCCAGGTTATATGCCTGAAGAACTTCACATTAGCTATGTAACCAATGGGGTACACCAACCTACGTGGACAGCTGGCTTGTGGAAAGAAGTAGAAAACGAGGTGTTTGGCAAAGACTACAAAACACACCACTACGACCCTAAGAGCTTTGAGGGCATCTATAAGGTATCTGACCAACGCGTGTGGGAAATCAAAACGGCTCTTCGTTCTAAGCTATTGCGCCGTGTAGAACAAAAGCTACGTTTAGAGAAGAACACCCCTTATTTCTCTCCACGTCAGTTAGTGGAAATCAAAGAGAACTTACGCGAAGATATCCTTACCATTGGTTTTGCACGTCGTTTTGCGACCTACAAACGCGCTCATTTGCTCTTTACCAATATAGAGCGTTTGGATAAAATAGTGAACAATCCTGAGCGTCCTGTACAGTTCATCTTTGCAGGGAAAGCACACCCTGCCGATAAAGCAGGACAGGATTTGATTAAGAATATTGTGGAAATCTCTAAATTACCACAGTTCTTAGGTAAGATATTGTTCATCCCTAACTACGATATGGAGCTCGCACGCCATATGGTACAAGGGGTAGATGTATGGATGAACACCCCTACACGTCCGCTAGAAGCTTCAGGAACCAGTGGTGAAAAAGCTGCGATGAATGGGGTAATGCACTTTAGCGTACTTGATGGTTGGTGGGTAGAAGGTTATCGGGAAGATGCCGGTTGGGCTCTCCCTATGGAACGCTCCTACGAAAACCAGCAGTATCAAGATGAAATGGATGCAGAGACGATTTACAATATTATTGAAGACGAGATAGCTCCTATATTCTATGATAAGAATAAAGATGATATCTCATCACGCTGGTGTGCACTCATCAAGAATACGATTGCCAAAGTGGCGGTAAACTTTACCACTACTCGTATGCTCACTGATTACGAAAAGCAATACTATTACCCAATGACTGAGCGTGTAACCAAGATTAAAGACAATCACTTTGCAATCGCTATTGAGCTTTCGAACTGGAAACGCAAAGTTACTCAAGAATGGGATAATATAAAGGTAGTGAGCTTTAAGGTACCTAATCGCAATGAGCAACTCATTTCTATTGGTAAGGTATACAAAGGAGAAATTACCTTAGAATTAGGAGAATTACGTCCTGAAGACGTAGGAGTAGAATTGGTAGTAGCCCAACATAAAGACGATAAGTTTAAAGTACTCTCGACAAGTGAGTTTACAGTAGTGGCTCAAGAAGGCAACAAAGCTACCTATCAATTGGAAATTGCCTCAGAATACCCAGGTGCTTTGCACTTAGCAATAAGAATTTTCCCAAAAAATAATTTATTGCCACACCGCCAAGATTTCGCTTTGGTAAAATGGTTATAACAAATAAATAAGTATTTCATTTTAAAGTATATACGAAGAAAATAAGCAAATATATAAAGGTTAAAAACCACTATTTTGGAGAGATTAAAAAGAATAAGAAATGTTAAAATTAATAAAAAAATATCTCTAAAATGATTTTGTATTAAAATAATACTTATATTTGCACCAAAATTAAAATAGTAATCAAAATTCATTTTTTAAGTATGAAGAAAATCAAAGTAACTTTATTTGCTTTAGCTGCTGCTTTTTCAGTGGCAGTTCAAGCACAAGATGAAGACAGTCCTTGGCAAATAGGATTTGGAGTGAACTCCGTTGATATTCGTACCCCTGATGCATTCGGGGACTTAATGAAAGACTGGGGAGGTCCAAGCGATATCAATATCCTTCCAGCAGTTTCTCGTCTTTCAGTAGGTAGATATATCGGAGCTGGTTTTTCTGCTGAATTATCAGGTTCTTTAAACAAAATCGAAAAAGGATTCGGTTATGTTAAAGACGGAGAAAAAGTAGATTTATCTTTCTGGTCTGCAGACTTAGCGTTGCAATACCACTTTAAATCTCTTTGGAACAAAGAGAAAGTAAAATGGTTTGACCCATTCTTACAAGTAGGTGGTGGTTATGCCGCTATTGACAACGAAGGTAAATTCCGCGCCTTAGGTGGTGGTGGTGTGAACTTTTGGTTTACTGAAAACATCGGTATTAACTTGCAGACAGCTTACCACCCTACTTTCCAATCTGATTCAGAAGTGGACTACTTCCAGCACGCTGCCGGTATTACCATTAAATTTGGTAAAAAAGACCGCGATAAAGATGGTGTAGCTGACAAAGATGACCTTTGTCCTGATGAACCAGGTAAACCAGAATTGAAAGGTTGCCCAGACCGTGATAATGACGGTGTAGCTGATAAAGACGACGCTTGTCCTGATGAAGCTGGTAAACCAGAATTGAAAGGTTGCCCAGACAGAGATAATGATGGTATCGCTGATAAAGATGATGCTTGTCCAGATGAAGCTGGCCCAGCTGAATTTAACGGATGTCCTGATACTGATGGTGATGGTGTGCCAGATAACGTAGACCAATGTAAAGACGTAGCTGGTCCTAAAGAAAACAACGGTTGCCCTTGGCCTGATACCGATGGCGATGGTGTACTTGACAAAGACGACGAATGCGTAGATGTACCTGGACCTGCTTCTAACAATGGTTGCCCTGAAGTAACTCAAGAAGTTCAAAAGAAATTGAACGACTTTGCACGCACTATCTTGTTTGACGTAAACAAAGCTACTATCAGACCTCAATCAGCAACTGTATTGAACCAAATCGTTGACGTATTGAAGCAATACAAGAACGCTAAATTCTCTATTGAGGGTTACACTGATATCAGTGGTAAGAGAGATAAGAACCAAAAATTATCAGAAGATAGAGCTTACTCTGTTAAAGCTTATTTGATTGAAAAAGGTATCGATGAAGGTCGTTTGACTGCAAAAGGTTTCGGTCCTGATAAACCAATCGCTTCTAACAAAACTAAGAAAGGCAGAGAGCTCAACCGTCGTGTTGAAATCAACTTAGTAAAATAGTTGTTTCTCTAACCCTTTTGTTACACATAAAAAGAGGTTGCCCGTAAGGACAACCTCTTTTTAATTATTAATTATCAGTTATTAATTACTAATTGTTTATGTTTCCTTCTATCGAAATTCAATTGCAAACCTTACCTACTAACCCTGGTGTCTATCAGTTTTACGATGCTACGGACACGCTTATTTATGTAGGGAAAGCCGTCAATTTGAAAAAGCGCGTTTCTTCTTATTTTCAAAAGGAACACGACAATGCCAAAACACGTATTTTGGTGAGGAAAATTGTGCGTATAGAACACATAGTTGTAGCTACCGAGAGTGATGCATTACTACTCGAAAACAACCTTATCAAGAAATACCAACCGCGCTATAACATTCTCCTAAAAGACGACAAGAGCTATCCTTGGATATGTGTGAAGAAAGAGCGATTTCCACGTGTGTTCTCCACGCGTAGGGTAGTGAAAGACGGTTCGCTGTACTTTGGCCCTTATACCAGTATGAAAACCGTACACACACTTTTAGATTTGATAAAAGAGCTCTTCGCTTTGCGCAATTGTAATTACGATTTATCTCCGCAAAACATCGCTAACCACAAGTTTAAAGTGTGCTTGGAATATCATCTGAAAAATTGTAAAGGACCTTGTGAAGGATACCAAAACGAAGCAGATTACAACCAGAATATTCAGCAGATTGTAGAAATCCTCAAAGGGAATTTCAAAAATGCATTACATCAGTTTAGGGAGGAGATGATGGCACTGGCTTCGGAAATGCGGTTTGAAGAAGCACATCTCATCAAGCAAAAGATACAGAGTTTAGAGAACTATCAGGCAAAATCGACCATCGTAAGTAGTAAAATTAGCAATGTAGATGTATTTTCTATCGTTTCGGACGAAGAGTACGGTTATGTAAATTTCCTACAAGTAGCCTACGGAGCGATTGTGAGAGCTCATACTTTGGAAATTAAAAAGAAATTGGAAGAAACCGATAGAGAGCTCTTGGAATACGCTATTATTGATATTCGTGAACGTTTCTTCTCTAATTCCAAAGAGATTATTGTGCCTTTTGAGGTTACTCTTTCAGAAGGATTACAAGCGACCATTCCTAAGGCAGGTGAGAAAAAACAACTCTTAGACCTATCGATGCGCAATGCCAAACACTTCCGTCAAGATAGATTCAAGCAGGAGAAAATAGTAGACCCCGAACGCCATACGAACCGTATTCTCACCCAGATGCAACGCGACTTGCACCTTTCTGTCCCACCGGTACATATAGAGTGCTTTGACAACTCGAATATTCAGGGTACGAATCCCGTATCGGCGTGTGTAGTATTTAAGAATGCGAAGCCGAGCAAGAAAGACTACCGTCATTTTAACGTGAAAACTGTAGAAGGTCCTAACGATTTTGCCTCGATGGAAGAAGCCGTGTATAGACGTTATCGAAGATTGTTGGACGAGGAACAACCGCTACCTCAACTGATTGTAATAGACGGCGGGAAGGGACAATTGTCTTCGGCATTAAAAGCCTTAGAGCAATTAGAACTGCGCGGAAAGATAGCTATTATAGGTATTGCAAAGCGTTTGGAAGAAATATTTTTCCCTGAGGATAGTATTCCATTGTATTTAGACAAGCGTTCGGAAACCTTGCGGGTGATACAGCAGTTACGCGATGAAGCTCACCGTTTTGGGATTACCTTCCACCGGCAAAAACGGAGTAAATCGGCTATTGTATCGGAACTTGATGGTGTAGAGGGTATAGGAGAAAAGACTAAAGAAGTCCTCTTACAACATTTTAAATCGGTAAAACGCATAAGAGAAGCTACTTTAGAGGAGCTTACCCAAGTAGCAGGTTTTAGGGGTAAGAAAGTGTATGAATATTTCCAGACTCATAAATAAAAACGAAGGCTTTATTTGTTGCTAATTACAATTTGTTTCATACCTTTGGAGCAAGTACCTTTATAGAAATAATCTATGGCGAAAGCAGTAGGTAGCTCAGCTGTAATAGATTTATAATCAAATGTTATTCGAAGCTAAGACGAACAAACAACGAACAAACAACGAACAAAAGACGAAGAAAAGACGAAGAAAAGACGAACAAAAGACGAAGAAACAACGAACAAAAGATGAAGAACAGTGGTACAAATCTGGGTTCTTAGAGGTGTATAATGAGTACTTTTGCTATAAAAATAATTTACTCTTTTAATTAGAAAGTTTTTAATATATTATTCATAATTATTTCGTATCTTTGTCGCAAGTTTCATCTTAGAAAAAACACCTATGAAAAAACTAGGTATGGTAGCTCTTTTGGCAATGGCAATGGTAGCTTGCAACAACAGCACCAACGCAACGCAAAGCACTGAAAAAGAAACCTCTATTATTATATGATAAAGTAGCGGATAAAGGGAAAGAATGAATAACTATGAAAGTCTCTGAAGCAATTAGTATCACAGATAAATTATTTGAGCTCTACAAAAAAAAGATAGAGGTAAACATTCCTCTATCTCTCTCAAAAATAAAAGAAATACCTCTTACAAAGGAGAGTTTTCAGTTCTATACGGCTGTTTCTTCTATGGCTTCTTCGAAAATTGAAGGAGAAATATTAGACATCGATAGCTATTTGAAACATAAATTAAATGGAGTAATTTATCAAAAAAACTTAGTTGAGAAACCTAACGATGTGTTTGCTGCCTACACTTTTGCTCAGAACTCTCCCCTTACTGTTGCTAACTTACTGAAATCACATAAAATTATTACAAAGAATTTGCTAACCACCAGTTCACAAGGAAAAGTGCGTACTTCGGATATGATTATACGCGATGTGGCAAAAGGAATCGTTATCTATGAAGCCTGCGCTAAGGAAGAAGTGAAAAGTGAGTTTGACGCTTTTTGTAATTTCTTAGAAGAGCTCATAAAACGAACATTATCTGTACAAGAAACGTTCTTCTATGCCTCATTATTGCACTTATTTTTAGTAAAGATACACCCTTTTGACGATGGTAACGGGCGTACAGCACGCTTACTCGAAAAATGGTTCTTAGCTGAAAAAATAGGTAAAAATGCTTGGTTTATACCCTCTGAAATCAATTATTGGGAACAGCGTGAAACTTACTACAAGAATATAGCTCTGTTAGGGTTCTTTTACGAAAAACTGAATTATAATAACAGCATACCTTTCTTACTAATGCTACCTAACTTTTTGAAAAATACTACTCAATAACTGAATTATTAATTGTTAATTGCTAATCGTTAATTGGATAATAATGCTTCTTTTCTTTAAAAACCAAAAAAAAACTATCTATGTGGTAGCTACCAAAGTTGCCCTTACTGAGACCGACCTCAACAAACTGAAATGGCTGTTTGGCAATGCCCAGCAACTCCCCTCCCCTACCCTTAACGGTACTTTCATCGGACCTCGTGTGGCGATGATTACCCCTTGGAGTACCAATGCGGTGGAAATTACCCAAAATATGGACATTTACGGGATTACCCGTATCGAGGAGTTTCACGAGGTAACCGACCCCAATACACCTTTCGACCCTATGCTCTTTGAGCGATACAACGGTCTTACCCAAGACAGCTTTACAATAGCTATCACCCCGCAAACAACACTCGAAATCGATGATATCAAGGCATATAACCAGCAAGAGGGACTTGCGCTAAGCGCCGAAGAAGTTGCCTATTTGCAAAATCTCTCTCAACAATTGGGGCGCAAACTCACCGACTCGGAAGTGTTTGGTTTCTCACAAATCAACTCCGAACACTGTCGACATAAAATCTTCAACGGCACTTTTGTTATCGACGGTGAGGAAAAACCTTCTACCCTCTTTAAACTCATTAAAAAGACTTCACAAGAACATCCTAATAGCATTGTTTCAGCTTATAAGGACAATGTGGCTTTCATCAAAGGGACTACTGTCGACCAGTTCGCACCCAAAAGTGCCGATAAACCCGATTTCTACGAAGTAAAACCTTTTGAAGCCGTGCTCTCCCTCAAAGCCGAAACCCACAACTTCCCTACTACCGTAGAGCCTTTCAACGGGGCGGCTACAGGTTCGGGAGGTGAAATTCGCGATCGCCTCGCTGGCGGACAAGGTTCTTTGCCTTTGGCGGGTACGGCGGTGTATATGACGGCTTACCCCCGATTAGAAGAAGACCGCCCTTGGGAAAAAGGAATGGCTGAACGCCAATGGTTGTACCAAACACCAATGGATATCCTCATCAAAGCCTCTAACGGGGCAAGTGATTTTGGTAATAAATTCGGTCAACCGCTCATTACGGGCTCACTCTTCACCTTTGAACACGAAGAAGGCGGACGCAAATTAGGCTTTGACAAAGTGATTATGCAAGCAGGAGGCGTGGGTTATGCCAAAGCCTCACAAGCCATAAAGCACACCCCCAAAGAAGGCGACAAAATCGTTATCTTAGGAGGTGAAAACTACCGCATCGGTATGGGAGGTGCTGCTGTATCATCTGCCAATACTGGCGCTTTTGGCACAGGTATCGAGCTCAATGCAGTACAGCGTTCTAACCCCGAAATGCAAAAACGCGCTGCCAATGCTATCCGCGCAATGGTAGAATCGGACGAGAACCCTATCGTTTCTATACACGACCACG
>ERZ773100.1023-NODE-1023-length-13442-cov-34.050870_pt1 | contig 13442 bp, 7 predicted proteins | sample MGYA00511119_ERZ773100 | MGnify/ENA primary metagenome ERZ773100 (study PRJEB29015, sample SAMEA2738000) | human oral metagenome | biome: human oral; feature: human-associated habitat; material: dental | place: China | collected 2111 ...
GAACGAAGCGACTGCGCAAGAAAGAAAGACGGGAGCGGAAAGCGGCGTCCCGCCCGTGCGCGAGAGCGCCGACGCCTCACGCGAGGGCGTGCAATCTGCGAGCGGCGACGCGGCGATCGTCCGTCAGCGCTGGGCCGAGGTTGCGGCCGCCGTCGCCCGGTCGTCGAAATCGACGGCCGCTCTCATCGACGAACGCAACGCGATGGTCGCCGGGATCCGAGACGGGGTGCTCGGGCTCCAGTTCCGCACGGCGGGGCTCGCCACGACCTTCAACGATCGCGATCATGCGCGCCGCGTGGCTTCGGCCCTCCACGACGTTCTGGGGTTGAACCTGCGAGTACGCGGCCTCGTGGGTGGTGATGCAGCCCCAAAAGCGCCTCCCGCCCGTAGCCGGGCGGGGCGACCGGAACAGGCCCGCCGTCCAGCGCCCCAAGCCCCGCCGCCGCAGCCCGCAGCACCGCATGCCCCGTCGCCGCAGTCTGCGCCGCAGGCCCTTCCTCAGCCGGCGTCCGCGGTTCCGCAAAGTCAGCCCCGGTCCGAGCCAGACGAACCGCCGGAACCGGAGACTCCGGCTTTCTCGGAGACGCGGAGTCCGGACGGCCAAACGGATCGGAAAACGCGGAAACCGGCGCCGCGAGCGGCGGAAACGGAACGGGGCGCTGAAAAGGCGCAGCCGAGCGAAGGCGAGTGGCGGCCCTCGCCGGACATGGAGGAGCGCGGCCTGGTTCTCTCTTCCGATCGAGTCGAGATTCCCGAAGGCCCTCGGCCGACCAGAGATCAGCTTGCGTCCGCGCTCCGAGAGCTTGAGTCCGAGCAGGCGGCACGCACTTCCGGGCGTCCGGCGGACGCCTCGAGCCATGAAGGCCACGAGTCTTCGTCTGACGGCAAAGCGTCGGCGTTCGAGGAAGGCACGCCCGGGTCGCCCATGCCCGAAGCGGCGTCGGATCCGCACGCAGACGAAGAGATCCCAGGTCCAGACACGCCTGACGCGCGAGCGCTCCGGCCGGAAAACCCCGAAGGCGGGGCCGGGGACGACGCCGATGTTGCGTCCACGCCGCACGGCCGGCCTGCCCCTCCGGCGCACCCCAAAACCGCTCCAACCGCGTACCGAGGGTCTGACTCGACGGCGACCGGCGAACCTGTCCCCGCGGCGCGCGCCAAGCTCGACCCAGTGGCGCGCGCCGACCCCGCCGCTCCGGCGCGCGCCAAAACCTCCCGGGGGAGCGACGACTTCGGAGGCCTGCCCGAGCCGGTCGAACTCGACGACGAACCGGACCCGTATTTCCCCGTTCCCGAGCCGCAGTTCTTCGGCGGCGCCGCTGCGGCCGACGTTCGAGGGAGCGACGACCCGGCCGGAGTTCTCGCTCAATTGCTCGACGGCGATGTCCGCGACGTCAAGAGAGCGGCGCCCGCTTCAGGCGCTGCCTCCCCGCCTGGATCGGTTTCGTCTTCCGCCGACGCAGCCTCCTCGGCGTCCAGCGCAGCCTCGTCTGCGGGAGGCTCCTCTCCGTCGCCGTCCGGTCCGAGTCCGTCGTCGCCTGGTCCGGGCTCGTCCCAGGCTGGCGCCGCCTCGCCGTCCGAATCCGACGACGTTCCCTTCTACGAGCAGCGCATGCCGATGCCGCAGCGCCCGCGAAGCGCAGAGGAGCAGGCGGGATCGGGCGAACGCGCGAGACGTCCAGAGCAGCGCATGCCCGTTCCGCAGCGTCCTCGAAGCGGCGGAGCCGCGCCGCGCGGGGCGGCGTCAATCTCGGAACGGATCATGGCCGCGCACGGGCAAGGGCGGCAGAAACCGCGAGTCGAAAGCGCCGCGGTCGACGACGGCGAAAGCGACGTCAGCCAGTCCGACCCCACGATCTCCCAATCGAAGCTGGTCGGCCTCGACGTCGTCCTCTCGACGTTCGACGGCACGATCATCGAAGAAATAGCCCGCACTGACGGAGGGAACTGATGGCTGGAGTGTACGACGGCGCCGTTCAGGAGCTCATCGACGAACTGGGTCGATTGCCCGGCGTCGGGCCGAAGAGCGCACAGCGCATAGCCTTCCACGTCCTGGCCGAGGACCCTGAGGAGGTCAAAGCCCTGGCCTCCGCGCTGCTGCGCGTGAAGGAGAAGGTGCGGTTCTGCGAGATATGCGGAAACGTCACGGAGTCCGAAGTGTGCTCGATCTGCACCGACCCGCGCCGAATGGACTCGGTCATATGCGTGGTCGAAGAGTCGAAAGACATCGTCGCCATCGAGAGAACCCGCGAATACCGCGGGCGCTACCACGTGCTCGGCGGATCGATCAATCCAATCCAAGGGGTGGGGCCGGACGACCTGCGCATCCGCGAACTCATCTCGCGGCTGAGCGACGGCGCCGTCGCCGAAGTCATCATCGCCACCGACCCCAACATCGAGGGCGAGGCGACGGCCGCGTATCTCATCCGCATCCTTTCGTCGATCGGCGTGGCTGTCTCCAGACTCGCCTCCGGCCTGCCCGTGGGCGGAGACCTAGAATACGCCGACGAAATCACGCTCTCCCGAGCCTTCGAAGGAAGACAGCGGATCCTCGCCCAGGCCACCCCCGGAGCGCCTGATTCGACGTCGGCACAGGGCTCGTCAATGGCACAGGGCTCTCCGACGGCACAGGGCTCGTCAATGGCACAGGACTCCCTGTCGGCACAGAGCTCCCCGACGGCGCGGGGCTCGTCGTCGGCCCAGGTCTCGCACGGCAGCCCCGCCGCGGACGCCGGTCCGGCGTCAGGCTTGACCTCGCCTGCGGAAGCTGCGCCCGCTCCGACGTCGCCCGCTGAGACGGGGCCCGGCCCGGCGTCGCCGGGGCATTAAACGGCACGCCCCCAGGGGACGAAAGGCGCGAAGGCACCGAGACGAAGGCAATAGTGTGACGAATGCCCGCGTTCAAATTTGAGAATCCGTAGCAGGCCCGCGGCTGCGCGCAGCTAACATAACGGAGACTGAAGGAGTAACACGTGGCTTTAATCGTGCAGAAGTTCGGCGGCTCGTCCGTTTCGGACGCGGCCAGCGTCAAACGCGTCGCACAGAGGATAGTCGACACGAAGAACGCGGGGAACGACGTCGTCGTGGTCGTCTCCGCGATGGGCGACACCACCGACGAGCTCATCGACCTCGCCAACGAGATCGCGCCGGACGCTCCCGCCCGCGAGATGGACATCCTGCTGACGGCGGGCGAACGCATCTCCATGGCGCTCCTGTCGATGGCGGTCAACTCGCTGGGGGTCGGCGCCCACGCCTTCACCGGCCAGCAAGCGGGCCTGCGCACCGACGCCCACTACGGCAAGGCCTCAATCGTCGGCGTCGTCCCGGAGCGAATAGCACGAACGATCAAATCCGGCGCCGTCGCGATCGTCGCCGGATTCCAGGGGGTCAACGACCGCAACGACGTCACCACCCTCGGGCGCGGAGGGTCCGACACCACGGCCGTCGCGCTCGCCGCAGCCCTGCGCGCGGACGTGTGCGAGATCTACACCGACGTCGACGGCGTGTTCTCCGCGGACCCGCGAATCGTCCCCGCGGCCAGGCAGCTGCCCTACATGACCCACGAGGAAACCCTCGAACTGGCCGCCCACGGCGCGAAGGTCCTTCACCTGCGAGCCGTCGAATTCGCCCGAAAGTTCAACGTGCCCGTGCACGTGCGATCGTCATTCTCAAACAAGGAAGGCACCTGGATCGTGGACGAGAAAACTATGAAAGACAAAGCCCTGGAAGCGCCCGTCGTCGCCGGCGTCGCCCACGACCGCTCCCAAGGGAAGGTCACGATCACGCGCGTGCCCAACGTTCCCGGAATGGCGTCGAAGATCTTCGCCATCGTGGCCGGAATCGACGGGAACATCGACATGATCGTCCAAAACACGGCCGTCGCGGCGCCCGACGTCTCGAACCTGAGCTTCACCCTCCCCAAGGCGGAGGTCGCCGCAGTGGTCGAGGCGCTGAAGAGCCATCGCGGGGAGCTCGGCTTCGGCGAGATCCGAGTGGCTGAAGACATCGGCATCCTGTCCGTCGTGGGCGCCGGGATGCGGTCCCACTCGGGCATTTCGGCCAAGCTTTTCGCCACGCTGGGAGACCTGGGCATCAACGCCGACATGATCGCCACCTCGGAGATTCGAATCTCCGTGGTCGTCGACCCCGAGCGCCTCGACGAGGCCGCTCGCGCAGTCCACACAGCATTCGGCCTCGACAGCGAGTCCGAGGCCGTCGTATACGGAGGTACTGGAAGATGACAACCCTCGCAGTCGTTGGAGCGACCGGACAAGTCGGTCGCGTCATGCGCACGCTTCTCGAGGAGAGGAACGTCGACGTCGACGACGTCCGCTTCTTCGCCTCGGCCCGATCCGCGGGCAAAGTGCTCCCCTTCCGGGGCAAAGACGTCGTGGTCGAGGACGTGGCGAACGCCGACCTTTCCGGGATCGACGTCGCCGTGTTCTCCGCGGGCGGCGGCGCCTCCCTCGAATACGCCCCGAAATTCGCGGCCGCCGGCGCAGTGGTGGTCGACAACTCCTCGGCGTGGCGCAAGGACCCAGACGTGCCGCTCGTCGTCTCCGAGGTCAACCCCCACGCGATCAAGGACCGCCCGAAGGGGATCGTCGCCAACCCCAATTGCACCACGATGGCCGCGATGCCGGTGCTCAAGCCCCTTCACGACCGGTACGGGCTGACCCGCCTCGTGGTCTCCTCCTACCAGGCCGTCTCCGGCTCAGGGCTCGCCGGAGTCAAAGAACTCGAAGGGCAGGTTCGCTCGGCGGTCGAGCAGGACGTCGCCAAGCTCGCCGTCGACGGATCGGCGGTGGACCTTCCCGAGCCTTCCGTTTACGTCGCGCCCATCGCCTTCGACGTGGTGGCCCTCGCCGGCAAGATCGTCGACGACGGGTCCGAGGAGACCGACGAGGAGCAAAAGCTCCGCAACGAATCGCGCAAAATCCTCGAGGCGCCGGATCTGGCCGTCTCTGGCACATGCGTGCGCGTCCCGGTGTTCTCGGGCCACGGCCTGGCCGTCAACGCCGAGTTCGCCAATCCTGTGACGCCCGACGAAGCCAGGGCGATCCTCGCGGACGCCCCCGGGGTAGAACTCGACGACGTGCCGACGCCGCTGCGCGCAGCCGGCACGGACCCCTGCTATGTGGGCCGGATCCGCACCGACCAGTCGGTGCCCGACGGCCGTGGCCTGGCTATGTTCATCGTGGGCGACAACCTGCGCAAGGGAGCGGCCCTCAACGCCATTCAGCTGGCCGAGATCGTCCTCGCCGAGCTGAAGAGCTCATAGCCGCGGACCGGTTCGCCGGGCCCGGCTGGCTTCGGCTCGCCTGGCAAGGCCGAAGGGCCTCCGATCCGAGTCGGAGGAGCTCGCTCGCCGGCTGATGGCTCTTTGACCGGTGGTCGCCCGCGCTCTTCGAATTGGGGAGGCCGGTCGCATAAAGCGGGCAACTGCAGAGAACCTCCGGTCGCATAAGGCTGCCAGTTGCTTAAAGCGGGGGCGGGACCGCCTTTTAGGCCGTCCCGCCCCCGCTGCGTTCAACCGCTCGGCCAGAGCATCTGCTCGGCCGGGCAACGCGGTTTACGAGTCGTACTTGTCTTCGTCGAATTCGTCGTCGAACTCATCCTCGTCGCCCGATTCCACGGAGGGAGCGCTGTCTCCCGTGATGGGGCTGTCGCCGGTGATCGGGCTGTCGCCGGTGATGGGGCTGGCGCTGGTGATCGGCGTCGCCCCGCTGACCACGATGTAGGAGCGCTCGTCGCGTTGGTGGCGCAAGACGTTGTCGATGAAGCTCGCAATCGCCTCGTCCATGGGGATGTCGCGGCCTGCCTGCTCCGAGATGTACCAACGGTGGTCGAGGAACTGATGGAACAGCTCGGCCGGCTCGAGCTTGCCCTTGAGCTCGCGCGGCACCGCGTCGATCATCGGCTCGAACACGTTCGTCATCCAGTCGTGCGCGGCGATCGGAAGCGACACGCTCTTGTTCGCCGCCACACGGTACTGCTCGATGTCCTGAATGAGCCGCCTCGCCTGGTTCTCCTGAACGTCCATGCCGGTCAGGCGGATGATCTTGCGCGAAAAGTGCCCCGCGTCCACCACCTTCGGCTGGATCCGAATCCTCCGGCCGTCCTCGTCGGCGACGATTTGAAGCTCGTCGACGTCGAAGCCCAGCTCGTTCAAGCGCTTGACGTGCTCGTTCACCCGCCACTTTTCGTCCGTGAAGAACGTGGTCTCTCCGGTGAGCGCGTCCCACAGGGTCGTGTACTGCGCGACCAGCCGGTTCCCGATGTCGATCGTGTCGTAGTCCTCGGAAAGGTGGCCCGCCGCCTGCAGATCCATGAGCTCGCCGATGATGTTCGTGCGTGCCACGTCAATGTCGTACAGCCGCTTGCCCTGGGTGATCCCGTCGTAGACCTCGCCCGTCTCGGCGTCGACGAGGTACGCGGCGAATTCCCCGGCGTCGCGCCGGAAGAGCGCATTGGAAAGGGAAACGTCGCCCCAGAAGAATCCGAGGAGGTGAAGCCGCACGAGCAGAACCGAAAGAGCTCGGATGAGCCTGTCGACCGTCTCGGGGCGCTGATACTGGCCGAACAAAGCGCGGTAGGGAAGCGAGTACGGCAGATGCTCCGAAACGAAGGCCGAATTGAGCGGGTGGCCCGAACGGGTCGTCCTCCCGGTGATGACGGCTACCGGCTCGACGCAGGGCGCGTCGAGCCGCTGAAGCGTGCGCAGCATCTGGTACTCGTGATGAGCCGCCGAATCGCCGATCTCCTTGATGGCCAGAATGCGCCCGTCCAGGTGGACGAATCGCACGACGTGGCGGGAAATTCCCTGAGGGAGCGCGGCCACGATGCTGTCCGGCCATCGGCTCAACGGCTTGTCCCAAGGAAGGTCGAGGAGGGCCGCATCAGGCTTGGCCGCGGTGATCCGCAGCGAGGAGCTCACCGGCCTCGCCTTCTTTGAGGCCTTCGAGCGTCTCGTCGACTTTGACGATACCCGTTCCTTCTTTGGAACCGGTTTGAGTTGTTGAATTGAATTGTCCATGATATTTGCGCGTATTGGTTATATTTTACGTGATCTCCTCGTCTGTTGAGGTGCCTCTATGTAAATATGGGGTACGCCCAACGGGCGAGAAGACGTCTTCTCTCCTTCCGCGGCCCTGCCTCGAAATGGCAAAGGCCGGGGCGTGTTCTTCCAAGCCCCGGCCCCGAACGCCATCAGTTGATCCGTTCGCCGCCGCTGGCGGAGAAGAAGTGAATCCGATCCGGGTTCGGTTCCACGAGGATCACTTCCCCGGGAGCTGGAACTCTATCAGGTTCGATGCGAATCGTCACGAGGTCCGAACCGTCGCCGGAGCCGAACTTATCGACTTCGCGATCGGCGCCGACCACGTGGCCGTAGACATAAGCGTCCGATCCGAGCTCCTCAACGAGCGTGACCTTGAGCGGTATCTTGCCCAGCGGGGCGCCCTCATCGGAGCTCGGCGTGTACGTGTCGTTTGAGTTCCACGAAAGGGCCTCGGGTCGGAAGCCGACGATGATCTGCCCGTTGTCTTCGCGGGTGACGGAGTTAGCGACGCTCGACGGAACAGGGAGGGAAGAATCGCCGTAGACGGCGGCGTTGCCGACGAGGCGCCAACGCCCCAGGTTCATGGCGGGGGAGCCGATGAATCCGGCGACGAAGGCGTTGGCGGGCGAGGAGTACATCTCATTCGGCATGCCCACCTGCTGGAGCAGGCCGTCCTTGAGCACGGCGATCCGGTCGCCCATCGTCAGAGCCTCGGTCTGATCGTGGGTCACGTACACGGTGGTGATTCCCAGCCGCTTTTGGAGGGAGGCGATCTGGGTGCGGGTCTGGACGCGGAGCTTCGCGTCCAGGTTCGACAGCGGTTCGTCCATGAGGAAGACCCGAGGTTCGCGCACGATGGCGCGGCCCATCGCCACGCGCTGGCGCTGTCCGCCGGAGAGCGCCTTCGGCTTCCGGTCGAGATAGGGCTCGAGGTCGAGGATCTTGGCGGCGTCGACCACGCGTTCGCGAATCTTCTCGCGCGGCACGCCTTGGATCTTGAGGGCGAAACCCATATTGTCCGCCACGGTCATGTGGGGGTAGAGGGCGTAGTTTTGGAACACCATGGCGATGTCCCGGTCCTTCGGCGGAACGTAGGTGACGTCGTCGTCGCCGATGTAGACGGTTCCGTCGTCCACTTGCTCCAAGCCTGCGAGCATGCGCAGCGAGGTGGACTTGCCGCACCCCGAAGGCCCGACCAGAACGAGGAATTCTCCGTCGTTGATGTCCAGAGAGAGGTGATCGACTGCGGGCTTTTCCGAGCCCGGGTAGAGGCGAGTAGCCCCGTTAAAGGTCACAGTTGCCATATTCAAATGGTCCCTTCACCGGCAGGAACGTGCCGGACGGTCCGAGTGAAGAGTGCCAAAGTGTCGACTCTGACACGGATGCTTAAAACACCCGTGAAAATTATTACACAGAAATGCGCCGAGCGTGCCGCTTTTTTGGGGAGGCATGTGCAGAAGAACGCAGAATCGCGGAATCCCAACGCAAATCTGCCTTTTGGCGATTCGTGCACAGCATGCTCAGGGAGCGTAACGAGCGCGCAGGGGGCGTCCTTCGATAGCGTAGAGGCGTGCGTAGGCAGATGAACATCGGCGGATACAGGCTTATCAAGCGAATCGGCGCGGGCGGCATGTCCACCGTCTTCGAGGCGGAGGACGGCGCCGGGGTCCGTGTCGCCCTCAAACTATTGCATCCGGCCCTGGTGGTGGACCACTCGGGAAGGGAGCGCCTTCGCCGGGAAGTCGCGATGCTCCAGAAGGTGCGCGGCCGCTACGTCGCCGAAGTCCTGGACGCCGAGACCGACTCCGACGAAGCTTTTATTGTGACGGAACTCATAGATGGGCCGACGTTGGAGCAAGACGTCGTCGATTCGGGAGTGTTCGAAGGGGAGGACTTGGTCGAACTCGCCGAGCATCTCCGCCAGGCGGTCGAGGCGATCCACGAGGCGGGGGTCCTCCACCGAGACCTCAAGCCGTCCAACGTCATGCTGGGCCCGGACGGGCCCGTGCTCATCGATTTCGGAATCGCGCAGGTCGATGAGGATTCGCGGCTGACCGTTCCCGGCTCGGTTGCGCACACGCCCGGGTACTGCGATCCGCGCGTCATCAACGGCGCCAACCCGGATGAAAGCGCGGACTGGTGGGCATTGGCCGCCGTCCTCGCCTTCGCAGCTACGGGTCGGGCGCCCTTCGGCAAGGGCAATCCGCAGGCGATCATGCGAAGGGTTTTCGAGGGGGTGCCGGACATCGTCGGCATTCAGGGCCCGGTGGCTGCCGCTTTCGTGCGCGCTCTCGCGCCGGACATCGAGGATCGGATCGGGATCGACGAGCTCGTCGAGGTTCTCAAGACCGGCCGGTTCGACGACGACTCTTCCGCGCCGCACGCGGCCTTCGCCGGCATCGCCGGCGTGATGGGGGGAGTCGGAAGCCTCGCCGCCGCGGACTCCGCAATGGGGGAGGGAGACACCTTCGAGCCACTCGTCACGGGCGAGACCGCCGCGCGAGGCGTCGGCGACACCGCTTCGCGGAACGCTCCGGGAGCGACGCCGCAGGGCGCCACCGAGGTGCTTGGCCAGCATCCGGGGAGGCCCGACGGCGCCGCCGAGGCGCTTCGAGCTTCCGGCGCTTTCGGGGACGGCGCCGGGTCCGAGGAATACGGCGACGCAGACTATGGCGCCCGGCGGAGCGACGACGCCCGCGGGTGGGACGAGGGCCCGGAAACCGCTCTGCGGATGCGGCGAGCTCAGCTGGGAGGGCCGGCAACGGAAGTCCTCGGAGCGCCAGGACCCGGCGGAGGGCGGACCGAGATTCTTCCGGCTGGCGGCGAGTCCGGCGGGGGGCGGACCGAAATTCTTCCCGCCGGGGGGTTCGGCGTCGGCGAGTCCGGCGGGGGGCGGACTGAAATTCTTCCTGTCGGGGGCGAGTCCGGCGGGGGGCGGACTGAAATTCTTCCTGTCGGGGGCGAGTCCGGTGGGGGGCGGACCGAGATTCTTCCGACCGGGGGCGAGTCCGGCGGAGGCCGGACCGAGATTCTTCCTGCTGGCGGGGAATCCGGCGGAGGCCGGACCGAGATTCTTCCTGCCGGGGGGTTCGGCGTCGGCGACGATGTTCGCGGCTCCCGAGCCACGCCGCCGACCGAGGTCATCTCGGCTGAACCCCCGATGGCGGCCCCGCCGCCCCAGATGCCGCCGTCGGTCCCCGTCGCGCCGCTTCCCGAAGAGCTAGGGAGCCGCAGGAATCTCGGCCAAGAGTTTGGGCAGGCGCAAGCCGGGCTTCCACCCTCGCAGCCGCAGCCTCCCGGCTCCCTCAATCCGCCGATGTGGAATGAGTTCATTGGCGGGCAGGCGCCCGGCGCACCGGGCGAAACCCCGGAATGGATGCGTCCGTTGCCAACCGTCCGCCTCATCGTGTTCCTCGGAGCCCTCGCGATTCTCTCCTTCGCCGTGCGATTCCCGATATCGGGGATAAGCGCATATGCCTTTGCGGCGTTCGCGCTCGCGATGATCGGATCGTCTTACCGGAGCCTCAACGCCCGACGCCGAGCCCGCGGCGGCAAGTTCTCGGGCGAGAAATGGGGCGTGGCGCTGAGGCTGCCCGGCGTATTCCTGAAGACCGTCTTCGAGCAGGCGGTGTGCGTCGGCATCGGCGTCGCCCTAGGCGGGGCTGCGCTGTGGGGCTTGAGCCTCGCGGTTCCCTCGGAGCCCCGTCTCGGCACTTTTGCCGCCGTCGTCATAGCGATGACGGTCGCGTGGTTCAACGGCCTCAACGCCCCCGCGAGGCTCGGCGCCCGCAGCCTCATGGCCGCGATTGCCCCGGTCAGGTCGTACAAGTACTTCTGGGGTGTGGTCCTCGTCGCTCTCACCGCACTCGGCGTCCTCTACTCCTCCGCTCGGCAGTATCCCGATTGGACGCCGCTCGACGGCACGCCCTCCTTCATCAAGACGGAGTAGCGCGGCTGAGAGGCGGAGCGGCCCGGTTGGGCGGGGGTTGTCTTCGGCGGCCCCCGCGAGCGAACGGTGACAGAACGATCACGAGGGCTTACTAGTTTCTCCACAGCATGCTCGCCTACAATCGTGCGCATGGCTTCACGAAACACCCCGGGGATGAATTCGCCCTATCTGACGAAGCAGCAGAGGCAGCAGCAGGCCCGCGAGAAAGCCCGCCTTCTCCAGCAGGCGGAGGCAAAACGCGCCAGGCGCACGCGCTTGTTTGTGGCGTTGGGCAGCTCCTTTGCTGTCATCCTCGTCGTCGCGGCCGTCGCCTTCGTCATCTGGAACGGCACGAAGAAGGGGGAGGAGGTGAAGCCGAAGGAAAGTCCAAGCGCGAACGTTTCGGCCGACGGCGTCATCTCCGTCGGGAAGGGCTTTTCCGAAGGCACAACTCGGGCGGGTGCGAAGAACGCCGGCAAACCGAGGGTTCGCATCTACTCCGACTACGCGTGCACCCACTGCAACGACCTCGAGAAGGAATACGGCAACAAGCTCGTGAACCTCGCTGGCAAAGGCGAGATCACCCTTGAGATCGTTCCCCTGTCGGTCCTCCAGCAAAAGTTCTCGGACGTAGCCAGCCAGGCCGACTATTACATCGCCGAAAAGGCTCCGCAGTACTACGCCGCTTTCCACACGAAGTACTTCGCCGACGTCTCCGCCCCGATCTTCGCGCGGAAGAAGGGCATTCCCTCGGAGTCGCAGCATAAGAAGGTCGCGCTTGACGTCGCAAAGAAAGTCGGTGTGCCCGACAACGTGCTCAAAGGCCTCAACAGTGCCCTGAGCGAGAATCGCTACGCTTCGTTCCTCCAACATGCGGCCAAGAAGTTCGCCGACGCCGGGCACCAAGGCACCCCGACCGTCACGATCAACGGCAAGAGGCTCGAAGACTGGACCGAGGGCAAGCTGCTGACCGAACTTGAAAAAGTCGCCGGGCACAAGCTCGAGGCCTCCGACGCCGAACCGGCGACGCCGAAGGGCTGACAAGCCGGACGGGGCCGGCCTGCAGTTCTCCGAGTCGATGCATAAAGGCGGGGCGACATTCGACGTCGCCCCGCCTTTGCACGTCCCCGCGCGGCGTCGCCGTGAGCGCACTTCGGCCAGATGCCTACGTTGTGGGTCGCGCCGTTTCGGCTTGGGCAAACTGCCTGCATCTGGCAAGATAGAGGGGCGCTCGCTCGGGGAGCGCCCGCGCCACCTTAGCTCAGTTGGTAGAGCACCCGCCTTGTAAGCGGACGGTCAAGGGTTCGAGTCCCTTAGGTGGCTCACAGTTTCTTGCGTTTCTTATGTCCTTTGGGCAGCCCATGCGGTCGCAGCCTCTCAATTTCGTGTGCGGTCGCAGCCTCTCAATCTCTCGGATCCGCCCTTGTGCCGATAGGGCTGCGGGAGGCTCAAACTGCGTACGCTTTCTTCGCAATGCCCGAGGCGGAGGGGAAATCGTGACGAAATCCGCCTCTCGCAGTATGGGTTTACACGGCTTCCTAGTTTAAGATTGAATTACGAGCCGGAAGTCACGCACCGGTTCGGCAAACCGACACCGGTGCGGAACGCGTCGGAGGAGACGGCTGCGATGCCCGCAACCCTTCGCGGCCCCGGCGGTCGCCTTCATTGGTGTCGGTTTGCGCCGGTCTTGCAACCGGGCCCTTTCGTCGTCAGCGACGGAAGGGCCCGCTTTGCGTCGCAGACTTTCCCCGAAGGGCCGGCTGCTTGGCAGGCAGCCCGGGGCGCTCTTTTTGCCGGATCGGAAGTTCGCCGCGACTGTTACCGGGGAACCGGCTTCGCACCGCGTGTGTACGCTGCGTCGGCTCCTCGCCTTGTCGCCCGATTTGATGCACTGCGGCAAGCGGGGCGCGGGGGATTCACGCTGGGCTTCGCGGGCGCCGTCGTTGTTGCGTTGCGGCAAGCGGGGCGCGGGGCTCTGTCGAAGCGGCCAGTTGGCCTATCGAAGCGACCAGTCGACGGGATGCCCGCCGAGGTCGGTGAGGAGGGCGTTGGCTCGTGAGAAAGGGCGCGACCCGAAGAAGCCTCGAGTCGCCGAAAGCGGGGAAGGGTGCGGGGACTCGATCGTCGGCACGTCGCCCAGCAGAGGCTTGAGCTCTTGGGCCGGCCTGCCCCACAGGATGGCGACCAGGGGGCCGCCGCGCCCCGCGAGTCTGCGGATGGCGTGGGCCGTCACCTCTTCCCATCCCTTTCCCCTGTGCGAGGCGGGTTTGCCGGGCTGGACGGTCAAGACCCTGTTGAGAAGCATCACTCCTTGCTCGCACCAGGGGGTGAGGTCGCCGTCGTCGGCGGGGGAGATGCCCAGATCGTCGTGAAGCTCTTTGTAAATGTTGACGAGGGAGCGGGGGATCGGGCGAACTGAAGGGTCGACGGAAAAGCTCAGTCCCACGGGGTGCC
>ERZ773100.1025-NODE-1025-length-13429-cov-16.941379_pt1 | contig 13429 bp, 9 predicted proteins | sample MGYA00511119_ERZ773100 | MGnify/ENA primary metagenome ERZ773100 (study PRJEB29015, sample SAMEA2738000) | human oral metagenome | biome: human oral; feature: human-associated habitat; material: dental | place: China | collected 2111 ...
GGGTCAGCTCCAGCGAGGCGGTCGCGGAGTTCAGGCAGGCGGCCCGGGTGGTTCCGCAGCGCTGCGCCACCTGCTTCTCCAGGGTCTTGGTGCGCGGTCCCGTGGTGATCCAGCCAGAGCGCAATGCATCCACCACCTCCTGGCACTCGGCGTCGGTGATGTCCGGGGGCGAGAAATCAACACGCATCAGTCAGCTCTCCTCATTGTCGACGACGTATCCGTACTGTTTTCAAGGCGTGGGTGATAGGTGGGCACCGCGCGAGCCAGCTCCCGCTTGATCTGCTCGCTCCCCTTGGGCAGGCATGCCATGAGCCGAGCGATCTTGTCCTCCACCTCCAGTCGGGTGGGCGGTGGTGCCGTGGAGACGAGGATCGAGCTGTTCTGCGTGGGGCGCAGTTCCTCGTCGTGCATCTGCAGCTCCTCGTAGAGCTTCTCGCCCGGGCGCAGCCCAGTGAAGGCCACCTCGATGTCGCGCCCGACTCGCAGGCCGGAGAGCTTGATGAGGTTGACGGCCAGGTCGTAGATCCGCACGGGCTTGCCCATCTCCAGGATGAAGATCTCTCCGGCCTGGGCCATGGACCCGGCGGTGATGACCAGCTGGGCCGCTTCAGGGATCGTCATGAAGTAGCGGGTGATGTCGGGGTGGGTGACGGTCAGCGGCCCACCCGACCTGAGCTGGCGCCTGAACAGCGGGATGACTGAGCCGTGGCTGCCGAGCACGTTGCCGAAGCGCACGGCGGCGAAGACGGTGGTGCGGCTCGTCTGGGCCAGGGCCTGGATCTCCAACTCGCACAGCCGCTTGGTGGCCCCCATGACGTTGGTGGGATTGACCGCCTTGTCGGTGGAGACCAGGATGCAGTGGCTGCAGCCGAGCTCCTCCGCCAGACGGCAGACGACCCAGGTCCCCAGCACATTGTTCTCCACGGCCTCACGGGCGTTGTCCTCCATGAGCGGCACGTGCTTGTGAGCCGCTGCGTGGAAGACGACCTTGGGCCGGTACCGTTCGAAGCAGTCGCGGACGACGCGCTCGTTGGTCACCGAGCCGATGACGACCGAGAGCGTCACCCCCAGCTCAGTGGCCTTGGGCTGCATCTCGTGCAGCAGCTCGTAGGCCGTGTTCTCGTAGACGTCGAAGATGACGATCTGGCGCGGCCGGGCCTCGATGAGCTGACGGACCAGCTCGGAGCCGATGGAGCCGCCACCGCCGGTGACCAGGACGACCTGACCGCGCACATACCCCATTCCCGTGGAGTCGAAGGCGACCTCGTCACGGGTGAGCAGCTCGGAGATCTCGACCTCCCGCAGTGCGATCCGTCCGTCATCCTGCTGGGCCAGGTCCCGTACGTTCGGGAGGGTGAGGATCCTCAGGCCCGTTGTCAGGCAGATGGACAGGATGCGCTGACGCTCGGAGGCCAGCGCCGAGGGGCAGGCCAGGACGATCTGCTCGGCCCGGCACTCCTGGGCGACGCGGGGAATGTCGTCACACGCACCGAGGACCTTGACGCCGTGGACGTGGCGGCCGTGCTTGGTGACGTCGTCGTCGACCAGGGCCACCGGCTCTCCGCACATGTCCTCGTCCCCCAGGTGCATGCGCTTGATGGTCAGCGAACCCGTCTGCCCGGCACCGACGATGAGGGTACGGGGGCGTGCGCCCTGCTCACCTGCTCGAGCACTGCGCTGGGCGCGACTGTGCCACAGCGCCCGGACGGCGAGCCGAGTCCCCGCGGTCATGATGACCAGCAGCGCCCAGGCCATGACGTAGGAACGCACTGATAACCCGCCCCCGAAGGCCAGGGAGAAGAGCAGGTCACCGCAGATCGAGCCGACGACGGTCGCGTAGAGAATCCTCAGCGCCTCCGCCATCGAGGCGTAGCGCCACAGGCTGTTGTACATCTTGAAGGTGGCGAAGACGCCCACGTTGACGATCCCGAGCACCCCGATGGCCAGAAGACCTCCGGTCGCCCCCGTGGCGGTCGCCCACTTCGTGGTCCCCCACGCCGCGGAGTACAGCGCCACATAGGTGGCCAGGAGGTCGACGGCCATCAGGGCGAGGGGCTCGAGCCGGCACAGGGCGAAGCCCGCCCGCTGCGCACCGCAGTCCGACGGCTTCACGGGCGCTGAGCTCGGTGCCGGACGGGCGCCCGCGGTGTCACCCCCGTGCCCTCCAAGGGATCGGGCGTGCACAGGCGTGCCGGGGCGGCGAATCTCGCTACTGCGCTCATCACGGCCTGTGGTGCCATGGGAGTCCTGACGTGCTTCAGCCATGAGTCGTCACGCTCCGTTGAGTCTGCTGACGGGCATGGGACACACCGCCTGAGCGTGAGGAACTCCGATCAAGCGTTCGACGCCGGTAGGAGTGACAGATTTCAAATGTCATCAGGGTTTCCATCTGCAGATGGGCGAACAGGTTTCACTGCTTCGCGGGACGGACGTGGGGATGCCGCTCCTCATGCTCACAGGAGGAAACGACGTAGAAGAACGACATACGGAACTCATTGAATCATCACGAGTAGATTCCGTTTTTAATGACCAGTATTAATCTAACACCGAGTGTCACCGATTGGAAGATTCTGAGGGGAGCCCTCTTCGATCATCGTTTATCAACAGATCCTGCTAGGCGCGATGAGACGAAATCACAGACAGACTGGATCTGAGAGTCTGAAACGACACGATCACCCTCGACTGGAACCAGGAGAGCACACCCCGCCGACAGACACTGGAACGACTGCAAGGTAACATTTATATAAATTCCTTGAACCTGATCTCTGTTAGCGAGTGCCGCACTCAGGGAATGAGGGGTTAGACGGTTGCACTCTCCACATGAGTGGCACCGACGTGAACGCCCTGCCCCCCACGCCCAGGATCGGACACGTTGGTGAGCACCACTCCGAGCATGTGCCCGCCGCCCTGCTCCACGGCCAGCGCCGCCTCACGAAGCTCTTCCGCAGAGGTGCGCCCGGCTCGCGCCACGAGGAGGACACCACCGGCGTACTCGGCCAGCACCACGGCATCGGTGAAGCGGCATACCGGAGGAGCATCGATGATCACGATGCGGTCTGCAGACAGATGATGCAGGAGGTCGCTCATGTTGCGGCCACCGAGTAGCTCAGAGGGGTTCTCGGGCATATCACCTGCGGGCAGGAGCTCCAGGCCTGTCACCTCGCCTTCGACCAGGACCTGGCTGAGACGCGCCGCCCCCACCAGGACCTCTGCGAGTCCTGGGCCCCCCTGAGCTCCGACGGCACTTGATGAACGCAGGTCTCCCCCAACCAGGACGACCCGATGGCCGGACAGGGCCAGGACCCGTGCCAGGCCGGCAGCCGTCGCCGAGGCTCCCTCCTGCGGGCCGGCAGAGGTGACGACCACGACCTGCCGAGCCCCGTGAGATAGGGCGTGAAGCACGTTGGTACGAGCGGCCCGCAGCCGCTCCTCGACCTCCGTCTGCGCACCTCGCCCCAGCCGCAGGGGTGAAGGATCCTTCGGCAGGACACCGAGCACGGGCGCCGACAAGGCCTTGCGCACATCCTCAGGCCCCTTGAGACTCTTATCGAGCAGCTCCTGGACGAGAATCCACACATAGCCCAGGATCAGCCCGGCCAGTAGCCCCACCGCCACACAGGTGACCAGGGCGGGGGACCGAGTGGCACTTACCAGCTCGGCGGAGGACAGCAGGGAGATTCTCACCGGGGACTTGCCGCCCTCGAGCTCCTTCACCTCTTCGGCGGCCTGCCGGATGACCTCATCAGCCAGGACCTGAGCCTGACGTGATGAGGATGCCGTGACGGAGACCTGCACCGAGACGGTCTCGGGCGTCCTGGCCGCCGACACTGAGGAGGCCAGCTCCTCCGGGGTGACATCCAGCTTGAGGGAGTCGATCACGCGCTGGGCGACAGCCTCCGAGGTGAAGACCGGGACGACGGCGTCGGTCTTCATGTCGGCGAGCTGCGCCGCGTTGTAGTGGGACTGCGTGTTCGCCCCCGGATCTCCTCCCACTTCGACGTGCAGGTACGCCTGAGCCTTCGCCGTGTAGGAACTCGGCGTCACGAAAGCGAACACTATTGATAATAGTACGCAGATCATGAGCGCCAGAGCGAGAGATCCAAGACGTCGACGGGTTAGATGAAGAAGATCCTCGAGCGTCATCCGCATATCACCTGCCATTATTCAGGACTGATAGGGCACGGCACTCACCAACATGAAGCAACAGTCACGAAACTCTCACGAAGGAGCGCCGGAATTAATGACACAGACAGTAACACGCGAGAACCCCGACTAGGCAAGCGACCGACGGTTTTAATGAGAAAGCCCTCATGCGCATCAAGAAAATTGAAGGGTCTCACTTACCAAGCTCAGTAATCTTCGTAGAAGATCTACAGGCGCCATTCCGTGAGAATTAAATCATCACAATATGACACCCTTGAACGACTTCTTCTCAGGAAGGACGATTCGATCCCCGAAAATATGATCGTAGCGAGGGGGCGCAAAGTCAGACAGCCCGTCGGCGTCAGTGAAGGTGATCTCGCCGAAGTAGACGCGCCCCCGCACCTCGTAGAAGTCGATGCGCGCGCAGGCGAATCCCTTTCCCAGCCTGCTGGCCAGGAGGAGCATGGTCTCCAGGCCGCTCGGCGCGGGGACGTCTGGGGCGCGGACAGCCTCACAGGTGTACTCGAAGGGCGCTCGGGTCCAGTCCGGGAGGTAGGTCCCCCGCATTGCGCGCCCCGCACGTCTGTCCACGGTGAAGATGAACTGCACGACGCCGTCGAACACCATGAACTTGTAGTCCCGCAGGCCCCCTGTGCCGTCACGTAGAAGGGGCTCGCACACGATGCGCGGCTCGCAGTACTCGTAGTGCAGCTCGAAGCCGCCCTTCATCGCCTGACGAAGGCCGAGCCACTCCTTGAGGCGACGGCGGGCCCATGCCTCATCAAGAGCACTCTTGTCCGGCACGAGGATGTTCCATCCCGAACCGTGCGTGGCCTTGAGGACGAAGCTGCCCGGAAGGGAGGCGAAGTCGATCTCGTTGGGCAAGTTCCACACACCCAGCAGAGGCACCAAGTACTCCTCCCCCACCGTCTCGGCGACCCACTCGCGCACCAGGAACTTGTCCGCCAGACGCCCTTTGAGAGGCGTGGAGTCGTAGAGCTTGAGCCAGTGGATCTTCTCAGTCATAGTGCGCGGCGCCTCCAAGCGGCAGGGGCGGCACTTGAACAACCAGTACCAGTGCTTGAGGGCCGCGCGGTACTGGGGAGGCGAAAGACGGCAGTTGCGGCGGTAGATCGCCCGCTTCAGCCAGCCCTGAGCCGGCAGGGGGAGGACGGCCTCCGCAGCGCCCCTGATATTCATCGTCCGTACCTCTCACAACCAAGGCGGCCAGCGAGCCCGCCCCAGGGAGGAAGCCGCGCGCAACGCTTCTCCTACCGTCACCATGGCGGTAGGAGGCGTGCCTGCCGGGAGATGGGAGAGGCGACCCATGGGAGGAGAAGGCGCCGTTGCTCAGCCAGACCCTGGTGACCGAGTAACAGCTTTATTCTGCCTCACCCCTCAGGAAATAGGAAAGTTAATCAACCGGCGTGTTGGAGCAGCTCTCCGGCGTCTCGGCGATCTTCTCGACCGTGGCGGTCGGCTCCTTCGCAGCCGGGTCCGCCAGACTGAGGCGTCCACGCAGCCGACCTCCCGCTTGATGAGGTCCAGGTGGGCACCGGTCCAGGCGCCCCGGACTCATGGACCGGTCACGCCACCTCAAGCACACAGGCCGTTCTCCCACTCGCGCGGGGTCTACTGTCGTGTTCTGCGCCTCGATGACCAGGTCCTCCGGATCATCCCCGCTCGCGCGGGGTTTACCACAGCGCCCTGACGCCGACGGTGTCCTCGCCGGGATCATCCCCGCTCGCGCGGGGTTTACCTGGGCGCGACGGAACCAGCAACGTCCGCGTCCGGATCATCCCCGCTCGCGCGGGGTTTACGTAGGCGGCGCGCTTGAAGGCGTTGTTGGCCGCGGGATCATCCCCGCTCGCGCGGGGTTTACGCAATGAGTACCGCAAGCTCCTGACGGTAGGTGGGATCATCCCCGCTCGCGCGGGGTTTACTCTGGAGACATCCGAAGAATCTCAGCAGCCTTCGGATCATCCCCGCTCGCGCGGGGTTTACGTAGCGACAGCCACCTGAACGCCATCCTGGCAAGGATCATCCCCGCTCGCGCGGGGTTTACGGCGACAAGACAGTCAAGGTCGAGGGCACTGAGGGATCATCCCCGCTCGCGCGGGGTTTACGGCGGACCGCTCTCGCATGTCCGGGATGCGGAAGGGATCATCCCCGCTCGCGCGGGGTTTACCGCGTCTGGGAGTCCGGCTTGGCCTGCGGATAGGGATCATCCCCGCTCGCGCGGGGTTTACGGGCATCTGCTCCTTGATATTCCCTTCCCACTGCGGATCATCCCCGCTCGCGCGGGGTTTACCCTCGGGCCCAATCCCGCCGGACGAGGGTAAAGGGATCATCCCCGCTCGCGCGGGGTTTACTCAGCAGCCCGGAAGGAGTTGGAGCCGTTGCCCGGATCATCCCCGCTCGCGCGGGGTTTACTGGAAGGTTGCCCCAGGTAGAGGGATCTCGCCCGGATCATCCCCGCTCGCGCGGGGTTTACTTGACCGTATCCCGGAACCAGGACACCACCGTGGGATCATCCCCGCTCGCGCGGGGTTTACTCGTCCACGCCGTTGTCGATCATGCGGGCCCCCGGATCATCCCCGCTCGCGCGGGGTTTACGCGTTCTGCAGGTCAATGTGGGCGGTAATCTTCGGATCATCCCCGCTCGCGCGGGGTTTACCTGTCCCCCGAGTGGCAGGCGTTCAAGAGCCGCGGATCATCCCCGCTCGCGCGGGGTTTACGAGACGGCGTTCACGGAGATTCAGCAGCAGACGGGATCATCCCCGCTCGCGCGGGGTTTACTCAGCTTCAACGGTCGCCTTACCCTTGAGCTTAGGATCATCCCCGCTCGCGCGGGGTTTACGAGGCGCTGCTCAGACGAAGCTTGCAGATACTCGGATCATCCCCGCTCGCGCGGGGTTTACGAGAGTCAGCCGAGCGTGCGCAAGGTCGTGTCGGGATCATCCCCGCTCGCGCGGGGTTTACGCCATCCGCTCCTCCAGGCGTTGCTGCTGCTTGGGATCATCCCCGCTCGCGCGGGGTTTACTCCCCGAAGTCCCAGCCGCGAGGCAGGTACTCCGGATCATCCCCGCTCGCGCGGGGTTTACACTCCGTCAAGGACGCTCTCGACGGCCTCGTACGGATCATCCCCGCTCGCGCGGGGTTTACTCGAGGTTGGTGAACAGGTCGGTAATGGAGCGCGGATCATCCCCGCTCGCGCGGGGTTTACAACGTGAGGAGCATTATCAGCTCCGTCTGGAGCGGATCATCCCCGCTCGCGCGGGGTTTACGACGACCAAGAGATGAACGTCGAGGCGATTGGCGGATCATCCCCGCTCGCGCGGGGTTTACTGGCACAAGGAGTACCTGCCCCGCGGCTGGGACGGATCATCCCCGCTCGCGCGGGGTTTACGAACATCCATTGTTTCCGCCGGGATAATTGTTCGGATCATCCCCGCTCGCGCGGGGTTTACCCACATCACGCAACCATTTAGCAGGCAACACCAGGATCATCCCCGCTCGCGCGGGGTTTACTGGGGTGTCTTTTTTGCCGCTGTTGTGTTGATCGGATCATCCCCGCTCGCGCGGGGTTTACCCCGAGCGTAGTCGCGCATGATCGGCTCGCCGTGGGATCATCCCCGCTCGCGCGGGGTTTACCGAGGCTGGTTTGACCCGTTGTGGACCCACATCGGATCATCCCCGCTCGCGCGGGGTTTACCGCGTAGCCGCATCGCATGAGTGCCTCACGGGCGGATCATCCCCGCTCGCGCGGGGTTTACGTGCCCATGGCGTCGGCGCTGACCTTGCCGTCCGGATCATCCCCGCTCGCGCGGGGTTTACTTGAAGCAACTGGGCGGCCGCCGTAGCGCCGCGGGATCATCCCCGCTCGCGCGGGGTTTACGCCCATTGACGGACGCTCCGCCACCTCAGAGTCCGGATCATCCCCGCTCGCGCGGGGTTTACCTGTACTGGCGTGAGCAGTACGTCGCTCAGGTCGGATCATCCCCGCTCGCGCGGGGTTTACGAGGCGGGCTAGAACGATGCGGGGCTGAAGGCCGGATCATCCCCGCTCGCGCGGGGTTTACATGTCGAGCTTCAGGGTGAGGTGGTCGCCCTTCGGATCATCCCCGCTCGCGCGGGGTTTACCTTTCGGTAGGTGGTTACCAGAGGCGGCCGGAGGGATCATCCCCGCTCGCGCGGGGTTTACGCCAGAATCCTGGTGCACGGCCACTGGCATAACGGATCATCCCCGCTCGCGCGGGGTTTACACCCTAGGCCGAGGTGGCTCCCGTCGCTGCTGGGGATCATCCCCGCTCGCGCGGGGTTTACCTGCGGGCCGTCCCGATCGGGACCATCAAGATGGGATCATCCCCGCTCGCGCGGGGTTTACGTTGCCGTAGGGTCCAAGAAGTGGACGCTGGAGGGATCATCCCCGCTCGCGCGGGGTTTACTTTGTGAGGAAGTCGACGGCGTTCTGCGGGGCAGGATCATCCCCGCTCGCGCGGGGTTTACCTCCAAAGGTTGGAGAGGAAGTTCAGGACGTTGGGATCATCCCCGCTCGCGCGGGGTTTACGCCGACCGCGAGGGCTACGAGCACGTCGAGTTCGGATCATCCCCGCTCGCGCGGGGTTTACGCCCGGACGCAGGCGTCCGGTTCCCCGACAGTAGGATCATCCCCGCTCGCGCGGGGTTTACCGTTAGGGCAAGTCCTAACATCACCTGATCTCAGGATCATCCCCGCTCGCGCGGGGTTTACTCCTCCCCAACGGAGACCTGAACATGGCGACCAGGATCATCCCCGCTCGCGCGGGGTTTACGCAGGGAGGACGCACTCCGTAGGGCAGCCATTGCGGATCATCCCCGCTCGCGCGGGGTTTACCGCCCTGTCCAAGGAGGAGGCCGCCAAAACCTAGGATCATCCCCGCTCGCGCGGGGTTTACTGGATCACGGTCATCGCCGTCGCGATGACGTTCGGATCATCCCCGCTCGCGCGGGGTTTACGCGAAGTATGCCTGCGCAGCAGCAACCTCGCTCGGATCATCCCCGCTCGCGCGGGGTTTACGTGAACGTGGAATTCTCCACAGCCTTCCACAGCGGATCATCCCCGCTCGCGCGGGGTTTACATTGAACCGGCGATGAGCTTATTCTCGACCTCGGGATCATCCCCGCTCGCGCGGGGTTTACTGCTTGCGTACCTGACAATACTCGGCCGCACCGGGATCATCCCCGCTCGCGCGGGGTTTACATCTCGGAGATGTTCGCGGCACCTGCGGTCAGCGGATCATCCCCGCTCGCGCGGGGTTTACTTGCCACTGTCGCTGGGACTCTTCTTGCGGCTAGGATCATCCCCGCTCGCGCGGGGTTTACGCCGAGGAACTGCGTGCCCGCGCGGGGGATGGCGGATCATCCCCGCTCGCGCGGGGTTTACACTTGCGGATCCTTGGAATCCCAACGACGAGTCACCCTACCAGGCCTCGTTTGCATTCACTGCCGACCTAGCGCTCGCTCCGCAGAGTTCCGATAGCGCCGCCGTCGCGCAGCGATCGACCAGGACTCCTTCGGAGGCCTGACGGCGCCGGGGATCGCCTGCGATCCCTCGATCTGCCGGTATGGGGTTCGCATGACGAGACACCCCTCGATATCGACCGGTTCACGCTCATGCCCCAGAGAGGCGATCTCGAACCGCTGCTCGGATCGCACCGACCAGATCAGTAGCGCGCGACCTTCCCCGATGTATGCACGCACCAACTCCCACAGCTGCTCTCGTACTCGAGCTGAGAGATGCCCAACGAAAACCCCGGGAGAGACCTCAAGGAGCCAGCGAGTCAGAGATCCCCGCAATGTGGCCGGGGCTGCGGACAGGACGATGACTACCATCCTCCTGCTTCCTCTCCGGCGTAATTCGCTCCACCGGCCACAGCACGCTGCTGATAGTCCCACAAGGAGACGACGTTGATGCTCATATCCTCCAGATCATCAACCTCAAGCAGTCGGTATATATCTTTGACCGTCCGTTCGATGATCTTGAGCTCGAATACCTTGTCCCGAACTCGCCGGCGAGTGGTCCCAGTGAGGTCATCCATCCCCTCGGAGACGACATCGAAGGCGATGGGGATCGTCGTCTCCGCCTTGTACAGGTCGGCGACGTCGTAGACGAAGGAGCGCTCGTGGCCCGTGTGAACGAAGCCGAGCCCCGGCGAACACCCCAGGGAGACAATCACTCCGTGAACGACGCCGTACAGGGCTGCGTGCGCTGCTGAAAGCGCCTGGTTGATCGGATCCGATGCTTCGAAATCATCAGTACGGTAGTCGCGTCGGGTCCAGGGAACCCCAGTGCGCCTGGAATTCTCCCGGTACACCTCGCGGACCCGGGCGCCTTCCCGCCCTCTGAGCTGCTGCATGGTAAGCCCGTCGACATCTTCGCCACTGAAGCGCATGCAGTACATCTCGCGCGCCACCCGCAGTCGCTTCTGGGGAGAGGAGACCCTGGCCGCTTGCTCCACCAGCAGACGGGTGGATGTCGCCAGCGATCGGCCATGCGCGTAGTAGCGCACGCCGCGTTCACCGACCCAGACCGCCGTCGTCCCGCACTCGCCCAGCAGGCTCATCGCCTGGTGACTGACCGACGTTCCCGGACCGAGGAAGACCGCCACCAGAGAGGCAGCAGGGACCCGGATGGTGCCCTGATCGTTACGAGCGGTCAGGGCACCATCCTCCCGGTGCACCACACAGTGCTCCAGGTAGAGAAAGGACATCCGGTCCTCGACGCGGGGCAACGCCGTCACCGGAACCGGCAGCATTCTGACCATCGTCAGTCCTGTCTCACCCGGGCGAGCGTCATGAGCCCACAACCGTAGGCCTTGGACCGGCCGATCCCGGCGATGAGCGCGCGGCGCAGGGGCTCAGGATCAGTGACACGCAGAACGCCTTCGTAAACAGTGCGGTTGATGGTCACGCGGTCGCGTCCTTCACCTCCTGGTCGCCGCCGGTTGAAAACAGGACGCTCCCGGTACGCGACCAAGACGGCCTCGTCAGTCCCCTCACCATCAGCATGGTCCACGGGCATGAGCTCGAAGCCGAACCGTGGGACGCGGTCAATCAACCACTGTCGCTGCTGTTCAACGGTGACGTGTCCGTAGCGCTGTCCGCGCACTCCCGGTCCCCTAGAGGCCGAGTAGGACGGGTTCGCCGCGAGGCGGAAGGCCCACAGCTGCCCGGCATCCAGCGAGGCGAGGAATGGGGAGTAATCCAGGGTCCGCGCTTGGGTGCCTACCGCCCCCGCCTCCGTAACGAGCTGAGAGCAGTCAGGCTCTACCGGTGAGAGTATGTACAGGGCCGTCGTCATGCCTCGGTCGACCCGCCACAAGACTCGTCCCGGGCCGTCACCGACATGACCTCCGGTGGCACTCATGACGACGGCATGCATGGCCTGAGGCGAACCCAGGTACTTGCGCGCGAGGCGGCGCTCCGGGACCAGATCGATCTTCGTCAGAAACACTGATTCACCTCCTCCAGCGCAAGCATAGGATCGTGCGCGTCCGCTTGAGGCGCACCGACCTGCACCATGAGCCGTTCAACCTGGCGGAAGTCGTAGTCACGGCGTCGCGGATCGAAGGAAACCGGTACATCGCGACTGCCGCGGGCCGTGCCCCGTTCCCCTACGGGCACGGCCTCCTGGTCGAGCAGCAGCTCCGCGTCGAAGACATGGCTGCGGTGCCGTTTCTGGAACCACGGTGAGGCGAGCCAGGGCTCGGTCCGAAGCGCATCGAGCAGCGACGCCTCCCGAAGGCCCAAAGACACGGGTGGCGTCGGCGGACATGAGCGCCTGCCGAGATACAGAGGGAAGGCCGGATGGTGAAGCGCCTCGTCAATGCCCTCCAGGAGGGGGCGATCGCCTTCGATACCTGCGAGAAAAACGGCATCGGCGAGGTAGTACCGGTTCGACAGAGGCATGGAGTCCTTGCCGTCAAGCGTACGTGCCGTGTGGAAGTCCCTGATGACTCGACCGGGTTGGTCCTTCCGGACCCCGAACCGCAGGGACAAGAGGTCCTCGATCGGGTCCGTCCGGCGACGGCCGACAGCGGCCGCCAGCATGCCGATGATGCCGCTCCTGGTCGGCTCGAGCTCGGTGGAGCGGACGGTGAAGCGAGATTTCACCCCCCAGGCCTGCAAAGGTCCTGCGAGTCGCAGGAGGAGGACGGTCATCAGGCTCGCTCCTCACGGCTCACTCGGGGATCCACAACCTGACGGACCCGGCCGGGCAGATCGGCGAAGGACACACGCTCACCAAGCGAGGAGGCGGCGTCTGAGTCCTTGAGAGCAACGACGAAGCTGCTCAGCGGCCTCAACCCGTAGTTCTTCTCGATCGTCTCAGCGTACTGAGCAAGCGTCTCTACCGAACGGTCGACGTAACCACGGTCGGAGGACTCCGGTACCGGTTCCTCGAAGGCACCGGCGAGGGAGACGGGCTGATCACCGCGTATGGAGACAACAACGGTCTCCGGTAGGGTCCGGTTGGCGAACGTGTTCTGCTTGCCGGTGGGCATGGATAGGCAGAAGCCCTTGATGAAGACCTCCAGCGCTCGCAGTGCCGCGTCGCCGTCCCCGAGGTTCTCGACCAGCATGTCGAGATTGACGGTGGCATAGCGGTACATGGTGGCCGAGGAGAACTCGACCGTGCCCATCATGCCGGCGCCGGCGTCCTCCTCCTCTGATCGGCTCTTCTCATCGTCGACGGCGGTGAAGAAGTCGTACTCGTTCTCAGCGGCGTGCGTGGAGATGGCGTGGGCCACCTGGCAGGCGGCATCAACGTTGAGGTCGGTGTCATCGGCGACCATGCGTCCAAACAGTGCGATATCGACGGCGTGCGTCTCCTTGAAGGTCTTCTTGACTGCCTTGGCGTCGAGCGCTTCACCGTCGCGGACTGAGGTAACAGCCAGCTCTGCCAGGCGCGCGATCTGGCTGGTGGACAGGAATAGGAGGTAGCCGGACTCCTGAAGCCCATCCTTCTTGCCGCGCGGAGGTGAGAGCTTGATCTTAGCCGCCTTGAACACTCCCTCGGCGAGCGTGGCGGCGTTGTCCGCGAGTTCAGGCGCATCCTTCTCAATTGCAGCGGCCAACACCTCGACGACTCGCTTCGTGCGTACACCGACGTCATCGGCGTCCAGCAGGTCATTGAAGTACAGGCGCGTTGCTCGTTTCCAGGACTGGCTGGAGACCCGCAGACGGCGGACGCCGCCGTAAACAGCGGATTTGGGTGAGCCCGAGTCGTCCCGGTTGACGCAGGAGG
>ERZ773100.1034-NODE-1034-length-13325-cov-4.889525_pt1 | contig 13325 bp, 10 predicted proteins | sample MGYA00511119_ERZ773100 | MGnify/ENA primary metagenome ERZ773100 (study PRJEB29015, sample SAMEA2738000) | human oral metagenome | biome: human oral; feature: human-associated habitat; material: dental | place: China | collected 2111 ...
AACTCAGGATGGAAGACCAAAAAGGTCAGGAACACATCAAACTCGCCACCGACTACCAGAAATCCCAACTCAACCTCGGCCACATCGTCGACAGCGGTAGGGAGAAACGCGGAGAGAACGGCGAAGGCTTCGAACTCAGAACCGACGGCTGGGGCGCCGTACGGGCGGGTAAAGGCATACTCGTCAGCTCGGATACTCAGGGAGGTGCAAAAGGCGAAGTTCTGGAGATGGGCAAAGCGATACGACGCATGCGAAAAGCATTGGTTGCTGCCAAATTACTGGATACTGCTGCCAAACGTGCGGGCAATACTGCAACAGAAAGCATTGCTCAAGCAAACCACATCAACAGCAACTTAAAGAAACTGAAAAAATCGGGAATAGTCATTTCCGCTCCCGACGGTCTGGCCGCCAGCACCAAACAAAGCATATTGAATACAGCACAAGGACATATCCACTGGGTCAGCATGCAGGACAGTAATATCAGTGCCGGCAAGAACTTTACTGCACACGCTCTAAAAAGCATCAACCTGTTTGCGCAAAATAAAACCGTTAAAATCCATGCAGCCCAAGGTAAAGTTGAAATACAGGCAAAAAATAACAAGATGCAGATTGGCGCAAAAAAAGACCTTGAGCTGACCAGTAGTACTGCCAAAGTAATGATCGTCGGCAAGGACGAAGTGATGATTAGCGGTGGTGGAGGCAGCTACATTAAATTGAAAAACGGTGAAATCATCCTTGCCTCCCCTAAAATCGTTCGTGTCAAAGCGCCAGCAATGCCGGTGGGCGGTTCTGATAGCTTTTTCTTTAATGGTTTTGCAAAAACTGATAAAACCTGTATCCCTTGCAAGATTGCCGAATTAATTGGTCGTCCTGTCAATCCTATTTCAGGCATAAAAGTTTTACCGGATGAAACTGATTTTGCTTTTGATGGATTGGTGCCGTTTGTATGGAGTCGCAGCTATTTTTCTGATTTGGAAGAAAGTTGGCTGGGTAGCGGCTGGCGCACCACATTGAGCGCCAAACTAGAACGCAAAGACGGTCGTTTTACCTATACCGATAATCAGGGACGTATATTTGATCTGCCAGAACTGGAGGAAGATGAAGGACAGGTTCTGTTTGAAGCAGAACAAATCATCTTCGAACGAATCGATAATGGCAGCTATCAAATCAGTAATCTGGACGGTAGCAGCAGACATAGATTTTCACCACTACACTTGAATGACACCGATCATAGTGGCAGTGGTAATGGCACTTACGCCCTGACACAGGTAAGCGACCGCCATGGCAATGGTTATCGCATTGTTTACAATGAAGATACCGGCTTGCCGCATACCGTTATTGACGAACTGGGACGTGAGATATGGTTTGAGTTTGACAATCTCAGCCCTTTAACGCAGATCCCCGTTTACCGCCTTACCAGTATGGGTAGCTATAACGATAATCTACCTGAAGGTCGGGAACTTCTTGTTCGTTACCGTTATGACGACAACGGCGATCTTGTCGCAGTAGAAGATGCCGAAGGTTTCGTTCACCGACGTTTCGGCTACCGCCGTCACATGATGATTCGTCACCAGACTACGGCCGGATTAAATACCTACTATCAATACGACCATTACACCCCCCAAGGCCGGGTATTGCGCAGCCATACCGACAACGGTGAAGAGTGGCGTTTTGCCTATGCCGACGGACATACCCAAATCACTGACGCATTAGGGCGTAGTGAACACCTTTATTACGACCATCATGGCGAAGTCGTCAAAAAAGTCTTTGCAGATGGCAGTAGTGTCTTGACAGAACGCGATGCTTTAGGCCGCCCCATTAAAATTACTGATGAAATGGGACGTGAAACCCGCTACCGTTATAACGAATGCGGGCTGCTGACCTTTGTTGGCGGAGAAGGCGGACAAAACCAGCACATCCGTTACGACCAAGAACGCCGACCGGTAGAGATTACCCTCCCGCACAATCAAAAGACCCTGATTGAGTACAACGAACAAGGATTACCTGCGACCCAAAGCGATAGCAAAGGCAATACAACCCGTTACCGTTACAACGAAAATGGGCAAATTACCCAAATTACCGATGCAAAAAACAATACTTATACTTTCGAATATGACCAACACCACCGCCTGAGCACTCAAACCGACTGTTCCGGTCAGCAAACCCGCTATACCTATAACGATGAGGGCAAACTCGAAAGTATTACCGATGCAGCTGGTCACACCACGCGCTACCATTACCAAAATAGAAAGCCATTGCGTACCGACTATCCGGATGGCAGTAGCGAACACTTCAGCTACGATCACGCTGGTCGACTGAGTGTTCTGACTGATGCCAAAGGCAACCGTACCGCCTACGATTACGACAATGACAACAAACCAACTATCCGCTACAACGCGCTGGGTGATGCATTCCAATACCGTTACGATTCCGTAGGTCGTCTGAAAACCCTCGTCAACGAAAACGGCGACAGCTATACCTTCGAATACGATGAACGCGACCGTCTAATCCGCGAGACCGGCTTTGACGGCAAAATGACACGTTACACCTACAACCCTGCCGGCGAACTCATACGTGAAGAACAATTCGCGTCTGGGAACATCGACGTGCGCACCCGCCCGCTACGGACAACCATCTACCACCGCGATCGTATCGGCCGCATCCGTCAGCAAGACAGTCATCTGGATGGCGGAGAAATCCTAAGCACCCACTACCGCTACGATAAACTTAACCGTCTAATCCAAGCACACAACGCCCATAGCGAGCTTCGCTTCGGCTATGAGCACAACAGACTGGTTAAAGAACAGCTTATCCACTTGGATAAACCTCTTTCGTCTGGTACCAGCCGTTTACAATCCAAAGATGTCGCTGCACAGATTACCGAACACCGTTACGACGTACTGGGCAACCGCACCCAAACCATCCTGCCTACAGGTGAAGTTTTAAACCGCCTGTATTACGGCAGCGGACACCTGCACCACATTAACCTCGATGGCAGCCCCCTTGCCGACATCGAGCGTGATGCTCTGCATCGCCCGATCGAGCGGACTATCGGCAAGTTGAATACCCAATTTCAACTTGACCCATTAGGTCGTCTGAAACAACAAATCGTCCAACCGAACAGCCACAACAAAGCAGACCCTGCCGTCCTTATCGGTCGCCGTTACCAATACGACACTATCGGCAACCTCGTCCGTACCGACGACCAAACCAACGGCAGCAGGGATTACACTTATGACGCACTGGGCAGAATTACCCAAAGCGCGGACGAACACTATCGCTACGACCCCGCCCACAACCTTACCGACGGAAGCAGAATCAGTGGCAACCGCCTTACCCAATACAAAGGCACCAGTTACCGCTACGACCCATTGGGCAACCTGATCGAGAAACAGCAGCATGACGGCGAAATCCAACATTACCGCTATAATGCTGATAACCAACTGGCCGAAGCCGAAATCCATCGCCCCGGACAAAACGCCGTCTTATACCGCTACCGCTACGACCCAATGGGCCGCCGCATAGCCAAAGTCCATCCAGACGGCAACGAAATCCAATACCTATGGGACGGCAGCCGCCTGCTACAGGAATATCATAAAGACCGCACCTATACCTATGTTTATACCGAAGACCGAAACTATGAACCCCTTGCCCAAATCACCACCTACAATGGCTCAGACAAGGCAAGAGAAATCCTGTATTACCACAACGATCAAATCGGCATCCCGCGAGAGATGACCGATGAGGAAGGCAATATTGTTTGGAGCGGTGACTATAGCGGCTGGGGCAAACTGACCCAAGAAGGTCGTCTGAAAATGGATATACATCAACCCTTCCGTCTGCAGAATCAGCATTATGATGAAGAAACTGGGCTGCATTACAACTTTTTCCGCTACTATGACCCGGAGATTGGGCGGTTTACGCAGCAGGATCCAATTAAGTTATTGGGGGGAGAAAGTTTGTATGCTTATGCTTCGAATGTTCAAAATTGGATAGATTTTTCTGGATTAGCACCGTTTGGCCCTCAGACTTTCGGAATTTCCGAGAGAGCTGCCTCAAACTTGTATAACCAAGGGATGAATAATCTTGCAACACAGCTAAACCCGCAAGCACAAAAATATTCCGAGTATACTGTTGGTGCAGATGTATCTGCAGATGTTGCTGCTTATGGTATATTGAGTGCATCTGGTGGTTATTTGCAGTCACAAAATACCACAGGACAAACTAATAAATGTGCATATATGACATTGTGTGGAGGTGCTGGTGCTGTAGGAGGAGCAAAAGCAGCACTCCAAGGAGTTTATTCAAATCAGTCAACCTCAAGCGGTTTATCTTTTCCTACTTGTACGGATATAACAGGAACGGCGTTAGGAGGATGGACGGCATCTGGTTGCAGCGACCCAGAAACAGGGAGTTTTACAGCAACAACTGGACCTGCAGCTGGAGCTCAAGCAGGTGCAAGCGTCAAAAAATGTATGCAAGCGACGATATGCACACCATTCCGATAATTATTTTTGATTTCCCAAAATATTATGTTGAAAAAAAATATTATCCTGATAATACTTAGCTTGGAATTATTTGGTTGTAGCTATTTCGAGAAACAATCATCTGATATAAAGACAGATTGTGCTATCACTATACCTAGGCAATCTATAAAACAACTGATTCAATGTGCTCAAAGTGGAGATGCTGTCAGTCAATATAATTTAGGTGTGAGATATCGTGATGGAATAGATATTCAACAAGATTTTGAACAAAGTTTTTATTGGACTCAACGTGCTGCTACACAAGGATTAGCTGAAGCAGAAGCTAATCTTAGTTGGTTTTATGAAACTGGATTTGGGACACCCAAAAATCCTGAACAAGCTTTCTTCTGGGCAAAAAAAGCTGCAAAGAAAAAAATACCTATAGCAATAAATAATTTGGGTAGCTATTATCAAAAAGGATTTGGTACCTCTATTAATTTAGAGCTAGGGGCGACGTATTTTCTACAAGCCGCAGAAGAAAGTAACCTTTCACTTGCTCAAGTCAATTTGGGATTTGCTTATTTCTATGGAAATGGTGTTCCGCAAAATACCGAACGAGCTTTGTTTTGGACAAAAAAAGCTGTGGAACAAGGTGATTCGCAAGCTATGACTAATCTAGGTAAATTTTATAAAGAACTGGGACAGCTAAATGAAGCGTTTATGTGGACAGAAAAAGCAGCAATAATGGGAAATTCTTTGGCTGAGGCAAATTTGGGCTTTATGTATGCTAATGGTATTGGCGTGAATGCAGATAAAGACAACGCTTGGTTTTGGCTTGATAAGTCAATGAAACAACATAATTCTTACGCATTTTTCCTAATGGGTACTCTTTATTCACAATCAAATCCAACTTTTCCTTTTGATGAAGCCAAAGCCTACAAATATTATCAAAAAGCTGCTGAGATGGGTAATGCCCAAGCACAAAATAATTTAGCCAATTGGTTAATGAACGGGCGTTATATTCCTAAAAATGAAACTGAGGCACTAAAATGGTATGAAAAAGCAGCAGAAAATGGTTTAATCATATCCATGCAAACTTTAATTAAAATCTACGGGGAAGGCTCTAACAACATTCCCAAAAATGAGGCCAAAAAGCAATATTGGCAAAATAAGCTTTCTAGGTAAAAAATTCTTTTTTCCAGCCGTTCACAATCCAAAGATGTTGCTGCACAGATTACCGAACACCGTTACGACATACTGGGCAACCGCATTCAAACTATCCTGCCTACGGGTGAAGTTTTAAACCGCCTGTATTACGGCAGCGGACACCTGCACCACATTAACCTCGATGGCAGCCCCCTTGCCGACATCGAGCGTGATGCTCTGCATCGCCCGATCGAGCGGACTATCGGCAAGTTGAATACCCAATTTCAACTTGACCCATTAGGTCGTCTGAAACAACAAATCGTCCAACCGAACAGCCACAACAAAGCAGACCCTGCCGTCCTTATCGGTCGCCGTTACCAATACGACACTATCGGCAACCTCGTCCGTACCGACGACCAAACCAACGGCAGCAGGGATTACACTTATGACGCACTGGGCAGAATTACCCAAAGCGCGGACGAACACTATCGCTACGACCCCGCCCACAACCTTACCGACGGAAGCAGAATCAGTGGCAACCGCCTTACCCAATACAAAGGCACCAGTTACCGCTACGACCCATTGGGCAACCTGATCGAGAAACAGCAGCATGACGGCGAAATCCAACATTACCGCTATAATGCTGATAACCAACTGGCCGAAGCCGAAATCCATCGCCCCGGACAAAACGCCGTCTTATACCGCTACCGCTACGACCCAATGGGCCGCCGCATAGCCAAAGTCCATCCAGACGGCAACGAAATCCAATACCTATGGGACGGCAGCCGCCTGCTACAGGAATATCATAAAGACCGCACCTATACCTATGTTTATACCGAAGACCGAAACTATGAACCCCTTGCCCAAATCACCACCTACAATGGCTCAGACAAGGCAAGAGAAATCCTGTATTACCACAACGATCAAATCGGCATCCCGCGAGAGATGACCGATGAGGAAGGCAATATTGTTTGGAGCGGTGACTATAGCGGCTGGGGCAAACTGACCCAAGAGGAACGTCTGAAATCAGACGTATACCAACCTATCCGCCTGCAGAATCAGCATTATGATGAAGAAACCGGGCTGCATTACAACTTCTTCCGCTACTATGATCCGGAGATTGGGCGGTTTACACAGCAGGATCCGATTAGGTTGATGGGAGGAGAAAACTTGTATCATTTTGCGCCCAATGCTCAGAGCTGGGTTGATCTATTAGGATTAAGTCCATTCGATGATAGACCTGACGAGGGTTTATTTGATCGTGAAACCCGTAAAAAATTTTGGGGACGAGAACCGGTGCTCTGCCAAGTTTTGGCTGACCGCTGGAATAGTGGTGCAATGAAAACTGATTTAATAAATGGCTTCATTAATAACGCAACTGGCAATATGTCAAATACAGCAGCAATCGCCACCCCCTCCGTAACAACAAAAGCTCGACCAGGTGCTATTCCAGGTGCACTCGGTATTGGAGTAAATGGATTAATTGGAGCATTAGATCCAAATGTAGCTCAAGGAGTACATGTTTTGACGCAATGGAATCCTGCCTTGAAGAAATGTCAGGATAAATTTGAGCCAGGTCAAGAACTCAATGTTGCGCAAAGTGCAGAAATATTATGGCGCGCAAATAAACAAAAAGAAGCTATGAAATTATTAAGAAAACATGGATGTGTAAAATAATTTTTTTAGGGTTTTAACATGAGAAAATATCTTTTGCCTAGCTGTTTATCGATTTTGGCAGCTTCATTATTCTTTACCTTTAGTTATGCAGATCAAAAAATTAACATAGATGACATACCTCAAGTTCAGAGTAAAATAGACGACAAAGCGAACTATGTTGATGGTTACTTCAATTACAAGAATTGGAAAATAATAATTGGAGACAGTTTAAAGAATTATGAAACAGGATCTACTTTAATAATTACCAATAAAAATAACCCCTTGTCTATTATGATAAAGGATAATGATATTGGTCAAATTGAGAATTTATCATTGAGTGGCAAACTTATTAGCGATATAGGGCATAGCTTATGTGATATGGACAAGATTGATTCTCAATTGAAAATAAATAATCATATTGATACTTTGATTTTATATGATGGCGATCCCAATACTAGAAAATTAACACATATTGTCCTTCTGGAGAGGAGAAATGGAAAATGGAATATTTCACAAAGAAAAAAAATAAATTGTATTGATTAAATAATGAGTTACTTAGTAAATGTAGGCCAGACCCCAAACCTAACTTTCACAAAGGTCGTCTGAAAACTTTTAGACGACCTAATTTATGTACTTACAGTAGCACCAACATTTCTACGAAGAAAATGGTTAGTTTGTTATCTAATTCAGATACTGAAATACAAGATTCTTATTTTCGTATAGGTGCAAAGGTAGGAATGACTTACCTCCCTATGGGTATGGCGCCGCATCATGCAAGTTATAATCCATTATGAAAAACCATCTGTATGGCTTATAAACAGATGGTTTTTCATACCATCAGTATAACCAGAGGTAAACTAAAGATATTCATGATCAACTTAAAAATATGGAATAAAATGAAGCAAAAAAATTACTTCTTACTGATTGCTCAAATTTTGCTAAATCTTCCGTCATTGATATTTTTGACCGTATGGCTCATAAAAATAACAATAGTGATGGATGCAGAATTGTTTTCATATTTACTTACATTCATTAGATTATCAAGCTATATTGCAAGTCTGTTTTCAGTAGCTACCCTGATAAATTTACTCTTTATAAGAGATATGAAAACCCTACCAATTTCAGTACTCATAAGTATATTTACATTGTTATTCAGTGCATATACCTTAAGTTCATATGCCTGCAATTCTTTTTATGGATATTACATGTGTTTGGTTCGTGATTATATTTTTAAAATCATTCACTAAATAACAAGCATAATCCAAATAAGCAAGTGTAAGTTAGATTTAAATAAAGGTCGTCTGAAAAACTTTCAGACGACCTAAAATACATTTTCTGACACTTAAAAGCAAAGATGGCTAATTATCGCGATTACAGTCTATAAAGAATCTCAACGCCACAAGAAAGAACAATAAATGAAAAACTTATTTTATTGGCTATTGGCACTTCTTTTCCCCTATTTGATTATATATTTGGCACTCGGAGACACCATTTATCTTTTTCTGAAAGCAGGGTATATCGGATTGCCATATTGCTTCCCCTATATTTTTAAAACAGGCATGCTACAAGGGGGATTATTTCTCATATTTTTCTTAGGCTTAATAGTTGTTTTATTTACCAAAGGATTAAATTTGAGAAAGAAAATCTTAGGAAAAGTATTCGTTTCCACATCCCTATTCTTATGGTTTCTTTTAGGGTTTATATGCCTTGGAATTCATATGTGAATTTATTGAAATAACTGACTCAATTGAAAATTGGAAGGTATTTGCTCCGGGCTATGCCTAAGACTTTTAACTACGAAAACCTGAGTTTTATTCCAATCTAAATGATTCCCGTAAAATGTAATTCAGCAGCAACTAGATCCATTCAAATACAGCTCAAAAAGTATGCTATTGCTCTGGTAATAACGCCTGCAACAAACTGTTTCGATGAGCTATTTAGCTTGTACGGGCTTAGAGGCTTTTCCTCATAGTAATAGGTCTGCTTTGAACTGAATTTCCTTAGTTATCCGTGACAGTCCTTTGATTAAAACTGCAATTCGCCTTAAAAAGGTGTATCCATGAAGAAATTTATTAAATTAGCTTTTATCTCTTTAGGCACGCTATCTGCAATCATATTTATACCATTTCTGATATTAATGTTCAGCTATGATCAACATGCTGATCATTATTACAAAACTCCTGATGAGTTTTTAAATTCCAAGTCATTTTCATGGTACATTGATATTTTTCCCAAAAGCAGTCGCAATATATTCTTGAGGACTTTTGTTGAAACAAATGGAATGATCGTTATTTTTGAAGCAAATAAAGCGGATGAAATACCCTTTTCTCAACTTTATCCTATAATTTCTAAAGGAATAGACTATTTAAACGACTTCAATATTCCTGCTTCCCAAAAACAACCTTTTTTGGATAATGGTAAATTATATTGTTATTTTTATTCAAACAACTCTCCTTATTTGGTCAGTAAATACTATTCAAACAATCCTGATCTAGTACATTATATGTTTACATCACTCCAATCCGAGGGGGCTTTAGAGCTTTGTCCTTCAAATACCGTTAAAACACATTAGATCAATCCTGATTCAAATACCATCTCAGGTTTAGGATTCAAAAAACCATTATATTTTCTACATATACTGAAACATGGACATCAATTCTATTATTAATATCTACTTGCCAAGTATTGCTTTATTCATTCTTTTTATTTTTCTTGTTATTGAGTGGAAAAACGACGTAGAACTGAGAAAAAGAATGAAAGATATGAATTTCTTTGAAAGAAATTATATTTTCCCTAATTATTTTTTTATATATACTGCAATATGGACAATAACTCTATTGATGCTACTTATTCATGAACCATTTTTTTATTTTATGTTTTTATTTTGTTTATTATTCTCTGGAGGATTTATTCATACCGAAAGAAAAACAAGTCAATTGAGAAGTTTTATGTATGGAATGTATTACGGAACCCTATTTGTTTTCATAATCTGGTTGATTAATTTAAAACTGAATATAATTTCTTTACCTGATTAACAGGCAAGTGGAGGTTAGGCTGGAAATCCGACATTTTTAGGTAATTTGATGATCTTACTCCAAACTGCTTGTTTTTTTATGAGAATATATTTGAATAAACATCGTAACGCTTTATGTAAAGTACCCCGTCCTGATGGTAAAAAGCTGGGACAGACATTACGGACAAAGTTTCATGCGGAGAAATCTTGTATGCCTCAACCTCAGGTTATTTCAAATAATTCCCCTTTGAAAGGGAAATATTATGTTTCTTAATAGCAAATAATATTGTTTGGGAATTTATCCTTCAATAGATTATTGAGATCTGAATTTCCGTTAAAAAGGTCGTCTGAAAACCGTTTAAATCCAGTTAAACCGGTTTTCAGACGACCTTTTATGTTGGAAATCGTGTTTACTTCAACGCTGCCAGACAATCCTTCACTAATGCCGGGCCCTTATAAATCATGCCGCTGTACACTTGGACGGCGGTTGCGCCGAGGCGGATTTTTTCTGCGGCATCCTTGCCGTTCATAATGCCGCCTACGCCGATAATCGGCAGCTTGCCGTCGATGTGTTCCGCCAATGTTTTCAGCACTTGGTTGCTTTTTTCGCGCACGGGCAGGCCGCTTAGGCCGCCCTGCTCGCCTGCGAGCGGATGGCTGCCGAGGCTTGATTTGTCGATGGTGGTGTTGGTGGCGATGATGCCGTCCATTTCGACGGATTGGACAACGTGGGCGATGTCTTCGATTTGCGCTTCATCCAAATCGGGGGCGATTTTGACGGCGAGCGGGACGTATTTTCCGTGCGCGGCGGCAAGCTGCGCCTGTTTGTTTTTCAGGGCTTCGAGTAGCGCGCTCAGTTCGTCGCCGCCTTGCAGTGCGCGGAGGTTTTTGGTGTTGGGCGAAGAAATATTAACGGTAATGTAACTTGCGTGTGCGTAGGCTTTTTCGAGGCAGATTAAATAGTCGTCGGCGGCGTTTTCGATAGGGGTTACGGCGTTTTTACCGATGTTGATGCCCAACACGCCTTGATAACGGCTTTTTTCGATGTTTTGAATCATGGCGTCGATGCCGTGATTGTTGAAGCCCATGCGGTTGATGATGCCTTGGTGTTCGGGAACGCGGAAGAGGCGCGGCTGCGGGTTACCGGACTGTGGTTTGGGCGTTACCGTGCCGATTTCGAGGAAGCCAAAGCCGAGCGCGCCCAATGCGTCTATGTATTCGCCGTTTTTATCGAGTCCGGCAGCCAGCCCGACCGGATTGGGCAAGTTGATGCCCATGAGTTTGACGGGCTTGGTTCGGTTGTCGAAAATCGGAAGCAAACCGAGTTTGTATACTTTGTTGAGCGCGTCGAGGGTGAAATGGTGGGCTTTTTCGGCATCGAGTTTGAACAGCAGGCTACGGGCTAGGGAATACATGGGTTTCTTTCGGATGATTGGCAAACCGCCGTATTTTACCCGAAACTGTTACTTGCCTGCGAAAAGGTCGTCTGAAACCTGATTTCCGGTTTCAGACGACCTTTTCTGTTTTATCCTTGCAAGTGTTTTGTTCAACTCAAGAGCATTTCCTGCATCAGCTTCATGCCCCATTGCCAGCCGCCGAGTGCGCCGTTGAGCGTGCCAGAGTGTGGCGACAGGAGGAGGCGGGCGTTCCACAGGTTTGCCCGTTCTTCCGCCCAGTTGCGCAGCGTGCCGTTTTGTTCGGCGATGACAAGCGCGGTGCGGCAGGGGCAACGGACGCGCCGGAGGGTGTGTATTTCATCGTCGGGGAATGCTTCGGGGCGCGGCGAGACGAGGATGATGTTGACGATTTTTTTCTGTGTCAGGATGTCGGTTTGGTAGAGCCACGCCAGAAAAGCGGATACGCCTGCGCCGTGTGCGACGACGGCGATGTGTTCGCCGCTGATGCCTTCAAACGCTGTTTGAATATTTGCCTGCCATTGGGCGACGCTTTGGCTGGCGGAAGCGGCAGCGGTTTGGACGACGGGATAGCTGACCGCCCAGCGGTCTATCCACATTTCCGCTTCGTCCGCGTCGCGTATCAAGAAAAGCGTCAGGTCTTCGAGTTCGAAAGTTCGCATTTCAGACGACCTATTTGAGCAAATCTTTGAGCGTAAAGGTAATCAAGAGCACGGCGGGGACACTTAAAACGGCGCAGGTGGCGAGGCAGATCAGGATGTTGGCAATCAACCGCCAGCCTTTCCAGCCGAAACACTTGGCGGCAATCAGGAGGCAGGGCAGCGAAAACAGCAGCCACACCAACGCCCAAAGCGGATTGGCGCGGGTCATTTCAACCCAGCCGGACATCCGCGCCAGCATGAATATCGTCCACACCAGCATAGGCAATACAAACGCGGCGACCACCCATGCCGCGCCTATGCCGGTTTTACCGTTCACATTCCAATCGTATTTGCCGAAAACTTTATTGGGCAGCATAGTCGTACTCCACTACCAAAGGTGCATGGTCGGAAAATTTCTCGTCTTTATAAACATGTGCGGACACCGCTTTGGCGGCGAGTTCAGGCGTAACCATCTGATAGTCGATGCGCCACCCGACATCTTTCGCATACGCCTGTCCGCGGTTGCTCCACCAAGTGTAGCCGGGGTTGTCGGGATAGAGCGTGCGCCACATATCCGTCCAGCCGAGCGTATGGATGACTTTGCCTATCCATTCGCGCTCCTCGGGCAGGAAGCCTGAGTTTTTCTGATTGCCTTTCCAGTTTTTTAAGTCGATGTTTTGGTGGGCAATGTTCCAGTCTCCGCAGACAACAATGTCGCGCCCCTCCGCCTTCATGGCTTCAAGCATGGGATAAAACGCGTCTAAAAAACGGTATTTCAATTCCTGCCGTTCCGGCGCGCTGGTGCCGCTGGGCAGATAAAGCGAAATCACCGACAGCTTGCGGAAATCGCAGCGCACAAACCGCCCTTCTCGGTCGAATTCTTCAATGCCCATGCCGATTTGCACATTGTCAGGCGCGCGTTTGCTGTACACCGCCACGCCGCTGTAACCGCGTTTTTCGGCGCAATGCCAATGGCCGTGCATCCCGT
>ERZ773100.1039-NODE-1039-length-13302-cov-30.352231_pt1 | contig 13302 bp, 7 predicted proteins | sample MGYA00511119_ERZ773100 | MGnify/ENA primary metagenome ERZ773100 (study PRJEB29015, sample SAMEA2738000) | human oral metagenome | biome: human oral; feature: human-associated habitat; material: dental | place: China | collected 2111 ...
CCCGGAAAGGCTCGGTCGGAGCCGGAAGGGGCCGACCGAGCGCGTCCGATCTCTGTGAATTCGGAGAGCCCGACAGATTGGAGGCGGAGGCGCCGCCCGAGGGTCGCTGTGACGACGCCGACGGCGCGCCCCGCGAGGCGGGAGGGTAAGAAGAAGGCTGGGATGGGCCAGGAGCGCCCGCGGCGGAATCGTCGTCGAGGCGCCGCGCGCTTCCTCCGGGCCTGGCGATGCTCGTGGACCCGGAGCGGCGTGCGCCCTGAGAGGCCTCGGAAGCCGACGTCGCAGACCCGACCTGCTGAGCTGAACCGGGCTGTTGAAGGGAGCTGCGCCGCGGGGCGGAGCCAAGTTGCTGGGCAGATCCCGACCGCGAACGAGAACCGCGCTGCGCCGCGGAAGCGGACTGTGCCGAGGAACCGCGCTGCTCGTTCGGGTCGATTCCGAGTTCTTTCTCGAGCAGAGAGCGCTGACGCTGCGGCGGGCGGCCGTCGATCGCAGCCCACTCTTGAAGCTGCTCAGACGTGCTGCCCGTGCCGCCGGAGCGGCCGCCGACCACTTCTTTGGCACCCGAGGAGTCTGGGCGCACGGCCTTTTTGGCAGGCTCGAAGGACGGAGGCTGTGTCATAGGGCACCCGCTTACTTGGCGTTGTTCCTAGTGCAAACCGGGGTCTTCTTGCTCGAGGGCGAAGGCTTGGCAGACTGTGAAGCCTCGGGCGAAGCCGGGCTTTCTTTGGCCGCATTCTCCGCACTTCCCCCCGCGCTCGCCGGAGCTTGGGAAGGGGAGTCGGCGTCGGTGACGGTGCCCTCAGCCGGGTCAACGGTCATCTTCACTGGCTTGTCGTCGGCGATGTTCTTCCACAGCTTGCTCGCCTCGTCGCGCTGGACCACGTAGGCGCCCTTATGCTTGAAGGGCATCGTGAGAAACTTGACGTCGTTTGGGGCGACATCCTGAAGAGACGAAGCAAGGCTGACAAGATTCTCGACGTCGCCGAATCCCTCGTTCGTGTCGATGTTTTTCATGGTGCCTTTGGCGATTCTGTAAAGCTTGACGCTGTCGGAGAAAAGGTCAAGATCCATTGCCTCGCTGATGATCGTCTTGACGAGCTCCTGCTGCCTGTTCACGCGGCCTAGATCCGAGCCGTCGCCGAAAGTTTTGCGCGCCCTGGCCAACGCCAGCGCCTGGTCGCCGTTGAGGAGACGGCATCCCGCCTTGACCTTGAGGCCGGCCTCCTTGTCGTCGACGTCGTCCTCGAAATAGGCCGGAACGCCTCCGAGCTGGGTGACGATGCTCTTAAACGCCGCGAAATTGATGACCATGTAGTTGTCGATGTGCACTTTGTACCCGGTGAGCTTTTCAACCGTTCTCATCGTGCAGTTGGCGGCCGATCCAGCATTGAGTTTGGCCCCGCCTTTGGCAAATGCTGAGTTGAAGCGCGTATTCTCCTGCGGCTCGGTGGTGTAGAGGACCTTTTCGTCTTTGTCTCTCACGTTGCATTCGGGAATGTCTACGAGGGTGTCCCGGGGAATCGATACGACTTCGACGCGCTTGCGATCGGCGGAAATGTGCATGAGCATCGTCGTGTCCGATCGCATTCCTGCGACCTCTCCCGTCGAGCCTGCGCCATCGACGTCCGACTCCCCGTTGCGATAGTCCGATCCGATGATGAGGACGTTCATTGAGCTGTTCTTTTTGCTGGGCTTGCTCGGATCGGACTCCTGGGGATGCTGCCGCGCATTGAGGCCGAGGTACAGGAAAACAACGGCCGAAGCACCTGTCAGCAGGAGCGCGGAAAGGCACAGCGCCGCGATCCTGAAAATGTGCCGTGGCCGACGGCCGGCCGCCATATGGGCGGCATCGCGTTGTTTTCTTCTCACCTTGCCAATAGTACGTGCCGTTCCTGTGGGAGCGCGGGGAACGCTTGTCAATGGGGACTTGTGCGACGGGGGCCGACGTCGATGTCGATAAGTGCGGACGGCGAGGTAATGGGGCAAAGTCCGAGAACACCCGCGGAACATCCGACCCAAATGTGCAGGTCTGGCCGACGACTGCCGACGTAAGCGTCTTCCGCGAAATGTAGCGGTTTTCACAGTGGTTGGGGGCTTGACACGGTCGAGGGCGAAGAGGGGCGGCATCCGTTCAGTTTCCCCGGCGCGCAGAGGCCGGCCGGTGGCACGCAGCCGTGAACTCGGTCGCGCGGAGCGCGTGGAGTTTGGGGACGGAAGCGCCTAAAGAGCGCGCGTTGCCCGGAATGGGAACGTGCATCGCCCGGAATGGAAACGCGCGTTGCCCAGAATGGGAAGAGGTTGAAGACAGCGGTGCTTCGAGGCCTGAGGCGCCGCGCTCCGCCTGGAAGACGAGGTGATTTTCTTCCGCCTCGGAACGGATGGGAACCGGACGCTGGAAACGCGAGGCGCTGCGGGAGGTTAGTCTTATTCAGTGAACAACGAACGCCTGAGGATTGTCACCGTCGCCTTCAATCCGGGGGAGGAGCTCGCGTTGTGGGCGGAGTCCGTCGGCGAGGCAACGCGCAGGGCCGTCGACGTCGTCATCGTCGACAACGGGACCGACGCTGAAACGGTCGACGCCGTGGGCCGGATCTATGGCGCCGCCGTCCTCAGGCCAGGCCGGAACCTCGGCTATGGAACGGCTGTAAACCGGGGCGTGAAGGCGCTGCGCGAACGGAGCGCGGCCGCGGCTGCGCCCGGCCGGACAACGGGGTCGCTTGACGGGCGGCCATTCAACGCGCGGGAATCGAATGACGTCCAGGGCCCGACCGGCGCGGACGTCGATTCTGGCGCCGCGAATGCATCCGGCTTTCCCGGTGCGCCTTCCGGCGAGGGTCCGCTTGACTCGCGGGACTCCGAGTGGATCGTCGTCGTCAACCCCGACGTCGTCTTTCTGCCCGGCGCCATCGACAAACTGATCGCGGCCGCGGCCGCGTGGCCCCGCGGGGGGGCCTTCGGGCCGCTTGTGCGCGATCGCGCGGGAACCGTCTACCCCTCCGCCCGCAAGTTCCCGCGGCTCGTTTCCGGCGTCGGGCATGCGCTTTTGGTCGGAGTTTGGCCGAACAACCCGTTCTCGCGAGCCTACCGCGAGAACGCCGACATCACGCGGGCCCATGTCGTCGACTGGCTCTCCGGCTCGTGCCTGCTGCTTCGACGCGAGGCATTCGACGCCGTCGGCGGGTTTGACGAGTCGTACTTCATGTTTTTCGAGGACACGACGTTGGGAGAACAGCTGGCTTCCGCGGGGTGGCAGAGCGTTTTCGTCCCCGACGCCGAAGTGGTGCACGATCAGGGCGCAAGCTGGCGGAGCAAGCCCGAGAACATGATCCGCGCGCACCATCGCTCGGCCGCCCGATACCTCGACGGCGTATACTCCAAGCCTTGTCAGGCTCCGCTGCGCTGGGCGCTGCGAGCCGGGCTGAAAGCGCGCGAGGAATTGCTCGTCCGCTTGTCCCGACGAGGCGAGAAGAAGTCAAAGGTGAGAAGAAATCGTCGCGGCGAGGCCGGGGAAAAGGGAAATACGAGCCTTGCGGAAGGCTAGCGTGAGTTATGCCGGGCGTCGAAATTGGGTTTTGTGCGCCCTCTTGGGGCTGAACGCCGGTTTTCTGGAGCGAAACGCCAGGAAGTGCCTTGTGTGGGGCTGAATGCCCTGACAGGCGCTCAGTTTTAGGTCTGGGCCTCGGGATAAGCGCCCAGTTTTAGGGTGGGGATCGGAATGGGCGCCCAGTTGCGTCATAAGCTCCGCGATTCGGTCCCTGCCGTCTTGGCGCGCCGAGGTGATTGGCAGGTGTCGCCGTTGCATCCGGACGTGCAGCAGTGTGTGTTGGGACCTGTGAGGTTTGTGAGCGTCGTCGGGGCCTGTGGGGACCTTTGGGATGCCTGTAAACCCGGCGAAATGCGGGCTGTGCAGGTGTGGCAAATCCGCCTCGGTTCGCGTGTGCTTATACCTCACATGGTGTCCGTTTGGGCCGAAATGTTGCGAATGTGACAAATGTGCATTCTGTTAAACCGGTGATGTACAGTGGATTACCATTTCTCTTTTGGAGGGAGAAAAATTGGAGGAACAAGTATGACAATTCGACGCTTCGCTGGCCTCTCGTTGGCCGCGTCGCTCATCTTCGTGGGCGCTCCCGTGTTCGCCTCAGGAAATCCGGTTGCCGGGGCGCGAGATGCATCGGCTTCCGTCAAAGCGGCTGCGGTCAACCGCGCGTCGCCCGTTTCCGGACTGGCAGGGGCAGCCGACGGCAACATTCCGATGACCCCGCAGAGCGGCTCGGAGAAAACCCAGACCCTTGCCATCACAGACGGTTCAGGCTCCTTGACTCAAACTGGCAAGGACGCCGCCCTGACGGCTTCGGAAGCCGCCGACGCCACCGCCGCGGGCACTGGAGCGGGCAATGAATCCGAAGCTCAGGCCGGCGCAGAATTCGAAACGCAAGCAGATGCGGAGCTCGGAACGCAGGCCGGTGCGCCCGCATCCGCAGCCGGAAGCGGCTTTGCCGCCCGGGCCTCGGGCGGCGCGCGCCTGGCTTCGACTGGGGCAGGCCGGGCGAACGGCCTCGGCGCTTCGGCCAACGGGCTTGGGCAGTCCGACGGCTCCGCACAACCGACCGATTCCCCGAAATCTGAAGGACCCGGACAGTCCGAAGGCTCGACGCAAACGGGCAACGTCAAGGGCGCGACGGAAAGCACGCCGACGGCGCAGCAGCCTTCCGTGCAACAGGCGGAACAACCGCAGCCCGAGCCCGCTCAAGAGGCGCCGCAGGCCGAATCGGTTCAGAAGGCAGATTCGACAAGGCCTCCCAGCGGCTACCTTTTCGTCTCCGAACCGCTCTCCGTCGACGAATTCGCCGTCGCCGGCCTGACATGGAACAAGGGCCAGCCCTTGCCGAGCGGCGCCACCGTCGAAATGCGCACTCTAGACGCCAAGGGATGGTCGGATTGGTACGTCCTTTCGGTCGAAGAGGGCGAGGACGGGCGCCCTGGAACGGAAGCCAACGTTTCCGGCGGGTCGACGGGCGTTCAGATTCGCATCAAGGGAAGCGGCAGCCTTCCCGCCGGGCTCGCCGTCAACCTCGTCAACGGCGAGGGGCCGACCAAAAAGGTCGCAGACGTCCACAAGGTCGCCGCGGCTCAACAGCCCGCGGCCAAGAGCCTGACCGCCCCGGTCGCCAACCCGGACGAGGAGCGGTCGATCCTCTCGGGCAAAGCGACGGGCGTAGCTTCGACGTCGCAATTTGGCGGCCCGGCTGCCGCAGCCTCTCCGCAAGGCCAGGCCTCCCCGCAGGGACGGGCCGGCGCCGCGGCGAAGGCCGACGCTCCCGCGGCGCGGCAGCTGACGACCCCGCAGATCGCCGCCGCCGACAACCTTGCGCGCATCCACCCGCGCTCGGCATGGGGAGCCGACGAGAGGAAGATGTCGTGGCCGCGTTCTTACGAGAACTTTGAGGGCGCGATCATCCATCACACGGCGGGGTCGAACAACTACAGCCAAGCGCAAGTGCCGGCGACTATTCGGGGAATTTACAGCTACCACTCGATCACCCGCGGATGGGGCGACATCGGATACAACGTCCTCATCGACAAGTACGGCGGGCGTTGGGAGGGCCGCTCTGGCACCCTCGCCGCCCCGCACGGCAAAGTGGTGACCGGCGCGCACGCCGCCCCCCGCAACCAGGGCACCTTCGGGGTTTCGGTTCTGGGCACCTACAGTTCGGCGGCGAGCGTCACACCGCTCATCCGCGAAACCTTCTCCGACGTCATTGCCGCGCGCTTCGTTCTCGGCGGCGTCAATCCGAGCAGCCGAGGCACGATGACGGTTCCGAGGGGCACCGGCGCCGCGCTTCCCGCGGGAAGCGCCCTTCCCCGCATCGTCGGGCACAAGGACGTCAAGTCCACATCCTGCCCCGGCGCGATCTACGGGTACCTCGATCAAATCCGCGCGGCGACGGCGGCCAAGTACCAGAGGATCATGGGCGGAGCGGCCGCGGCGCCCCAGCCCCAGCCGGCGTCGTCCCCTACCTACTACCTCAACAACGCGTGGAGCGGCAACGCCACCCACACTTTCACCTACGGGTTGAGTTCTGACACCGAGATTGTGGGCGACTGGGACGGCGACGGAAAGGACACGGTTTCCCTGCGCAGGGGCAACACGTTCGCCGTCAACAACGTCAGCGCTCCCACGGCGGCCCCGAAGTTCACCGCCGCCTACGGGGTTCCCGGCGACGAGTACTACGTGGGCGACTGGGACGGCGACGGCAAGGACTCGCTCGCAATACGCCGAGGCAACGTCTTCCACGTTTCGAACAGGGTCGGCGCGGCAACCGCCGACTACGCGATCGCCTACGGCAAGCCGGGCGACGTCGTGCTCGTCGGCGACTGGGACGGCGACGGCCGCGACACCTTCGCCGTGCGTCGAGGCAACGAATATCACATTCGCAACACGATGTCTTCGGGCCCGGCGGACAGGGTGGTTCCCTACGGCAGGGCCGACGACGAAGTCTTCGTCGGGCACTTCGGCGGATCGGCCAAGGACGCGCTCGCGGTGCGCCGCGGCAAGACCTTCTACGTCTCCAAGAGCCTCCACAACGGCGACGCCGACCGCGTCGTCGATTACGGACGGGTCGGCGACAGGGCGTTCGTCGGCGACTGGGACGGAAATCGGGTCGACACCTTCGGCGTTCGCCGAGGCTGATCTGGCTGCGCCAATCTTGCGGCTGCGACCGACCCTACACCGGTCGCAGCCGCTTTGCTTCTGCCGAGTCGGCCAGTCGCGGCCGCCTCGAACCGGGGGCTCGGTTCCGGTCGGCGTCGCGCAGCCCGAATCACTGCCCGGTTGCGCTCACTGCCCGGTCTTGGCGTACTTGGCCTCGACGTCGTCCTTCTGCGGACGCCACCAGTCCTCGTTGGCCTTGTACCACTCGACGGTGTCGTGCAGCCCGGCCGCGAAGTCGGCGAAGCTCGGGCTCCAGCCGGTCTCCTCGACGAGCTTGGAGTTGTCGATCGCGTAGCGCTGATCGTGGCCGGGGCGGTCGTTGACGTGGTCGAAATCGTCGGGCTCGCGGCCGAACTCCGCGAGGATCATCTGAACCACTTCGAGGTTGTTCTTCTCGCCGTCGGCCCCGATCAGGTAGGTCTCGCCGATGCGGCCTTTATCAATGATCTCCCACACCGCGGTGTTGTGGTCGCGCACGTGGATCCAGTCGCGCACCTGTTCGCCCGTTCCGTAGACGCGCGGGCGGATTCCGTCGATCATGTTCGTGATCGTGCGCGGGATGAACTTTTCGACGTGCTGGTAGGGGCCGTAGTTGTTCGAGCAGTTCGAAATCGTTGCGGGGACGCCGAAAGAACGCACCCATGCGCGCACCAGAAGGTCCGAGGCGCCCTTTGAGGAGGAGTAGGGGCTCGACGGCGCGTACGGGTCGCCGGGCATGAACCGGCGAGACTCGCCGATCTCAAGATCGCCGTAGACCTCGTCGGTGGAAATGTGATGGAAACGCGTTCCGTGGCGGCGAACGGCCTCCAGAAGCCGGAAGGTGCCCTCGATGTTCGTGCGGATGAACGGGCTCGGGTCGTTCAGCGAGTTGTCGTTGTGCGACTCGGCGGCGAAATTGACGACGACGTCGGCGTCCTTGACCAGCGGATCCACGGTGTCGGGGTCCGCGATGTCGCCCACGACCAGCTCGACGCGGTCCAGCCCCTCGATGGACTTCGGGTTCCCCGCATAGGTCAGTTTGTCGAGGACGACGACGTCGGCGTCCGGCATCGACTCGACCGTGGAATGAACGAAGTTCGCGCCGATGAAGCCGGCGCCTCCCGTGATGAGAACGCGCATGCGTTTCCTCTCTTCTGTCAATGGGCAAGAAAGATCGATCGTTGGGCAAGTCTATCTGTTTTGTCTGGACGCCGCCTTTTTGTCTGGACGCCGCCTTCTGCTCGGCTGCGGGAACGCCTGGCTCAACGCCTGCCGACGCCTCGATACTCCCACCCGGCCCGCTTCCATGCGTCGGGGTCGAGGGCGTTGCGCCCGTCCACGACGACGCGCTCGCTTACGAGCTCTCCGATTCGCGCGGGGTCGAGCCGCACGTATTGCTCCCATTCCGTGCACAAAAGCACTGCCTCGGCGCCGGCGACGGCGGCCTCGACGTCGGCGAAGAACGCTGCGCCTTCGACCTCGGCTGCGACTGCCTCCGCCGAAGCCGCCGGGTCCGCGATCGTCACACGCGCCCCCCGTTCGACGAGGGCAGACGCCATTTTCAGCGCGGGCGAGGAGCGGATGTCGTCCGTGTCGGGTTTGAACGTCGCTCCCAGAACGGCGACCCTGCGGCCTTCGAGACCGCCTGTGAGGCCCTCGAGCACTTCGACGGTTCGAGCCCGCTGGCCGTCGTTGATGCGCTCGACCTCGGCGAGAAATCCGAAAGCCTCGTGCAGGTCGAGCTCCTCCGCCCGGGCCCGCAGCGCGCGGATGTCCTTTGGCAGGCAGCCGCCGCCAAAACCTATCCCCGCCCGCAGGAACCGATGCCCGATGCGTTCGTCGAATCCCAGGGCGCGGGCGAGCAAGGCGACGTCCGCGCCGGTGGCGTCGCAGGCTTGGGACATCGCGTTGATGAAGGAGATCTTCGTTGCGAGGAAGGAGTTGGCCGCGACCTTGACGAGCTCGGCGGTGGCGAAGTCCATCGTCAGGCGGGGGACGCCCGCGGCGATGAGCGCGGCATAGCACTCGTCAAGCGCGTCGCGGCTCGCGCGCGCATCCGCCTCCTCGCAGGACAGGCCGTAGACCAGCCGGTCCGGCTCGAGGGTGTCCCTGACCGCCGATCCCTCCCGCAAAAACTCGGGGTTCCAGACGAGGCAGGCCCCCGCGCGCCGGATGCGAGGCTCGAGCGTCGCCGCGGTCCCCACGGGCACCGTGGACTTTCCGACCACGACGTCGCCCTCGTGAAGACGGGGGAGGAGCGAATCGACGGCGTCGTCGAGGAAGGCGAGGTCGGCCGCGTGCGAATCCGGTTTCTGCGGGGTCCCGACTCCGATGAAATGGACCCTGGCGCCGCCGGCCGCCTCGGGGTCGGCGGAGAATGCCAGCCGGCCAGAATCCAGGCCCTCCCTGAGCAGGCCCTCGAATCCGGGCTCTAGAATTGTCGGCTGCCCGGACGAGAGCGACGAAATTTTGGCGAGGTTGCTGTCAATGCCCACAACGTTGTGGCCGAGGCTGGCCATGGCGACGGCATGCACTGCGCCGAGGTAGCCACACCCGATGACCGAAATTTTCATGTCAATCAGACTACTGGATGGTACCCTTGAAAGGCTGTGACGACAATCGCTCAAGCGGCGTCAGTCTGTTCGTCCGGGCGACTAGGGCGATTAGGACGTCGGGCTCAGACGAATAGACGGTCCGATTCAGGCGATCCAACCGGCGCGTCGCCGCTCCGCCGGCCGGCGCAAGGGGCAGTCGTGAAAGCGATGCGAGGAGGCTGATCTGAAAGACATGCGTGGGAGGCAACCGTGAAGGTCTTCGTCCAAATACCCTGTTTCAACGAAGAAGCGACGCTTCCCATGGTTCTCGAGTCGATTCCCCGCGCGATCGAGGGCGTCGACGAGCTGGAGATCCTCGTCATCGACGACGGATCGACGGACGGCACCGTTCGAGCGGCCCGCGCCTGCGGCGTCGCGCACATCGTCCGGCACACCAGAAACCAGGGCCTCGCGAGGTCTTTCCGCGACGGCGTCGACTATGCGTTGGCCCACGGCGCCGACGTCGTCGTCAACACCGACGGCGACAACCAATACCCGCAGGAGCGGATCCCCGATCTTCTCGCGCCGATTGTTCAGGGGCGCGCCGACATCGTCATCGCGGACCGCCAAACCAAGGACATCGCGCATTTTTCGCGGTTCAAGAAGCGCATGCAATCCCTCGGATCGGGCATGGTCAACCTCGCCGCCGGGACGCGGCTGCCGGATGCCGCCTCGGGATTCAGGGCCTATTCGCGACGGTCTTTGCTGCGGCTCAACGTCGTCACGGGGTTTTCCTATTGCATGGAGACCATCGTTCAGGCGGGCAACCTCCGCATGCGAATCGAATCGGTGAAGATTCGCACGAATCCAAAGACCCGCGAGTCCCGCCTGTTCTCGAACATCTTCCAACACATGTACAAATCGGGGAAGGCGATCGTGAGGTCCTTCCTCATGTACAAACCCCACATTCCGCTCGGATTCCTGGCCGTGGCGACCGGGATCGTCGGGCTTGTGCCGTTCCTGCGCTTCCTCGTCTTTTGGTTCCAAGGCGAGAGCGGGGGGCATGTTCAATCGCTTATATTCGGAACGGCCATGATCGTCACGAGCCTGCTGAGCGCCGGCCTGCTGGTGGTCGCCGACCTTCAGCGCACGAACCGGGTGCTGATAGAAGACACGCTCGAGCGGATGAAGGCGCTGCAATACGGCGAGGCCTCCCGGGAGGAAGTCATGCTGGGCCCCGGCTCGCGCGAGGACGCAGCCTGCGCACAGGACGACGCCGCTTCCGGCGGGGAAGGGGCCGCGCACGGCGATCAAGACGGGGACGAAGGGGGCGGGCATGGCGATGGACGCGACGCCGCACGTCGCGGTGAGACGCGGCCTGCACCCGGCGGTGCCGTGCAGCTCGAACCCGGCGGCAACGCGCAGCACGCGCCCGGCGGGCCGATTTAGGCGCGCTTGCGTTGGAGCGGCGTCGCGCATGCGGGTTGCACTCGGTTTGCTCGCGGCTCGCACGCGATTCGGCTTGTGAAGGAGAAACGTTGAGAATCCTTGGATTCGGAACTTACGACGTTCGATTGCACCCGCGCGTCGGCGTGCTGCTCGAAGGCCTGCGCGAACGGGGGTTCGCCGTTCGGGAGGTCGATGAGCCTTTGGGAGTCGGAACGGCGCAGAGGGTGAAGTCGCTGACGAGCCCGGCAAGCGCTCTGCGGTTCGCCGCCGCAATCGCCGGAAAATGGGCGCGGCTGATCCGCCGCACCTCGGCCTACCGCGGAAGAAACAGGCCCGACGCCGTTCTCGTCGGATACCTCGGGCATTTCGACGTCGTCCTCGCCCGCGTGCTCTTTCCGCGCACGCCGATCGTGCTCGACCACTTGATCTTCGCCTCGGACACGGCCAAGGACAGGGGGCTCTCCGGGGGCGGCGTCGTCGGCAGGCTCGCCTACCGCCTGCTGGAAGGGATCGACAGGGCGGCGCTCGCGGCGGCCGACGTCGTCGTGCTCGACACCGACGACCACCGCGCCCTCCTGCCTGCGCGCGCTAGGGGGAAAGAAGCAGTCGTCCCCGTCGGCGCCCCCAAACGATGGTTCGACGCCGGGGACCGGGCTCGGCGGGTCCGGGATGAGGCCCGCCGAGCCGAGGGCGAGGCGCCGGCGCCCGCGGAGAACGCGCGAACGCCTGAGAGCGAGGCCCGAAAGGCGGGCAACGGGGAGGACGACGGCCCGCTTTCGGTGGTTTTCTTCGGCCTCTTCACGCCTCTGCAAGGCGCTCCGACAATTGCGCGCGCATTGGCGATCCTCGAGGACCGCGGCGTTCGGATCGACGTCACCCTCGTAGGGGACGGGCAGGACGCCAAGGCCGTGCGCGAGGCCCTTCCTTCGGGGGAAAGCGTTCGGGTTTCGTGGATCGACTGGGTCGATTCGGAGGATCTGCCCGACGTCGTCGCCGGGCACGACGTCTGCCTTGGAATCTTCGGAACGTCCGGCAAGGCGCGCCGCGTGGTGCCGAACAAGGTGTACCAGGGAATCGCCGCGGGCTGCGTCGTCGTCACGTCCGACACCCCGCCTCAGCGCAGGATTCTGGGCGGAGGCGCACGGTTCGTCGAGCCGGGCGACGCCCCGGCCTTGGCGGACGCCCTCCAAGCCTTGGCGCAGGAGCGGCCCCGGGATCGAGAACGTTCACGTGCCCGGAGGCGCCCCGAGGGCGAGGTCTCCCGTGGTCAGTTTGGAGGGGACGGCGCCGGGCACTCAGCCGACGGCGCCGGGCTCTCAGTTGACAGTGCCGGGCATTCAGAGAATGTCCGAGCTCCCGCCGATCAAACCGAGCCCGCTTTGAATGAAGCCGAGCCCGCTTTGAACGAAGCCGAGCCCGCTTTGAATGAATTGGATGCGGACGAGATTCGGGAAGGCTTCCGCGCCGTGCGCGTGACGGACTCGCTCGCCCGCGCAATCCTGGGCATGGGCCGGAGGCGGCTGCGGAACAAGCGGGAACGCCTTGATCCGAAACGGGTCTCGGCCGAAAGGAAACGCGGGATCCCGGGGCTGAAACGGATGCGGAGCCAAAGGCCGGCGCGGGGGAACGGCGGCCTGTCTTCCCCGGGGGAGCGCGAATGAACGCGCGATCCGAAGGCGATTCGCGGCGGTTTTCGAAGCTCGCCGCGCATATGCGCCGCGTCGCGCTTGCCGCGGCCGTTGCCGTCGCCGTGTGGGCGATAGCCGCCAAATGGCCGCAGGTGCGCATCGCCCTCGGCCAGATGTCGCTTCCCGCCTTGTCGGCCGCCGCGGCGGCGTCCTTCGTGTACGTCGCCCTCACGATGATGTCGTGGCAAGCCGTGATCGGCATCCCCCTTTCGGCGGCCTCGCGGATCTTTTTCGTGTCGCAGATCGCGAAGTACCTTCCCGGCGGGGTGTGGAACTTCGTCGCCGTTGGAGAGTCGGCCCGCGGGTACTCGATTTCACGCCGCCGTTCGGTTTCCTCCCTCGCGGTGGCGGTCGCGATCTCGATCGTCGTCGGGGCGATGCTCGCGTTGCCCTGCCTGCTGGCGGCCGAGGACCTGCGCAGCCGCTACTGGTGGCTGCTGGCGGCCGTGCCCTTGGGAGTCGCGGTTCTTTGGCCCTCGATCCTCAACAGGTGCCTGAACGCGGCTTTGCGTCTGGCCCGCAGAGAGCCCCTCGAGCGGCCGGTAGCCGGACGCTCCATTTTGCGGTCGGCCTTCGTCTCCCTCCTTGCGTGGCTCGCGATCGGCCTGCAGGTCTACATCCTTCTCACCGCGCTGGGAATGGAGGCCGGCGCGGCGGGGCTGGCACGCTCGATAGGCGGCTACGCGCTCGGGTGGACGGCGGGGTTCCTCGTCTTTTTCGTCCCCGCCGGGGTCGGTGTGAGGGAAGTCGCGCTGGGGGCGGTGCTCGCGGGCGCCGTCGACGTCGGTTCGCTCGTTGTTGTGGTCATCACGTCGAGGGTTCTTGTGACAGTCGCCGACCTCGTCGCCGGAGGGCTCGCTCTCGCGGCCGGCCGGGGGAGGCCTCGAAAACCCGGCGGCGGACACGACGAGCCGGGGGCGCCGCCGGCGAGCCC
>ERZ773100.1042-NODE-1042-length-13281-cov-4.103584_pt1 | contig 13281 bp, 14 predicted proteins | sample MGYA00511119_ERZ773100 | MGnify/ENA primary metagenome ERZ773100 (study PRJEB29015, sample SAMEA2738000) | human oral metagenome | biome: human oral; feature: human-associated habitat; material: dental | place: China | collected 2111 ...
TGGCAACTAAAAACGGCCGTCAAGTTTTAGCTCGTCGTCGTGCTAAAGGTCGTAAAAGTTTATCGGCATAATCTCCATTTTTAGTGGTTACGCTAAACTTTCCTAGGGAGTTGCGTTTGTTGACTCCCGCTCAATTCAAAAATGTTTTTGAACAACCATTTCGAGCTAGCACTCCCGAAATTACCCTTCTTGCCCGTAAAAATGATCTTGAGCATCCCCGTTTGGGCTTAACCGTCGCAAAAAAATACTTAAAACGTGCCCATGATCGCAATCGTATTAAACGTCTAGTGCGTGAAAGTTTCCGTTTGTCACAGCATGCTTTGCCTGCATGCGATTTTGTATTTGTGGCGAAAGCCGGTATCGGTAAACTTGATAATGCAACATTTCGTCAAACGCTGGAAAAATTATGGCAACGACACATTCGCTTGGCGCAAAAATCCTAATCGGTTTAATTCGGATTTATCAAGTTATCTTCAGTCCTTTAATCGGTTCTCGGTGCCGATTTTTTCCGACTTGTTCATGCTATGGCATTGAGGCGTTGAAAGCCCACGGCCTGTTAAAAGGTAGTTGGCTTACGTTTAAACGTGTATTAAAATGTCACCCCTTAAACGCCGGCGGGTTCGATCCCATTCCGCCGAAAATTAATAATAACCATGAGAAAAAATAATGGATTCGAGACGTAGCCTGTTAGTGTTAGCACTACTTTTTATTTCTTTTCTTGTTTATCAACAATGGCAAATGGATAAAAATCCACCGCCTGCCGTTGAACAAGCGTCTTCAATGGCTTCAGATGTGCCCGCAAGTTCTTCTTCGTCAGCACAAATTGCAGCTGATTCAACGGTTAAAGGTCGTCTTATCACCTTAGAAAATGATGTGTTCCGTTTGAAAGTAGATACGTTAGGCGGCGATATCGTAAGTTCCGAATTATTAAAATATGATGCGGAATTAGATTCCAAAACTCCGTTCGTCTTATTAAAGAATACGCCTGAACAGGTTTATATCGCGCAAAGCGGTTTAATCGGTAAGAACGGGATTGATACCAAATCCGGTCGAGCGCAATATCAAATTGAAGGCGATAATTTCAAATTAACGGAAGGACAAGATTCGCTTTCCGTGCCATTAACCGTTGAAAAAGAGGGTGTCACTTACCAAAAGATTTTCGTATTAAAACGCGGCAGTTATGAGGTGGGCGTGAATTATGCGATTAACAATCAAAGCGGTGCTGAGATTGAAGTGGAACCTTACGGCCAGTTAAAACACACCTTAGTAGAAAGTTCCGGTAACGTAGCAATGCCGACCTACACCGGCGGTGCTTATTCTTCTTCAGAAACTAATTATAAAAAGTATAGTTTCTCCGAGATGAAAGACGCAAATCTTTCGATCGACACCAAAGCAGGCTGGATTGCGGTACTTCAACATTATTTCGTCTCTGCTTGGATCCCGAATCAAGATGTTAATAATCAACTCTATACCGTTACCGACAGCAAAAATAATGTTGCTTCTATTGGTTATCGTGGTCCGATCGTGACGATTCCGGCTGGCGCACAAGAAACCATTTCAAGTTCTTTATGGACCGGTCCTAAATTGCAAAATGAAATGGCTAAAGTAGCAAATCACTTGGATTTAACGGTGGATTACGGTTGGGCGTGGTTTATTGCAAAACCGTTATTTTTATTGTTGACCTTTATTCAAGGTATCGTATCTAATTGGGGCTTAGCGATTATTTGCGTAACTCTCGTGGTGAAAGCAATTTTATATCCGCTTACCAAAGCACAATATACTTCTATGGCGAAAATGCGTATGTTGCAGCCGAAATTGCAAGAAATGCGCGAACGTTTCGGTGATGACCGTCAACGTATGAGTCAAGAAATGATGAAGTTGTATAAAGAAGAAAAAGTGAACCCGCTTGGTGGTTGTTTACCGATCCTTCTTCAAATGCCGATTTTCATTGCGTTGTACTGGACATTTATGGAAGCCGTCGAACTTCGCCACGCACCGTTCTTCGGTTGGATTCAAGACTTATCCGCACAAGATCCGTATTACATTTTGCCGATCTTAATGGGTGCTTCCATGTACTTGTTGCAGAAAATGTCACCGACCCCGGTAGCTGATCCGATGCAACAGAAAGTGATGAATTTCATGCCGTTAATTTTTATGTTCTTCTTCCTTTGGTTCCCGGCAGGCTTGGTGTTGTACTGGTTGGTGTCTAACCTCATCACCATTGCACAGCAACAATTAATCTACCGAGGATTGGAGAAAAAAGGATTACATTCCCGCAAGAAATAATCTTTAGGGAATCGCAAGAAAGGCATCGTAAGGTGCCTTTTTTATATCATTTACAAATCGTGTTGGGGCGTTCGTATCGTCCTATCGTTTTAGCACCGCATTGGAAGTTCAAAATGCGGTCTTTTTTAAAGAGTCTTTTATGAAAGAAACGATCGTGGCGCAAGCCACTGCACCGGGACGCGGCGGAATCGGCATTTTAAGAATTTCCGGTCCGCAGGCCGGCGAAGTGGCGCAAGCCGTATTGGGCAAATGTCCGAAACCGCGTATAGCGGATTATTTACCGTTTAAGGATGCTGATGGCACCGCATTGGACCAAGGCATAGCACTTTATTTCAAAGCACCACATTCCTTCACCGGTGAAGATGTGCTGGAATTACAAGGGCACGGCGGACAAGTGGTATTGGATTTATTACTTAAACGTATTTTGCACATTGATGGCGTTCGCTTGGCGCGTCCCGGAGAATTTTCTGAGCAAGCTTTTTTGAACGATAAATTGGACTTGGCACAAGCGGAAGCTATTGCCGACTTAATCGATGCTACGTCAGAGCAAGCAGCGCGTTCAGCGTTAAAATCGTTGCAAGGTGAATTCTCAAATAAAATCAATGCGTTGGTTGATTCGGTAATTTATCTGCGTACTTATGTGGAAGCTGCAATCGATTTTCCGGACGAAGAAATCGATTTTTTAGCCGATGGCAAAATTGAAACTAATTTGCGCCACATTATCGAACAGCTTGAGGACGTGCGTCGCGAAGCCAAACAAGGTTCGATTTTGCGCGAAGGCATGAAGGTGGTGATTGCCGGTCGTCCGAATGCCGGAAAATCCAGCTTGCTTAACGCCCTTGCCGGCCGCGAAGCGGCAATCGTTACGGACATTGCAGGCACCACGCGCGATGTATTGCGTGAACACATTCATATTGATGGTATGCCGCTGCACATTATCGACACGGCCGGGCTACGTGATGCGACAGATGAAGTGGAACGCATCGGAATTTCTCGAGCTTGGAACGAAATTGAACAGGCCGACCGCATTATTTTAATGCTAGATAGTAGCGAGCCGGAAAGCCGGGATCTCAGCAAAGCACGAGCGGAATTTTTGGCAAAATTGCCGACTGATATTCCGTTGACTATTGTGCGTAATAAAATTGATTTAAGCGGCGAAAGGGAAGGCGTAAGCGAAGAAGGCGGCTATCAAGTGATTCGTCTTTCCGCACAAAATCACAGCGGTGTGCAATTATTACGTGAGCATTTAAAGCAAGCGATGGGCTTTCAAACCGGGATTGAAGGGGGATTTTTGGCACGTCGTCGCCATTTGGAGGCGCTGGAAAAAGCGGCAGAACATTTGCAAATTGGTTTGCAGCAATTAACGGAATTTCATGCCGGTGAATTATTAGCAGAAGAATTGCGTTTGGTTCAAGGTAATTTAAGCGAAATTACCGGGCAATTTACTTCCGACGATTTGCTCGGCAATATTTTCAGTTCATTTTGTATTGGGAAATAGTGCATGAGTTTTTATACCTTATGGCTCATTGCATTGGGACTTTCGATGGATGCTTTTGCCGTGTCGATTTCTAAGGGCTTGGCAATGCGCTCTTTTCGTTGGAAACAAGCGTTGAGCATCGCCTTTTGTTTCGGTTTCTTTCAAGCCTTCATGCCGGCGATAGGGTATGTGCTCGGATCACAATTTAATAAGCTGATTCAATATTGGGATCATTGGATTGCTTTTGTGCTTCTTTCATTAATTGGCATGAATATGATTCGCGAAGGTTTTCGCGATGAAGACGAACGTTCCGTCATCGAGTTTATCAGCTTAAAACGGTTATTTACGCTCGGCGTTGCAACTAGCATTGATGCACTCGCCGTAGGAATTTCCTTTGCGTTTTTGAACGTGAATATTATTGAGGCACTTTGGATTATCGGTTTAACCACATTAATGCTTTCTTTTGCAGGTGTAAAGAGCGGCCATTTTTTGGGAAGAACATTCAAAAGTAAAGCAGAAATTTTCGGTGGTTTAGTGCTGATTGTGATGGGCGTGAGAATCTTGTTTGAACACGGTGTTTTTGTATTTTAGGATGAGATTTTTCTTACTTTCTATTATAATCGATGCAATTTTTGTCTTTTTAAAAGGGTAAATATGTTTATTGAAAAAATGCATGGTATGGCAAATACCAAAGTAGCTAAATTTATTCTCGGTTTGATTACGGTTTCTTTTTTAATCGGTGGGATGTCTGGCTATTTATTTAGCTCAAACGATTCATATGCAGCGAAAATAAACGGTGAGATTATTTCTCAGCAAGATTTTATGAATCGCTATAACCAAGAATTCGAAACCCGTGCGGCACAAGAAGGCGAAGCTTTTTTAATGCGCTCCGATTCTCCGGAATTTGTCAATAATTTACGTCAAGATTTAATCGAGCGTTTGATCGATCAAGAATTACTTCGCCAATATGCGAAAGAACTTAAATTGGGGGTAAGCGATGATATGATTAAACGTGCGATCGTAACCGATCCGAATTTCCAATCGAACGGCAAATTCGATAACGGTTTGTATCAACAAATTCTTGCGCAAAGCCGTTTAACACCGGATATGTACGCTAATATTTTACGCGGCGCGTTAACCCTAGAACAAATGCAAAACGGCATTGCCGACAGCGAATTTGTCGTGCCGCTACAAGTGAAAGATAATGCGCAAGTGTTTTTCCAAAAACGTTTCGCTCGTTTGGCGATATTTTCTCTTGCTGAAGAGATGACAAAGCAAAATGTTAGCCTTGATGAAATCAAGGCTTATTACGATGCGAATCAAAAAGCCTTTACTCAACCAGAACAAGTGAAAGTACAATATATTCAAGTTTCTGGCGCTGAAGTGGCAAAAGGCATCAGCGTGAGTGATGTTGAAATAGCACAATATTATCAAGACAATAAAGCGCAATTTATGACTCAACGTTTAGCCCATATTCAGTTTGCGAACGAGCAAGAAGCGAAAGCGGCTTATCAAGAATTAAAAAATGGCGCGAACTTCGCTGAATTGGCTAAAGCGCGTTCGACGGATAAAGTTTCCGGCGAAAACGGCGGTGAATTAGGCTGGGTTAATGCTAACGAATTGCCGAAAGCATTTGAAGAAGCAGCGGTAAATTTGCCGGTCGGTGCTTATAGCGAGCCGGTTTATGTGGACGGTAGTTTCCATATTATTTTAGTTAAAGAGCGTAAAGAAAAAGCGTTAAACGAGGTGAAAAACCAAGTCGCTGATGCGGTGCGCAAAGATTTATTGGAAAATCGCTTTTTATTGGTGGAAAAACAAGTACGTGAAAAAGCCTTTGAAGACAGCAAATCTTTAGAAGGCGCAGCACAAGCAGCCGGTGTGAAAGTGCAAGAAAGCGATTATTTTACCCGTCAAAATGCACCGGCAGCATTAAATTCATCCGGTGTGATTTCTGCAATATTTGAGTCCGATATTTCCAACGGTGGTGTAAATTCCGAACCTTTAAATGTGGGCGAGCAAGATTTTGTGGTGGTGCGTGTGCTAGATCATAAAGCGGAAGGTATTAAAAGTTTGGACGAAGCAAAAGCGGACATCGAAACCTTCTTAAAACGCGAAAAAGCGGAAAAAGCTTTATTGGCAAGCGCAACTCAAGCAGTCGGAGAATTATCGGCAAATCCGAATAAACCGCGGTCAGACTTAGCCTTCGGTGCAGAACAAATTTTTACTTTTGCGGACAACCAAGACGCGACACTCATTAACGGCATTTTCTCCATTGCCAAACCGGAAAACGGCGCGACTTACAAAATCGTGCGTAATGGCAAAGGCGATGTAATTATTGCGGCGCTTGATAAAGTGGAGCAGGGCGAATTAACCGAGCAAGAATTGACACAATTTGGTGCGCAATTATTAAAAGCCCGTCAGTTGGAATTACGTGCGCAGTTAATGCAAGCACTACGCGAAAAAGCACAAATTGAGATTAACGAAAGTTTCATTAAACAGGAAGAAGAAAATTAATCCTTAATGTTGAGAGCCTATGGAAACATAGGCTTTTTTCCGAACAGGGTAAATTGCAATTCTCTTGATTTCTGATAAAAATACGCGGTTTTTTCAATCGCACTTTTCACTAAACAAAGGAAAACCCCATGGCAGAAGAGACCATTTTCAGCAAAATTATTCGTAAAGAAATTCCGGCAATGATCGTTTATCAAGACGAGTGGGTGACTGCTTTCCGCGATATTGCTCCGCAAGCGAAGACGCATATTTTAATTATTCCGAATAAATTGATTCCGACCGTCAATGACGTAACCGAACAAGATGAAGCGATGCTCGGTCGTTTGTTTACCGTGGCAGCGAAATTGGCCAAACAAGAAGGCATTGCGGAAGACGGCTATCGTTTAATCGTTAATTGTAACAAGCACGGTGGACAAGAAGTCTTTCACATTCATATGCATCTTGTAGGTGGCGAACCGCTGGGCAAAATGTTGGATAAATAATGAAAAGAACGCTGATTTTAGCCATCGGTTTGATGTTGACCGCTTGTTCCGGCACCGCACCGAATCTAGTGCATTCGGACAGTCCGATTCTCAATATTGCCGAAAATCTTGCCACTTCCGTCGAAGCAAAAGCTGATCGGAATTCGGCTTGGATAAAAAATAAAAGCGCTCAACCGATTAAAGTAAACTACCATCTTTTTTGGTATAACGCGCAGGGCGTGACTCAAGTACGCGAGGCGCAGCGCGAAAGTCTTTCCGGCAATTTATATTTGCAACCGCAAGAACAAAAAGCCGTTGAATTAATAAAACCTACCTCTGAAAGCACGAATTACCGTCTTTATTTGCAATAACTATGTCAACATTATTAATCGATCTTGAAGGCTACGAGCTGACGCAAGAAGAAGTGGAATTGTTGCAACATCCGCTGGTAGCCGGTTTGATTTTATTCACCCGCAATTTTTACGATCGCGCGCAACTCCAGGCCTTAGTGAAATCCGTACGCAACTGCGTAAAAAAGCCGTTGCTGATTACTGTTGACCAAGAAGGCGGACGCGTTCAGCGTTTCCGCGAAGGCTTTACTCTGCTACCGGCGATGCAGGCCTTTGCCGCTTTGTCGAATGATGTGCGACAACAACAAGCTTGGGCACATGAAGCCGGTTGGCAAATGGCGGCGGAAATGATTGCGTCAGATATCGATTTAAGTTTCGCGCCGGTGCTGGATTTGGGACATGAGTGCGGTGCTATCGGCGATCGTAGTTTTGGCAAGGAAGTGAAAACTGCGATCGATTTGGCTGGCGTTTTTATCAATGGTATGCACGAAGCCGGTATGGCGAGCACCGGCAAGCATTTCCCGGGGCACGGTCGCGTATTGGCGGATTCGCATTTGGAAACGCCTTATGACGAACGCCCCCAAGCGGACATTTTCAGCGAAGATATTCAGCCATTTCAACAACTTATCACACAGCAAAAATTGGATGCGATTATGCCGGCTCATGTCATTTATACGCAATGCGACAGCCAACCGGCGAGTGGTTCCGAATATTGGCTCAAACGCATTTTGCGCGAACGGTTCAACTTTGATGGTGCGATTTTTTCCGATGATCTTGGTATGAAAGGTGCCGGATTTATGGGTGACTTTGTTGCCCGTAGTGAGAAAGCCTTGAATGCAGGCTGCGATTTGCTGCTGCTTTGCAATGAACGCGAGGGCGTGATTCAGGTGCTGGATAAATTAAAGCTTTCCGAAAATCCACTGCATTCTCATGCCCGTCAAACGCGTTTGAACAGATTATTTAAGAAGAGAGCATACACTTGGTCGGAATTGTGCAAAATCCCACGTTGGTTAGAAAATCACAAAAAGCTGGCTGCCCTTCAACAGCAATGGCTGGCAAGCAAAGCATGATCGATTGTCCGCATTATCAACGCGGCGATTGTCGTTCGTGCCGATGGCTAAAAATGCCTTATGAGCGCCAATTGGCCGAGAAAAGCGCGCATTTGCAAGCACAATTGAGATCGCTAAATAGCACCGCATTGAAATGGTTCCCTCCCTTCCAATCACCGCAAGCCGCCTTTCGTAATAAAGCCAAAATGGTGGCTAGCGGTACAGTGGAACGCCCGATTTTGGGCATTTTGCAAGATCCGAATGAACCGCAAAGCGCGGTCGATTTATGCGATTGTCCACTTTATCCTGCGCATTTTCGTACGGTGTTTGCCGTTCTCAAAGATTTTATCGCGCGCGCCGGATTGGTGCCTTATAACGTAGCGAAACGAAAAGGCGAACTGAAATATATTTTGCTTACCGAAAGCACGGCAACGGGCAAATTAATGCTGCGTTTTGTATTGCGTTCCGAAAATAAAGTCGCGTTAATTCGCCGCGAACTTGACGGGCTTTTATCCAAATTGCCACAACTGGAAGTGGTGAGCGTGAATTTACAGCCAGAACACGCCGCCATTTTGGAAGGCAAGCAGGAAATTTTTCTAACCGAGCAACAATTTTTGCCGGAAAATTTCAATGGTGTGCCGCTCTTTATTCGTCCGCAAGGCTTTTTTCAAACCAATCCGACGGTAGCGGCCGCGTTATATGCCACGGCGCAACAATGGATTGAAGATTTACCGATTGCTAAATTGTGGGATTTATTCTGTGGCGTGGGCGGATTTGGTTTGCATTGCGCCAAGGCTTTGCAAGAAAAGCAAGGAATCCGAGTAGAGCTTAGCGGTATTGAAATCTCGCCTTCTGCCATTCTGGCGGCACGGACCGCCGCCCGGAAATTGGGCTTGCAGGCCGTTAATTTTCAGTCGTTGGATGCGGCGAATTTCGCTTTAAAGCAAAATGCGAACAAGCCCGATTTGATCATCGTGAATCCGCCGCGTCGCGGCATCGGTCGGTTGTTAAGCGAATTTCTTAATGAAACACAACCGCACTTTATTTTGTATTCGAGCTGTCATGCGGTTTCCATGAGTGACGATTTGCAATATTTGACTCGTTACGAACCGACTAAAATTCGGCTTTTCGATATGTTCCCGCACACGACGCATTATGAAACTTTGGTGCTATTAGAACGCGTTCACGATAGATAAAAACGCGGCAAAAATAATTGCTGAATTGAACATTAAAAATAGCACCGCATTGAAACTGCCTCCAATGCGGTGCTATTTTGTGAGTATAATTTTCGCTTGCGTAAACGTTCTATGACTTTTGTGAAAGCGAGATTAACCCGCCTGTATTACGGCGCGAAATTTGCTATAGGCCAAGGCGACAATAAAAAATGCCGCTTGTAAAAGAATAATGCACGCACCTGTCGACGCATCCAAATGATAGCTTAAAATGACGCCGATAAGGCTTGATGCAGTGGCACTTGCGACGGCAAGCCACAGCATTTTGTCGAAGGATTTTGTCAGTGTGAGCGCGCTAATGCCCGGCGCGATAAGCATGGCAATGACTAAAATTACACCGACCACTTGCATCGTGCTGACAATCGTTAAAGCGAGTAATGTTAGTAAGCCGTAGTGCAATAATTTTGGCGAAAGTCCGGTAGTCCGAGCGTGACAAGGATCGAAGCAATAAAGCAAGAGATCTTTTCGTTTCAATATTATCACTACAAAAATTAATGCTGAAACAAGAGCGTTTTGGTACAACTCCGCCCGGCTTACGCCAAGTACGTTACCGAATAAAATATGGGTTAAATGTTGTTCGGTTTGCACTTTAGTGAACATTACCAAGCCGATAGCAAACATGCCGGAAAACACAATACCCATCGCCGTGTCTTCTTTGATTCGGCTATTTTCTTTTAAGTAACCCACCCCGAGAGAACAAATAATAGCGGAGCAAAATGCGCCGATCGCTAGTGGAATTGCCGCCAAATAAGCCAGCACGATGCCGGGCAAAACCGCATGGGAAATGGCATCGCCCATTAACGACCAGCCTTTTAATATCAGATAGCAAGAAAGTAGGGCGCAGATGATCGAGACAACTAATGCGGTAAGCAACGCGTTTTGCATAAAATCGAATTGAAGCGGTTCAAGAATCCAATCAAGCATGTCGCACCGCCTTTTTATGGCGTGTGAGCAAGCCGTATTTTGGTGAAAGCAAAAACGCCGCTAAGAATAATAAAGTTTGTAATGTGACAATCACGCCGCCTGTTGCACCGTCTAAATAATAGCTGATATAGACGCCGACAAAACTTGTTAGTGAACCCAAGACGACCGCGATGATTGCCAAGGTTTTAAATTTATCCGTGAGTAAATAAGCGGTCGCGCCCGGTGTGATCACCATAGCTATTACAAGAATGGCACCGACGGTTTGTAATGCAGCCACTACGCATGCGCTTAATAAGGTGAAGAATAGAATTTTGTAAAATAACGGTGAAAGCCCGACGGTAACGGCTTGAGTCTCGTCGAAAAAAATCAGCAGTAAATCTTTCCAAAATAATAAAAGTAAGAGTAAGCAAAGGCCGATAATCATGGCGACTTGGTAAACGTCTTCATCGGCGATGCCTAAAATATTGCCAAGAATAATGCTTTGCACGTTCACGGCGGTCGGATTTAAGGAAATAATCAATAAGCCGAGGGCAAAAAAGGTGCTGAAAATAAAGCCGATTACGGCATCTTCTTTGAGTTTGGAAATGGATTTTACCCAAAGAATGGAAAGGGCGGCTAAAATGCCGGCGAAAAATGCGCCGACCGCATAAGGCAGCGAAAGCGCGTAAGCAATCGCCACACCCGGTACTACGGAATGGGAAAGCGCATCGCCGATGAGCGACCAACCTTTGAGCATTAAATAAGAAGATAAAAAAGCGCAGATTCCGCCTACGGCAGAGCTCAATATCATCGCTTTGAGCATATAGTCATAAGAAAAAGGTTCGAGCAATAAATCCGGTATCATCTATTCCCCTTATTTTTGAGCGTATTTTCGGGTTCATCGAAATGACAAGTTTGTGTGGTCAGAGCAGGCGGATCTTGTTTGGTTTTACCATAGAACACCACGGCTTTTTCATCATCCGTTAAAACGGTGACCGCACGTTTGTCTTCGTCGTTATGCAAATCTTCGCCGAGTAATTTGATATGGCGTAATACGCCGCCGAACACGAGCTCCAAATTATGTTGGTTGAAGGTATCTTCGGTTTTCCCTGCAGCGATCACGGTGCGGTTAATCATCACCACTTGATCGCAAAAATCAGGTACCGAACCTAAATTATGCGTGGAAACCAGAATTAAATGGCCTTCAATGCGGAGCTGTTTTAATAGTTTGATAATCGCATTTTCAGTTTTTACATCTACGCCGGTGAAGGGTTCATCAAGCAAAATAATCGGGCTTTGTTGTGCCAAGGCACGGGCAAGGAATACGCGTTTTTTCTGCCCGCCCGAAAGCTCGCCGATTTGCCGCTGTGCGAGGTGCTCGATATTTACCCGTTGCATTGCCTCTTGCACTTTTTGTTTATCGATAGCTTTAGGAATACGTAAGAAATTCATATAGCCGTAACGTCCCATCATCACTACATCGTACACAGAAACCGGGAATTGCCAGTCCACTTCTTCCGATTGGGGAACATAAGCGATTAAATTTCGTTTTAACGCTTGAGCTATCGGCAAATCAGCGAGTTTAATTTCTCCTTGTTGCGGTTTCACCAAACCCATTAAGCTTTTAAACAGCGTGGATTTACCGCTCCCGTTCACGCCCACCAATGCGCAAATTGTGCCACCGTGAAGAGCAAAGGTCATATTATGAATAGCCGTGTGCCCGTTGTTATAACGCACGGTAACGTCATTTACCCAAATTGATGTCGAGAATGCATCCATTACTTTTCAAATCCTTTAACGATAGTGGAAACGGTGACGTTCAATAAATCGATATAAGTCGGAACGGGCCCGTCTTTGGTCGAGAGAGAATCCACATATAATACACCACCGTATTTCGCACCGCTTTCTTTAGCGACTTGTTGCGCCGGTTTAGGTGAAATCGTGCTTTCGCTAAATACCACCGGAATATTATTTTTTCTAACTAAATCAATCACTTTTCGAACCTGTTGCGGCGTGCCTTGTTGTTCTGCATTAATCGGCCATAAGTAGCCTTCTTTTAAATTATAATCTTTTGCTAAATAACTGAAGGCGCCCTCACTAGTTACCAGCCAACGTTGATTTTCAGGAATTTGGGCGAGTTTGGCGCGTAGCGGTTCATCAAGTTGTTTGATTTTTTGGGCGTAATCCGCGGCATTTTTTTCATAAATTGCGGCATTTTGCGGATCGTATTTCACTAAGGCGTTTTTAATGTTCTCTATGTAGAGCACCGCATTGGAAGGCGACATCCAGGCATGCGGATTCGGTGCGTTCTTATAAGGCCCTTCATAAATGGAAAGCGGTTGAATACCTTCGGTGACGACGACGGCCGGTTTATCTTTAATGTTTTGGAAGAAACGCTCAAACCAACGTTCCAAATTTAATCCGTTCCATAAAATCAAATCAGCGGATTGCGCTTTTACAATGTCTTTTGGAGTCGGTTCATATTCGTGAATTTCCGCTCCCGGTTTTGTGATCGACTCTACCAGCACCGCATCGCCACCCACATTTTGCGCGATGTCTTGAATCACAGTAAAAGTGGTGACGACTTTAAATTTGGCATTGGCTTGCATAGCAAATAAACTGAGGGCAAACGCGGCCATAATTTTGCATGAATATTTCATGAATGCTCCTTATAAAATTGAAATTTACTTTTGCCTAAATATGGAAAACAAACTTATCCATATTTATCGGAATTAATACTACTACTTTTTACATAGATTTGAAATAAAAATGATTATCAAAAAGTAATATTTGTTTTAGTTAGTGGCAGGATAGCAAAAAGAACGATAGATTTTTTCTATGCTTTTGAATGTTTACGGTTGTAATAAAAATGCCGAATGAAAAAGAACGGCATTTTATGGGTTAATTTTGGGTGACTTGCTTGATCAGATTATTTAATCCTTCTTCATCATAATCTTCTTCGTATTGTGTATCTTCTTCTTCTTCTTCTTCTTCTTCTTCTTCTTCTTCTTC
>ERZ773100.1046-NODE-1046-length-13255-cov-4.906136_pt1 | contig 13255 bp, 15 predicted proteins | sample MGYA00511119_ERZ773100 | MGnify/ENA primary metagenome ERZ773100 (study PRJEB29015, sample SAMEA2738000) | human oral metagenome | biome: human oral; feature: human-associated habitat; material: dental | place: China | collected 2111 ...
CATACAAATATATATATAAAATATATAATAAGATATTTAAAAATATATAAAGGTATAAAATTGACATTAAAAGTTATATGTCTTATAATTAATTAAGATATAAAGAAGCTGGAGGTGTTAAAGATGATAGCTATTAATGTTAATGATGATATATTTGATAAAACAATAGGTAATGAAGAAGAAGTTATTATTAAAAGAAAAAATAAGACAGATGACTTAATTTTATTAACTGCTAAAAAATATAATGAAATTTTAGAAGAACTTAAAAGGTTTCAATATTGGGAAGAAATTGACAAAAGAATTGAAGAACTAAAAGCTGGAAAAGGTATAATAATGCCTGCTCCCTTAGGTGTTGATGATGAATAAAAAGGAAGTTGTTTGGCATATAAAAGCATTATTAGATTATTCAGAATGGCAAAAAGAAGATATAAAAAAAGCTGATAAGATAACCAATTTTATTATTGAAATATTAAGAAATGGTGTATTAAATGGAACTGGAAAGCCTGAGAAGTTAAAAGCTAGATCAGGATATAGCAGAAGAATAGACCAATATAATCGCTTAGTATATGATGTAATAGATGATAAATTAAATATAATTTCTTGTAAAGGGCATTATGAAGAATAAGTTTAGGATAAAGGCACTCAATCAATGGGTGTTTTTTTTATTCTATTTTAAAAACTGAGTGCCTGACATAGCTCTAAAAATCATTTTAAAACTTTTTAGGTGTAATTATATACCTTGAACTTTTAAAACTTCTTAAAATTGATTTTAATTTTATTAGTCTCTATACAATAAAAAAATTAAATTGATAGCCTTAGCCATATAAAATATCGTCTAAGTAATTTGATTAAAAAAAATAAGAGTATACGACTTAATTAAGAAATTAAAATTGAAATTAACATACCTATCACATAGAAGATTTTAAAAAAATAATTATCTTGAGTTTTTTGAGAGTATAAAAAATATAATATTAATTTAGTGGAAAAGTTTATAAAATATTGATAAAAAATACCACTATAAAAATCTAAATTTATTATTTAATACCAATGTAATTTTATAAGTGTATTCAGTGGAATAATTGAAAGAATATTGATAACTTTTACCACTAATGGAAGCCTTTTATCATAAGAGGCTTTTTTATTTCCTGGATATGATAGAAGCTAAATTATAAAAAGCCAATATTTTATATTTAAGACTTGAATAAGATCCATTTAAGTATGAAAAAATGGTATTCGTCATTTTTGACGATTACGATAAAAAGATTATTCGGAATTCTAAAATCCGAAAGTTATAAACTGGAAGCCATTGCCACAAGTTGCGATGATATTTTCTCAACAAGTTGGGAAATGTCGATAAATGTCGGTATAAAAAAAGACAAGCTAGTTTACTTGTCCTTGTGGTTAATCAACATTAGTATTTTTGTATACCTCTATTTTATGTAGGTATTGAAAAGCTCATATTTATGGTTACGTCTATGAAATGTACATCAGGGAAAAATTTCGCCAATCTCTTATATTTTTTTTGAATCACTTTAAATGATTCAGGAAGAAATAAGACCAGGAAAAAATTCCGTCAGTGATTAATTGATGTTATTTGCTGGTTGCTCAAATTTAAGCAGGCTTTAATATTCAAGGCTATGTTTGACATAGGGTTTATTCTATCCTTCTTATTTCTTTTAGCATATTTTTAAAAGTTTTTTCAATATTATAATTTAAAAATTCTATCATATCATTTTTTATTTTTATAAATTCACTATTTTGAGTTTTTTTGTATTTTAATATTTTTGAATTTTGTTCAATACTTAAATCCATAGCAAGTGATAAAAAATATTTTTCTATATATTGATTAATTTGGTTGCTTAATATAATTTTTATTGTATCAAAACTATTTTCGTCATCTATATCTATATTATTTATATTTAACTTATAAATTTTAGCAATATCAATATTAAATTGTTCTAAACACTCATTTATTTGATTTTCATTTAAAATATTATTTTTAATAAATTCTTTTCTTATATTTTCACTTATTTCTTTTAATGTACCTACATTAATATCAATAATAATAGAAAAAGCTATTATAAATTTTATTAACTTATAATAGCCATTTAGTAGTAAAAACTATTTAAATTTTATTCCAATACCTAAACTTTTTTTAGTAACTTCTTCTGGATATTTTCTTTCTTCTTTTTTATTTTCTTGTACACTTTCATTTTGTTGTGGTACTACTGTTTCATTATCTTTTCTTGTCTCTAAAGTATTATCTGTTGTAACAGTTTGCTCAACTGCTTGTTCCTGATTATTTATATTTTCTTCTTTTATTTCAGGAGTTTTATTAAGTTTTTCCTGGATCACATCTTTTAATAATCTAGTATAAGCTATTTTATTATTATCTACACTGTTTGTGTATTTATATTCTTGCTTTATAATTTCAAAAATTTTTGTGGTATTAGCTTCAGCAATTCCAATTTCACGATTAGTATTATCTTTTTTATTATCAGATACAACTGTTGTTGGAGCAGTAGTTGTAGCTACAACTGTAGTTGTTGGAGAAGTTTTCTGAACTTCAACTGGCTTTTCAATTTCAACAATATTTTTAGGACTTCCTTCAAATACTGATGCTAATTTACTTAAATATGTACTCTCATCTATATATTCTTCATCATTACCATAAATAAATAGTACTCTTCCATGTTTAATAAAGTCTATAATTTCTCTTGTTAAGGAATTAGGTAATACAGGACAGCCTAAACTTCTTCCTGCAAAACCAAATTTTTTAATATACTCATCTTCAACTATATCTCCACCATGAATAACAATTGCTCTATCCTCAGCATTGGCATTTATATTTTCTTCAAGTCCCTTTAACCTTAAAGAATATCCATAAGCACCATTATATTCTCCTAATGTGACAAAGAAACCTAATGAACTTTGATAAGAGTTAGGATCATCTGAAAATTCTAAAGGAATTTCTAATCCTGAATTTTTAGAATGAGCAACACGTGTTGAATAAACAAGTTTTTTCTTATTTAAATCTAACACATAAAATCTTTCCTCATTTGAAGGCTTTGTATAGTCTATTATTATTAAAACACCAGGATTTTTATGTGAAATTTGTACATAACCTAAATATGCTTTTTGAAAAATAGAATAGTCTATCTTATTTTTTATATTTAAAGAATCATATACTGATTTTACATCTATAACTATTTTTTGTTCTATAGGTTGTTGACTATTTTCAGTTATATTTTCTGTCATAAGATTTTCTTCTGCAAAATTATTACTAGCTAGTAATAACATAGAGAAAAATATTAATACTTTTTTCAAAGTGGTACCTCCAACTTCTAATTTGTCTTAATAACTTTATTTTTTTCAGGATTTGGTTTTAATATAGTTTTATCTGCTAAATCTTCTTCAATAAAGTCATAGAACTTTTTAGGATTTTTCTTACTTTCTAAATTAATATAAGCTTTATATAAAATTTTACTTCGTCCCATATTATCAGGGAAAATATAACAAATTTCTGAATTCTTAGCAAGAGGTAAAATTTTTTTTGTAACAAAAGCATAATCAACTTCATATAAATCAACACTTTCAAGAGCACTCATAACATCATCTTTATATTGAATCTTTTTTGCCATTTCTTGAAAACCTTCAACCTTAGCTAAAATATCTAAACCTGTCTTTCCAATATTAGTCTTATAATTAGGAATAGCAATAGAAGAAGTTAACATTTGAGACAAATTATCTATTCTCCTACGCCCTATTATTACTAAGCTATCTTCAAAGAAGTCTTTTACTTCATATTTCTTTTTGATATTGTCTTTTATTTTTGAATCTTCATTAACTAAGATAATATCATAATCTTCAATAGTATCCAAAGAATTCAATCTTATTTCTGTTTCTTTATCGATTCTTTCATATTTTTTAGCTAGTTTATCAACAAAAATTTCAATTTCTCTATCTGTGTAAACATTAATAACTTCTCTTTTGGCCCTTTGGCATGATTTTATTATACTAAAAATTGAAATTATTATAATAGCTAATATTAAAAATATCCATTTTTTCATAAATTTTCTCCTATATTATATGGTCTGCTCTCCACAGATTGAACTTGAAAAAGCATTTTTTATTTCTTGTAGACCTAAATTTTTTCCTAGTAAATACATCATTTTAGTTAGTCCAGCTTCAGAAGTTATATCACTTCCATTTATAATGCCTAATTTTGAAAGCTTATCAGTAGATTCATAAAGAGGCATTTTTACACTTCCTGAAATACATTGTGTAATATCTAAAATAGGGATACCTTTTTTAGATATAGATTTTAGAGTTTCAATAAAATCTTCACTTGTTGGAGTATTACCACTTCCATAAGTTTTTAATATTAAAGCTTTTATATTTTTATTGCTTTCAATAAAGTCAGATATATATTTTGAATTAAGACCAGGAAATAATTCTAACAATAATACATTAGCATCTATATTTTTTTCAACATAAAATTTTTCAGTTGGTACTTTCAATATCCTATCTGAAATAACTTTTATTTCAGTTGCTATTTCAGCTAATGGATTATAGTTTGGCGAAGAGAAACCATAATAATTATTACTATCTGTCTTTTTACTTCTATTAGCTCTTAGTAAACTATCTCTAAAACATATACATACTTCTGGTATTAAAGGAATATCAAATAATTTATGTCCTGCAATATAAATAGAATTTATTAAGTTTTGTAAGCCATCACTTCTTGGGTTTACCATTGGAGCTTGTGCTCCTGTTAAAATAACAGGTTTAGCTAAATTTTTTAATAAAAATGATAACATAGAACCTGTATATGCCATAGTATCAGTACCATGTAGAATAACAAAACCTAAATATTTATCATAATTCTTTTCAATAACCTCGACTAGTCTTATCCAAAAGTCTGTTGTGACATCTGATGAATCTATTAATTTTTCAAATTGATAATAGTCTGTTGGAAACTTTTCTAACATTGAATATCCCTTAGTAATTTCAGACCAATTGTAAGCAGGTCTTAAAGGTTTTCCAACCATTCCAATAGTTCCACCAGTATTTATTATAAGAACTTTATCTTCCATTATTTATTTCCTTTATATCTTCTAAAAATTTTATAAGAACTTCACTCATTTTTTCTGTAAAAGGAGAATGTCCAACTCCTTCAACTATTACAAGCTCACAGTTATTAAGTTTTTCTGATAATTTATATGCAGAAATAACTCTTGTATTTAAGTCAAACCTGCCATGAGCTATCTGAATTGGGATATTTTTAATTTTTTCAACTCTATTTAATATGTATTCATTATCATCCCAAAACATTTTATTATAGAAATAATGTGCTTCTATAAGAGCAAGTGAAATTTCATAATCTTGAACTTCGTCTTCAGAAAGCCAAGTAAATTCAGATTCCATAGTTCTTAATTCAAAACGACTCCAAATTTTAATAGCTTCATTCCTAAGTTTGATATCATCAGAGAAAAATCTTTTATGGTAAGCTTCAAGTAAATTATCTTGCTCATCTTTTGGAATAAAATCCTTAAAGATTTTAAATTCAGCTGGATAAATTTCAGAAATTCCTTTTTGGAAATACCATTTAACATCATCTTCATTAGCCAAGAATATTCCTTGTAAAACCATTCTTTTTACTTTTTCAGGATAATGTATAGCATAAGTTAGCCCTAAAGTTGAACCATAACTTCCAGCAAATATAGTCCACTTATCAATGCCCATATGTAATCTTATTTTCTCCATGTCTTCAACAGAATAAAAAATATTATTCTCTTTAAGTTCAAGAAAAGGTATACTTCTTCCACAACCTCTTTGATCAAATAAAATTATATGATAATACTCAGGGTCAAAAAATCTCCTAGCTTTTTTTCCACAACCTGCTCCTGGTCCACCATGTAAAAAAATTATAGGTTCTCCATTTGGATTACCACATTCTTCTACATAAATACTATGAATATCGCTCACTGGTAACATATATGATTTAAAAGGTTCTATTGGTGGATAGAAATCATAGTTTTTCATTTTATTCCTTCCTAATACTTATAAAAATAAGCTGTTGGAACAGCTTATTTTAATTTCTCCATAATTAGTTCATTTACAATTTCAGGATTTGCTTTCCCCTTAGAAATTTTCATAACTTGTCCTACTATTCCTTTAAGAATTCTTGGTTTTCTACCTTCATCAGCTGCTTTATAATCTTCAACCATTTTTTGATTGTTAGCTAAAACTTCATCAACCATTTTTTCTATTTCACTTGTATCTGACACTTGAACAAGCCCCTTTTCTTTTACAATAATTTCAGGATCTCTTGTATCATCAAGTGCTATTTCAAAAACTTCTTTTGCTATTTTTGAAGAAATAGTATTTTTATCTATTAATTTTATTATTTTAGCAAGATTTTCACTACTTATAGAAAACTTTTCTATATCAATATTCTTATGTTTTAATACTCTTAAAACTTCTGTTAAAATCCAGTTAGAACTTAATTTAGCATTATTTGAATATTTTACAACTTCTTCAAAATAGTCTGAAAGTTCAACTTCTTCTGTTAAAATAAGAGCATCCTTTTCATCTAACAAATAATTAGTTTTAAATCTTTCTATTTTAGCAAGTCTAGTTTCAGGCATATCTTTTTTGATTTCTTCAATTTCATCATCATGAATAACAAGTTTTAATAAATCAGGTTCATTAAAGTATCTATAATCCATAGCTTCTTCTTTTGATCTCATTACTCTTGTTATTTGATTTTCTTCGTCCCAAAGTCTAGTTTCTTGATCTACTTTACCACCATTTTCTATAAGTTCTATTTGTCTTCCAATTTCATAGTCTATTGCTCTTGCAACAGCTTTAAATGAGTTTAAATTTTTAACTTCTACTCTTGTACCAAAAACTTTAGAACCTTTCTCCATAACAGAAATATTAGCATCACATCTAAGTGAACCAGTTTCCATAGATACATCACTAACTTTTGTATATTTTATTATATTTTTTAAAGTATTTAAATATTCATAAGCTTCTTCTGAATTCCTCATATCTGGTTCAGATATAATTTCTATCAAAGGGATAGAAGCTCTGTTAAAGTTTAGATAAGATTCATTTTTTCCATGAATAGCCTTAGCAGTATCTTCTTCAATTTGAACTTTAGTTATTCCAATTTTGACTTGTCTACCAGAATTTAACTTAAATTCTAAATATCCCTTTTCAGCATAAGATTTTTCAAATTGTGTAATTTGATAATTTTTAGGTGCATCTGGATAGAAATAATTTTTTCTATCAAAACCACTTTCATTATTTATTTGACAATTAAGAGCAAGTGCAGCTTTAACTGCATAATCTACTACTTTTTTATTTAATTTTGGAAGAGCTCCAGGGTGTCCTAAACAAATTGGACAAGTATGTGTGTTTATTCCACTTTCATCATAGTCAGATTTACAACCACACCATACCTTAGTACCTGTTTTTAATTGTAAGTGAACTTCCAGTCCTATTACTGACTCCCATTCTTTTATCATAATGTTCTCCTTATTAATCCAATTTAGGTAGATTTAATCTTCCTATTTTCTTTTCAAGTGCATCAGCTACTTTTATTAAAGTTTCTTCATCAAATGGTTTTCCCATAAATTGTACTCCAACTGGTAAATTATCTACAAGCCCTCCTGGTAATGATATTGCCGGAACACCAGCTAAGTTTGCAGATATTGTAAAGATATCTTCTAAATATAATTCTATTGGAGTTTTTGTATCAGATAGTTTAAAAGCTACACTTGGTGCAACAGGTGTTAAAATAACATCCACCTCATTTAATACATTTTCAAAGTCTTGTTTTATAAGAGTTCTAACTTTTTGAGCTTTCTTAAAGTAAGCATCATAGAAACCAGCACTTAAAACATAAGTCCCTATCATAATTCTTCTTTTTACTTCTGCTCCAAAGCCTTCACTTCTTGTTTTAACATACAAACTTTCTAAATCTGTATAATCCTTTGCTCTATATCCATATCTAATACCATCAAATCTAGCAAGGTTTGAACTTGCTTCTGCTGGTGCAAGTACATAATAAGTAGGAACAGCATATTTTGTATGAGGTAAAGATACCTCAACTACTTCTGTGCCTAATTCTTTTAATGCTTCTACAGCATTATCTATAATGTTTTTTATTTCAGGATTTAGTCCTTCTATAAAATACTCTTTAGGTAATCCAATCTTTAATCCCTTTATATCTTTATTTAAAAATTCTGTATAATCAGGCACTCCTTTCTTGCTAACTGTTGCATCATAGTCATCAGCCCCAGCTATAACATTCATACAAATAGCAACATCCTCAACAGTTTTAGCTAGAGTACCTATTTGATCAAGAGACGAAGCAAATGCCATAAGTCCATATCTTGAAACTCTACCATAAGTTGGTTTTAATCCAACAACTCCACAAAATGAAGCAGGCTGTCTAACACTTCCACCTGTATCAGAGCCTAATGATATAGGCACTTCTTGTGCAGCAACAGAAGCTGCTGCCCCACCACTACTACCACCAGGAACTCTATCTAAATCCCAAGGATTAGAAGTTTTATGAAGGAAGGAAGTTTTTGTTGTAGATCCCATTGCAAATTCATCCATATTTGTTACACCAATGATGATTGCATCTTCTTCTTTTAATTTTTTTACAACAGTTGAATCATAGATTCCAACATAGTTTTCTAAAATTTTTGAACAAGAAGTTGATTTACCGCCTTCCATTAAAATATTGTCTTTTATTGCAATAGGAACACCAGCAAGTCTTCCTAATTTTTCTCCATTTTTTTTCTTCTCATCTAGTTTTTTAGCCTCATCAAGTGCAATATCTTTTCTTAAAGAAACAAAACTTTTTATTTTATCTTCAACTTTTTCTATTCTTTTATAAAAGGAATTAACTATTTCTACTGCTGATAGTTCATCAGATAAAAATTTATCTCTTAATTCTTTTGCAGTCAATTCATAAAGATTATTCATATACCCTCAATATCCTCCTACTCTCCAATGACTTTTGGAACTACTATTGCATTTTCAGCATTTTCAGGTGCATTTAATAGTACTTTTTTTATTTCTAATGATGGTTTTTCTTCTTTTTCTCTAAAATTATTAACAGCTTCATTTATATAAATTAAAGGTTTAACCTTTGATGTATCAACCTCATTTAACATATCAATATATTTTAGAATATCATTTAATTCAACCTGAAATTTTTCTATTTCTTTATCTTCAAATGATAACTTTGATAATTTTGCAATTTTTAGAACTTCTTCTTTTGTAAGTGCCATTTTCCCTCCTAAATTGAATATAAGTATTCCACTTCTTGTTTTGTTAATTCTCTATATTTACCCTCTGGTAAATCACCTAAAGCTAATTCACCAATTTTTTCTCTTCTTAACATTAAAACTTTATATTCAAATTTCTCTATCATTCTTCTAATTTGTCTATTTCTACCTTCTCTTATTGAAATATACATAGAAGTCTTATTTTTATCATATTTTATTCCAGATATTTTAGCTGGTAGTGTTTTACCATCATCTAACAACACACCTTTTTTTAATTCATCAATTTCCTCTTTTTTTAATTCACCTAAAATTTTTATATAATATTTTTTATAAATTTCTGATTTTGGATGAACTACTCTGTTAAATAATTCTCCATCATTTGTAAGCAAAATTAAACCACTTGTCATATAGTCAAGTCGTCCAATAGGAAAAATTCTTTTGTCAGTTTTAATTAAATCAACTACTGTTTTTCTACCTCTATCATCACTTGAAGAAGATAATACTTCCAATGGCTTATTTAACATAAAATAAACTTTTTCTTCATTTATACTGGTTTTAATTTTTTTACCATCTATAAAAATATTATCATTTTCATTTATATCCATTCCAGTTGTTGCTGTATTACCATTTACAGTAATTCTACCTTCTTCAATATATTTATCAATAGCTCTTCTTGAAGCAATGCCAAGAGTAGATAAAAATTTATTAATCCTCATTAGTAGTTATATTCTCCATACTTTTAATTTTTTCTTTTAATAAATCATAATCAGGTAATTCTGTTATATTTTTTATACCTAAATATGATAAAAATTTATCAGTTACTTCATACAAGTTAGCTTTTCTACCTGTTTCTTGTTTACCACAATTTCTAACAAACTTTCTTTCTTCTAAGTTAGAAATAATTCTATCAACAGAAACTCCTCTAATACTTTCAATTTCTGATTTTGTAACAGGTTGTTTATAGGCTATTATAGATAAAGTTTCTATTGAAGCTGATGATAATTTTTTAGGTTTAGTTTCTTGTTCAAAATAATTATTAATAACTTCACCATATAGTGGATTAGTTGATAAATAAACTATTTCTGAATCAACTTCAAGATTTATACCAGTGTCTTTTCTATCATCTTTCAATTCTAAAAGAATTTTTAACATATCTTCAATAGAAATTTTAAAAAATTTAGCTAAATCTTTTATTTTATTCTCATCTCCACCTAAAAAAATGATAGATTCAACCTGATTTTTTATACTCATTTTAAACTTTCCTTAATATTAATATTCTGTTTCTGTTGAAACCAAAACTTTGCTATATAATGAGAAGTTATTTAATAACACACCTATACCATTAATAACAGCATTTAAAGGATCTTCTGATATAGTAACTTTTAAATTTAAACCTGCTGATATTTTTTTATCTATTCCTCTAAGTAATGCTCCACCACCACTTATATATATACCTCTTTTCTTAATATCAGCAGCTAATTCAGGAGGAGTTTTTTCAAAAACTACTCTTATTTCTTCAATAATTTCTTGAACTAATGCAGATAAAGTATCTATTAATTCAGATGATGTTAAAGTAATATCTTTTGGTAGACCATTTAAAACATATTTACCACTAACTTCTATTTCCATTTCTTCTTCTTCTGGACTAACAGTACCTATTTTAATTTTTATATCCTCAGCTGATTTTTCTCCAATCAATAAATTATGTTTTTGTCTTACATAATCAACAATAGCAGTATCAAATCTATCTCCTGCTACTCTAAAAGAAGATTTTTTAACAACTCCACCCAAAGATACGACAGCTAATTCTGATGTTCCTCCACCAATATCAACTACCATACTTCCTTCTGGTTCAAAAATGTTTATTCCTACACCTATTGCTGCTGCCATAGGTTCTTCGATTAAGTAAGCTTCTCTTGCTCCAGCTTCTCTTGTAACTTCCATAACTGCTCTTTTTTCAACTTGTGTTATTCCAGCAGGTACACAGATAATTACCCTAGGTTTATTTAAAAATGTACCAGATTTAATTCTCTTATAAAAACATCTTAACATTTTTTCTGTAACTTCATAGTCAGCAATAACTCCATTTCTTAAAGGTCTTATAGTTTCATAAGTAGAAGGAGTTCTTCCTATCATATGTTTTGCTTTTTCACCCACTTCAAAAATTTCTTTTGTTTTAGTAGAAATTGCAACAACAGAAGGTTCTCTTAGAATAATACCTTTATTTTTCATACAGATTAATGTATTAGATGTTCCTAAATCTATACCCAAATCATCTGAAAATATTCCTAAAATTTTGCCCATAAACTTTTTCATTATTTTGCACCTCATCATTAAATTTTATCTATTTGACTTATTTTATAACCAATTTTTCTTAAATTTTCTAAAAAATTTGAAATGGGGAAACCCATTATGGAGTAAAAATCTCCATTTATTTTTTCTACTAAAATTCTTCCATAGCCTTGAATACCGTAAGCTCCTGCTTTATCAAAAGGTTCACCAGTATCTAAATACCAGTTTATTGTGTCATTATCTAAGTCAAAAAATTTGACTTCACTTACAACAACTTCTTTTATTAAAATATTTTTAGAAATATTTTTAAATACATAAGCAGTTATAACCCTATGTACTTTACCAGATAGAGTCTTTAAAAATTTAAAAGCTTCTTCTCTGTTTTTAGGTTTTCCAAAAACTTTTTCATTTAACTCAACAACAGTATCAGCTGCTAAAATAAATTCATTTACATTATTTTTTGCAATTTGTTCCATTTTTTTTTCAGCTATATCTAATATTCTTTCAATAACATTTTCTTTGTCACTTATTTCTTCAATATTAGATGTTATAACTCTGAAATTAAAACCTGCATCTTTTAAAATTTCCTGTCTTCTTTGTGAATTTGAAGCTAAAATCATTTTAATCTTCCCTATTAATAGTTACTGTTTTTTGTAAAGTTACTTTTCTCATTATATTTTGTAATTCTTCTTCTGATGTTTTTTCCTTATTTTTCTTCCTAGAAGCTCTTTTATTCTTTTTCATTTTTTCAAAATTATCAGCTTTTTTCTTTATAGCATCTTCTTCCATTTTTTTATGTTTTTGTATTCTTAATGCTTCTTTTCTTTCTAAATCCTCTTTTATCTTAATTTGTTCCATTAACTCAGCTTCTATTTCTGCTCTTTGTCTTTCTTTTTTTCTTTTTATATTGGATTTTATTATGCTTCTTCTCATAGGAGTAAAAATCATAAGTATAATTAAAAAAACTTCAAATCCAATTAAAAAATAATAAAAGTAGTAAAAAGGATATTGATTAAATTTTAAGCTAATGTTTATTAACTCATATAGAATATATGTAGGTAAATAACCTATATTGTATTCAAATAAAGATTTATTAATTAAAGTTCTTAAAAACTCTCCATTAATTTCAAAATTTTTAACATTTATAAAATAAACACCTGAACTGAATAAAATATACAAATATACAGCAATAATAAAAAATATAAATGTGTAATACAATCTTAGTTCCCAAAAGAACCTTAATTTTTTATCTTTTATCAAAAATACAAAACCATATAAAATAAAAAAAAGAAGTGTTGGAATTAACATTATCCCTAAGTACTTATATATTTTATCATATATTCCTCTATTAATAAAAGGAAGATTTATAAAATGACCTCCTATTAAGTAAAATAAGAATAAAAAATAGATATATACAAATTTTATTCTTTTCAAAACTACACCTCTTTAATTAAATTAATTTTTGTTTTAAACAACACTTTAATAATAACATATATAATTTTAGTTTTCAATGAAATTTTAAAAAGTCAAATAATTATTTTTAACTAAAATGATACAATTTATTAAAATAATAATTAATATATTTTTTAAATAAAAATGTATAGACATAATATTGATATTGACAAAATATTGACAACATTTATATATGTAGC
>ERZ773100.1050-NODE-1050-length-13220-cov-16.562324_pt1 | contig 13220 bp, 11 predicted proteins | sample MGYA00511119_ERZ773100 | MGnify/ENA primary metagenome ERZ773100 (study PRJEB29015, sample SAMEA2738000) | human oral metagenome | biome: human oral; feature: human-associated habitat; material: dental | place: China | collected 2111 ...
CGATCGTGGACGAGGTCGCCGCCGACTTCGGTGACAAGGTCAAGTTCGTCAAGGTCGACGTGGACGCCAACCCGGCCACGGCCCGCTCCTACGGCGTGCGTTCCATCCCGACCTTCGCGGTGGTGCGCGACGGCGAGGTCTTCCACCAGTTCGCCGGCTCGCGCCCCAAGGCCTCCTTCAAGGCCGAGGTGGAGAAGGTCCTGGCCTGAACCCGGGCCCTCCGCCCTGTCTTCTGACTCTCACGCATCGGTCCCGCCGTGCTGCCCCTCACGGGCGTCTCGGCGGGACCGATGCCCTGTCCCAACGGTTGTCTGATGTCTGGTTCCGTCGTCGGGCGGGCCGTCACCTCAGCGAGGCCGTATCTGACACAGCATCTGACACCGCACCTGTCACCCGCCGTCACGGCCCCGTAGAATCGCACCGGATTCGCACGCGGCACCAGGGCATGCGACACGGCAAGAAGGCGGCACATGCAGCACACCCAGTACATCTCCACCCGTGGCCAGATGGCGGCAACGGGGTTCACGGACGTTCTTGTGGCGGGCCTGGCGCCCGACGGTGGCCTTGCGGTTCCCAGCCAACTGCCAGCCCTGAGCCCCGAGCAGATCGAGGCCTGGAGGCCCTTGGGCTACGCCGACCTGGCCACGGAAGTCATCGGCCTGTTCGCCACCGACATTCCCCGGGAGGACCTGGCCGAGCTGACCCAGGCCGCCTATGGCCCGCGGCGGTTCCCACAGCCGGTCGTCCCTGTCACCTGGCTTGACGAGGTCGCCGACGGCCTGACCCTCGTGGGCCTGTCCGAGGGACCGACAATGGCCTTCAAGGACCTGGCCATGCAGTTCCTCGGGCAGGCGATTCCCTATGTGCTGGCCAAGCACGGACAGGTGCTCAACATTCTGGGCGCCACCTCCGGCGACACCGGTTCGGCGGCCGAGCACGCCTTCAGGGGGCAGGAGGGCGTCAGCGTCTTCATGCTCTCGCCGGCCGGGCGTATGAGTCCGGTGCAGCGCGCCCAGATGTACACCCTCCAGGACGCCAACATCCACAACATCGCGGTGCGCGGTGTCTTCGACGACTGCCAGGCGCTGGTCAAGGCGCTGAGCAACGACGCGGAGTTCAAGGCCGCTCATCACCTGGGCGCCGTCAACTCCATCAACATCGGCCGGATCGCCGCGCAGGCCGTCTACTACGTGTGGTCCTGGCTGCGGGTCACCGACGCGGTGGAGGAGGGGCGCCGCGCCGACTGCCGGGTCGATGTGTGTGTGCCCTCGGGCAACTTCGGCAACATCTACGCCGGCTTCCTGGCCCGGTCCATGGGGCTGCCGATCCGCCGTCTCATTCTGGCCACCAATGAGAACAACGTGCTCGAGGAGTTCTTCACCACCGGCGTTTACCGGCCCCGTTCAGCGGAGGACACCCTGGCCACCTCCAGCCCGTCGATGGACATCTCGAAAGCCTCCAACCTGGAACGCTTCATCTGGGCGCTCCTGGGGCCCGAGACCTTTGTGCAGCGCTGGGCGGAGCTGGAGAGCACCGGCATGCTCGACCTGCGCGATCAGCTCCCGCGTCTACGCGAGGAGTTCGGCTTCGTGGCTGGCACGTCCTCGCACGCCGACCGGCTGGAGGCCATTCGCAACGTCAAGGAGCGCTCCGGTCGTCTCATCGACCCGCACACGGCCGACGGCGTCACGGTCGCTCTACGCGTTATGGAGCCTGGTTTCCCCACACTCGTGATGGAGACCGCCAAGGCCGCGAAGTTCCCGCAGACAGTGGCCAAGGCACTCGGGAGCGAGCCGGAGACTCCCGACGTCGTCGCCGATCTGCTCGCCCGGCCCCAGAAGGTCGAAACGATCGATAACGAGGAGGCCCCCTTGCGTGCCCTCATTGAGGAGCGCGCCCTGAGCCGCTGACCATCAGCGCCCCTCACTGGTATCGACACTTCACCGCGCCGCGCATCGTGCCCACGATGCGCGGCGCATCCTTGTCCGGCCCACGCTCCGTCCCCACGACGAGGCGAAGCACATGTTTCACGTGAAACACCGCGGATTACTCCTGCCCGCACCGGCGCCTGAACATTGCTGCGTCCATGGCAGACTTAGGTCCACGGACGCATCAATGGCGACCAAGGAAGGACCGCAGGTGAGTGAGAGCAGTAACCAGGTGAAGGGCAACCGACTCGACCCGTGGCTGGACAGCTACGCGGCACGAGCCCACGGTCTGCGTGCCTCGGAGACGCGGTCCCTGTTCGCCGTCGCTTCCCGTCCCGAGGTCGTGTCACTGGCCGGTGGCATGCCCAACCTCAAGGACCTCCCGCTGGAGCGCCTGGCCGAGGCCACCGCACGAATGATCCGAGAGGACGGAGGCCGGGCGCTGCAGTACGGGAACGGTCAGGGACTGCCACGACTGCGCGAGCAGATCACCGAGGTCATGGCTCTGGAGGGCATCAGAGCCGACCCTGAGGACGTCATCGTCACCACCGGCTCTCAACAGGCCGTCGACATCGTCACCGAGCTCTTCGTCGACCCCGGCGACGTCGTCCTGACCGAAGCACCCACGTACGTCGGCTCACTGTCGATCTTCGCGACCTACCAGGCCGACGTGCAGCAGGTACCCATTGATGCCGGAGGTGTCATCCCGGAGGCCCTGGAGGAGACGATCGTGCGTCTCTCGCGCGAGGGACGCCGTATCAAGTTCTTCTATTGCCTCCCCAACTTCCACAACCCCGCCGGAGTGACGCTCACCGAGGAGCGCCGTCCGCAGGTCATCGATATCTGCCGGCGCCACCACATCCTCATCGTGGAGGACAATCCCTACGGTCTTCTGGGCTTCGAGGGGCAGACCTACACCGCGCTCAAGACCCTCGCGCCCGACGACGTCGTCTACCTGGGCTCCTTCTCCAAGATCTTCGCTCCGGGATACCGCGTGGGCTGGGCGGTGGCTCCGCCGGCCGTACGGGAGAAGATGAAGCTGGCCTCTGAGGCCGCGATCCTGTGCCCATCGTCGGTGGGCCAGTTCTCGATCTCCATGTACCTGGACCAGTTCGACTGGAAGCAGCAGATCGTGGACTTCCGTGCTATGTACCAGGAGCGGCGCGACGCCATGGTCTCAGCACTGGAGGAGTTCCTACCCATGTGCCACTGGAACGTGCCCGATGGCGGCTTCTACGTGTGGGTAGGGCTTCCCGACGGACTCGACGCCAAGGACATGCTGCCGCGCGCGGTCACCAGCCTGGTCGCCTATGTCTCCGGGACGGCCTTCTACGCCGGCGGCAGAGCGGGGCGGGAGCACCTGCGCCTGTCCTTCTGCTATCCCGAGCCGGCCGACATCCGAGAAGGGGTGCGGAGGCTGTCCGGCGTCGTGACCCGCGATCTCGAGCTGCTGAACCTGTTCGGTCCCACCCACAGTCCCCATCCGTCCGAGGGCGTGCACGCGCCCGCACCCGACCAGATCTGAGGTTGACGATGAACCAGTCTCCACTCCGTATCACTGTCCTCGCCGGCGGATTGAGCCACGAGCGCGACATCTCCTTGCGCTCAGGACATCGTGTCGCACAGGTGCTCAAGCACCTCGGGCATACCGTCCTCGTCCTGGACATCGACGCGCGCACCATTGGATCTCTCAAGACCTTCGGATCCGACGTCGTCTGGCCCTTGGTTCACGGCGGCCCCGGGGAGGACGGAGGACTTCAGAATGTGCTCATCTCCCTGGGACTGCCGTATGTCGGCACGCACTCCGATGGCTGCCAGCGGGCTTCCTTCAAACCAACGGCTAAGGCGAGCGTCCGCACCGGAGGAGTGATTACTCCTGACTCGTTGACGCTTCCACAGTCCTATTTCAGTCAACTGGGGGCGCAGGAGGTTCTCACCGTTGTGGCGGGTCATCTAGGACTGCCTGTGGTCGTCAAGCCTCATCAGGGGGGCTCCGGCCTTGGCGTCTCCTACGCATCGACGGCGGATGAGCTACGCTCCGCGATGGTGGCCTGCTTCGCCTACGACGAGCGTGCCCTTATTGAGCGCTACGTCGCGGGGACAGAGTTGGCGGTCTCCGTCGTCGACACAGGAGAGGGGCCACGTGCGCTTCCCCCTGTTGAGGTCGTCACCGACGGCCAATACGACTTCGATGCGCGGTACAACCCGGGCCGCTCCGAGTACTTCGTTCCAGCGCGGCTGGATGACGCGGTCATCGAGAAGGTGAAAGCGACTGCCGTCACGGTTCACACCACTCTTGGGCTGGGCAATCTCTCTCGGACCGACCTTATTCTTGATGATGAGGGGACTCCGTGGTTCATCGACGTCAACGTCATTCCGGGAATGACGGAGACGTCCCTGCTGCCCATTGCTGCCAAGGCTGAGGGCTCGTTGGAAGAGCTGTGTGATGCGCTGGTGCGGAACCCACTCGTTCATCCGTAACACGGCTCGGTTTCACGTGAAACGGTGGCTCCGCTCATGTCGAGTGGAGCCACCGTTGTTTTTGGGCGCGCCCTCAGATGACCTTGCGTCTTGATCGAGTCCAACAAGTAACCACTTCATCACGGATGTTTGACGGTAGCAACACGGTTCCTGGATTCACGTGAAACCAGAACAGATCCTGCACCAGTCGTGGTTTGTTTGCAGCACGTCCCTACCCACCGTGGATGCAGATCAACATTGAACGGGGTAGGGGCGTGCTATGACATGGGTTTGTCGAGACAACTCGCGAGGATGGTCACCTCATCATAAGAACCCGAGACAACGCATGAGGATACGCAGAACTATTTGTGTTTCAGGTGAAGCCAGCCATCAATCGCGTCCCTCGGCGACCTGTCGTGTGCATTCGCCACATCTGCCGCTTCCCTCTCAAGCTGGTCGAATCCTGCTTCATCACTGCTCCTCCGAGGAAGCGGAACCGCAGTCACACATTCAGCAGTGCATCCGCATTGCTGTGTGCGCTGCACATTCACGACCCTACGAAGCAACGAAGGACGAAGAGATACAGGAACAGCTGTCATACGCACTCCCACTCCGTGTCCACATAGCTAGCACGGTGCCAACGTCATCAATCCGCGGAGGCCAGTGAACTACGACCGATTCGTAGCGACAGCCGAGGCGACACTCCGTGTTTCACGTGAAACCAGAGCCCACTCAACGTATCGCTACCTCCGAGGTCCAAGGTGCATGGGCGGTACGACCGTGTTGCTACGGGAGAGGGGCGCGGTGCCATCAGATGGTGAGCGTCCGTTCTCGCCTGCTGGATTACATTCGACCCCTGGAATCCCATACAGAACGCTCCTGCTCAGGAGAGACGGAACACCGAAACAGCAACAACGTTACGGGCACGAGCGTCCCGGCAGACACGACGTCACTGCCGCGCACCGCTGCTATGAGGACGCTGCACAAGTCGACTGAATAACACTCTTCAAAGGGCCAACTCCCGACAACAGCGAGCTGTCTCCTGGCCTCCTTCCTGGCGAGCCGCCCCACCCCCGTGACTCAAGATCCGCAAGCTCTGTTCCCGTCGTCGGCAAGCGCATTCACGTCCCATCACTGAATCGATTCCCGATCTGGTCTCAGTGGAAGAATGAAGACAGCATCCGAAGCGACTATCTGGTTCCTGTGTGGATGCACCTGCTCGTCGCAGTAGACATTGAATGCTGCCACACTCACTAGGACTTGCTGAGCCGCCCTCCTCCCATACCCTTCGACCGTCGCAAACCGGAGGCTTGCTGCAGCATACCTTGACGGCTGCATGCCGCTATTCACCTGTTTTCACGTGAAACCCACTCGGACTGATGCTCACACCATGTCCGAGTGCTGGTCTTCGCAGCACTGGGAACAGGGGCTACCGAGTGATTCTCTTGCTGAGGAGAAGACCAAAGATTCTCCCCCGGGGAAGGGGCCGAGAAACCTGATCCAACTCACCGGCGCCAATCCAAGGGGGCACCAGCATCACGCCCACCGGACGAATCTGAGCGAACGTCGCCCTCCATCAACTCCCTGCTGGTTTCACGTGAAATCCGTCCCGGGATACCGGGCCATCATCATCACGACACTTTCGAGAGTCCATCAGCATGCACTCAAGGTGGTAGTGTCCCGCGGTGTGGTGTAGCCGCCGGTGGCTTGCTCTCGTATTGGTTGTGGGTGCGGTCACCGCGTGGTCCTTCGAGTCAACCTTCCACCGAATCCTCGAAAGGACATCATCACGATGACCGCTCCTCACATTGTCGACCCTGCTGGAGCCCTTGACCAGGCTCTGGGACAGGCCTCCCCGGACCTGATGCGCAGTCTGCTGCAGACCATGGTCAACGCCCTGCTGTCGGCCGATGCCGACGCGGTGTGCGGCGCCGAGTACGGTCAGGCCAGCCCCGAGCGCAGGGCCCAGCGCAACGGCTACCGCCACCGGGACCTGGACACCCGGGTCGGGACCATTGACGTGGCCGTCCCCAGGCTGCGTGCCGGCTCGTACTTCCCCGACTGGCTGCTCGAGCGCCGCAAACGGGCCGAGTCCGCGCTGATCACGGTGGTCGCCGACGCCTACCTGGCCGGGGTCTCCACCCGACGCATGGACAAGCTGGTAGGCGCCCTGGGCATCAGCTCACTGCCCGGAGTCACAGGTCTCACGCATGGCGGCCGAGCTCGACGAGCACGTCGCCTCCTTCCGCAACCGTCCCCTGGGCGACGCCGGCCCCTTCATCTTCGTAGCGGCCGACGCCCTGACAATGAAGGTCCGCGAAGGCGGTCGCGTGGTCAGCGCGGTGGTCCTGACAGCCACCGGGGTCAACGCCCACGGACACCGCGAAGTCCTGGGCCTGCGGGTAGCCACCTGCGAGAGCGGAGCAGCGTGGAACGAGTTCCTCGCCGACCTGGTCACCCGAGGCCTGGGAGGGGTACGGCTTGTCACCTCTGACGCCCACACGGGCCTGGTCGAGGCCATCGCCGCGAACCTGCCCGAAGCGGACCTGACAGCGCTGCCGCACCCACTACGCCGCCAACCTGATGACAGTGACCCCCAAGAGCACCTGGCCGGCCCTCAAGACCACGCTCCACTCGGTTTACGACCAGCCCGACGCAGCAGCCGTCGAGGCCCAGTTCGACCGCCTCCTGGACTACACCCGTGACCCGCTGCCCGAGGCCGCTGACCACCTCGACGCCGCACGAGCCGACCTACTGGCCCACCACCACCTTCCCCATCGAGGTATGGAGACAGATCTGCTCCAACAACCCCCAAGAACGCCTCAACAAGGAGATCCGCCGCCGCACCGACTCAGTGGGCATCTTCCCCAACAGGGACGCCATCATCCGCCTGGTCAGCGCCGTCCTACCAGAGCAGACCGACGAATGGGCTGAGGGCCGCCGCTACCTCAGCCTCGACGTCCTCAACCGCAGCCGAAACCCACCCAACACCCCCACTCTCACCAGCTAACGACCACACTCCACGAAGACCTCTACACCACACCAAGAACTCGCCCCCAAAGGGCGTACTGGCACCGACTCCATCTGCCGATTCTCAAAGAAGAGTCCCTTTCGACACTCCAACTATTGGTTTCACGTGAAACCTGCTCAGCACTATTGGGTTTGTTATCACGTCGGCGCAATGTCATTCCGTTGACACCACGTATCGGTCGGTCCACCTGAAACACCGATGTCAACGCGTTGCGTGCCCGATAGGACTGCGAGAACCTAGTACTCCACTGCGTGGCTCGACACTGAACCACCACGCTGAGCGCGGGCGTTCCGTTCATGCCAAGTTCCAGATCCACACCTTTACTCCCAGAGGATATGGGGTACCTGAGTGATCCTCGTTGTTGGAGAGGACTATCGTGTCCCCCAGGGAAGGGGCTTGAGTGGTGTTGCGTAATGTGGAGTGGGGGCAGCGTGGTGTCTGGGTGTGGGTGAGGCCTCTGGGGTGTCACGGGTTGTATCAAGTCGTCTCGTGATCGAGCGGAGGCTTCAGTTGCTCAGGATAGCCGCAGGCGCTGGACGCCATCATGACCTCACCGATGCGCAATGGGAGGTGCCGGCCCCGTTGCTGCCCGAGGCGCCTGTCAAGGGCCGACCGCGCAGATACTGCCTACGAAGCCTGGTCGACGGGGTGCGCTACCGCGCCAGGACCGGCTGCCCAGGGTGCCCGGATCGATACGGCTCTGGTGGAGGATCTACGCCCTGTTCCGCTCCTGTCATAGGTCTGCAGGATCTGGGCGCACCTGGAGTGTGAGGTCACAGCCGCGATGGTGACCACCCAGGGACCCGAGGCGGTGTGGGACGAGGTGTCGGCGGACTCGACCACCTGCCGGGCCCATGTGCACGCCGCAGGTGCCCGCCGCGACAGCCCCCGAGTGGTGGACGGTAGGCCGGGTGATCATGCCCTGGGACGCTCCCGGGGCGGGTGGTCGACCAAGATCCACGCCGCCGTTGATGCCGGGCGCGGAGTGCTCGCCTGCGTGCCGAGCACGGGGCAGGCCGCGCACTGCCCGATGATGGTTCCGGTCCTGGAGGCGATCCGCGTCGCACACCGCGGCCGGGGCCGGCCCCGCCGGTGCCCGAGGCGAGTGCTGTCCGATAAGGCCTACTCCTCACAGGCCAACCGGGCCTGGCTGCGTGCCCACCACATCCACGCCACGATCCCGGTCAAGGCCGACCAGGCCGCCCACCGGCCTTCGACGCCGTGACGCACAAGAACCGCAACACCGTGGAACGCGGCTTCAGTCACCTCAAGCACCACCGAGCCCTGGCCACCCGCTACGACAAACTCGCCATGCGCTACCAGGCAACCATCCACATCGCCAGCATCAACCACTGGATCAAACAACCTACATAACAGGCTCCAGTAGCCGACAGCTCACCTTCTAGCGGAGAGACAGGTGACCATCGGCATCACGTCCATCGGATGAACCTGAACGAGGTGGCCTTCGATCGACTTCTCTGCTGGTTTTACGTGAAACCAGCGGTATTCAAGTTGTGCAGATGAGCCACCTCGCCCACCCTGATCTGCCGTTCTTGGGAAGCGCATCGACGTAGAGATTTCATCCTCCCTCGCTCATAGCTCTCGGTGAGACGCAGACACTTTCCCTACCGACGTGTCCGCATATGCAAAGACAGTGATGCCTCAGCAGAACGCCGCCCCTACCCCGGGAAAAGGGGGAAGGTACCCTGCCCTGGGTTTCACGTGAAACACAGAGCGGATACCCGTAACACCCAAGCACCTACCCCGATCGCAGAGACAACGGTGGGGCCGAGACATTGAATGTCTCGGCCCCACCGCCGTTCATGCGATCAGCGCAGGCTATTCCTCGTCAAGAGAGGTTCCAGGCGCTAACGCGTCGATGAGACGAGCAAGGTCCTCATCACCCGCGAACTCAATGGTGATACGCCCCTTCTTCGCTCCACGTGTCACCTTCACACGAGTGTCAAAGGTATCGGAAAGCCGAGTTGAAAGGGCCGGGAGAGGGGTGCTCCGAGCACGCAGGACCTTCGGCTGACCCGGTCCCGGTTCAGGTTCCTCATGAAGCGCAACGAGTTCCTCCGTGGCACGCACAGAAAGTCCCTCAGCCACCACACGCTGAGCGAGTCGCTCCATCTCGGCCGCATTGGGAAGACCCAGGAGCGCGCGAGCATGTCCCGCTGAAATGACATTCGCTGCGAGCCTGCGCTGAACCAGCGGCGGCAGCTTCATAAGACGCAATGTGTTAGAAATCTGGGAACGAGACCGGGCAATCCTTTCAGACAGCTCCGCGTGAGTGCACTGGAAGTCCTCTAGTAATTGCTGGTAGGCCGCGGCCTCTTCCAGGGGATTGAGTTGAACACGGTGCAGGTTCTCCAGTAACGCGTCACGCAGCAGATCAACATCATCCGTGTCCCGGACAACCGCCGGAATCGTCTCCAGTCCGGCTTCCTTGGAAGCACGAAGACGACGCTCACCCATGATGAGCTCATACCGAAGCTCCTCTCCCGGAGCAGTCGACACCTGGCGCACCACAATCGGTTGCAGCAGACCCACTTCGGCAATCGAAGCCGCCAGTTCTGCAATGTCCTCCTCGTCGAAGACCTGACGGGGCTGCCGGGGGTTCGGGTGGATCAGGTCCACCGGAATCTCAGCGAAACGGGCACCCGGAACGGGAACGAGGTCATCGGCACCCGTATCCGCCGCCCCGTTCTCATCGTCAGTCTCCTCGGGCGCATCAGACTGAACATCAGCCAGAGCTACCCGAGCTGATGACGGGTTCTCCTCAGTCAGCTCATTCTCAGATCCTGAGTTCGCATGGTCGGCGACCACGGACTGCTCCTCCTCCGTTTCACGTGAAACATCAGGGGATACCGGCATTGAATCCGGTTGCGGGACTGACTCCGAAGCAATCTGCTCCTGAACATCCTCTACCATAGCAGCCTCATGCGAAGGCTCCTCCGATGCAATGGATACTTCCTTGGTTACCTTCTTGGTCGCTCGCTTCGGTGCGGACGAAGACGTCCGCTTCGTGGAGGCTGCGGATGATGATTTCTTCGTGACCTTCTTCTCTGTCGTCTGAGCAGCAGTCGTCGAATCCGATGTGGCTTCACGTGAAACCGGCTTCGTCTGCTTGCTCTGAGCGGCTGTCTTGGATGAGGACGTCGAACGAGTCGAACGACTCTTGGATCCACGCTTTCGCTGAGACGGAGCCAGGAGAGCGGCAGTCAGATCGCGAGTATTCCGTGCCTCGGAAGCCGGCTCGGGCTCCGGAGCGACGTGCTTGGCACGATCGGTCGCATCGTCATCACGTGACTCGTCCTTCCGTGAGTCGGGGAAGAACACATCAGAAGGACGAGGCGCAGCAGGTGCATTCTCCTTCTGCGCCTCTGGAATCAGCGCCTGCAGACCTCGTCCAAGTCCACGCCGTTTCTGAGCCATTAGGCTTCCTCGCCTTCAATCCGGGGAACGCCCCGCAGAGCGACCTCACGAGCCATTTTCTTGTACGCAATTGCACCGGTGGACCGGGGATCCCAGAACACCACAGGAGCACCGAAGGAGGGGGCTTCGGCAACACGGATGGAACGCGGCACCTTGGTGTCCAGTGTCGCATCAGGGAAATAGGAACGAACTTCGGACTCCACCTCACGTGCCAGGGTGGTGCGTCCGTCAAACATGGTGAGCACAATCATGGAGACTCCCAGTCCCGGATTGTGAACGCGTGCGATCCGGTCAATGGAGCGCGTCAGCAGAGCGAGGCCTTCAAGAGCGTAGTACTCGGCCTGCATCGGAATAAGAACCTCGTCAGCGGCGACGAAAGCGTTGATCGTCATGATACCGAGGCTCGGCGGGCAATCGATAATGACGTAGTCCAGAGCCTCCAGACCGTCGGTTTCACGTGAAACCAGGTAGTCCACCAGCGCACGCCGTAGACGTGACTCGCGCTCAGCAGTGGAGATGAGCTCTATCTCAACCGCAGCCACGTCGATAGTCGCGGGCACGCACCACAGTGACTCGCAGAATCGCGTCTTGGCGACAACGTCCTTGAAAGGCATGGCGTCAACGAGGACGTCGTAGATGGAGGCACTGTCCTCGTCGTGCTCCACCCCCAGTGCTGTGGAGGCATTTCCTTGTGAGTCGGCGTCGATAAGCAGGACGTGCAACCCGCCTTCGGCTAAGGCCGCTGCAAGATTCACCGCGGTCGATGTCTTTCCGACGCCGCCTTTCTGGTTGGCGACTGCGATGACACGAGTCCGCTCAGGATGTGGGAACTCTCCACCCGCTACCTCGTCTAATGCGAGGTGCTCGGCCTGGAGCTGATCGAAGATAGACGATCCGGACAAACCTGCTTCTCCTCGGACGGCGACCCAACAGCCCGAGCCAGTCGGGCAGTTACGAGTCTACGCGAGCAGGTCGATCCTTACGCGTTACACCGAACGCGCGCCGTATCTCAGCGGTTCTTCAGGCGGCGGATCTCAATAACAGCCGTTGTTTCGTCACCGGCAGTAACGACCTCATGAATAACAGCTACTGATAACTTTGCCTTTTTAATGACATACTTGGCATCGTCGACCTCGTCCTGGGCTCGCATGCCCTTGAGGGCGAGGAGGGCACCCCCCGGTCGAAGCAATGGCGCCGTCAACCGCACTAGCTTGGATAGGTTCGCCACCGCGCGAGCCGTCACCACGTCATAGCGGTCCTTGACTTCCTCGGCCCGTGCCCGACGAATGGTCACATTGTCCAGGTCCAGCTCTTCGACGACATCGGAGAGCCACCGAGTGCGCCGCTCCATCGTTTCAATGAGCGTCACGTCGAGGTCGGGGCGCAGCAGTGCAACGACGATGCCGGGAAAGCCGGCCCCAGAACCCACGTCAGCCACACTTCCCCGGGCCGGAAGGAAGGGAACCACAGCAGCCGAGTTGACGATGTGCCGAGTCCACAGGCGGGGAAGCTCACGCGGCCCGACAAGACCGCGCAGCTCACCCTCCTCAGCGAGCATCTGCGCGAAGTGCTCCGCCGCGGAGAAGGAGACCCCGAAGATCTCCCGCATCTCCGCCGTCGGCTCCTCCACCTGGGCCCGCTGCGCCTCACTCATGCTCAGGCCTGCTCCGAAGCGGAGTCGTCAGTCGCGTCCTCGGCGCACTCCTCATCGGCGGGCAGGACCACGACGTACCGATGCGGCTCAGCGCCCTCGGACTCGGAGACCAGTCCGGCCGAGGCGACGACGTCGTGGCACACCTTGCGCTCGAAGGGGTTCATCGGCTCGAGGCTGACGGCCTCACCCGAGGTGAGGACCTTGGTGACCGCCTCCTGAGCGACCTTCGTGAGCTCGGTCCGCCGATCAGCGCGGTAACCATTGATGTCGAGCATGAGCCGGGAACGGTTGCCGGTACGCGCCTGAACCGCGAGGCGGGTCAGCTCCTGAACGGATTCAAGCACCTCCCCGTCACGTCCAACGAGGTCGGCGAGCTCGCGCTCGTCACCCTGCTCGGAGGCGACCACGGCAATGGAGGCGCGCCCGTGATCGATGTCGATGTCGATGTCGCCGCCCAGGTCGGCGATGTCAAGGAGCTCCTCGAGGTAGTCGGCACCGATCTCGCCCTCCTCCTCGAGACGCGAGACGGTGTTGCTCATGGGGCGGCTCACGGCCTCCTCCGCTGACTGCTGGGAGGAGTCGTGACTGTGCTGCTCACTCATAATGTCATCCGTATCTGTGATGGGAACCGGGTTCGTCTCCGCTGAGCGAGCCTCAGCGGTTGCGCTTCTTCTTGGCCTGGGCCTTGCGTCGGGCCGCCGCCTCGCGC
>ERZ773100.1054-NODE-1054-length-13183-cov-34.478595_pt1 | contig 13183 bp, 12 predicted proteins | sample MGYA00511119_ERZ773100 | MGnify/ENA primary metagenome ERZ773100 (study PRJEB29015, sample SAMEA2738000) | human oral metagenome | biome: human oral; feature: human-associated habitat; material: dental | place: China | collected 2111 ...
GCAGGCGCGCCAACGCTGGGACAAACCGGATCACCCCCGCATGCGCGGGGAAGACGAAGAAGGAACGCCTCATCACGAACGAGGTCGAGGATCACCCCCGCATGCGCGGGGAAGACTCACTCCTGACTCAAAAATACCACGAATCGTGTCGGATCACCCCCGCATGCGCGGGGAAGACCTACTGGCAGGCGCGCCAACGCTGGGACAAACCGGATCACCCCCGCATGCGCGGGGAAGACGGCGGCAACATGCTCAACGCCATGGTGTACGGGGGATCACCCCCGCATGCGCGGGGAAGACACCGGTCGCCTACGGTCAGAAAGGCCGCTGCATGGATCACCCCCGCATGCGCGGGGAAGACGACGTGCAGACGGGCATTTACGACCTGCCGCAGGGATCACCCCCGCATGCGCGGGGAAGACCGTTCCCGACACGTTCGACGAGGTCGAGGGCGAGGATCACCCCCGCATGCGCGGGGAAGACAGACTTCTCGCCTCCGTATCGCATACGGTGCAAGGATCACCCCCGCATGCGCGGGGAAGACACTGAATAAGCGTCAGTTCATGGCCTTGTGGAAGGATCACCCCCGCATGCGCGGGGAAGACTGTAGTCGAACACATCTTTCCACTACACTAAACGGATCACCCCCGCATGCGCGGGGAAGACTCGGACTTCAAGTCGGCTACGGACATGCTTGAAGGATCACCCCCGCATGCGCGGGGAAGACTCAGCCAGAATCTCGCCGGCGAGAATCGAAACCGGATCACCCCCGCATGCGCGGGGAAGACCGCCTCATTCGTCGCCGTCGAATCCCCGTCCGCGGATCACCCCCGCATGCGCGGGGAAGACTCAGCCAGAATCTCGCCGGCGAGAATCGAAACCGGATCACCCCCGCATGCGCGGGGAAGACGAGACTCGAACGAGCCGGCAAAAGGGATCGCGCGGGATCACCCCCGCATGCGCGGGGAAGACGGTGGAGGGGAGCTTAAACGCTCCCCTCCCCTAGGATCACCCCCGCATGCGCGGGGAAGACTTAAAATCGTCGCTCAAGCCATGAAAACAGTGCGGATCACCCCCGCATGCGCGGGGAAGACCGAGATGATTGCCCGGGCGTTTGGCTGGAGGGGGGATCACCCCCGCATGCGCGGGGAAGACTGGACGGCGACGCCGAACCGACAGAAACGCACCCCGGATCACCCCCGCATGCGCGGGGAAGACTTTGAGTGCAAGACGCTAGACGACGTTCTTAAGGGATCACCCCCGCATGCGCGGGGAAGACATTCGCTGCCTTAAGCGCGATATTTTCTGCCTCGGATCACCCCCGCATGCGCGGGGAAGACAGTATAAGACAGCCCATACCGTACCCTAAGATCAGGATCACCCCCGCATGCGCGGGGAAGACTATCCCCGCAAGGAAAGAAACGGCGATAAAACCAGGATCACCCCCGCATGCGCGGGGAAGACTCGGAGGGATCACGTCGATTTGAGGTGCGAGGAGGATCACCCCCGCATGCGCGGGGAAGACTATTTCCCTAGGACAGGCTCGTTGAGGCACGCGGGATCACCCCCGCATGCGCGGGGAAGACTCATCCACAAACTTCGACGAGATGGAAATCGCCGGATCACCCCCGCATGCGCGGGGAAGACAGGTCTGCGTTTTGCATGGACGTTTTGTAAGAGGGATCACCCCCGCATGCGCGGGGAAGACACCGCAACGTCGTCAACCTTTCCGACGACGCCCGGATCACCCCCGCATGCGCGGGGAAGACATTATTTCAAGGACGGTGACCTTGTCGGTGTAAGGATCACCCCCGCATGCGCGGGGAAGACTCGATCCGTGCGTGCCGGAAGCGTTGACCTCCGGGATCACCCCCGCATGCGCGGGGAAGACCGTAGATTCCGGTCTGAACGTCGAGGAACTCCCGGATCACCCCCGCATGCGCGGGGAAGACTTCCCCAAGCTCTCGCCGTCGCTCGACGCCGACGGATCACCCCCGCATGCGCGGGGAAGACGCCCTCGACGCCGGACAGGCGCACTCCGTGGTCGGATCACCCCCGCATGCGCGGGGAAGACTGTGCAATGTCGTTGAAAAAGGTTGAGACGGCCGGATCACCCCCGCATGCGCGGGGAAGACGGACGGCGACGCCGAACCGACAGAAACGTACCCGGATCACCCCCGCATGCGCGGGGAAGACATTCTTTGCACATGATCGGTGAGGCACATGGCCGGATCACCCCCGCATGCGCGGGGAAGACTTCACGGTCCGTTCGCGGCCGACATGCATGACGGGATCACCCCCGCATGCGCGGGGAAGACTCGCCAGCGTACAGTTCGACGTGAGATATACCGGGATCACCCCCGCATGCGCGGGGAAGACATGGGAAATGTCGTTGAAGAAGGTTGACACAGCGGATCACCCCCGCATGCGCGGGGAAGACCTCAGTACGACCCACGCATTTCTGATCAAAAGCGGATCACCCCCGCATGCGCGGGGAAGACCCGGTAACGTCCTCAAAATGAGCGTCAACAGTCGGATCACCCCCGCATGCGCGGGGAAGACGTTTTACAATGTCGATCTTATGGTGATCGGCGAGGGATCACCCCCGCATGCGCGGGGAAGACTGTCGTTCGAGACGGCGTCGAACAACGCGTCGCGGATCACCCCCGCATGCGCGGGGAAGACGCCAACGCAACGCCGATTGGACGGCGGCGAACCGGATCACCCCCGCATGCGCGGGGAAGACATTCTGGCCGATGCCGCGGCGAAGTTTGAGTGAGGGATCACCCCCGCATGCGCGGGGAAGACATCTCGCCTTTTGACACATTGAGGTTGAACGCCGGATCACCCCCGCATGCGCGGGGAAGACGTCAGCTTCTTCATGCCTTGATCGAGAACGGTCGGATCACCCCCGCATGCGCGGGGAAGACTCGTAAGAATCCTGGCGGACGACGTTGAAAAAGGGATCACCCCCGCATGCGCGGGGAAGACAGTTAGATTACCCCGGGAATCCGACAAAGTCGTCTTCCAGCTTACCAGTTTTCCTTCACTCCCAACCTAGTCCCTTAAAACGATTCCTTCGCCGGGTTTTAAGGACTACGATTGACCTCGTGGAAACAACGCTGATGTTGAGTTCTAAGTCACGCTCTGTCTGGGCCAAGTCGAAATACGACAACGATGCACCTGGCTTGGCTTGGTGGTTGCCTCTGTGGTTGCACCTTGCCGACGCAGCTGAGGTTGCACGTCACCTGGCAGCGAACTGGCTTGCTCCTTCCATTCCCGATCTGATCGAAAGGGAGTTCGCGGGATCTGCTTCTGGGCTCCTCCCGGCAGACGAATTCAAAGCGTTGGCGTCGTGGTTGGCCGGCATTCACGATATCGGCAAAGCCACTCCGGCTTTCAGCACTAAAGTCGGTGCTTTGGACGATTGCATGCGAGAAGCTGGGCTTCGCCACGAACTGATCGATGCGAGCGAACGCCGCCAAGTGCCCCACGGTCTGGCAGGCCAGATGATCGTGGAAAAATGGCTTAGGAAGACGATGCGTTGGGGCATTCAATCGGCCCGTGCGCTTGCTTCCGTCGTCGGTGCGCACCACGGCATTCCCGCTACAACAAAAATGGTCCTCAACATGCACGGGCGCGACCATCTTCTCGGAGACAGCGAATGGAGTGCGGTCCGCTCCGAACTTCTCGAGATGGCGATCAACCGTGCCGGCGTCGCCGATTTGCTTGACGAATGGTCGCATAGAAGTTGGTCCGAGCCTTTTCTTGTCGAAATCTGCGGACTTGTAATCGTGTCGGATTGGCTTGCTTCAACGGAAGCTTATTTTCCGCTTTGCCGCCTGGAGGACGACGGCAGCGAGTTTCTTGATGCTAAACAGCATCAGGAACGAGTCGAAAGCGGACTTGCGAAAATAGAGCTTCCCTCGCCTTGGCGTCCGCGGGACGACGGTGAAGACGCTGACAGCCTCCTTCGAACGCGATTCGATTTGCCCGACGGCGCCAAAGCCACGGCGGCCCAGCGCGCGGCCGTGGAGGCTGCACGTTCGATGGAACTTCCCGGACTCATGATTGTTCAGGAGGCCACTGGTTCGGGGAAGACGGAGGCGGCCCTCTTGGCGGCCGAGGTCTTGGCTGCTCGAACTGGACGCTCGGGGGTTTTGTTTGCGCTTCCAACACAAACGACGACGGACGCTATGTTCTCGAGAGAATTGGACTGGTTGGGCCATATCGAGGAGAGCTATCACGATGCTGGAGAGCCCTCTGCGTTTGCCGTTCAGCTCCAACATGGACGCGCTAAGCTCAACGAGGAAGCCCGAGCATTGCGAAAAACAGGATATGCGATCCGCGATCGTCTTCTCGGGAGCCTGGGCGGCGATGGCGATCCGGCTACGGATCCCCTGTCCTCGTCGCTTCCGGTGCCTCGACAGATCGGCTTGGACGAAGAAGACGGCTTGGGCACGCGTACAAGCCCGGGCGGGAAAGGGGCGCGAAGAAACCAGGACGGGGAAAGAAACGGAACTTGCCTTCGTGACGAGGGCACAGACGCCGACCTCGCGATCATGGCCTGGTTTTCGGGCCGGAAGAAGTCTATGCTTGCGGATTTCGTTGTGACCACGATTGACCATCTCCTCTTCGCCTCGCTTTCTGCGCCACACCTCATGCTTCGGCATTTGGGGCTTAGCCGGAAGGTCGTTGTCGTCGACGAAGTTCACTCTTACTCGACCTACATGAACTCTTACCTCGATAGATCCCTGACTTGGCTGGCCGCATATGGAGTTCCCGTCATTCTTCTCTCCGCCACTCTTTCCGAGGCGCGATGTTCGGCGCTCGCCGATGCCTATGATCGAGGGCTGCAGTTAGTCTCGGACAGTGATTCGTGCAAAGAGAAGCAGGATGAAGTACCCGACGAGACCCGGAAAAGCGTGTGCGAAAAGAGACGAGATAAAGTGCCCGGGGAAACCCAAACCCGGGAAGAGGCACGAGAAGCGCATATGCCTTTTCCGTGTCTCGTGACGTCCGGGGAAGGCGGTACGAAGGTCGTCGCCGTTGAGGCTGCGGGCCGCCGCAGCTCGGTTGAGATCAGACGGATGGACGAGGGGACCGACGTCGTCGCCCTGCTCAAAGACAATTTGTCCGACGGCGGGTGCGCCCTCGTCGTCCGCAACACCGTGCGTCGCGCGCAAGAAACGTATGACGAACTGCGCAAGGTCTTTGGCGACGACGTCAGCCTCAATCATTCGCGATTCACCATTTCCGACAGGCTGAGTAAAGACGCCGACCTGCTTCGGCGGTTCGGTCCTCCTCGTAAGAGCCCCAAGCGCCCTAAACGCGCGATCGTCGTTGCCACCCAAGTCGTAGAGCAGTCGCTGGACGTCGATTTCGACGTGTTGGTGACCGATCTTGCGCCAATCGATCTTGTTCTCCAACGTATGGGGCGTCTGCACAGGCACGAACGGCGTCGTTCTGGGAAATTGAAGCGACCGGTCTGTTACGTCGACTGCCTTCCGTTGGCCTCGGACGATGAGCCTGAGATCGACAGGGGTGCGAAGCACATCTACGGTGAGAGAGACTTGCTCTTAACGGCTGCGGCACTGAATAAGATCGCAGCAGAAGGCGGAGTGGTCCGTGTGCCGGACGACGTGCGCGAACTAATTGAGGCAGTGTACGGGATGAACCCCGATGTTCCAGCGCAATGGAATCAAGCGGTGGCAGAGGCCTGTGATAAAGCGGAGGAAGCCGAACGAAAGAAAGGGGATGCCGCCAAGGGCTATCAGCTGTCCGAGCCGAAGAATGACAACCGCGTTTCTCTCATCGATTGGCTGCGCACGCTCGCCGATGACAGCGAAGAAAAGGCAAGAGCGCATGTGCGCGACGGCGAAGACTCCCTCGAGGTGATCCTTCTCGAAGTGCGCAAAGAAGGAAGCCAAAAGAGCTTGCGAACCCTCCCGAGCGCCCAAGGCTTTCCCAGTATTGAGATTCCTACGGGTCGCGAACCTGATCGCGCTTTGGCACGAGCCATGGCGATGTCGGCCGTCAGGCTCCCACCCAGATTCTCGAATCAGTCGGCGATCGATCGCGTGATCAGCGAGCTTGAAGGGTTCTATGTCGATTCGTGGCAAACGAACCTCGATCTGCGCGGGCAGCTATTTCTTTTGTTAAACAACGGACGCGCCGAACTGGATGGCGCTACCATTGAATACACGTCAACAACCGGGCTAATGGAGGTCCAGGATTAATGGCCGAAAGTTTCAATCTTCTCGACGAACCATGGATTCGAGTCACGCGTTTGAGCGGAGAACCTGATGAGGTGTCCCTCGTTACGGCATTCGAAGAGGCATCTGACATTTCTGGGATTCACGGCGAGATCGCGTCGCAAGATGCTGCTATTCTGCGCTTGCTTCTGGCAATTGCGCATCGGGCAATGGGAGGCCCGAAGGACGTTGAAACGTGGGAAACATATTGGAACGATCCCGAACTTCTGGCTGTTGATACGGTTGCGTATCTTGAACGATTTAGGGAGCGATTTGATGTGCGCGATCCCGTGGCGCCCTTCTTCCAAGTGGCCGGTATCCATGCAAAATCGGGCAAGATATCGGATCTCGAGTCGCTAATCATCGACGTTCCCAACGGAGCGCCCTTCTTTACCACCAGAATCGGCCCGGGCCTCGATCGGATTGATTGGTCCGAAGCTGCTCGATGGCTCGTTCATGTTCACGCCTTTGACCCTTCAGGCATCCGCTCCGGTGCCGTAGGGGATCCAGAGGTCAAGGGAGGCAAGGGCTACCCAATCGGCCCCGGATGGAGCGGTCAAATCGGCGTCGTGATGATCGAAGGAAATAACCTGGCCGAGACGATACTTCTCAATACGGTCGTGGTGGGCGTCGTCGATTCTCTCAAGGAAAAAGTCGACGTGGATAAGGATCTGCCGCCGTGGGAATGCGAACCCTGCGGCCCCGCAGGCAACCGAGACCTGGACCCGACGGGCCCTGTTTCTTGCTACACCTGGCAAACCAGACGCGTACTGCTCCACGGCGACGACTCTGGTGTGACGGGACTTTTCCTTGGAAATGGCGACAAGGCGACTCCACAGAACCGTTATCTTTACGAACCCATGACAGCCTGGCGGTACTCCGATCCTCAAACAAAGAAGTTTAAGTTCGACGTTTTCATGCCGTACAAGTTCCCCAAAGATCGAGCGATGTGGAGGGGCTTGTCCACCTTGGTCTCCGAGCTCAGCGAAACCGTCGTTCGAATGGACGGCAAGAAGGAAACGAAGTACAAGGCGGCCGGAGTCATCGACTTCTATCAGCAGCTGTTGTTTGACGAAATAGTTCCCAACGACGGCTTGATTCCCGTTCATTGCGTAGGAATTGAGTACGGGTCCCAAGAAGCGGTCGTTGTGGAGCATGTCGACGACGTCCTCAAGGTTCCCGCCAAGCTGTTGGAAAAGGACAATTCCCGTTATCTCGCGATTGTCCGAGACGCCATGAAAGAGACGGACAAAGTTGCCTCGTCGCTGCGGAACCTCGGCGGAAATCTTGCAAAGGCGCAGGGCGCCGACCCCGACAGGGTGCAGGCTGCACGGGAACAAGCTGCGACTGCTTTCTATTTGGTCATTGACGAGGAATTCCCGCGATGGCTCGCATCGCTAGCCGGTGAGGAGGCCCCCGACGAAGCAAAGTGGCGGTGGCGCGAGAGGCTTCGCAAAACCGCCACTGGGCAATGCGACAGACTCGTCGAGTCGGTGGCGCCGTCGGCGTATGCCGGACGGGCGGACGGGAATCGCCATATCGACGTCGGAATCTCGCTTGCCTGGTTTGAAGCTTCAATCCGTGAGACTCTACCTGCCCGCCCTGATTCGCAACCTGAATCTAAAAAGGACTGACAATGAATGCCATAGAAACTCAACCCGCGAAAAATGTGTCTCCCTCTAGGAGGCGATACTTGAGCAAGACTGCTGTTGCCGTCGGCCGTCGCATTGAAGACTTGCAAAAAGGCGTCTTGACCGACAAAGCGTCGGCTCGCGCAGCTCTTGCGAAATTGCGCCGGGGAGTAAACGCGGATCCAGGCGAGATCGCCGACATTTGGGACTATACGCACGTGGATGCCGTTCCAGACAGCGCTTCCGACGCTCCGACGCCGGAAGAGACGGCCGTTCATATCGCCATGACTCTGTACGCGATTCACCAGCAATCGCGGTCCGACCCGATGCATAAGCCAGGCTTCGGATTTGGAAGAGCTGCCCGCGAGTTGATCGGCACGGAAAATGAGAACCCTTCCGCTCGCAGTCGCTTCAACGCTTTGGTCACCGCTTCGACTATTGACGAGCTGCGCAGCCACCTCCGTTCTTTCGTCCAGCTTCTTCGATCGAAAGACATCGGTTTTGACTACGCCGCCTTTGCCGACGACCTCGTGATGTTCCGGCGTTCTGGCGGTGACAAGAAAGTCAGACGCAGATGGTCGCGTGACTTCTACAATCTTCGGAAACCAGATGGCAACGAGGCTGAGTCCGTCGACGTCGAAGCTTCTGCTAGCTCCAGCCTGTCCTCGGATGCCAAATGAAACTCGGGCGTTAAAAGCGCCACAAAACAACCTAAAATAGGGGAAGAAAATGAGCACTTACATCGATGTTCACATTGTCCAGAACATCCCACCCAGCTGCGTCAATCGTGACGACACGGGTTCGCCGAAGTCGGCGATGTACGGTGGCGTGAAGCGCCTGAGGGTCTCGAGCCAAGCGTGGAAACACGTCACACGGAGCTTTTTCGACGCGCACCTCGACAGAGAGGATCTGGGCACGCGGACCAAACGCGTTGTCGGCATTCTCGCCAAAGAAATAGGGCGGCAGGCAGAAGACCTTGAAAACGATGCTCAGAAGTTGGCCGAAGAGGTCTTCAACGCCGCCAAAATCAAACTGAGCGAGCCGAGGGCCAAGAAGAGCGAGGAAGCATCAAAGAAGGCTAAGGAATCCGGATATCTTCTGTTCCTCTCCAACAGACAAATAGCACAGCTTGCGGAAATGGCCGTGGAGAGTGCCCGCTCTGGCGAGGAATTGGACAAGAAGGAAGTCAAAAAGATCTTCAAGTCCGAGAACTCGATTGACGTTGCCCTCTTCGGCCGAATGGTCGCTGATGACGCCGACCTCAATGTCGATGCTGCCTGCCAAGTGGCCCATGCGATCTCGACGCATGCGGCCGAGAACGAGTTCGATTTCTTCACCGCCGTTGATGACGACAAATCTCGCGCCGAAGAAAGAGAGGATGCTGGCGCAGGAATGATGGGAACCATCGAGTTCTCGTCGGCCACAATGTATCGTTATGCCACGGTCAATCTCGACTTGCTGCATGAGAATCTGGGTGATGCTGAGGCGACGCTTCGAGCGCTGACCTCGTTCATCGAAGCCTTTGTCAAGACGATGCCGACGGGCAAGCAGAACACCTTCGCCAATCGGACCCTGCCCAGCATGGTGGTTGTTCAGATGCGTGACGACCAGCCTGTTTCGCTCGTTGGCGCCTTTGAAAGACCGGTTCTCAAAAGCGACACCGAGGGATTCGTGGCAAAGTCTGTACGCAAACTCGTTGAACATGAGAAGCAATTGGAGGAAGCCTTCGGCGTCAAGCCGCGGCATGCCTTTGTGGTGAGCCTCGAGGACTATGAAGGGACGGAGTCTCTCGGGGAGCGAGTCGCGTTCAACGTTCTCACAGACAGAGTGCGCGATGTCGTTGAGTCACGCCTTCCAGCCTCGGAGTAAGCGATGGCAGTACTGCTCTTGCGGCTCGCGGGCCCATTGCAGGCCTGGGGCGTCAAATCCCGATTCACGTTGCGCGCTACAGAACTCGCCCCCTCCAAAAGCGGAATTCTCGGCATGCTGGCCGCCGCTGTCGGCAGACGGCGCACCGACCCAATCGAGGACTTGCTGACGCTGCGCTTCGGTGTGCGAAAAGACCAGCCGGGAACGGTGGTGCGTGATTTCCATACGGCGCATAGGCTGGACGGGTCCAAATCGATGCCGCTTTCCGAACGCTACTACCTTTCCGATGCGGTCTTCTTGGCCGGAATAGAGGGGGAGAATGCGGTGATCGAGCGACTCGACCACGCTGTGCGGCATCCTTCTTTTCCCCTCTATTTGGGGCGACGCTCATGCCCTCCGTCCTTTCCCGTCTCGCTCGGATTGCGCGATTCGAGCTTGTTGGAGGCTTTGACAAGTGAGCCGTGGCTGGCCTCCAAGTGGTACCGGAGGCGCCATCGTGAAGGCAGAGAAATCGAAGTTCTTCTCGACAAAGACGCTGTGCCCGAAGGCGAGCACACAAACGATGTACGAGGGAGCCGAGATGTGCCTCTTTCCTTCGACCCGCGTCATCGTGAGTATTCGTTCCGGGACATTGAGCGGCATATGGTGAGAGTGAAAGACGAAGCCTTGCAGGAAGGCTCGGCGACGCGCTCTGGGCAGGGCGAAGACCATCATGACCCGATGGCGGAACTAGACGTTGTACCAGGGCGTGATTCCGAAGTCGGCTTGGACATGGGCCTTGGCGATGCGTCTGGGGAAACCGGGCCCGACCATCATAATCCGATGGCGGAGCTGTCTGAGGAGAATTAGCCATGCGAGGTGGAAGATGTATCTGACGAAGATAGAACTCGATCCGCGGCGTCGGTTCGCGAGAAAAATACTTGGCTCACCGCAGGTGATGCACGCGGTCGTCATGAAGGCGTGCGATCTCGGCCGGAGCATCGACGGCGACCGGGGAGATCCGGCCGGAAGCACGTCGAAGGGTTTGCCTGCACATGCCGAAACCCCGACGTCGATTGGTGTTGAAGCGTCGTCGGCCCGCGCAGAAACTTCTGCGGCTGGACGTGTGCTGTGGCGGGTCGACCAGGGGGGCTTCGGCGTCGCCCTGTATGTGCTCTCGCCCATGCGTCCGGACATGTCGCAAATTGAGGCGGACGCGACTTCGTCGCAGCTGGCTCGCACGCTCGATTATGAAGGTTTCCTTTCCCGGCTCGCCGAAGGTCAAACGTGGGCATTCAGGCTCGCGGCGAATCCCGTTCACAACGAGAACAGGGGGCCGGACAAGCGGGGCAAACGGTACGGACACGTGACTGCGAGGCAGCAGAGAGACTGGCTGCTCAGGCGCGCTGAGAAGCAGGGGTTCTCGATCCCGATGGCGTCCGCCGGGCCGGGGCTCACGAGGCATAGCGGGGATGGCCGGGCCGAGCGCGTCGAATTGGGGGAGAACGGCAAACTGGGAGGCGCCGCTGCACGCGAGCAAAACGTCGCTGCTGCCGAGGCGCTCGAAGGGTCAGCCGAGCAAGACGATGATCCGAATGATCGCGCCTCGCTCTTGGTTATCCGGCGCGAAAAACCTGTGTTCGACAGGAAGGATCGCGAGACCCAGAAGTCAGGCAGGGTTACGATTGGACGCGTCGTCTACGAAGGCATTCTCCGAATCGAGGATGTCAGGGCCTTTCGCCAGATGCTCATCAACGGGCTCGGCCCGTCGAAGGCATACGGCTGCGGTCTCATGACCTTGGCGCGCCCGAGGGAGTAAAGCGATGGCGCGCCTGCTTCCCGTTCCCGTCACGGCGCTTCCTCGCGCAGCCGACCGGATGTCCTTTCTCTACTTGGAGCATTGCGTCGTCCATCGTGAGGACGGCGCTGTGACGGCGCGCGACGACAAGGGCTTGGTCCGGGTTCCGGCGGCGTCGCTTTTGGCTGTGCTGCTGGGCCCGGGGACCTCGGTGAGCCACCAGGCGATGTGCCTTTTGGGCGAGTGCGGCACCACCGCAGTGTGGGTCGGCGAGCGCGGGGTTCGCTACTACGCTCACGGCAGGTCCTTGGCGACGTCGAGCAGGCTGCTCGTGGAGCAAGCGGCTCGTGTCTCCTCTCCGCAAAAGCGGCTGGCGGTCGCGAGGAAAATGTACACGATGCGTTTTGCAGGCGAGGACGTCGACGGATTGACAATGCAACAGCTGCGGGGACGGGAAGGCGCCCGCATTCGTTCCGTCTACCGTGAGAACTCGAAGCGTACAGGGGTGCCGTGGAAGCGCCGCGAGTACGAGTACGAGGATTTCGACGCCTCAGATCCGATCAATCAGGCGCTGTCTGCCGCGCACGCCGCACTCTACGGGGTGATCCACGCCGTCGTCGTTTCACTGGGATGCTCGCCGGGGCTGGGATTCGTTCACACAGGTCACGAGCGTTCCTTCGTCTACGACGTCGCCGATCTCTACAAGGCGGACGTGACGATACCGATCGCCTTCGACGTCGTCGCCGAAGACATGAGCGACATTGCCGCGACAACCCGACGCCGGGTCCGCGACCGAATATTCGAACTGAAGGTCATCGAGCGGTCGGTGCGCGACATCCACAAGCTTTTCGAGGTCGACGAGGAGGAAGACCTCCAGGTGAACGTCGTCTCTCTGTGGGACTACCAGCGCAAGGTCATCGCGGGCGGCATGAACCACGCGCTTGCCTTGGAGTCTTTGGACGACGAAGAGTAAGGTTGGGCAGCCGCATGGTCGTAATCATCCTTTCTGCGGCGCCCGCCGGGCTTCGCGGCGCGTTGACCCGGTGGCTGCTCGAAGTCTCGACAGGCGTATTCGTGGGGCATCTTTCGGGGCGCGTCAGGGATCAGGTGTGGGAGCTCATCGCAGAGAATCTCGGCCAAGGCAGAGCGTTGATGATCTATCCGGTCAGGTCGGAACAGCGATGTGCGATTCTCTCGCTTGGGCACGACCGCACGCCGCTCGACGTCGAAGGAATGCTCGTCATGCAAAGCCCTTGGAAGGCAGTCGAAGGCGGCGGGCGCAACGGCAAAGGGGCGCAGAGCTTCTCCGCGCCGGGCGTTTCGTCGGCCCCGAAAGAGTCATGGTCGATCGCCGCGCGAAGGCGTCGTTTCGGAGGCTCTCGACGACGATAGGACCGCATTTTAGTAAGAGAAGAGTTTGTGCTATCCGCGACAGTCGGCACCGCAGGATGCTTTGAGGCGTTTAGACGTCGAAGTGCACGATTCACAGCGGTTTCGGCGTCGCCGAGACCTTTGATTGTCAATGGTTTTCGCTTATGAGCAAAACAAACTTGAGGCGTTTCGCACCGTGGACGTGGGTGGCGGCGGGTGGGGGAGGGCGTGGGACAATGGCATCGTCGTTTCACGCACCACAGGAGTGTTGCTCATGTCCA